>AGQM01089213.1_pt1 | contig 29477 bp, 24 predicted proteins | sample 1512301 | NCBI WGS metagenome assembly AGQM01 (sample SAMN07436262, study PRJNA71319) | hot springs metagenome | isolation source: samples from 5 sites along the outflow channel of Bison Pool, an alkaline... | place: USA: Yellowstone National Park
CTCAAACGAGTTTCACGGTTCGCTGTTCTGGTTCAACAACAACAATGCGCTCAATGCGCGGAGCAACCTCGACAAGCGGCCCGGGCGGACGGAAGCCCCCTTCCGCATTGAAAATCGCATCGGTGGCTCCTTGGNCGGCCCTATCTGGCGCAACAAAACTTTCTTCTTCGGGACACTTCAACGGTGGACCGACCGGGCACTGGGTGCGGGCTTCACGCTGAACGGGGCCCCGACAGAAGAAGGGCGGCAGGTGTTGCGGGCAGCAGCCGGAGACCGGCCGCAGGTCGCTGCCCTACTACGCTTCCTCCCACCAGCTCAGGCGCCGATTGGCCGCAGCGAGAGTTTTACCATTGGTAACCAGACCTTTACTGTGCCGCTTGGCTCGCTGACCGGTTCGGCGTCGCAGAAGTTTGATAACTGGCAGTGGTCCAGCCGGATTGATCATCAGTTTGATGAGCGCAACCGGATTTCCGGCAGTTTTCTGTTCAATGACCAGCTTTCATCAGGTTTTGGACAGGTGACACCGCCGGGTTTGACCACCCGCGTGAAATCCCGTCAGCAAGCGCTCAATCTCACTTGGACGCACATTTTTTCGCCACGCTGGGTCAATGAGTTCCGCGCTGCCTACAACCGCTTCAACTCTGTCACCAATGCCAGCGACCCGTCTTCCCAAGAAATTCCCTCTATCGAAATCTTCTCGCTGGGGATGCAGGGCTTCAATGCGGCGCCCAGCCGGACGGCCATCGGTCTAGCGGTCAACCTGCCGCAGGCGCGCACAAACAACACCTATCAGTTTTTGGATGTGATGACCTACACGGCGGGCAATCACACCATGAAGTTCGGTGTAGAAGTGACCAACCGGGACATACGGAGCTTCTTCTTCCCGACGATTCGCGGGCGGCTCGCCTACACCACCCTCCAGAACTTCGTCAATGATGTTGCCCAGATTGCCCAGATCAACCTGCCGCTGCGCGGTGGGCAGGCCATTCAGTACTATGACTTCACGGATGTTTTCGCCTTCTGGCAGGATGAGTGGCGCATCCGGCCCAACTTCACCATCACTTACGGGTTGCGCTACGAGACGCCGGGCAATCCTATGGAAAACCTCTACCGCCTCAATGATCGCATTGTGGCGGCCAACGGCAACGATCCGAACTTCCGTCTCCAGGAGCGTCCCGGACGCGACACCAACAACTTCCAGCCGCGTTTTGGCTTCAACTGGAATCCACGCACACAAGCTGATGGCATCTGGGGCGCAATCACCGGGGGCGACAAACTGGTGGTACGGGGCGGCTACGCCCGGACCTTTGATGCTTCCTTCCTCAACATTGCGCTCAACGTTGGCACGGCCTCGCCGTTTGCCGCAACGGTAAACCTGCCTTCCAGCGGTGCTTTTGCCGCGCTGCGCGCCGTACAGCCTTTTAGCGGCAATCCCCGCCTGCTGGCGGCGACGATTGTTGCGCCGGATTTTCGCTCGCCTTTCTCTGAGCAGTTCAGCCTTGAAGTGCAGCGTGAGTTGACCCGTGATGTCGTGATGCGTGTTGGCTATGTTGGGACGAAAGGCACGGCGCTTTTCCAGACGATTGACGGCAACCCGAACCGTCCCCGGACGACGCCACCAACACCAACCGACCCGAATGTCCGCCTTGACCCGACCCGTGGTCCGGTGCGCTTGCGGGCAAATGCGGCGTCTTCGATTTACCATTCGCTCCAGATTAGTGTGGACAAGCGACTGAGTCGCGACTTCAGCGCCGGTGTGCACTACACCTGGAGCAAGTTCATTGACGAGGCTTCGGAAATCTTCAACCCCTCGACAGGTGAAATTGCGCTCCCACAGGATTCGTTCAACCGCCGGGCTGACCGTGCCGTGTCAAGCTACGACCGGACGCACCGCCTAACGGGTAACTTTGTTTACGAGTTTCCTTTCTTTAAAACTCAGCAAGGGGTTGTTGGGCGTTTGCTAGGTGGGTGGCAGACCTCCGGGTTTATCACCTTCCAGAGCGGCGCGCCGTTTACGGTGCTCAATGGTTCCGACCCACTCCAGTCGCTAGCCGGCATCAATGCGCTGGTAGGCGATCCGATCCGTCCGAACCTCAACACAACCCGCAATCTCAGCCGCATGACGGTGGCTGAAATCCTGCGGGCCGGGGGTGCAAGCCTGTTTGCACCCTTGCGTCCGGGGCAGCGCGTTGGTGACGCCGGGCGCAACATCCTGCGCGCCGACGGGATTGGCAACGTTGACCTGAGCATTGCCAAGAATACGCGCATCGTGGAAGGGCATAACATCCAGTTGCGGGTGGACTTCTTCAACATGACGAACACGCGCAACTTTGGGATTCCGAACGCCATCCGCACGTCGGCAGCCTTCCTCAACCAGTGGGGCACCGATGGTGGCAACCGGCGCATCGTGTTTGCCCTGCGCTATTCCTTCTGAGTCGTCCTTTGGTTGGTGAGGACGCCCCCGTGCAGCCCAACCTGCTGCACGGGGTCTTTTTTTGGCAACTGCTTGACAAGCTGCATTCCTCTGACTATGGCCTAGCCCACATGACGCCGGCCACCAGTCGCCTTCTGTTACCCAGGCCCCACCGGTTTATCGCCGCGTTGCCAACGCTTTTGATCTTTTCGGCGGCAGTAGTGGGCTTAGTCATTGGTTGGAAAACCTTTTGGTTTCTAACAGACGATGCCTACATTGCCTTTCGCTATGTCAACAACTACCGGCTCGGTTACGGGCTGGTGTGGAATCCGCCGCCTTTTCGCCCGGTCGAAGGCTACACAAGCTTTCTATGGGTGATGTTACTTGCTTGGGTTTGGAGGGTCACGGGCTTTGATCCACCAACGGCTGCCAACTACCTTGCGCTGGTCTGTGGGGCGCTAACGCTGGTACTGACCGGCATGGCTGTGCTGCGGCTTCCACTGAGACCTTCCCTGGCTGCTGGACGCCACGCCCTGCTGGCGGCAGTGTTCATCGGCCTGCTGAGCAATCGGACGTTCCTTGCCTGGACAAGTTCGGGTCTCGAAACGGCTCTGTTCAACGCGCTTTTGCTTTCCTGGATACTCAGTTGGTGGTGGTTGCCGCGTGGAACGCCTGTGCGTCTAGCCGTGGTGGCTACCTTGGCGTCTTTGGTCTATCTGACCCGCCCTGATGGGCTGCTCTTTGCCTTGGCTTCAGTAGCGCTGTTTGCCGCCGATGCCCGGTGTCGGGAAGACCGGTGGGGCACTGCGGACTGGCTCGCCATCACGCCCCTGCTGCTGGTTCCGGCGCATCTGCTCTGGCGGAAGTCCTTTTACGGTGAGTGGCTGCCATATACCTACTACGCCAAATCAGACCCGCGCTGGCTCTGGGCAATGAGCGGTCTGCGGTATGCGCTTTCCTTCATCATCGAGTACGCCCTCTGGTTCTGGATCGCACTAGCGCTGGCAACAGTCTGGGTGGGGATACGCCGTCGCCGGTGCATCATGGGCTGGCTGCAGGAGCATCCGGTGCATCTGGAAAGCGCCCTGGGCTGGAGCATCATCGGACTCAGCATTGGGGCGCAGGTGGCTTACTACACGCTGGTCATCGGCGGTGACCACTTCGAGTTTCGCGTGTATAGCCACCTGCTACCGCTCATCTTTTTGAGCACCCTCTGGATGCTGAATGCCCTGCAGTTTCGGTTTGGCGCTGCCATTATCTTTCTAGTGCTCTTTCTGGCTGCTTCCCTCGTCATCCCGTGGACACACTGGCTGGCAACAAAGGACCGTCTGACACGCGAAGCCACCAGTTATATGAAGGTTTCTGTCGCCGATGCCCTGTCGCAGCGTTTTCCAGCCCTGCCCAACGTTGTCCTCGCTTATGTCCGTCTGTATGACCGCTTACAGTTCTGGCTCATTGACCATGCCGCATGTATGCGCCACCAGGAGCACAAAGTCTTTCACCTGTTTTTGATGCAGGTGCTGCCGCCACGCGAGGTTGGAGAAAAGGTGCGGGATGATGCTTATCCAGTGGTCACGCAGACTTCGGTCGGTGTTCTAGGATGGGTGTTGCCCTACGTCAACGTCATAGACGAGCACGGTCTGAACGATTACGTCATTGCTCGTAACCGGCGGGCGTCCGGGAACCTTATGGCGCATCTCCGCAGCCCGCCACCCGGCTACCTAGAGTGCTTCCGTCCGAATGTGGCCATTCGGAACGGTCACGTCACCATTCTCCCACGGGACATTCCGCTCACCGCCGACGATATCCGGCGCTGTGAGGAGACCTTCGAGCCCTGACGCGGAACTTTTCACTCGCCACGCAACGCCACCCGCAGTGCCTTCTGGGTCGGAGTCGGGTTGGGCAAAGGGCCGACGGCCACATCGAGCGTGGTGATGACCTCCGGCGTCAGGGTGACAGTCAGGGGGCGCTTTTCCCGGAGAACCGTCAGCTTGACCGCTTTCTGTGGCTGAAGGGTAGACAGTACTGCCGCAAAATCAGCTTCACTGCGGACGGGCTTACCTTCTACGCTGCGCAGCAGATCGCCTTCTTCAAGGTCGGATTCTCCAGCAGGTGAGTCGGGATCAATCTCAACGATTTCCAGCCCGGCCGGTGTGGCTTCCAGCTCGAAGCCAAAATCGAGTTCTATCATAGGTTCGGCTAGCATGGTCATGCCCATGTGATTTAGGGCTGTCTCCAGCGGTAACTCGTCTGTTCCTTCTACGTAGCGCTGAAACCAGCCTTCCATGTCTGTCCCGGCCAGCTTGCCGGCCGTGGCCACGATGTCCTCGTGCCGGTAGCCTTGGCTATCGGGCGGAAAGTCATGCATAAGCTGCCGCATGAGGTCGTCGAGACCGCGTGTGTTCGACGTACGGGTACGGAGTTCAATGTCGAGCAGCAGCCCGACGATAAAACCCTTGCGGTAGTAATCGAGCGGGATGTCCTCAAAGCTGCTTGTGCCGATCAACCACGTGCCGATAGAAGCCTCGGCCAAACTTACCTGCCGGGCAGCCAGGTTGTTGGCCAGATAGGTCAGAGCATTTTGAACGGCCTCATCAAAGTCGGCCGCTGAGATAAGGCCGGCCTTGCGCAGCCCGCGCCAAGCGTAATACTCCGTAACGCCCTCGGCAAACCACAACTGCGGCGTATAGAGCTCGCGGTCAAGCGTATACTCGGCAAACTCGCGTGGTTTGAGACGCTTGACATTCCACGCATGGAAAAACTCATGGGCGGTGACCACCAGCCAGTTCTTCGCCTGGGGTCGGTCGAGCAGGTCTTCCGGCGCGTAGTTGATGAGTGTCCCGTTGGCGTGCTCGAGTCCTTCTAGCCGCTCGCCATCTTCGTCTGCGAAGGGCAGGTACTGGAACATGTACTGCTCGAAGGGCAATCCGCCCATCATGTCGGCGTAAGTCTCAATGATAGCCGTCACGGCCTTCTGCAACCCGGCCGGATTCTTGGGCCGGCGCGTCGTGACAATAGCAATAGGTTTGCCACGTACGGAAAAATCAAAGCGCGTCAACTTGCCGACGGCAATCGGGGCATCAATAAGCGCATCGTAACTTTCAGCCTTGTAACTCCGATTGGCGTCGTGAGGCAGCGGCAGGGCAGCCTGCCAGCCTTGAGGAAGGTTGAAGGTAAGTGTTGCCGGCCAGCGTCGTCCATTTGGGACATAGAGGAACGTTGCTGCCCCAACAAACTGCCCGTAATCCGGGCCAAGCCAGTTGGAATCTACGCTCTGGCGATCACACAGTAGACTGTACTGCAGGATGACCGTGGACTGTCCGGCACATTGGATGCGCCAAGTTTGTTTGTCCCGTCGCCGCAGCGGAAGTAGTTGCCCGTCGGGGCTTTGGGCCGTCAACTCAAAGAGATGTTTGGCGTGGTTGAGAATTTCGTAGGAACCTGGCGTCCAGGCCGGAAGGGCGACATCTAGGGTTTCACATCCGTCAAGGTTGCGAATTGTCATTTCAACGCGCGCTTCATCGTCACCGGGCGTGCTAACGGTGATGCGGTATGCCACCGTCGGCTGCGCTATGGCCACTGGCGGCATCCAGCCAATCAACAGCGCCAACAAGACAAGCCGTGCCCTCAAGCGCCAACCCCAAAGAAAACCAGAACGAAAACCGACAGGGAACACCATAAGTGGAGACAAAACTGGTTAGAGATTGACCGGCGCGACGGATGCCTGATGCATGCGGGATTGTCAAGTCGCCAACTACCTCTGGTCATCAGTGGACGTTACCTGGGCGACTGTGAAAAACTCTTTTTTTCCTAGCCCCAACCGGGGTTGCTAAAACACGCTGCAGGAGATTGCTTCGAGGGACGCATGCTGACCGAACGCGCCATTGAAAAATACATCCTTGAAAAGGAACCCTACTATCTACCGGTTGGAAATGAAATCGAGCTCTTTACGGCCGCCTATCAAGCCAAGCTACCCGTTATGCTGAAGGGCCCAACCGGGTGCGGTAAAACTAGGTTTGTCGAGCACATGGCCTGGCGGCTCAAACGTCCGCTTGTGACAGTTGCATGTCACGAAGACCTGTCGGCCACCGACTTGGTCGGCCGCTATCTGCTGGAAGGCGAAGAGACGGTCTGGCACGATGGCCCTCTGACTTTAGCCGTCAAGCACGGTGCCATGTGCTACCTGGATGAAGTCGTCGAAGCCCGCAAGGACACGCTGGTGCTTATTCACCCACTCACCGATGATCGGCGTATCCTTCCGGTCGAAAAGCGCCGCATCATTCTCGAAGCACCGGACGAATTTCAGTTTGTTATTTCCTACAATCCGGGCTATCAGAGCGTGCTCAAGGACCTCAAACAATCCACCCGGCAGCGTTTCGTCGCCATCGAGTTCGACTACCCACCTTTCGACATCGAAGTCGCCATTGTGGCGCATGAAGGACAGGTGGATGAATCCACAGCACGCGATTTGGTGACCATTGGACAAAAGGTACGCAATCTGCGCGGGCACGGCCTTGAAGAAGGTGTGTCAACGCGCCTGCTCGTCTATGCTGCGCAGCTTATCCGGGGTGGTATCCCACCAGTCAGCGCCTGTACCGTCGCTATCGTCAATCCCATTACCGACGATCGTGACCTTCAACGTAGCATTCGGGAGATTATCACAACCGTTATTTGAGCACGGTTTCCGGCGGCTGACTCGAACAACCTGAATGACGCACTGTGTCAGGGAAAACGCAGCGCGTCATGTCGCGTTAGCGGAAGGCCAAAAAAGCTTTGCACTTTTCCCCGGAAAAAGTGTAAGTTTACGTACTCTTCCCGGCTCCGGCCTTCACACCCCCCAGCCCCCGAAATCAAGGAGTTTCACGTATGAGTGCAACGACTACTGCAGTGTATGAAGTTGCGCCCGAAGTCAAAAGCTTTGTCGAAAAAACGCATCGCCTGCTGATTGACGGTCAGTGGGTTGAAGCCAAACGAGGCCAGGTGTTCAAAGTATATAACCCGGCAAACGGAGAAGTGATCGCCCACGTTGCAGAAGGGAATGCCGAGGACATTGATCTGGCTGTCAAGGCAGCGCGGCGCGCTTTTGAAGAAGGCCCGTGGCGCAAGATGACACCTTCCGAACGAGGGCGGCTCATCTGGAAACTGGCAGACTTGGTCGAGCAGCATCTGGAAGAGTTTGCTCAGCTTGAAACGCTCGATAATGGAAAACCCCTGACGGTGTCACGCGCAGCAGATGTGCCACTGGCTGTGGATTTGTTCCGCTACATGGCCGGTTGGGCCACCAAGATCGAAGGCGAAACGATTCCACTCTCTGTGCCGGGAGGTAACTATCTGGCCTACACATTGCGTGAGCCAGTAGGTGTTGTCGGGCAGATCATTCCGTGGAACTTCCCACTGCTGATGGCAGCCTGGAAACTTGGTCCGGCGCTGGCTGCAGGCTGTACAGTGGTTCTCAAACCGGCCGAAGAAACACCGCTTTCGGCGCTGCGGTTAGGTGAGCTCATCTTGGAAGCCGGGTTCCCACCAGGTGTGGTCAACATCGTGCCGGGCTATGGCGAAACAGCCGGAGCAGCTCTGGCTGCTCACCCCGATGTAGACAAAGTGGCTTTCACGGGCTCAACAGAAGTCGGCAAGCTTATTGTCCAGGCAGCAGCCGGCAACCTCAAGAAAGTCACCCTCGAACTCGGCGGCAAGTCGCCCAACATCGTCTTCAAGGACGCCGATCTATCGGTGGCGATTGAAGGCGCAGCCAACGCCATCTTCTTCAACCATGGCCAGTGCTGCGTTGCCGGTTCACGGCTCTTTGTTGAGGATGACATCTATGACGAGGTTGTGGCTGGCGTCAGCGAAATTGCCAAACGGATTCGCGTTGGGGAAGGCTTCGACCCGGCGACTCAGATGGGGCCGCTGGTTTCAGAAACCCAGCTCCGGCGGGTGACAGGCTATATTGAATCTGGCGAAAAGGACGGCGCCAAAGCCATTGTTGGTGGACATCGCATCGGCGACAAAGGGTACTTCGTCGCGCCGACGGTGCTTACCGATGTGCGGGACGATATGAAGGTCGCACAGGAGGAGATCTTCGGTCCCGTCGTGGCGGCCATGAAGTTTTCAGATATTCGGGAAGTGGCTGCCCGCGCCAACAACACCATCTACGGGCTAGGGGCTGGTATCTGGACACGTGACATCAGCAAAGCCCATGCCCTGGCAGCCGAAATCAAGGCCGGCACGGTGTGGATCAACTGCTACAACGTTTTTGATGCTGCGCTGCCCTTTGGCGGTTACAAACAGTCTGGTTGGGGGCGCGAAATGGGGCATGCGGTACTGGATGCCTACACCGAAACCAAGTCAGTCTGCATTAAGCTCTAAACTGTTTGCCTGACTTGGGCACATGCTCTTGCGGGGCAGGAACAAACCGCCTGCCCCGCAATTTTCAGAAGCCGTATTGGTTTTAGGGGCAAGGTGGACGGATATGTTTGAGACGACATTACTTGCTGGGAAAAACATTCTGATTACTGGTGGCGGCACGGGCCTGGGGCGCGCCATGGCACTGCGCTTTGCCGAACTCGGCGCGCGAATTGCCGTCCTCGGCAGACGGCCTGAGCCATTGGCTGAAGTCGTCCAACAGATCGAAGCACAGGGCAGGGAAGCCATGGCAGTTTGTGCCGATGTTCGGGATGCTGTGCGCGTCAATACTGCTGTAGATGAAGTCATCACACGCTTTGGCGGGCTTGATGTGTTGGTCAACAACGCCGCCGGAAACTTTCTGGCGCTGACTGAAACCCTGTCGCCCAATGCTTTCAATGCCGTAGTGGGGATTGTTCTCAACGGCACCTTCCACTGCACGTCAGCCGTAGGCAAGCACATGATTGCCAGCGGGAAGGGGGGGTGCATTCTCAACATTGTGGCTACTTACGCTTGGACTGGCGCAGCCTACGTTGTGCCCTCGGTGTGCGCTAAAGCCGGTGTGCTGGCGATGACACGATCACTGGCCGTGGAATGGGGACGCTATCGGATTCGCGTCAATGCTATTGCGCCAGGCCCCTTTCCGACCGAAGGAGCCTGGTCACGTTTGATGCTTCCGGGAATGGAAGAGGAAGGAAAACGCCGTAACCCAACGGGTCGCTTTGGCGAGCCACATGAACTGGCCAACCTAGCAGCCTATCTGGTCAGCGACGCCGCCAGCTATATCAACGGGGAATGTGTCACCATAGACGGCGGTGAATGGCTCATGGGGCAATCGTTCAATACCCTGACGATGCTGCCGCGCGACCAGTTCCAGACGCTCGTTGAAGCTTTGCGTCCTAAGAAGACTGATAGTTCCGGAGCCGGTTGACGGGCGTTCGTCTTACACCGGTATGACAGGGGACTGCGGCGGCAAAACCGGTTGCGGAATAAGCGCCCCGGTGGTTGCTTGGACGCCCCGCAGGTGACGGCGAAGGGGGCCGCGATACACCGCCCCACAGCGGCGACAACGGTAGTACGTTTCACCGGGCTTCAACTGCTTGCGCAGATCGTCAGGGACGGTCAACCATTCCCGCAAGTGACCGTTGCAGACGCTTTCCTTCCCTTTGTCGTCTACCTTTTTGACCGTGCAGTTGTGTTGAATATCAGGGTTTTGCAAGGTTAGGATTTCCATTACCCGTCTCTCCCGCTTCCTTCAATGGAGCCGCTTTTTTCAAAGCGGAAATCCTACACTGTGTGCAAATTGTACGCCAAGCCTGTCATGGCAAGTAAGACTCGCTGAGCATCCTGCGTGGGGGAGTTGTGACGTGCGCCTTCCGTTTGAACCCGCTTCCTTCCCGGATGTTTTGGATACCCTGCTTCAGTACGACCTGACACCGGCGATTATCTTTCTGCCAAGCCGCCGTGGATGCGACGAAGCTGTAGATAGCTTCCGCCGGACGCGCTTGCCAGACTTACCCGGTGAGCAGCAACGGCGGATTGCCAGCATTGTTGCGGAATATCCTGACGAAGCTATCTACGTTGAGCGGCATCGGCAGTTTTCCTTGCTGTTGCGAAAAGGTATTGCTGCCCACCATGCCGGTCAGTTGCCGGCCTGGAAGCACGTTGTCGAGCGGGCAATGGCCGCCGGTGCACTTCGCGCCGTTTTTGCGACTTCGACCCTAGCTGCCGGGATTGACATGCCGGCGCGGTCGGTGGTGATTACGGCTTCGAGTTTGCGCGCCGATGATGGGCACCGCGACATCAAAGCCTTTGAACTCGCTCAGATGACCGGGCGCGCCGGTCGCCGGGGACGTGATCGGGTGGGCTTTGCCATCTTTGTGCCTGGCCCCTTCCAGGATATGCACGTCATTGCCGAAAAGCTGCTCAGTCCCCCAGAACCGGTTGAGAGCGCCTTTGATGCCAACTACACCATGGTGCTCAACTTGCTTCAGAAGATGTCGCCCCAGGCTGCCCGCAGTCTCATCGAGCGTAGTTTCCGGCACTTTCAAAACCGGAAACTCGCCGACCGCCTGCGCCCCCGGCTTCAGGAAGTCAAGGCGATCCTCGATGCCGACGCCGAGCTATGTCCGGCTGGTGACCGTGCGCAGACCTTTGCTGATTACCGCCCCATAGCGCGCGAACTGGCTGCGGCGCGCAAGCAACTGCGCCGCTGGCAACAGGCCAAACGACAACTCGACTTGGACGACCCGAACGTGCGCAGGGACTATGAAGCCGCTGTGGCTACCGTGAGACGGCTTGAAGCAAAAGCCGCAGAGTTTCCTTGCTTTACCTGTCCCCAGGCCAGCAACTGCGGGCCTCGGGCGGCAGAAATGCTTGAAGCGCGGCGACGCTATGAACACCTCCTTGCCCGCTGCGCTGAAATCGAGAACGGTTTGTGGGAACGCTTCAAAAAATGCGTTGCTGTACTCCAGCACTATGGCTACCTTGACCGCGACTGGCAGCCGACACCGGATGGACGGTGGGCGGCAAAGTTGCGGGTGGACAATGCGGTTTTTGTTGGTGAGCTGATTCGAGCCGGTATCTTCGATGTCGAAAGTCCCCGCCATCTAGCCGCGCTGTGCGGTGCCATTGCAGCCGAAGACCGCGAATTTGCGCTCTACGAACAAACGCGCGCCGACTACCTGCGTCCGCTCCGTCAAGTGCGCAGTATTGCCTACGCCATTGCCGACGTGCAGGCGCGTTATGACAACTATTGTGCGATGACCATTGACTACGATGCGGGACAGTTGCTGTGGGCCTGGGCGGATGGACAGTGCAAATGGGAGAACTGCTGGAAATGACCGAAGCCGTCGAAGGAGATGTTGCACGGCTGTTGCTCCGTACGGCAGATTTGCTAGGGCAGTTAGCCGGCCTTTCAGCTTCCCATCCCAAATTGGCCGAGCAGGCGCAGGCAGCTATTTATGCCATCCGCCGTCCGCCGGTTGAAGACTAACTATGGCCGGTGGGCAGGAAAAACGGTTGGACGTTGGTTGCGGGCAGCGAAAGCTACCAGGTGCAATCGGACTGGATCGCGTCGCCTTGCCTGGTGTGGATGTCGTCCACGATTTGAACGTCCTTCCCTACCCATTTCCAGACAATGAATTCAACGAAATCTACGCCCGGCACGTCATTGAGCATGTGGAATCGGTGCCGGCCTTCCTTGCGGAACTGCATCGTATTGCAGCCCCTGGCGCACGGCTCTACATTGAGACGCCGCACTACTCATCGCTTGGTTCGTGGAACGATCCAACGCATCGCTGGCATCTGAGTACCTACAGCTTTGAGTACTTTGCCAGCGGCCATCCGGCCGCCCACTACATGGGCGGTGGCTTCCGGCTTCTCCGCCTGGAGGTGACTTTCCTGCGCCTGTGGCACTGGTTGGGGATAGCCTGGTTGGTCAATGCCGTCAACCGGCATCCCCGCTGGCGAATTTTTCGCAAAACTTGGGAGGAATACCTAAGCTTTGTGATTCGCGCGCGGGACATTCGCGCCACACTTGAAGTGATCAAACCCGGCCTAGAGTAAATCTCATACTTGCGAAAATCCCCGCCGAACGTATAGCCTGCTGGCTATATCAAACGCGGAGCAGTATCCATTGTGGCCGCGGAAGACAGAAAAACACCCTACTGGGTAGGTCACCGATGAAAGTCAGGCAGTGGGGCATGGCGTGGTTGGCAGGAGTAGCGCTGTGGACGGGGTCAGCACTGGCACAGCAGTCTGTCCTGCCCGCTGCACCGCCGCATGACCTTGTCTTCCCTAGGATGGCTCTTCCCGGTGATGAGCCGCCGCCAGAGTGGGTACGAGCGCTGATTGAGCGGGCAGAAAACTACTTTGTGCTGGGGGCGCGAGCCTTTGACGCCAACCGTTCGGAAGCAGCGCGTGAGTATTTCAATCTCGCGCTGGACGTGTTGCTTGAGTCTCCGACCGGCGCGCGGGCGCATCCGGCGCTCAACGCCTACTATCGCCAGTTGATTGAGCGCATCCGCTACTACGACCTCCAGATGCAGCAGACTGAGGTGGGTTGGGGCGAGCAACGCTTTACGCCGTCACCACTTGACCTGTTGCGAGATGTCGTGGTTTCGGATGCCGATCTGGCCGACGTTGAAGTGCGTGGCGAACTGGATTTCACGGCCGTGGCGGCGACGCCTGAAGTGCGGCGGTTTCTGGCTTACTTCACCCGGGGTGCAGGCCGGGCAACGATGATCAACGGCTTGCGGCGAAGCGGACGCTATCTTGACCTTGCCCGCCGCATCTTTGCCGAAGAGGGCGTACCGCAGGATTTGGTATGGCTGGCCCAGGCCGAGTCTGGATGGAGTCCACACGCCCTTTCACCGGCTGCCGCTTACGGCATCTGGCAGTTTATTCCTTCCACCGGGGCGCGTTTTGGTTTGATTCAGAATGCCTGGGTTGACGAGCGCGGTGGGATTGAGCAGCCCACTCGCGCCGCAGCACGCTACCTGAAGTGGCTTCATCAGCGCTTCAACGGAGACTGGTTGCTGGCTATGGCGGCTTACAACTGCGGGGAAGGCAATGTTGAGCGCGCTTTAGCACGCAGCCGCTACCAGGATTTTTGGTCGTTGCAGCGGCAGGGATTGCTCCCGCGTGAGACGCAAAACTATGTGCCTATCATTCTTGCGATGATTCTCATCGCCAAGCATCCCGAGCTTTACGGCTTTCACAACATTCCACGTGAAGCCCCACTTCGCTACGAGGTTTTGCCTGTCACCTCAACCGTAGACCTGCGGGCTGTCGCTGCTCAGTCCGGTGTCTCGCCAGAAGTTCTCCGCAGCTACAATCCAGAGCTGCTGACTTACACGGTGCCACCCAACTATCGCCTGCGAGTGCCGTTGGGTATGCGATCAGGGGTACAGGCGGCGCTTGTAGCACTTCAGGCAACACCTCAAGTTCCAGCCATTCGGACGCGCTTGGCGCGCCGGAAACGTCCGTAGCCCAAGCAAAATATGCCAGGCCCGACGGAGCTGCCTTCCTCTGTGTTCCCAGAACTGCTGCCGCCACAGGCGTGTGCCTGGTTGGGTGTCGTGGATGTGGAAGGGACCGTGCGGCAGTGGTCATTTGGATCTGCAAAGGGTTGGCATGAGGCTTTTCCTCTTGGCTCGGTGACCAAGTTGGTCGTGGCGCTGGTTGTACAGGCGCTAGAGCAGCAAGGGCAGATTGCGCTCGACCATCCACTTATGTCGGGCCTCCCGATCACGCTGAGGCATTTGTTGTGCCACACGGCCGGTTTGCCAGATGTGCTGCCATCGGTCTCGTTTGACCTGGCACAGGTCAGGTCGTGGTCCTTGCTGCCGCCAGGGACGGCCTTTTCCTACAGCAACTTGGGTTTCATTGTCGCCGGCGCTTGGTTGGCATTGCAGACGGGGTGCCCACTTTCGGTGCTTGCTGCACAACACGTCTTTGCGCCTTACGCCATGACCCAGGCTACCTTACGTGACGATTTACTGGGGGCTGCCGGTGGCCTGGTAGCGACTGGCAAGGATGTCAGTCAGTTGCTAATCGGTTTGCTCCGCGCACCATCGCGGATCAGATCACTGGTGACAAGACAGGTCAAAGTCCCTAGCCGTCCTGGTATGTCGGCTGGGCTAGGTTGTTTTCAGCGCTTTTGTGGCGGGACATGGCTGATTGAGCACGAGGGATTTACTGGTGATGCCTCGTGCGTAGTGTGCCTTGCTCCGGAAGCCGGCTGGGGATATGTCTTGTTGACAAAACACTGGCCGGTCCGCTTAGCTCGGATACGTAATCGGCTTGAAGCCGCCTGGTTTGGTTCCTGTCCGACGGCTGAAACGACACTACAGCGGCTGCCTCCCAAGGCGCACGCACAATACGTTGGTGAGTATGTAAATGGGCCGCGGCGCTTGCGCATTGTTAGTCAAGGCGAGGAACTCTACCTTGAGCGTGCAGGGCGGCGATTTCCACTAGTGCAGGCTGACGGCAAGCATCTTGCCGTAGCCGTACCATTGCGTGAGCGACCTTCGACACTGGCCGTCATAACCGGCAGCGATGGTGGTGTTATCGGCCTATACCCATTCGGTTCCCTGCGTGCCATGTGCCGCTTATTCGGTTGATGCAGAGTGTTTGTTTTCAAGGGCGTTGCGCAAGGCATGCCAGGGGAGGCTTGCGCACTTGACACGCACGGGATAGTGGCTGACGTTTTCAAACATGGTGAGTTTGCCAAGATGATGGGGTTCGCGCGCCGGGTCAAGCTCGCCTTTGACAAGGCGATGGAACTCCTCGAAAAGCTGCTCGGCTTCTGCGCGCTTCTTTCCCTTGACGCTGGTTGTCATCATCGAAGCAGAGGCCATGCAGATGGCGCAACCGGTTCCCTGGAAAGCCACGTCTTCTAGAGTGTCATCGTCGCTGACATTGACATAGACCGTCACCCGGTCGCCACACAGTGGGTTAGCGCCTTCGCATATGTACTGTGCGTTCTCAATGACCCGAAAGTTTTTTGGGTGCTTGCTCAAGTAGATGATTTGCTCACCGTAGAGACTTTTGTTGCTCATAAGTCTACTAGAGTGCAAAAACAGCGATAGCCTTCTCAATCGCTGCACCGAGCGCTTCAATCTCAGAGGGCAAGTTGTAAAATGCAAAGGAAACCCGTGCTGTTGCCGGAACGCCGTAACGCGCCATAACCGGCTGGGCACAGTGATGTCCAGCGCGAATGGCAATCCCTTCCTGATCAAGCAGAGTACCGATGTCATGGGGGTGAATCCCGTCAACGACAAAGGAAATAATGGCCGCCTTGCGGGATGCCGTCCCAATGATGCGGACGCCAGGAATGGCCAACAGGCGCTCTGTAGCTTGTTCGAGCAGTTGGTGTTCGTAAGCCGCGATGGCCTCTAGCCCGACCTGGCGCAAGTACTCAATGGCCGTGCCCAGCCCGATGACTTCGGCAATGGCCGGCGTGCCGGCCTCAAACTTGTGGGGAATCGGCGCATAGGTTGTCTTTTCAAAAGTGACGGTTTCAATCATGTCGCCGCCGCCAAGAAACGGATTCATCTGTTCAAGCCACGCCGTCTTGCCATACAGAATGCCAACGCCGGTCGGTCCGTAGGTTTTGTGGCCGGAAAACACGTAGAAATCGCAATCAAGCGCTTGAACATCCACCGGCATGTGCGGGGCTGCCTGCGCACCATCCACAAGGACGGGGACACCCTGGGCGTGAGCCAGGCGAATGATCTCTTCTACGGGATGAATCGTACCCAGCGCGTTAGAGATGTGGCCGACGGCTACGAGCTTGGTGCGGTCGGTAAGCAGCTTTTCATAGGCCTCCAGAATGAGTTCACCCCGGTCATCTACGGGGATGACCCGCAGGTGCGCGCCTTTTTCTTCGCACAGCATTTGCCATGGGACGATGTTGGCATGGTGCTCGGTGGCTGAAATGATGATTTCGTCCCCTTTGCCGACAAACTTCCGTCCGTAGCCGTGGGCTACGAGGTTGATACCTTCCGTCGTGCCTTTTGTGAAGATGATCTGGCGGGCTTCAGGAGCATTGATAAGTTGTGCTACTAGATGGCGGGTTTGCTCATAGGCCTGCGTTGCTTTGGCTGACAGAAGGTGAATACTACGCCGCACGGTTGAGTATTCTTCCGTATAGAACCGGTTCATGCGATCAATGACGACCCGCGGCTTCTGGCTAGTGGCAGCATTGTCAAGGTACACAAGGGGATGGCCATTGATCGTCCGCTGGAGTGTTGGAAAGTCTGCCCGTAAAGCGGCAGCATCAAATGTGGAAGGTGTTGCCAAAACTGCGTGGGCCGTCATAGCAGATAATCTCCAGGGGCTGAATGGGATGGCTCAAGGTGCCGCGCCAGCGCGCCGTCCAGCCGAACCTTGAGCGAGGGGATAGGAAGTCTTTCGCTGACTTCGCGGGCAAACCCGAACGTCAGCAGGCGACGCGCGTCGGCAAGGGGCAGACCCCGACTGCGGAGGTAAAAGATTTCGTCTTCGTCAAGCTGTCCAACCGTTGCGCCATGGCCACACTTGACATCATCGGCAAAGATTTCAAGCTGGGGTTTGGTGTCCACCCGCGCCTTTTCAGACAGCAGAAGGTTTTTGTTCGTGGTCGTGGCGTTGGTGTGCTGGGCGCCGTGGCGGACAAGCACCCGTCCGTCGAAAACTCCATGCGCCTGCTCATCAAAGATGCCCTTGTAAAGCACTTCACTGGTGCTGTTGGGAACGGCGTGATCGACCGTGATGTGAGTATCTGCAAGCTGTTGTCCACGGATGACCTGAAGACCATAGAGCCGGCATTCACCCCCTTCATCCAAAAACCGGGCGTGGATGTCCTGCCGGGAGAGCTGTCCTCCTAAAGCGTGGGCATGCCCTGTGAAAGCCGCACCCCGGCCAATGTCCACCCGAAGATCGGCAATGTGGTAGGCTGCTATTCCTTCAGTCTGTACCTTGATGTGGGTTAGATTTGCCCCTTGGCCAAGACGGACATCCGTTATGGCATTGGTCAGGTAAGGATGGGTGCCAAACCGGCCTTCTTCATCACACAGCACTGTGTGAATCTCAACGACCGTGGCTATTGCGGCTTCGTCAAGTTCAATCGTGACGCGTGGATGTGTCATTATGTCGTCACTCTTTGGGGCAGTGACGAAAAACAGGCCGATCGGCATTTCCAGAACCTTGTTGCGTACCACTCGAATGGTAACCCTGTCCCGCAGAAATGCCGTGTTCAGCACCCGGAAGGGAGACTGCTCGGTTTCCGACCAAGAAGCAGGGCCCTCAAGGCAACTGACTTCAATCCCGGCTGGCAGTCCACGAAGGTCAGAGAGCTCCCTTTGGAAGAAGCCATTGACGAACACCATCCGGGTTGTTGCCGACTCGTCGAAAAAGGGAATGGCCGACTGCAGGCTGGCTGTGACCAGACCGTCTGCCGTAGCAAGTTGGAAGGATCGTTTCGTCAGCGGAGCCAAGTTTGTGTAGCGCCAGGCTTCTTCCTTGACGGTCGGCAAGCCAAGCCGTGTGAAAGCGGCAAAGGCTGCTTCTTGCACATGTCCATAGCGTGATGCAGCGCGTCCTGACGCCAGTGCGGCAAAGGCTTCAGCAAACGGGTTGGGCAATGTGGCCGTTTCGGCTTTCATGGTCATCCTCCTGCCCTGGCTTCAGCAACTTTGGCTTCGACCTCTTCCCGAACCCAGTCATAGCCACGCTGCTCCAGCTCTAACGCCAGTTCCTTGCTGCCGGACTTGACGATACGCCCATCCAGCAGAATGTGGACAAAATCGGGCTGGATGTAGTTGAGCAACCGCTGGTAGTGCGTCACGAGGATGATGGCATTGTCGTTGGTATGAAGCTGATTGACACCATTTGCTACGATACGCAGTGCGTCAATATCCAACCCGGAATCTGTTTCATCAAGCACGGCCAGCTTTGGCTCCAGAATGGCCATTTGCAGGATTTCATTGCGCTTTTTCTCACCGCCTGAGAAGCCTTCATTGACAGAGCGTTCAATAAAGCTCCGGTCCATTTCGACAATCTTGATCTTTTCCTGAAGCAGATCATCAAACTCTAGGGGATCAAGCTCCTCTTCACCGCGGTGCTTGCGAAGCTGGTTGTAGGCCGCACGCAGAAAGGTCGCATTGCTAACACCGGGGATTTCCATCGGGTACTGAAAGGCCAAGAAAATCCCTTCGCGTGCGCGTTCATCAGGTTCGAGTTCGAGAAGGTTTTTTCCAAAATACAAGACCTCGCCAGCCGTAACTGTGTAATCAGGATGTCCGGCCAGCACCTTGGATAGTGTGCTCTTACCAGAGCCATTAGGGCCCATGATGGCATGAATTTCACCGGCCCGGACCGTAAGATTAACTCCACGCAAGACCGGGCGGTCCCCAATGACCACGTGGAGGTTTTTGATTTCGAGCATGATTTCGGGTTCTTTCACTGGTTTGTACCCTTTAGATATGGTTTTTAGACCATCAGAAGACAGATTTTCTGTCTTTGTAGTTGAACTAGCCAACTGAGTTTTCAAGTTTCAGACCGAGAAGACGCTGAGCTTCAACGGCAAACTCCATAGGTAGCTCTCGGATCACTTCCTTGCAAAAGCCACTAATGATCATAGAAATGGCATCTTCCTGTGGGATGCCACGCTGCATGAAGTAAAAGATTTGCTCTTCGCTGATCTTGGAAGTTGTGGCTTCGTGCTCGACCTTAGCGGTGTTGTTCTGTACTTCGATGTAGGGAAACGTATTGGCTCCGCAGTCGTGACCAATGAGCATGGAATCACACTGAGTATAGTTACGCGCGTTCTCGGCGCTGGGCAAAATTTTGACTAGTCCGCGGTAGCTGTTGTTTGACCGTCCGGCAGAAATACCCTTTGACACGATCCGCGACCGTGTGTTTTTGCCGATATGGATCATTTTCGTCCCGGTATCGGCCTGCTGCCGGTGGTTGGTCAGGGCGACGGAATAAAACTCACCTACTGAATTGTCACCAATGAGAACACAGCTCGGATACTTCCACGTAATGGCCGATCCAGTTTCGACCTGTGTCCAAGAAATTTTCGAGTTGCGACCTAGGCACTTGCCACGCTTGGTGACGAAGTTGTAAATACCACCGCGTCCCTCTTCGTCTCCGGCATACCAGTTCTGAACAGTGGAGTACTTAATCTCGGCATCATCAAGTGCAATTAGCTCAACAACTGCGGCATGCAACTGGTTTTTGTCGTACTTAGGAGCCGTACAGCCTTCAAGATAGGAAACCGATGCTCCTTCTTCACAAATAATCAGCGTTCGCTCGAATTGTCCTGATTCCGAGTTGTTGATGCGGAAGTAACTTGACAGCTCCATCGGGCATTTGACGCCTTTGGGAACAAAGACAAACGAGCCGTCACTAAACACTGCTGAGTTGAGCGCTGCAAAGTAGTTATCGGCGATAGGAACAACTGTACCAAGATACTGCTGAACAAGCTCTGGGTACTCTCTTACAGCTTCTGAAAAGGAACAGAAGATGACGCCATGCTCGCGAAGTTTTTCCTTGTAGGTTGTGGCAACCGAGACACTGTCGAAAATGGCATCCACAGCCACATTGGCTAACAGTTTTTGCTCGTGGAGTGGAATGCCAAGCTTCTCAAAAGTTGCGAGCAGTTCTGGATCAACTTCATCAAGGCTGTTGAGCTTTTTCTTTGGCTTTGGAGCTGAGTAGTAGATGATGTCCTGGTAATCAATAGGTGGATACTTCACGTTTTGCCATGTCGGCTCTTTCATCTTCAGCCATTGGCGGTAGGCCTTGAGCCGAAACTCCAGCATAAAAGCTGGCTCTTCTTTCTTTGCAGAAATCAAGCGGATGATGTCTTCGTTGAGGCCACGTGGGACAACATCAGATTCGATGTTGGTCGTAAAACCATATTTGTATTCCTGCGTGGCAAGGGTAGCAGCAATCGCACTCATAACAACGTTCCTTTCTCATTGGTGACTAAGCCTGTGCGTTAGGGGACAGCCTCAGTAGCCATTAGTAGCTGAAAACTGCCGTCACACCGACATTGCAGCCGTAGAGCGTGTCGGACGCTGAAGTTGAAACAACCGCTCGCTGACTTCGCACTCGTGGTGGACAAGCTGGGCAAGGGTAATCTGGCTCAGCACTTGTTTGACGGTTTCGTTGAGTATCTGAAGCACAGGGCGGATGCCGCAGTCAGTGTTGTGGACACAGACTTCCTGGATGCCCGAGAAACTTTTGCAATGTTCCCTGAGGTCGGCATGCTCAAAAACGCTGATGATCTCGCTGACATTGATTTGGTCGGCTGGACGGGCCAGCATGTAGCCGCCCTTGATACCGCGCGCCGACTTGACAATGCCGGCGTTGCTCAACAACCAGAGGATTTTCCCGGCATTGGCCGTGGAAATACCTTCCCGCTCGCCAATTTGCTTGAGGGTCAGCCCCTGTCCCTCAGGTTGGCGGGCAAGCTGGATAAGGCATCGAAGGCCGTATTCTTCTTGCGCTGTGATTCGCATCAGTGTGAAACTCTACTCGTTATCTAGGGTCTTGCCCTATCGGATTTCAGTGCTTTCCACCTTACTGAATACTTTACTTTTTCGTCAAGAATATCTGCCTGGCGCTGACCGAGGGCGGGAGACCTACGGGGTGAGAGTAGGTGCTGGCCGTGAAACCGAAGTCAAAAGCAACTCGTTCCGAAGATGAAGCTACGGAGCTCAAACGGCGCGTTGGCAGCAACCTTGAGCTGCTGCGCCGACAACGTGGGCTAAGCCTAGAGCGCCTCGCGGCGCAGTCTGGCGTGAGCCGAGCCATGCTGGGGCAGATTGAAGCCGGCGAAAGTGCGCCAACAATCGCCGTTTTTGTGGAAGATTTGCGCTGGGGGTTAGGCGTGCGCTTCGCCGATTTGCTGGGCGATGAGCCGGAACAGGCAGTGGTGGTGCTGCCACGCTCCTCGGCGAAAGTGCTGCGCTCCCAAGATGGACGCTTTGAAAGCCGCGCCCTCTTTCCCTTTGATCGCGAGCGGCGGGCAGAGTTTTACGAACTGCGGTTGCGCGTTGGGTGTGTTGAAGTTGCCGAACCGCATCCCGAAGGCACGTATGAGAACCTAGTCGTTCAGCAAGGCCCAACTGGCGCTGACCATCGGTGACCGCGAAACCGTTCATCTTTCTCCAGGTGATGCAGTGTATTTCCGGGCTGACGTACCCCACGTCTATGCCAATCCAGGCCAAGAAGAAACCTTGGCTTACTTAGTGATGACCTATGCTATCTCACGATTGTAATGCTGCCGTCACTGGGGAAGCTGTGAAGGCAGCGATCTGCCGTGTCAAAATAGGCCTAACTTATGTAAGCTTTCTCACGCATAAGCGACTTGGCGCGTCCCGATCGGTCGCGTATAGTCTCTAGGCCGTGCCCCCGCGGTTACCTTTGCCGATTTCCTTGAGAGCCCACCATCGCTGATGAACCTTCGGACTTTTAAGCGTCCCCAACCGATACGCCTAGGCGTTTTGCTGCTTAACCTAGGCGGACCGGAAAAACTGGCTGATGTTGAGCCGTTTTTGCGCAACCTCTTTTCCGATCCTTCCATCATCCGTCTGCCCATCCCTGCGCTTCAGCGTCCATTTGGCTGGTTGATGGCCCGACTGCGACGAAGCAAATCCAAGCGGCTGTACGAGAGCATCGGTGGTGGCTCGCCGCAGCGGCGCATTACTACCGAGCAGGCAGCGGCGTTGCAGGATGAACTGGCCCGCCAGGGGGTTCAGGCGCGCGTGTATGTCGGGATGGTGTGCTGGCATCCGTTGATTGAAAGCACGTTTCAGCAGATTCTGCAGGACCGCATTACGCACCTTGTCGTACTGCCTTTGTTTCCCCACTTTTCTGTCACCACTACCGGGGCCGCTACCAAAAAGCTCATTCGTTGCTTTGACCAGCATGGGGGCGTCCGGGAGATGCGGCGCAGCTATGTCACGCATTACGAGACCGAGCCGGGCTACATTGCGGCGCTGACCGATCTCATCGCGGAAGAAATGCGCCGGTTTCCCGACCCGCGCCCGGAAGCGATTCAGTTGTTGTTCAGCGCGCACAGCATTCCGACCAAGTATGTTGAGCGGGGCGACCCCTACCTGCGGCACCACGAACAGACCATTGCTGCCGTCATGACGGCGCTTGAGCGGCGGCTTGGGACGCGGCCGCCACATCGGCTCTCCTTTCAGAGCAAGGTCGGCCCGGTACGGTGGCTGGAACCCTCCACGGAAGACACCCTGCGGCGGCTGGCAGGCGAAGGCCACGAACAGATATTGACCGTTCCCATCAGCTTTGTTTCCGAGCACATTGAGACGCTGTACGAGCTCGACATCCAATACCAAGCGCTGGCCCGGGAGGTCGGCATTCCCCATTTTCGCCGAGTGCCGGCGCTCAACTGCCACCGCGCTTTCATCCGTGGTCTGGCTGAGTTGGTGCGCGCGCGCCTAGCAGCCCGTTATCAGCTTCAAGCGGCAGAGCAGGCTGCCAGGGGATAACCCAAAGGCGGTAATTGCTATGGAACGCCTTCTCCTCATTGACGATGACACCGAACTATGTGAACTCGTCGTGGAATACCTGTCAGCCGAAGGCTTTGCCGTCGAAGTCGTTCACGATGGCGAGTCAGGGGTCAAACGGGCAACAAGTGAACCGTTTGCGCTTGTCATTCTCGACGTGATGCTCCCTCGGCTCGATGGGTTTGAGACGCTCAAGCGAATTCGGGCTGTGTCGCACGTGCCAACCCTGATGCTGACGGCGCGCGGCGACGATGTAGACCGCATCGTGGGCCTAGAAATCGGCGCCGACGATTATCTCTCCAAACCTTTCAACCCTCGTGAGTTGCTAGCACGCATTCGGGCCATTCTGCGGCGGACAAAACCGGAACTGCTGGCTGAAAAGCTTGTTGTCGGAGATGTCGAGCTCGAATTTGGTTCGCGCAGCGTCCGCAAGGGGGGACATGTAGTGCCTGTGACCTCTGTTGAATTCGACATGCTGACGGTGTTGCTACAACACGCCGGCCAGATTGTCTCACGGGATGATCTCTCGCTGCGAGCCCTGGGAAGGTCCTTTCACCCCCTCGACCGCAGCGTAGATATGCACGTCAGCAATCTGCGCAAAAAACTCGGCCCCCACATAGATGGCAGCGAGCGTATCAAGTCGGTGCGCAGTGTTGGTTATCTTTACACGTTGTGTTCACCGGTAGAAGCATCTGCGCCCTCTGCTTAGCGCTCTGCCATGCGCACCTTGTTTATCAAGATTTTCCTATGGTTCTGGCTGGCGATGGCCGGGTTGACCATCTTAGTCACTGCCGTTAGTTCGCTAACGGCTTCCGACGTTGTTTGGCCCGGCCGCCGAACCCTGACCGCTGCGACAACCCTTTACGCCGAAACGGCCGTGCTGCTCTACGAACAACAGGGGCCGGAGGCCGTTGCTGATTACTTCCGGCGGGTAATGGAGACAGCTAAGCTGCAAGCCGCCCTGCTGGATGAACATGAACAACCGCTTGTAGGCGTCCTGCCGCCTGCCTGGCCAAGGAGTCCTGATGGCAAGCATCTTGAGGAATTCGCCACCGTGGAAAGCAAAACCTTTCTGCTGCGGACGGTGGAAAGCGCCGGTGGTCGGCGCTACCTGCTGGCGACGGTGTTTGACCGGAATCTGCTGCCGATGCCGCCTTTCTGGACACGGGCGCGTATCATCCGCCTGTCCGTCTTTGTGCTGGGAAGTGGCATCGTTTGCTACGGGCTGGCCTGGTATCTGACCCGTCCCATCGGTCGCCTGCGCCAGGCGGCCCAACGGTTGGCAGCCGGCGACCTAAAGGCACGTACCGGTGCGCGGCTAGGACGCCTAACCGATGAGATTGGTAGTCTGGCGCGCGACTTCGATGCAATGGCCGAACGTATCGAAGCCCTGGTAACATCCCAACGCCGGCTTTTCGGCGACATTTCCCATGAACTCCGCTCACCGCTGGCACGCCTGCGAGTGGCGCTTGAACTCGCCCAACGCAAGGCCGGCCCCGAAGCCCAGTTACACTTGGCGCGCATTGAGCGAGAGTCCGAGCGGCTGGATGAACTTGTCGGGCAACTGCTGGCGCTGTCGCGACTGGAAAGCACGGCGTCCTTAGGAGCGACCCAGTGGCTGGATGTAGCCGCCCTGACCCAGCAGGTGGCAACGGACGTGGATTTTGAAGCCCAGGCTGCTGACCGAACCGTCCAGTGCTGCATCCTAACCGAGGATGCCCACCGGCCTATTCTCGGCGATGCCGAACTGCTGCGCCGCGCTCTGGAAAACATCATGCGCAACGCCGTACGCCACACGCCACCGTCATCCCGTGTCGAAGTCGAGGTAAAAGCCGTTCCCGACCGGCTTCACATCACGGTTCGGGATTACGGCAAAGGCGTCCCCCCGGAGGCATTGGAGGACATTTTCAAGCCCTTTTATCGAGTCGAAACTGCCCGTGACCGGGCCAGCGGAGGTGTCGGTCTAGGCTTGGCGATTGCAGCGCGCGCAGCAGCGCTGCATGGCGGGCAAATCTGGGCCGAAAATCTTGCCGACGGCTTCCAGGTCACGCTAGCGCTTCCGGCGTCCTCTCCCAATGGCGATGGCAGCACGTAACGCATGAATCAGACAAGGCATCATGTAGGCGAGCGCTCAAGGGACACAAAGCAGGCAGGCAAGACGCCTTCCCCAAGGAGCGCGCCGGGTCAGTTGGTGTCTTGGTGGCGAAGGATTTCAACGTCAAACCGAATGACCAAACCATCCTGCACCAGTTCATCTACGATGGGAAGCAGGCTGGCAATCCGCTCCGGCATATCAATCACTGTTACGACCAACGGAAGGTCTGTTGCGCCACCGAGCCGGTCAGCCGTCCGAACTTGCCCGCTCAAACCGAAACCGGCAATGCCGCGCGTTACCGTCACTCCAGCTACGCCGGCCAGGCGCAGACGGTGAACGAGCACCCGGTAGAGCGGTTCGGTTTCCCACATGTCGTCATTGCCAATGAAGATTTGTAGGGCCTGTGCCGTACCTTCAAGCTTGCGTGCTGCCATGACCAGACTACATTCCTTGAAACACGTTGAGATGAGAAGTGCCAATGTGGCCGAAGACAAAAACAAAAGGCAAGCCGACGGTGAGCCGGCTTGCCAGTTGTCCAGTGTCGTAGGTGTAGCTTCAACTTGTTGTGTGAAACTTGACCATGCGCAGTTGCCAGTAGGGGGTCAGGTCTTTACAACCGAAATGGCCGTACGGAGCCGACGAGAAGCTGCGTTCACCGGTTTGGCCTGGAATGCGGCAGGTGTTGCGGCCATACACCAGACAGCCATAGCCGATGACCTCATCCACACTTGACCAGATCGAGTAGCGGTAGGCACCCTCGTAGCCCGTGCTGGAGTTGAGTTCGGTCAGGAAAGCTGACACACCATAGGGCCCAAAACCACCCAGCAGGTAGCCCGGATAAAACCCGTTCGTGTTGCTGCATGTCGGCGTGGTCGGGCCGGAAAGATAGCAGCTTGCCAAGCCCTGGTTCCCACCGGCAATCCCAACGAAGGTATCCACAATGGAAGTCAGGCTTGGGCCGAGATCGTAGCTGCCGCCGGCCAGCGCATCAAAAGCCGGCCCGCCTTTGATGGCCTTGCGGGCTAAGGTCACCCCCATCGAATGCGCAATGATGTCCACCTTAGCTGCTCCCGTGTACTGCTTGACGGCCAGGATAAAAGCACGTAACCGGGTAAGGTATTCGCGCGAATGGTACTGTTGTGACGCAAGCAGGGGATTGGCCGGACCCCAGGTGGTGGCGTATAGCTCACTGGTCTTGTAACCCTGCGAGAGAAAGTACTGAATCGAAGCATTCCAGCCGGTTTGACCCGGAACGCCCGTACCCACGGCTTTGTCGGAGTTGCCGTGAATGAAGATGACCGGCTGGTTGACGACCGTATCGGCGTCATTTTGCCGTCCACCATAACTGCCCCCGGTAAGGTCTGTCCGGGCAAAATCAAAGCTTCCGTAACCGTTGGCGACGAGCCAGTTGCGGAAATGAGGCGTAATGCCTGACGTAGAAACCTGGGCAGGTGCCGGCACAGTAGTTGTACCCCTGGCATCTACCGGCAACCCAAACAGGCCCAAGAAAACGGCAAGGCAGAGAACCAGCCACCAACAAGACAGGCGATTCATAGGTTCCTTCTGCTGGTACATATTCAGATGTGGTCGAAGATGGCGAAAACGCGGTGTGGTGAAACTAAATAGCCAAGCTACATCAGGAGCTATGTACACCGCAATGCCGGCGATGGTTATGTTTGATGGCCAATCGTTGACCAAACCCAGGAAAATTGTTGACAAAACCTAAACAATCCATTTGCTATAAACGGTAAACCATTGACGTGCTTAGTCCGCTTTTCTGGCGCCATTCAAGCAACCTTGAACAACGTCCAGGCCCTCTTTTGAAAACAAACTGATCCTTAGACTGGGGCGATTGCCATGAACTGTACTATCACGTGTTTAAAACGGCAGCGAGTTGTTTGGCTGCTTATTGGGATATGGCTTGTTCTTCACGCGCTGGTACCATGGAGCGGGTGGCAGTCCTATGCCCAGACGACGACCGGTACCATTCTTGGAACAGTCATTCGGCAAGATACGACTCCTATTGCGGGGGCCATTGTTCGTATTTTCAACAAAGTCAATGGCCTGACCCGTACGGCGCGGACAGATGCCCGTGGTGTCTATCGTTTCGACCTGATTTTGCCAGGGCTATATGACATTCGCGCCCAGGCCGAGGGCTTTCGAGAAAACGCTATCGAGAACTTCATCGTCGAGGTCAACCGGGAGAAAATCATCCAACCCCCCCCCGATCATTCTTGAACCGCCACGGCTCCAGCACCAACGCCACCGCCGGCGCCGACACGCCCGGACAGCCACCGGCACCAACCCCTGGGACAACCCAGCTAACATTGCCGACGCAGCCCTGCGCGGCAGCGCCACGGCCGAGTTCATCCTGGCACTACCGCTGCGTGGCGTCCGTAACTTCGACACCTTCGCGCTACTTGCACCGGGGGTAGCGCCGCCACCTTCCTTTCTTTGGCGTCAGTGGACCAGGCATCGGGCCGAATGTGGGCGCGGGTGATTTTGTGGTCAACGGTGTTCGGGCGCGCGGCAACAACTTCACCATTGACGGTGCCGACAATAATGACCAGGACGTGGGCGGACGGCGGCGCGGTTACGTTGCCACAGCGCCCCAGCCCATCGAGAGCCTCCGCGAATTTCAAATCACGACCCTGCTGGCCGATGCTGAAAGTGGACGCAACGGCGGTGGGCAGATCAACGTCGTCTCGCGCACCGGCGAGAACGAGTTTCACGGCAACCTGTACTCTTTCTTCAACGACGCCCGGCTCAATGCCCGCGACGCCTTTGATTTTCGTGCCGGCTCGGTAAGGATTGGCAAACCGGCCTTTACCCGTCACCAGTCAGGGGCTACCCTGGGCGGCCCCTTCCGGCAAAACCGCTGGCACTTTTTCACAGCATTTGAGCGAATTGGCGTCAATCGCACCCAAGCAACACACTTTGCCGTTCCAACGGCCGCCGAGCGGGCAGCAGCGCTGGCCATCGGCCGCACGCCCAGCCTCCTGGGGCGCGACCTGCTTGATTTGTACCCGCTGCCTAACAATCCGGGCGGCCCGCACGGCAACAACACATTGACGCAGTTTCTGGCCGGCAACAGCGCAGCAACGCTGTTTTCATTTCGGAGCGACTATCAGTTCGCTCCATTCAACTGGCCAACGCTCTTTACGGCTCGCTACAACCTCAGTGATGATCGGGGGCGGCTGCCGAACGTCGGGGACGCCATCAACTCCGGGGTGGATTCCCGGACGCGCACCCACAATGTCGCCTTTGATTTCACGACCCGCATCTCCGACCGGTTTTCAAACCAGATGCGGTTGTCATACGGCCGGCAGCGGCTTGGATTCGATGAAATCCCCGGCAGTCCGTTCATCTTCCAGACCCGCTCGATTGGGGTGGATTTGACCGGCGATGGGCGTCCTGATGGGCGCAGCGGCCCGCTTGGTCGAGTGAATGTGCTGCCCTACAGCAGTATTGGCGTGGACCCAAGCATCTTTCCACAAGGGCGGGTGACAAACACGATTCAGGTCGCCGATACCTTCATCTGGAATCACGGACGTGGGACGCTGAAGGCCGGCGCCGACATCCGCTTCATTCGCTCCAACAGTTTTGCCGACATCAACTACCGGTTGAACCTCACCTTTGCGCCGGGGATCGTCATTCCGCCGGGCGGAAACTTCCGCTACGCCAGTGGGGTGGATTTTGTGGGACTGGGACTGCCCTCCGACATTGGACAGACCTTTGTGACCGATCCCAACTCGACCTTGGGGCTGCGGACGACCGAATACAACTTCTTTGTCAACGAAATGGTTCGTCTCGGCTCACAAGTCATCGTCCGGGGTGGGGTACGCTATGAACTCAACACCGTTCCTGACACCGGCGATGGGCGGCTGCGCCGCGCCCTGGCTGTGCGTCCAGAGGATTTTCCCGTCGCACCGGCTGACCAGCCCCGCGCGGCAGCTTTTTTGCCGCATTCAACAACTACCGGGCATTTGTCAACGAGCGGGATGGCATTTACGACTCCTCACCCCGAAACTTCGCCGGCCGGGCTAGCCTAGCCTGGGATGTACTAGGAAACGGGCGAACGGCTGTGCGGGCTGGCTACGGGATGTTCTACGACATCATCCCGCTGACCATCACCGGACAATCCCGCAACCTGTTCCCCAGTAGCACACAAACAAACTTCCGGTCAGGCATTGTGTTTCCAGATATCCTGCGTTCCAATCCGGCGATTCTCCTGTGTCCTCCGGGGAGCGGCCGGTGTGGGGCGCGTGTCCCTCCGCTGCCCGACTCCATCCCCGGCAGTGGCAGTCCCAGTTCAACGGCAGCACCTATTATCGTTGGTTCGCCCCCGTTGTTTCTGGGGGATTTGTTCGACCGCCAGAACTTCAGTCTTGCCTATACATTGCCACGGCGGAACATGCGCGTCCCACGGGTGCATCAGGTATCGCTGTCGGTAGAGCAGGTGCTGGCCGACCGGCTGACAGCATCGGTGGCGTACGTTGGCACCTTTGGCCGCAACATCATTCGCCTGGCACGCCTA
>AGQM01019591.1_pt1 | contig 23575 bp, 20 predicted proteins | sample 1512301 | NCBI WGS metagenome assembly AGQM01 (sample SAMN07436262, study PRJNA71319) | hot springs metagenome | isolation source: samples from 5 sites along the outflow channel of Bison Pool, an alkaline... | place: USA: Yellowstone National Park
AATTCTCTCCATTGTTTTTTAAGTCTTTCTCTTACCTTTCCTGTAAGGTGGTTTTTGCAGAGTTTTTCAAAAAGTCTTTTGCCTCCAAACACCACTGGTTTATCTGTGGGATACTGCTTAGCTTTGTAGATAGCTGAGTCAATGTATTTGGTCGGTAGGTCAGGAAATAGCTGTCTTAGTCTGTGGTATATTTGGGCGTGAGGATTTTTTGTTTTCTCTTTTTCCAACTCTTTTAGCATGTTGTATGCCACACGGATGGCGGAGGATTGCTTACGCATAAGGTTTATGAGTTTTTCTCTATCTTCCTTTTTTAGTTCAAGCTTGAACTGTAGGCTAACAAACATCAGGGTTAGATTTTAGCCTTAAAACTCTTGTGTGTCAATGGGTTTGTATTTTTAGAACAGCCTCAGAAAGGGCTCGAAGGGCAACTTTCGGGCTTGGCTCACAGCCGGTCCATAACCTAAAGCTCTCCAATCCCTGATATACGAGCATCTTCAAACCATCTGAGTATACAGCTCCCCTTTTTTCCGCCCACTCCTTTAGAAGGGTTTGCCTGTTGTAGAGCAGTTCAAAGACCACCTGCCCCTCTCTTATGAGAGAGTAATCAAAGAGCATATAGTCTTCCGTCAAGCCCACAGAGGTGGTGTTTATTATTAGGTCTGCGGTTGGCACAATCTCCTCTGGAGATTCCACCACATCCACTCCAAAGCTTCGGGAGAGCAGTTTAGCCTTTTCCTTTGTCCTGTTCCACAAAAAGACCTGCGCTCCCTCTTGCTTTAGGGCATAGAGCACCGCCCGGGCAGAACCACCAGCCCCCAAAACTAAAACCCTTTTACCCTTTAGCTCTGGGAGGATCTCTTTAAGGCTTTTTAAAAAACCAACCCAGTCAGTGTTGTAGCCTTCTGTTCTCTCTCCAAACTTGACCGTATTTACCGCTCCAATATTTTTGGCGTGCTCGTCCGCATAATCAACAAGCTCAAGGACCTTCTCCTTGTGTGGGATAGTAACATTCACACCTTTTATTCCCAATGCCTTTAGCCCTTCAAGGGCAGTCTTTAGGTCCTCGGGTTTTACCTCAAAGGGAACATATACCGCGTTTAAGCCCAGATGCTCAAAAACTCTGTTTTGAAAGACAGGAGAAAGGGAGTGGCTTATTGGATATCCAACGACACCGTAGAGGGCGGTTCTTCCGGAGATTTTCATAAAAGATTGTGCTTGGGAACGGAGATTTCCACCTTCTTTACCCAGTCTAAATTGCCTTTGAGGGCAATGTCCACCACTTCCTTTACGCTAACGTCCGCTATGGGACAGTCGGTGCATCCACCCTCAAACTGCAAATAAACCTCACCCTCTTTGATATCCACAACCTTTAGGTTTCCGTGATGTTCCTTCAGGGCTGGTCTGATTTTTTCAAGGACCAGTTCAACCTCTTTTAGTTTTTCTCTTTCCATGACAGATCCTCCAACTCTCTAATTAAATTTTGGATTTTCATCCAGAGTTTTCCCTGATCTTCCTCATCCAACTCCATCAACCTAAAAAAGCCCTTTAGGGTTAGCTTGTCTGCCACTATGTCAAGAAGGTCTTCCTCCTCCAGTCTGCCGAGCCCATAATCCCGCAGGATCTCCCTAACCTGTGGGTAGTCCTCCAAAAGTTCTTTGAGGTTTATGTCTAAGGTGAGTCTCTCCCTCATAGTTCTTTTACTTTTCTGACAAAGAGATGAAACTCGCCGTCTTCTTCGTACATGCCCAAGAACTCTTGCCCCGTAGCTTTGCACCAGGCGGGAATGTCCTCCACCACGCCCGGGTCATCCGCTATCAACTCTAAAATCTGCCCTATTTGCATCTGCTTGACCATTTTAGAGGTTTCTGCCACGGGCACAGGGCAAAAGGTCCCCACTACATCATGAACCACGTCGGGCTTGATCTTATCCAACTCCATAGGGTGCTCCTTTGAGTATTTTAAAGCTTTCTAAAATTTCATCCTCCAAAGGCTCTCCTAGTATAAACCTTTCCTCGTCTTTCACCTTTATTATAACCTCTGCAGGTTCTCTTTTTGAATACCTGCAAACCACGCCCGCTATTAGGGGGTATTCTTCCTCTTTTGGCACTCCTTTAACTATAACAAGGGTGCCCTGTTGGTCCTTTCTCTGGGCATAACCATAACGGTTTTTAAAACCGCTTAGAAAATTAACCTCTCCCTCGTTCCTTGCCACCACGAGCTTGACGCCGGAGGGAAGTCTTAGGTGCCTTCCTACAGATAAAAGCACAAGGTCCTCCCTTGTTATGGAGCCTTCCCTTGCTAAAGCCTCTTTAAACTTTAGGGCGTAGTTGGGATCCGTCAGGTAGCAACAGCCTCCCGCGGGCTGTTCGTGGTTTAAGCCATACTTTTTTGCAAGGCTTATCTGCACCTTCCTGCCCCTTCCACTTATATCCAGTAGTTTTTCCCGATCTACCCGACCCATCCTTTCCGGCACCGTTGGTGGAAGTAGCTTGGCGGATAAGGGTCTGAGGACATAGCCTTCCAAGCCCGCCTCTTTTTCTATAAGCTTTAGTATGGGTAGCCTCTGGCTCATGGGTCTTTGACCCACCACTTCCCCAGTGATCACAAAGTGATAACCCTCCCTATCCATTATCTCCTTTGCCTTTCTTAGCATCATTATCCGGCAGTCTATGCACGGGTTTAAGTTTTTACCGTAGCCATACTTTGGGTTCAGCAGGGTATTAACATACTCCTCGGAAACATCCACCACCTCTACGAGCACGCCCAACTGCGCCGCAGACTTTAGGGCAGGGTTCATATACTGGGAACCATCCTCTTTTTTTATTCCCAGCCTTCTCTTTTGCTCGGTTATACAAAAGCCCGTGTAAAAGTGCAGGGCATGGACAAAAACGCCCTGCTCCTGAAGTAGCTTTATTGCCAGTGTGCTATCTAACCCCCCCGAAAGCAGTGCCAAAGCTTTTATTTGGCTCATAGGGATAGGAACTCGAACTCGGTCTTTTCTTCCTCTTCCTCCTCATAACAGCCGGGGATCTTTTCTGCCTCTTCAAGCCTACCCTGCTTTATAAGGTAATCCTTGATGGCCACATGCAGGGTTTCCAAGCCCAAGTTGGTGCAGTGGATCTTTTGAGGGGGAAGTCCGCCCAGCTCCTCAAAGATGTCCTTGTAGGTTAGGTTGAGGGCATAGTCTATGGTCTTGCCCTTGATCATCTCTGTAAGCTGAGAAGAAACCGCTATGGCAGAGCCACAGCCGAAGGTTTTAAACCTCACATCTTCTATAACGTCTGTCTCGGGGTTTACCTTTATGGTAAATAGCATGGCGTCTCCGCAGGCGGGGTTTCCACACTGCCCAATGCCGTTGGCATCCTCTAAAACACCCACATTCCTTGGGTTTAAAAAGTGGTCCAGCACCTTCTCGCTGTATTCAAACATGGCTTACACCTCCTAAGTTTGATGGATTTTATTTTAGGGAAAAAACAAAAGGTAGCAATGATAATTATCAAGGAGTATTCTCAGAAATTTTAGCCTTCAAAAGCTCCACAGGGTCCTCCAAACTCAGTCCCAAATACTCCAAAAACTTCTCAATGCTTACCCACCTTTTTAGCACCATGCCTTGGGTGATGAGCCTTTCAAAGGGCTCTGGGTCCTTCACAAGCCCAAGGTCAAAGAGAAACTTTTGGAAGAATCGGGCATACAGAAGGTGCAAGACCGCATGCTCTATGCCACCGATGTAGTAATCCACTGGCATCCAGCTTTCCACCTTCTTTGGGTCAAAGGGCAGTTTGTCGTTCTTTGGGTCGCAGTAGCGGAGGAAATACCAAGAAGAATCAAAGAAGGTGTCCATGGTGTCCGTTTCTCTTTTGGCGGGACCTCCGCACTTGGGACAGGTGGTATTTACCCAATCCTCCACCTTTTCTAAAGGATTTCCGTGTCCGGTGATCTCCACCCTTTCGGGCAAGAGGACAGGGAGTTGATCCTCCGGCACTGGCACAGTGCCACAGCTTGGACAGTAAATTATAGGAATGGGTGTGCCCCAGTATCTTTGGCGGGATATGTTCCAATCCCTCAGCCTGTATGTGATTTTGAACTCCGCCAAACCCTTCTCCTTTAGCCACTGGGTTATCTCTCTTTTTGCCCTTTCTGAGTCCATTCCGTCAAAGGTTCCGGAGTTTATGAGAATGCCCGGGTCTTTGTAGGCTTTGCCCTCTGGCGGGTCTGAGTCTTTAGGTTTGACTACCACCTTTATGGGGAGGTTGTACTTTTGGGCAAACTCGTAGTCCCTTTGGTCGTGGGCGGGCACGCACATGATCGCCCCAGTGCCATACTCATAGAGCACATAGTTGGCGGTCCATACGGGAATCAGCTCACCGTTGGCAGGGTTTTTCGCATACACTCCAAGAAATACGCCCTCCTTTTCCTCTTGGGTCCCCCTCTCCCTTGAGGACATGTGCTTCATTTTGTTGACAAACTCCTCAACTTCTTTCAGCTTAACTCCCCTCTTGGCAAGGGTCAAAGTTAGTGGATGCTCGGGCGCCAGCACCAAAAAGGTGGCACCAAAAACCGTGTCCGGTCTTGTGGTAAATACCTCTATGGGCACTTCATCCACATAGAACTTTATTACCGCACCTTCGGACCTACCTATCCAGTTTCTTTGCTGGAGGATCACCCTTTCGGGCCACTTTCCTTCCAAGAGCTTTAGGTCTTCCAAAAGCCTCTCCGCATAATCGGTGATCTTTATATACCAAGAGGGCACGTTTCTCCTTACCACGGGTGTTCCACAACGCCAACACTTGCCCTCTATAACCTGCTCATTTGCAAGGACCGTTTCATCGTTAGGGCACCAATTAACCTCTGCATCCTTTCTATAAACCAAGCCCTTCTCGTAAAGCTTTAAAAAGATCCACTGGTTCCACTTGTAATACTCTGGTTCGCAAGTAGCAACCTCCCTGTCCCAATCGTAAGAAAAACCCAAGCTTTTGAGCTGCTGTTTCATGTAATTTATGTTTTCCTTGGTCCATTGGGCGGGATGCACTCCGTGTTTTAGTGCGGCGTTTTCTGCAGGCAGACCAAAGGCGTCCCACCCCATGGGATGCAAAACCCTTTTACCCTTCATCCTCAAAAAGCGCGCCAGGGCGTCCCCAATGGTGTAGTTTCTAACATGACCCATGTGAATACGCCCCGACGGGTATGGAAACATCTCAAGCACATACACCTTATTCTCTCCTTCCTCCACCTTAAAAACTCCCAGCTCCTCCCAGAGCCTTTGCCACTTCTGCTCTATATCCCTTGGATTGTAGCTTTTTTCCATAGGCTAAAATTATAAAATAGCGGATTGGCTTAATTATTACCAAAATGAAGCCTTTTGGCTACATCTCGGGCAAAGTAAGGGTCCCCTGTTCCCAAGGCGAGCTCCAAAAGAAATATCCTGTATTCGAGGCTTTTGCTCAGGTATAGGTTTTCAAGGATCAACTTTTTCAAAGTTTCATAATCCTTTGCCCAAAGGGCGCGCTTCATAACCTCCTTTTCCAAGTATAGCCTTTCCTCGGGTGTCAAAGGAAAGCTTTTTTTCATGTATTCCCTAAAGGAAAGATAGCTTTCTGTGGTAAGCCCTACTTCTATGAGCCTTTTTATCAGACTGTGCCTTTCTGCTGGTGGAAGTTCCTGATAGTAGGTTTTTGCATAGTCAAAAGCCTTTTGTAGGTTTCCCAGATGCAGTGCAAGGTTAATGGCGTCTTTTACGAAAGCTTTACCCTTCTTTTCCACCAACGCATCCGCAAACTTTAAAGCCATGGGATACTCCCTGAAGGCTATTGAATAGTAAAAGGCTTTTTCAATCCAAAAAAGGTCCCCCGTTCTTTCCGCCAATACAGTGGAAGTTCTGTATGCAATCTCAGGAATGTCCATACTCTCCGCTTCCTTGAAGGCTTTTTCCAAAGAGGCTGTGTCCATTTTTAGTTTTACATAAAGACTCAAAAGCTTTTCCATCTCGTTTTTTATCCTTTTCTTTTGTTCTTTGTCCCTGACGGAGAAATACTCTGCCTTTAGCAGTTGATACTTCAAAAACAATATCTCCGGGTCATTGGGATATTTTCTCTCCATTTCTGAAACTACTTCTATAGCGTCTTTAGTCCTACCTACCCTAATGTAGGACTTGACCAGGGCGTTGTATATATCCACTGAAGGGTTTGTTCTCAAAAGGGCTCTGTAGTAAGCAAGGGCTAAGTCTGTGTTTATCTCAACAGACTCTGGCAAATAGCTTTCTAACTTGCCTTTTGGAAAAAGAAGGACCGCCGCCAGCAGTGCGGTCAGAATTATTCCCACATAATCCCTTATTGAAAAGGCTTTAATCAGTGCATACCGCTTTGATGTCTGCATGTTTTCCTCCTTTGAACTCAACCGCTCCAGGGTTGTGGGCTTTTCCGTTTATAAATACTTTGCAAGAGGTTTCCAAACTAATCACCAAAGGCAAGTAGGAGCTTAGCCTGAGGCTATACTCTTTTCCTTTTCTTTCAAAGCTTTCCACGTAGCCGTTTGAGTATAAAAGTGCAAACTTTGGCTTTTGGGAGGAAAAAATCAGATAGTAGTCCCCCGAACCGTCCAGAAAGAGATAGTTGTAGCCATCCTTCCCTTCCTTGTAGCCCACCACTCCCTTACTCTTTTCTGTGTCCGGATAGCCCCATTCCTTTAGATACCTCAGGGTCCTCAATCCGCCCGCGTTTTTTACTTTAAAACCCTCTTCCCATCTCATTATGGCGGTCTGTCTGAAGTCCAAAACCCACCCGCTATACTCGGACAAGAACATGGGACTTACTTCCCTTGACAGAGCCCATTCGTAAACCCTTTTCAAAGCGTTCAAAGAAGCCAACTTTTGCCCTGAATAAAAGTGATAGTAAATAGAGATAGGTTTTAGCCTTCTCGGGTTTTCTGTGAGCTCAAAGGTCTGTATAACATTTATATAGCCCCAGAAGGGACTTGTCCAAAGGTTTGTGTATATGTTTTCGTTTTGCACTGGAGCATAGACCTGAAAGTAGGGTCCGTAATTGACACCGGAGGGACCTATGTTCTTCAGAAAGGGCTCCTGCTGGGTTATGGTGGTCAGTCCTCCATTAACATTGAAAACGCCAAGCTGGTAAGTTTGCCTTAGCTGTTCTCTGTTTGGGTTGCATTCACCCGTCCAGAGGAAAACCTTAACTTTCTTTCCAAGGTCCTTCAAAACCTCTCTGTTGATCCATTCTACCGAGCCTCTTATTTCACTGTCCCAGTTGAGGTTATAGCCTTTTATTGGAAGGTTGTAGCCGTAAGGTAGCTCCCTTTTTCTGTATTCGGGTTGCCAGTCAAAAGGATGAGAAAAGCTGTGGCTTGCGGGTTCAACCCAATCAAGTGAGAATATGCTCTTTGCTACGTTTATTAGCCTCTCTGACTTATCCGGATACAGTCCTTCCTTGGAGACCTCTCCCACTATTAAAGAAACAGTATGCGGAATGGAATACTTTTTTATTATTTCGTCCCTTATTACCTCTCCCGTGGTTTTGGAAGGGTCAAAGTCTGCATTTCCAAAGAAGGCATCTCCATCTATATGGGCGGTAAGTATTCTTCCACCGTTTTGGGTGGTAAGGTCAGGGATCAAAAGGGCTGTCCCAAAAACTCCTTTAAACACCTCAAAAGGGTCAAAGCTCCACAGTTCCTTTAAGTTCAAAAGGGACTCATTAACTGCGTATCCTCCCCAATCAAAGAGGGCAAAAGGATGGTGTTTTTGTCCGAGGGAGTTTTCCACCTCAACCATGGGTGTTCCCTTTTCTGCAATTAACAGGGTGTCTGTGTAGGATACCTTTATTGGTGCCTCAAAGCCCCTGTTTTCCTTCGGTTTTATCAGTCTAAAAGGGTTTATAGACCTTTCTCTGTTCCTTTCCGCCCTTATTCCAAAAGCTCTATAAAATTTTTCATCGTAGGGCAACGAGTTCAAAAAGAAGAGCTTTAAGCCCTCTTCCTTTGCCCTTATCAACCAATCGATTAATTTTTCGTCAATCTTTCCTAAAAAACCCACCATTACACCCGCATAGCCAAGCTCTGGGTAAATTTCGGGCAACCCCTCTTCTATATCAAACATCTCTGGCACAAAACCCAAGTATTCAAGCACCATAGATGTGAGCCTGTGAGTGGGTTCATACTGGGCTACTGGATATTCCTTTGAACTATAGAGGATGGCAACCTTTCTTGGAATTAAAGAACAGAGAGAATACCCAACCCTTGAAAGCTCCGCGTCTGCCACATATGGAACAAACCCAAGCTCTGCGATCTTTCTAACAAGCTCCTTTGCCTTCTTTTTGTCCTTTGGGTCTGCGTAATCCACCACTATGACAGGAATGCCGTAGGACTTTATCCTGTTTAACTGGTCCAATAGCCACCTTCTTTCCTCTTCAGAAATTGGCACATATCTTTTTTTTGTATCCAGCCCACTAAAAAGGCTCTCCACCAAAAAGCCATTTATGTCCCCTTTAACCCTATCTATAAACTCAAAGCCCCTGTTTAAAACTATCAGTTTGTCGGGATACCTTTTTCTTAGCTCCTTTACAAAATCCACAAGGGCGTCCTGAAAGTCTTTCCACTCTTCTTTTTTGGCGGAAAGCTGGTATGAATCTAAGGTATCCAAAAAGAACCCATCAAAACCTCTGTCCGCAATCCTTTTTGCCACCACCTCCAAAAGGAACCGTCTGTACTCTTTATTCCTCACATCCGCCACCAAAGACTTCCACATGGGATTTGTTCCGATGGAATACTTTTTAAGGTCTTTGTAATAGTCCCTGTAGGTTTCTATCTCTCCTACGCTCATATAACCTATGAGTTTTGCCCTCTTTTTTTGGTAAAAGCCCTTTTCCCTTAAAACCTCCATATAAGGGTTGTCCGCATCCAGCACCACCCAATCGTAGGCATAAAGCACATCATCGGGCAAAGGTTTGTGATGATAGTAAAGTAGCACGCATTTTAGTTCCTGCGCCAGCAAACTACTCACGAAGAGCAAAAGTCCTATAATGAATATCATTCAAGAACCTCCTTAGGTATTCCATACCCAATATCATGGAAAATATTAAAGCAAACATATAGCCATAACCGTAAAAGTATGCTCCCAGAAATTGAGTTATGAGCGTGAAGACAAAGTTTAGCAAGGCAAAAGTAAAAGTCGTTTTAACCAGCTCCCTCCTTAGGTCAAAGTAGGAAAGAAGGGCGTAAATAATTGTGTATCCCATGAAGAATATCTTGGCAACGAGAAATATCTCGAGCAGTGGAATGTAGGCGGTGGGCAGTTTGAGAAATATAAATATATACTCGTGAACGAAGATAAGCAGTATGGCGGTAAGGGCTTGAAATCTCAGAGTTTCAAAAAAGGCTGATCGGGCACTTTCTATCATCTTGTTTGCGAGCCTGTAAAGGTCATCCAACCTTCCCCAAGTTCTGACCGCCTTGTAGTACGCGTCGTAGTTATCAAAAAACTCCAGCTCAATCTTCAGAAAAGCCACTGCAAAACCGGGCACTATTGAAATTAAAGCCAGGGTAAAGGGCACATCGTAGATGATAGACGCCTTCATGTTCCCCAATACAGGAGTTCCTGTCAGCGGACTATACCAAAACACGTACTTGTCTATCCAAAGACCTAAGTTAAAGAAAAACCCAACCAGCACCAAGCTTTTGTAAAGCCTATCCTTTCTCAAAAAATCAAACTCCAAAAGTTTTGAGGACCTATAGTCCCTTGCAACTCTGAAAAGTATTAAAAATAGCAGTAAGGTCTGACTAAGATAAAAGCTAAGCATAAGCCAGATTAACCCGAGGTTTGATAGAGAAATTACCCCAAGAGCTGCTATTGAGTACGAGATAACAAAGGATGCGAATATGTGCTTGTAGCTCTTCAATCCGGTGAGTAAGGCGTTCGCTACCCAAAGAACGGAAAGAGTAGAAACGGTAAAGCTAAATATAACATGGTAATAGTAGGGATATCCCTTAAAGAAGAAAAAAGACAGCAAAAGGGCTATCAAGAAGCTGTAGCTTGCGGTCAGAATTGCCACACCGTGGGTGTTTGGAAGCACCCTTTCAAACTCCTTTTCAAAGAGCCTGTCGGATATATACCTTGTAAAGGAAAGCTGGAAAAAGCCCGAAAGAATCAGGCTCAAGGAAACGCAGTATGTGATGTATACTTGGTATTTGATTAAAGTATCGCTTGCTCCCCAAAGCTTTTCTGCTATGTAGGCGGATACAAAGATGCTGAGTATGGCAAAGAGCCAATTGCCCGTTCCCAAAACCACAGAGTAGCCCACCGCCAAAAGGACTCTTCCAAGCTTGCCCTCTCTGTAAAGCCTTCTTAACTCTAAAGAAATACCCGCCATGGCTATTTTCCTAAATAATTTTTATACACGCTTCTGTAGTTCTCTATAAACTTGTCAAAGCGGTAAAACCTTTGGACCCTCTCAAGCCCAGCCCTTTGACAGTTTTTCCAAATTTCTTCGTTAGCCAAAAGTTCGTAGTATGCCTTTGCAAGCCCTGTTGCATCACCCACAGGAACCACCTCCCCCGCCTTACCTATTTCTACGTCCTCTTGACTTAACCCTCCGTAGATAAGTTGCCTGCAAGAACCTACGTCGGTGGTAACACAGGGCACACCGCTTGCCATAGCTTCCAAAACTGTCATGGGCATGCCCTCGCTTATAGAGGTCAGTGTAAATACCCCCGTTTTGGGCAGAATATCATCTATTTTCTGAAAGCCTAAGAATTTTACCCTATTCTCAACTCCAATTATCTTGGCAAGCTCTCGGCACTCTTGGGCGTATTCGGGCTCCTCGTCCTCAGGACCCACCACCCAACCCTCCGCCTCGGGTAGCTGTTGGCATAGCAAACTCATAGCTTTTATAAAGGTTTTTATATCTTTTATAGCTACAACCCTTCCTATCAGAGAAACTACCTTCGGAATTTCCTTCGGTCTTTTTTCTATAAGCTTTGAAAGTCTATCCACATCCACGCCGTTTGGTATAACTTTTGTCTTTTCGGGCGGACAGCCCCAGTCTATCTGCTGTTTTCTTGCATCTTCAAACAAAGAAAAGACCTCCACAGAGGTGTAGTATGAAATTTTCCCAAGGTTTACGAACATCTTTATCCAAAGCTTTCTGAGGGTGTCTATGTCGTATTTTTTGGACAAATACCTGTATTGAACTCCTATCCACCTTGCGTTTAGAATGTCTATCTTCCTTTCCTTTGTGTAGATCCCATGTTCTGTAAGGACAAAGGGTATTTTGTATTCTCTACTCATCAGACTTCCCAAAAAGCCCGCATAGCCCGTTGATGGACTATGAATTAAGCCTATTTCTTTTTTTTCCAGGGTCATCCCAAGTCTTGCCACCACAAACAAAGGTGCAAAAAGGTTTCTCATAGTCCAAAAGTAATCTACAAAGGGTACATCAATTTCCAGATCTTCGTAGAGTTCTTCCATTAGCTCCCATGATTTTCTGCTATACAAAAAGTCCTCGTAAGAAACTTCATTAAAGTAAGAAAAGCTAACAACCTCATGCCAACGCTCTTCAAAGGCTTTGTCGTCAAGAAATATCCTTAGAAGTTTTACCCTTTCACTTTCCCTTTTGGCTTTTTTTGTTTGGACGTTTTCCTCAAACATATAAACAGCCTCAAGATAGACCAGGTTGTTCGGAAGCTCGTAGCCAATGCCTTTGTAATCCTCGGGTCTTGAACCAAGAAAGAGAACTCCAAAGTTTAGATCCCTCATACCAGTGATTATCTGATGGATCCAGGTGGATACTCCTCCCTTTATAAAGGGATAGGTTCCCTCCGCTATAAAGAGCACATCTATACGTGTTTGTTTATCTACAAGCTTCATACCCATGTGGAGAGCAGAGCCATTCTTTTGGGATTAACTGAATAGGTTCCTCTGTATTTTTCTGAAACCTGTTTCAATTCCTTGAAATCACGGAGCTTATACAAAGCTTCCAACAGGTAAGGTAAAACCTTGATGGGCTCCATACCCAAATCCAACGCCCTCTTGAAATGTTCGTGTGCCCTTTGATAATCTCCTGAACTCAGCTCCATTCTTCCCATCAGTAGATAAAGACTGGGATCCTCTTTGATTTCTAACGCTTTGAGGACATACCCTTTAGCATTATCCAAGTACTTTTTTGCTATTTGTCCTTCCATGAAACCTAAGTAATAAACATCCCAGTTTAAAAATGCCAACGCCCTGCACACAAAAAATTTAACATCTTTCCCTAAATCTTGCTCTCCCAAAACTTTCTCTAATTCGTATATCAGCTCCTGAAGATATTTTTCAGCGTTTTTTAGATAACTGTTGGCAAGCAGTCTTAGTTCGTCGTTATCAGAAAAAAGAAGTTTTTTAAAAAATCTTACCGTCAGAGGATGGTAGAACTTGGTGAAATATACCACCCTTTCTAAGTCTTTCACTTTTGCAAATCTTAAGCTTCCTTCTCCGAGCCTTCTTTCTTCCGAAAGAACCCTAACACTGAAAACTAACTCGTAATTAACCTCTTTTACAGGAGCGGGCGCTTTTGAAATTTTTGTATAGATCAAAACTATCACACCAAACAAAACTGCAAAGGGTCCTAGGAAGAAAAATATGGAAAAGCTAAGGATTAAAGCATGTCTGTATGGGTATTTATAAAAGATTTTTAAAATCCACGCCACCATTGTGGCAAGCAAGAGGGACGCAATAAAGTGAGAAAAGAGATAGGTTGTAAATCCGAATACAACTGAATATCGCATCAGTATATACAATCCTGTCGTTTCTAACAATATCACCAGTATTAATTTTATATAATCACCTAACATTGCAGAACTCTCCAATGGGTTTTATGTCTTTTACCTTCAAAAAGTCCATGTCTTTACTTATCCTCTCTATGAACCTTTCAACTCCTTCTTTTGGCGTTATGGATAAAAGTACAAAAACTTTGTCTTCGTTTATACAAACCCTGTCCAAACTTTTAACCATGCTCTTTAGCTTAACCACTTCTTCCCTTCTTTCGGGAGGGTATTCAAAAACAACCACGAAGGAGTCTATTCCAAGGCGTTCTTTTAGCAATTGCATCCTGTAAGCTTGCAGTTCAAACTCCCTATCGCAAAACTTTGTGCAAGAAAAACCTGAAGCTTCAAAGGCTATGCTGTCTCCGTAATATTCCAAAATAACCATTATGTAGGATAGCCCTTCCTCGTTTATGTTCAAAAAATCCATATCCTTTATTGCGAGTAAATAATTACCTGCGTAAGATTCTGCCACCACAAGGGCTATGAAGTTAAGCTCTTCGCTCGTAGCCTTTCTCAGTATTTCTTTAGGTGGGATGTAAAAGGATCTTTTCAGCTCCAAAGCTTCTTGGATCAAAGGGTCTTTTTCGTCCACCTTTACACCACCACCCAACTTTTCCACAGAAATAAGCTTCCCATCTTCGTGCTTGTAAAGTTCTGCAGATATAACGCCAAAGAAGTCTGATATCAACTCCATGAAAGCCTTTGAAGAGGGAACTTTAAACCTTTGCAAAATATTCCTTACGCTGTAGGGAGAAAGCGCAGACTGTTTTTCCAACAAGTCGTATTCAAGCTTTAGGCTAAAGAGTTGCCTCCGATAAAGCTCCGCCATCTGCTCTGCGTAAGCCTTATCTACAAGTGCAAGCTTTATTTTTTTATCCCATATGTATCTAAATTCAGAAGACAAAAGGGCAAAAAGGAGATTCTCCAAGAGATCGTTTAAAGGAAACGGCTGGTAAAAGAAAAAGTATCCCGCAAAGAGCAAAGATATTAGCACAATAGCCCCAGAATACCCATAGTAAAGGGAAAGGGCGACCACTAAAAGGTTTATTAAGTCGTATCTACTTTTTATAAAGAGTGGGTCTTCTCGGTTGAAATACCAACCAAAAGCTAATAAAAAAGCGGTTAATAGAAAAATTTCTACGAATATAACCTTTTCAATCGTTATTCTTTCACCAAGCCCAAAAGCACGCATCAGAAAGCCCGGTTTAAAAGCTTTTGGGTAAGGGTTCCCAAGGACTCATGCACCCAACCACTACCAGATACCGCAACGTTTTTAACAACTTTGTTTTCTTTTGCGTCATAGACAAAGATGGTTATACTTACCGCTGGCTCTCCGTCCAAGCCAGTTTTGTATCTGAACTCGTTGACGGAACCATGCACTATGTATCTTGCTCCGTTTTTTACTGCACTTTCCTTTAACTTTTCAATCTCTTCTTCTGCAAGTTCCCTTTCCTTTATGGACCAAACCCTTGGGATCAGGTTGTAGCCCTTGCTTGCAAGCACTCCCTCTAAAATGGATGCTACCCTGTAGCCTGCGTAGGGTGTCTCTGTGTAGTTTTCAAAGGGTAGCACCGCGTAGGGCTCTCCATTTATAGAGAGAGTAGGTGTTTGGCTGACAACCCTCGCACAGCCTACAATCAGGAAGAGAACTAAGACTGCAAAATAGACCCTTCTCATTTTTCACCTCCTTCTTATAAAATTTAAAACTTTTTTTATCTACTCTCCTCTACTTTTCTTAGCTTTGGAGTGTGAATAAAGTAGTATCTGTAGATAAGATAGGGACCTATTACAGTTTCCTTTGTACCACCCGTGTTCTTACTGAAGGATAGTCCCACAGAGAAATTGTCTCTTCCCAAAACCGCACCACCCAAACCTACTTCTGTGGATATACCCAAACTGCCAAGGGAATTGTATGCTAAGCTTGCATCAAAGAAAGGTCTCCAAAAGCGTGTGTATGAGCCTTTGTGTTCAAAGCCAAAGGAAAATCCCAGACCGACCGCGTAGTAGTTCTCCGGTAGCACCCTAAAGGTGGTAAAAGGAGAAAGTTGTTCTATAACCCCCTTGCTACCCGCCTTTTCCCTGTAATTGCCGTAGCTAAAGAATGCCCTTAATGCGTAGTCAGGATAACCAGCTTTTAGCTTGTATTGGGCTTGATTGTATGCATAAAAGCCCGTTCCTAACCTTTTTATGTCCTGTGAATAAAACTCACTTAACTCTAAGCTGGAGTAAAAGCCAAGCCTATTGTAAGGAGTAAATGTTAGGCTAAGCTTAGCGTAGTTTTTTAAACCGCCAAGTTCAAGGTAAAGGCTTTCTGTGCTGGGCTGTCTGTATCCGACCTCAAAGCCCGCCGATAACCTGCTAAATAAGTAGGATTCTCCAAAAAGACGGAAGTTTGCCACCGACCTGAGCCTTTCCAACTGCCCTATTCCAAAGCCAATGTATCCCCTATCAAACCGCCTGCGTAAGTAAAGCTCTGCTTGGTAGCCTCCTACCTTTTGTCTTACGACCTGATCATCTTTATATGTGGGTTGAAAGGTGGAAGACCTAAAACCAACGGAGTAATTGGTGTCTCCCAATTTAGTTTCTACCTCCAGTCTTTCGGCGAACTGTCCGTAAGCGTCTCTCTTTTGGTGGGATACTTCCAAGCTTACTTTGTTTGATTCCTGAACCGCCAAGTCTCTGAACTGTTTGTAAAGTTGGTAGTCATACGGGTTTTCCTCCAGACCCTTAAAGGCAAGCTCTAAGGCTCTCCTTGGCTGACCTACTCGCCTTAAGGCTTCCACTCTGTCCCTTATGGGAAGGGCTTCTGGATCACTTTCTAAGAGTTGTAGCACCAAATACCTATCGTCCTGCCAGAGGGCTAAGTTTAGCCACATCCAGGGCTTTAGTGAATACTTGTATAACCTTTGCTGTAGGATTGCCCTCTCCCTTTGCTCTTTTGAAAAGAGATAGGCAAAATATATATCTTTCCAGACTGCGTCAGAAAGAACTCCCTTCGCCCTTTGGAGTTTTCTTTCAAAGACCTCCGGATTTTCAAACTCCACAGCTAAAGATAAGTATAACCTTAATTTCTCAAGGTCATCCCAAGGCACTCCACCGCTTTTTAGCTCTCTGTAAGCTTTTAGCTTTATAGCTTTGGCTTCCTCCTCCATGCCCATCACGTTAATAATGTCTGCATAGAGTAATGGATCCTTGGAACCGGAGAGTTTGTAATAAATGAGGGCGGTTTGACCCTGCTGTAAAAATATGTGCGCTACTGCATAAGCTTGGGCTACCAAAGGGTTCTTCGTGTATGTTTCATATTCCTTTAGGGCACTTTTTAGCCTTTCCACCCGTTGGGCTTCCACCAAAGAGTAGATGTAGAAAGAGACAAGCTCGGGAGTTTTAGCCTTTGCCAAAATTTTTTCTAACTCTTCAAGGGCTTCTTCCTTTTTACCAAGCTGTTGTAGAGCAAGCAAATAGGAAAACACGGTATTTACATCACCTTGTAGCTTGTCTCTGTGGTCTTTAAAGATGACAACAGTTTGATCGTATAATCCCAAAACGTAAGAATAGTAAAAAGCAGTTTTCAAAAGTATTAGATCCTCAAACTTTTTGTAGCCCTCCAGGGCGAGGGAAACTGCCCTTTTTGAACCCTTTCTAAAGTATATTTCGGATAGTCTAATGTAATCCTCCACCTCACCCTTGGAAAGGCTGATTAACTTTTCAGAAGCCAAAGCTGTGGCGTCGTAATCTTGGAGCATCCAGGCAAGGTCGCTGAGGGTCCTGTAAAATTCCACATTATCCTCTTTGGCACTTGGCAAAAAGTCCTTTAAAACCTTTAAGGCTTGTTCAAACTTCCTGTCCGAATAATAGATGCTTGCCAGAAGTAGCACGCTTTTTTCATCCTTCCCGTATAGTTTTATATACTCGTAAAGAGTTTCTTCTGCCTCTTTTTTTCTTCCCAACGCATTGAGTATTTCCGCTCTCATTAAAAGCATGTCTTTGGTTTTTAGAGTGTATAAGAGTTTTAAAAGCCCTTCCACATCTCCCAATTGGTCGTAGATATAGACCTTTACATTGGGAGGAACAGAAACTACTTCCATAAGCTCCTTGGCAATATCTATCCTGTTAAAGGCGAGGGAGATTTCAAAGGCTTTTTTGGCAAGTTCTTTGTTTTTTGTGTTTTTGTAACCTTCGTAAAAAACTTCTCCTGCCTTGGCTCCCATATTGTTCCAAATTAGCACCTGTCCATATAGCTCCCACCACTTGGGATTTCGTGGAAATCTTTTAACCGCATCCTCCAGCACCCTTAGGGCGTTTTGTAGGTCGTTGGCACCCAAAAAGCTCTGAACTAAAAGCTGGTAGTATTTTTCCTCTGTTTTATACCTTACGGAAACATCTTTTTGATAGGTTTGGTTTGGATTTACAAGCCTTTGGTCAACTGGCTCATCTTTGTTTTTTTTCTCTTCAGCAAAAGATAACGCTGATGGCAAAAGGGAAAACACGATAATTAACTTAACCTGCACGATCTTTCCTGCAAGCTTACAAGTATTCATCTCATCCTCTCTGTTATACTTTACCATAATATCAACAAACACATTACACTCCAGGGATACGTCGGGTGAGAAATTACCACCATATTTGAGACTTCCTGAAAAAGCTACGAACCTATGGCGTAGCCATAAAGGTAAGCAAGTAAAGTAATACCTTAAGGACCTCACTTCATGATAGCTGGCAGGATGAAACCACAGGTCATACGCTTTGTGAGTATATTATAAGCCCTATACCCAAGGTGTGGGAAAGTAGTTATAATTTTATCCCATGGCAAAGGTGAAGGGTTTAAAGTGCAGAGAGTGTGGAAAGGAGTATCCTGCTGAACCCATCCATGTGTGTGAGTTTTGCTTTGGACCCTTGGAGGTGGTTTATGATTACGAGGAGATAAAGAAGAACATCTCCAGGGAGAAGATAGAAAAGGGACCAAAGAGCCTTTGGAGATACATAGACCTTCTGCCCGTGGAGGAGCCAAAGGTAGGGCTTACAGCAGGATACACACCTTTGAAGAAGGCTGAAAATTTGGGTAAAGTCCTCGGTCTTAAGAACCTCTACATAAAGGATGACTCGGTGAACCATCCCACCCTTTCCTTCAAAGACAGGGTGGTCTCTGTTGCCCTTTCAAAGGCGGTGGAGTTCGGCTTTGACACTGCAGCGTGTGCGTCTACGGGCAACCTTGCCAACTCGGTGGCGGCGCACTGTGCCCAAGCTGGACTGAACTGTTTTGTGTTCATACCCGCAAACCTTGAATCTCAAAAGATCTACGGTAGCTTGGTTTTCTCTCCCACGGTGGTGGCGGTGGAGGGCAACTACGACGATGTGAATAGGCTGTGTTCTGAGGTTGCCAACGAGCTATACTGGGCTTTTGTCAATATAAACATAAGACCATACTATGCGGAGGGCTCCAAGACCCTTGCCTTTGAGGTGGTGGAACAGCTGGGTTGGAGGGCACCGGATGCGGTGGTGGCTCCCGCTGCTTCTGGCTCCTTGGTAACAAAGATATGGAAAGGGCTGAAGGAGTTAAAGCTCGTGGGTCTCGTAGATGAATTGAACACCAGGGTGTATGGTGCACAGGCAGAGGGTTGTAGTCCCATCGCCCAAGCTTGGAGGGAAGGCAGGGACTACATAAAGCCCGTAAAACCCAACACCATAGCTAAGTCCATAGCCATAGGCAACCCAGCGGACGGCATCTATGCCCTTCAAGTTGCCAAAGAGAGCAGAGGAGATTGGGAAACTGCCACAGACGAGGAAATCATAGAAGGCATTAAATTGCTGGCAGAAACGGAGGGCATCTTCACCGAGACCGCAGGAGGAACTACCATCGCAGTCCTCAAGAAGTTGGCGGAAAGGGGTGCCTTCAAAGAGGATGAAGTGGTGGTAGCATACATCACCGGTAATGGCTACAAAACCTTGGAGGTCTTGGAAGGACATCTAAAGGAAACTATAAAGATCAAGCCGAGCCTCTCGGACTTCAAAGAGAAAATTTTGGTTAGGGTTTGAGGCTACTTGGACTTGTTTTGACCTTGCTTTTTGTTTCTTGCACCCAAAGGGAGGTCATCCCTCCCCTCTCCCTTGAGACCTTAGACGGGAGTAAGGTGTCTCTAAATCAGTTTAAGGGAAAGAAGACAGTTCTCTATGTGTGGAGTAGAACCTGTGTGGGACACTCGGAGCAGTTAAAACTTCTCAACGAGCTCTCGGAGAAGAGAAAGGACCTTTACATCATATCTTATGCGGTAGCCATGGTGCAGGAGGATGTGGTCAAGTCTTACAGAGATATAGGCATAAGCCCTAAATTTCTTACAGTTCTTGACCCGGAGGTGAAGTTCAACGAATACTACCGGATCGTCTTTCTTCCCTCCACCTATCTTTTTGACGAAAGGGGTAGGTTCATAAAGGCTTATCCGGGATTGCCGAAAGACATTTTCTCAAGCCTCAATAGCTCCTCCTCTAACTCTCTTCTCTTTTCTTCTATAGTGTCTTCTGGGCTCACTCTGATCTCTTTGCCCGCTAAGAATTGGGCTTTTGTAAAGGGATAGGGAATTACAAATCTGTCCCAGGTGTTGAGGCAGAAGAACTTTTCAAACTTTGCACATACGGGGAGTATCACCGCTCCGGTCTTTTGGGCTAAGAAAATCACTCCATCCTTTGCCTCAAAGGGCGGTCCCTTGGGACCATCTACCGTTATGGCTACGTTTTTGCCCTCTTTCAATAGTTTCATTAGCTTTAAAAGGGCAGACCTTCCTCCCTTTTCCTCCCTTCCCTCCTCCGTAGAACCCCTGACGGTTTCAAAGCCGAACCTCTTTAGAAGACCGTCTGCTATGTCTCCGTCCCTGAACCGGCTAACCAAGACCACTATACCCCTGTCTAAGCCAAAAAAAGCCAAGGCTAAGGCGTATCCGTGCCAGAGGGCGTATATTTTCCCTTTGTCCTTATCAAAGTCATACCTGTTCTGCCACCTTATGGTCCTTGCCCACAGCCTGAGAAGTAAGGATATAAAGGGCAGAAGGAGTATAACAAGCTCCCTTCTAAGTTTCCTTATCATTTTTCAAAGGCAATGTCTATGTTAGTTTTGAGCCACTTTGGATCAAGCCAGTAAATAGGGTCCACCTCTTGCCCGTGCACTACGATGCCAAAGTGAAGATGGTCCCCCAAGGCAAGCCCCGTTGTGCCCGTCCTTCCTATGATGTCTCCCTTCTTTACATACTGTCCTTCCTTGACGGAAACCTCCGAAAGGTGCCCATAAAGGCTAAAGAGCCCAAGCCCGTGGTCTATCAAAACCACGTTGCCGTATATACCCAACGTGCCCACAAAGACAACTACTCCATTGTTGGAAGCGGGAACGGGAGCCCTTTCTACCGAGGCAAAATCGTAGCCCATATGCCTGCTCTGGCTAACCTGCTGTCCCTTGTAGTAATAGAACCTTTCAACGCCATAGGTTGAGAGCACTTTACTATTGGGTAGCCGTAGAAAGGCACCCTTCCAGAGTTTTACAGGCTCGCTCTTTTGAGTTATCTCAGAGAGCTTATTTACATCCCTTTTTCTCCATTCTTCGTTTACCATCTTAAAGGCGGAAACAGGGTCTGACCCTTTAGCTTGCTCCCTCAAGAGGGGATAGATCACCGAGTTTATAAAGTCATCAGTTATCTCTATCCTTTCCTTTTTAAAGTTTGCTCTTTTGATGGCTATCCTTATAGTTTTTTGGGCTGAGTTGCCCGCCTGGTCTTTGGCAGTTATGCGTAGGTCTATGCTCTGCGTATCTAAAGGAGCCGGGAGAAGGGCAACATAACCCTCCGGAGAAACTGGGGTCATTGAAACTTTTTTACTATCCCATTCCAAAGATACCTCCACACCATTGCTTTTCACCTTCAAAACGCCCACAGAACCTTCCCTTAGGCTTGTAGGATAGGAAAGAATTTCAAGAGAAGGCGGGGTTAGGTCTGCCTTTGCGTCAATGGTGTATTCCCTTTCTCTAAGGAAGCCCGCGCTTACCCATAGCTTGACCTTGGCATCTCCCTCCTTTATTCCCAAAGCTTTGGTGTTTATGCTTATCTTCAAAACATCTGTCCCCTCTGGGAAATTTCCTTCAAAGAGCTTATAGCTCTTTCCCTCTTGCTCTACATATAGCCTGGCGGATTTTATTTTGCCATTTTTAACCTTTAGGTTATACTCCCCCTCCGCTGGGATGAACTTTAAAGACTCCACACCCTCCAACTGAGGTCTTCCCCCAAGGGAAAGAAAGAGGGCATAGAAGCTCAAAAATAGCAAAGAGAGGATCGCGAGCCTTCTTATGAGTCTTAAGAAAAGGGGTCTTTTGGGACGTCCATATGAGTAGGGTTTATACCTATACTTCACCAAAAACCTCCTGCAGGGAATAAACCTCAAGGCTTTTGTTGTGTTCTAAATAGCACCTTATTGCCTCTAACATGGCGTAGCCTCCTCTTACGGTGGTGGTGTAGGGAATGCCCTGCTGGACTGTTGCCCTGCGGATGTGGTAGGCATCAGACCTTGCCCTTTTGCCGGTGGGTGTGTTTATAACCGCCTGCACCTCTCCGTTTTTGATCATATCCACTATGTTCGGTCTTCCCTCGGAGACCTTTAAAACCTGCTTAACATTTAGCCCCCTTTCCTTTAAAAATCGGTAGGTCCCTCCTGTTGCCAATACTTCAAAACCAAGGTCCAAAAATCCCTTTGCCAACCCAAACACTTTGGGCTTATCCCTGTCCGCCACGCTTATGAAAACTCTGCCCTCTGTGGGCAACCTACTACCAGCCGCAAGCTGGGCTTTGTAATAAGCAAGACCAAACTTTCTGTCTATGCCCATCACCTCTCCCGTGCTCTTCATCTCCGGACCCAAAAGGGGGTCCACCTCAGGAAATCTGTTCCATGGGAAGACCACTTCCTTGACGGTGTAGTAATTCCAATCCTTCGGCAGGAAATCACTGCAATAATGGACATTGCCTTTTTCAAGCCTTTCAAATACCTCGGGCACAAGTTCCCTTAGCCCTTTTCCCACGCACACCTTGGCGGCAAGCTTTGCCAAAGAATAGCCCACACTCTTGCTAACAAAGGGCACAGTCCGAGAAGCCCTCGGATTAACTTCCAACACATACACCTCTCCATCCTTTACCGCAAACTGAAGGTTGATGAGCCCCTTTACCTTCAGGGCTTTGGCTATGAGTCTGGTTTGCCTTTTTATCTCCTCCACCGTATCCTCTCCAAGGGTGTAAGGAGGAATAGACGCGGCGCTATCTCCCGAATGGACACCAGCTTCCTCTATGTGCTCCATAACCGCACCTATCAAAAAGTCTTCACCATCTCCGAGGGCATCCACATCTACCTCTACGCTGTCGGAGAGATACCTGTCCAAAAGGATGGGTCTTTGGTAGCTAACCTCCACCGCCTCTTGCAAATACTCTACAAGCTCCCCCTCTTCATAGACGATCCTCATAGCCCTGCCTCCAAGCACATAGGAGGGTCGCACAAGCAGTGGGTAGCCCAGATCCTTTGCACGCCTCAGGGCTTCTTCTTTAGTTTTTGCGGTCAGGCTCTCTGGCTGTTTTAATCCAAGTTGGTTTATAAGGTCCCTGAACCTTTCCCTGTCCTCTGCTATGTCTATGCTCTCTGGGTCTGTGCCCAAGATTGGAACTTTTAAGTTCCTCAGAGGTATGGAAAGCTTTAAGGGTGTTTGCCCTCCAAACTGGATCAGAAGTCCGTCAGGTTTTTCTCTCCTTATTATCTCAAGGACATTTTCCAGAACGATGGGCTCAAAGTACAGCCTGTCTGCGGTATCGTAGTCGGTGGAGACGGTCTCCGGGTTGCAATTTACCATAACCGTTTGAACACCCTCTTCCCTTAGGGCAAATATGGCTTGAACGCAGGCATAGTCAAACTCTATACCTTGACCTATTCGGTTTGGACCACTGCCAAGGATGATAACTTTCATTAAAAGAAAGATTTTAAACCAAAATGTTCCATCAGCTCCTCAAGGTTATCAAAGGTAAGGTCTGGCTCAAAGTTCGCCCTTTTTAACTCATCCCTTGTATATTTGCCCGTGGTCATAAAGATGGTTTTTATACCCAATGCCTTGGCACCCAGAAGGTCTGTGTATATGTCGTCGCTTATAAGATAAACTTCCTCTCCCTCAAGCCCATACAGGGCATAATCCATAAACTCCTTTGAAGGTTTTCCAAGGTTTGGAAGTTCATCCGGATAGTTGGTGGCGTGCTTTAGCATTAATGCCACACTGCCCGCACCGGGGAAATAAAGCCCATCGTCGTCCTTTACGATCCTGCTCAGGTTCGCTGGAATGATCTTGGCGGATGCCAAAAAGACCGCAGAGACAGCCAACTTTAGCTTATAAAAATCAGTGCTCCTGTCTTGGGCTACTACAACCCCCTGAACCTGATGGTCTTCAACCACCTCAACACCCTCTTCCATAAGATACCTCTTTACTGGCTCCATACCTATGAGAAGAACCCTTTTAATGTTCATGGACCTCAGATACTTTGGCAGAACCTTAAGGGGGCTCACAAAGCGTTCCTCTTCCAACTCTAAACCCTTTTCCCTTAAAATCTTTACAATTTCGAAGGGCGGTCTTGTGGAGTTATTGGATACTACCCTAAAGGGGATACCTTCAGACCTTAATACCTCAAGGAACTCCTTTGCCCCTTTTATAGGGTTAAGCTTTTTATCTCCCACTAGGACGCCGTCAAGGTCTATCAAAAAGATCTTCCCCTTC
>AGQM01000391.1_pt1 | contig 22475 bp, 22 predicted proteins | sample 1512301 | NCBI WGS metagenome assembly AGQM01 (sample SAMN07436262, study PRJNA71319) | hot springs metagenome | isolation source: samples from 5 sites along the outflow channel of Bison Pool, an alkaline... | place: USA: Yellowstone National Park
TTATGACGGGCTTTTTTGCACCCAAGAGGGGAATGCCCCCATACTCCGCAAAGTCCGCCTTCTTCTTAAAGTTATTCAAAGCGGGCATCATCAACAGGGCACCAAGCCTTGCCAGAAGACTTTTTCGAACCTCCTCCTTTATCATTTGAATAACTGCTAAACCGAGGCTTTCACTTGCCTTTAGCACCACATTGCCCACAAAACCATCACACACGATCACATCAAAGGTGCCCGCGTATATATCTCTACCTTCTGCGTTGCCCAAAAAGTTTAGCTTGGACATCTTTAGGAGGGGATAGGTTTCCTTCACCAGTTCATTGCCCTTACCCTCTTCCTCACCTATACTCAGGATGCCTACCCGTGGGTTTTTTATACCCAAAATCTCCTCCGCATAAGTGTGCCCTATTATGGCAAACTGTAGAAGATGTCTGGGCTTACAATCCACATTGGCACCCACATCCAAAAGGACCGTTTTGCCCTTTGGGTTTGGAAGGGGAACCCCTATGGAGGGTCTTTCCACCTCCTCTGCAGTGCCCACCACAAACTTACCCACCGTTAGCACCGCACCCGTGTTGCCCGCAGAAACAAGACCGTCCGCCTCTCCCTCTCTCACCAGCATACCCGCCACATAGAGGGAAGAATCTTCTTTTTGAGCACCACCGAGGGGGGCTCGTGCATTTCCACTTTTTCCTCCGCATGAACTATGGTCAGGGCTTCATTTTCCTTCACTCCCTCTTTACGCAGGATACTCTCTATCGCCTTTCTGTCCCCCACCAGGTAGGTGCCCAATCCAAGCTCTTTGTATGCTAAGATGCAACCCTTGACGATTTCCTCGGGGGCGTAATCCCCCCCCATACAATCTACTGCTATCTTAGGCATTTATCCTAATGCTTTATCTAGAACCTGTTTGCCTTTGTAATAACCACAGTAGGGGCATACCCTGTGGGGCATAATCATTTCACCGCAGTTGGGACACTTTGCCAAATGCCCCCTTACCTTTAGCTTTGCAAAAAAGTTTTGCGCCCTTCTTTGATCCCTTCTCCAATTTGAAGTCCTTCTCTTCGGAACAGCCATCTAAAAACCTCCGTAGGGTAGTTTGAAAGAGATATTATAATAAAATGCCATGGAATACGCTTTCTTTGAAGACCAAATAATCCCCGTAGAGGAAGCAAAGATAAGCATAAAGACAAACTCCTTTCATTATGGCACCTGCGTCTTTGAAGGCATAAGGGCTTATTGGAACGAAGAGGAAGAACAGCTCTATATCCTCTTTGCGAGGGAGCACTACCAGCGAATGATAGATAACTGCAGGGCAATGTTTATGGAGCTCAGATACACGGTGGATGACCTCATAAACATTACAAAGGAAATTCTTGTCAGAAGCCAAATAAGAGAGGATGTTTATATAAGACCCATTGCATATTATAAAGACCTTGCCCTCACACCCAAGCTTACGGGCTTCACTCCTACCGTAGCCATATACCTGTACAGGTTTGGCAGATACTTGGATACCTCCAAGGGTGCAAGGGTTAAAGTTTCCTCTTGGCGTAGGAACGATGACAACTCCATTCCCTCCCGGTGGAAAGTATCCGGCGCCTATGTGAATAGTGCATTGGCTAAAACGGAGGCTCTGCTTTCTGGATATGATGAAGCTATATTGCTAAATCAAAACGGTTTTGTGGCTGAGGGTTCTGGAGAAAACATATTCTTGGTTAGAGGGAGAAAGCTCATTACACCCTCCTATTCTGAGCATATACTTGAAGGCATAACACGCGCTGCAGTTATAAAGCTGGCAAAGAACGAGCTTATGCTGGAAGTGGAAGAAAGACCGGTGGCAAGGAGTGAGCTTTACGTGGCCGACGAAATATTCCTAACGGGCACCGCCGCAGAGATCACACCCGTGGTGGAGGTGGATAACCGTAAAATCAACGGTGGAGAGGTAGGACCTATCACAAAGGAACTTCAGGAGCTATACTTTAACGCAGTAAGAGGGAAGATAGAAAGATACAAGGGATGGCTAACGCCCGTTTATGAAAAGTAAAACCTACAGAGAGCTCAGAGAGAGGGTTTATGAATACCTAACTTTAAACCGATTTCCCAACACCAACGGACACAGGGAAGCAAAGAGGTTTTTAAAAAAACTCCTTAGAGAAAAATCCATCCCCTTTTTGGAGGAGTCCTTTAGTGTAAAAAAGCGTGTCCCTGTTGGTGCCAGCTTGGAGGTGGAGGGAAGGAAGGTTCAAGCCTTTCCTTTTGTGGGTAGCATAGGCGGAAGCTTTGAGGGATATCTGAAAGAAGATTTTATAGAGGGTGATATTGCACTGCAGACCGCCAAGGGTGTAGATTGGAATGCTTTGAAGACCAAGAACATAAAGGCAGTAGTTTGTTATCTAAAGGAGTTAGACCAGATCTTTTATGGCATCACGGAAGAAGAGATGGCTGTTGTTTGCATCAAAAGGAGCGACCTTCCAAAGGTAAAGGACTTTTACATCAAGTTAAAGGTGGAGGTCCGACAGGAGGAGCTAAAGCTTAGCAACCTCGTGTTTGAACTGGGCAGAGGTCCGGTGGTTTATATAGTAGCCCACATGGACACAAAGCCAAAAACCCAAGGTGCCATAGACAACGGCTTGGCATCTTTACTTTTGCCCTATCTTTACGAAGATCTAAGGGAGAATTACAACATCCCCTTCAAGCTCAGGTTTTTGATCACCGACGGAGAGGAGGTAGGCTTGGAGGGCTCCAAGTTTCATACATTAAAAAAGCCAAAGCACGCTTATTACTGTATAAACTTGGACGGCATAGGCTGGCAAAATCCTGCCATCCTTTACAGAGATAAAGAGGGCTATAATGATTACCAGTTGGCGGAAGCCTTCTACAGAAGTGCGAAGGAGATAGGCTTTGAGGTGGAGTTTAGGGCAGTTCCTTCTGCAAAAAGCGATCACATACCCTTCAAGAAGGTAGGGCTTAAAACCCTCTTCTTGAGTTCTCACCCCCTTCCAATAAGGCATACTATGTGCGACAATTACGACGCAGTGGATTGGCATATTGCAAGGCTTTGGTTTTTTAGCATTGTAAATTTTTTGAGAAACCTAGGTAGGCTCTGAAAGAATATGTTTCAACCTCCAAACCTGAGTTTTATCGCAAAGAAAACGACCAAAAGGGAAAGAACGAAGAAAGAGGGCTAACTCTTTGAAAGTAAGCATTCACCTATGGTTATAAGCTAAACTTCCAAAAAGTTCAAGGGACCTCTCTTTTTCCTCGTCCAAAAAGTAGTCAATGCAGTGATAAAAGTAATCCTTCAGTTCATCCCTTGAGAAACCCTCCACCTCCACCCTTCCTTGTGCAAGATCCTCATAAAAGGCTTTTATGGACCTAAGGGCTAACTCCTCTATGAGCCTGTCCAAAGAAGGGTCCGCATCCTTTCTCACCAAAAAGAGGGCAAACACAAAGGGCAGACCATAAACCTTGTGCCATTCTTCTGCCAAGTCATAGACACATTCAAACCTGCCCAGCCTTTTTTCATATAATGCGTCATCTCCTATCAGCAAAAGGGCATCCGCAGACTCTCTACTTTCCACATACTCGGGCTTGATCTTATAAACATCCTCTAAAAGGTATTTGCATAATATCTTTGAAGTCAAAGAAGCAGGAGTAAGATAAACCCTCTTTATCTCCAACATTGGTCTTTTTGAGAACAAAAGAACAGAGCAAACCCTCTGCTTGGAGGCTACGCAAAGCCCTGGCACAACTCTATATTGGGAGCGGTTAAAAAGATACTCCACCGAGGAAACAATGCCCGCATGAATTTTCCCATCTCTAAGCAGAGAAACCAAATAGGACGGCTCGCCCTCTACAAGTTCAATCATTGGGTCCTCAAAGCGGTAAAACAGAGGAACAGTGTTGAGATAAGAAACCTTGCCTACTATAAACATTAAAGCCTTTTCGATAGATCAATAAACTCGGAGAGCTTCCTCTGGGCTTTACCACTCTTTATAGAGTCCTTTGCCACCTCCAGGGCGGTTTTTAAATCATCAACCTTACCAGAAACGAACACCCCAAAGGCGGAGTTCAAAAGAACCATATCAAGGGCAGGAGATGGTTCTCCCTTTAAAACAGACATAGCTACCTTTGCGCTCTCCTCCACAGATTTTACTTTTATGTAGTCTATAGGATAACGCCTAAAACCAAGCTCCTCTGGTGTAAATTCGTACACGCGTACTTCTCCACCACTTACCTCCGCCACAGTGGTGGGGGCAGATATAGAAACCTCATCAATGCCATCCTTTCCATGCACCACCACCGCCCTTTTTACACCAAGCCTGAGCAAGACGTGGGCTACCTTTTCCACAAACTGGTCTGAAAAAACTCCCAAAAGTTGCCTTTTGGCACCCGCCGGATTGGATAGAGGACCTATAAGGTTGAAAAGGGACCTTATACCCACCTCCCTTCTGGGACCCACCACCCTTTTCATGGCAGGGTGGAAGAGGGGTGCGAACATAAAGCCTATACCTACCTCCTCTATCATTCTCTTAACCTGCTCTGGTCCAAGGTCTATCTTTGCACCCAAAAACTCTAAAAGGTCCGCACTACCGCTTTTTGAAGAGACAGACCTATTGCCATGCTTTGCTACCCTTATGCCTGCACCCGCCAGCACAAAGGCGGTTATGGTGGATACATTGAAGGTATCCGAAAGATCTCCGCCCGTTCCGCAAGTGTCCACCAGGTTATCCGGGTCTTCCACATCCACCTTGGTGGCTTTTTCTCTGAAAAAGCTCGCAGCACCCTCCAACTCTTCCACCGTCTCCCCCTTCATCTTCATAGCCATTATGAAAGCACCTATCTGGGCGTCGGTAGCCCTCCCCTCTGTGATATCCTCAAGGCACTGGATCATTTCTTCTTTCGTCAGGTCCTTGAACTCGGAAAGCTTCTTTAGAAATTCCCTCAAGGTCAAAAACCGCCAGCTATAGCAGGAACAATAGAGAGCACATCTCCGTCTTTGAGTTCCGTGTCTATACCCTTCAGGAACCTTATGTCCTCGTCGTTGAGGTAGATATTGACAAACTTTCTCAACTCTCCGTTCTCATCCAAGAGGCGCTCCTTAAAGCCTGGATAAAGGCTTTCCAGCTTTTCCACAGCCTCTCTGATGGTATGGGCTTCTACTTGCACTTCACCCTGTCCGTTTGTAAGCCTTCTAAGGGGTGTAGGAACTCTAACCATCACAGCCATGGTAAATATTATACTATAAGAGGCTATACCTCGGATGAGAAATTACCTCTATATTTGAGGCTTCTTGAAAAAGCTATAGCCTATAGCGTAGCCATAAATGTAAGCAAGTAAGGTAATCCCTTTCCTCCACCTGCTTACTCGGTTGAAAAGCTTTATCTGAGAATTTATACCCTCTACCACCTGCCTTATGCCCTTACATACTCACAACCCCTGTATCCCCTATCTCCCATAAGTCCAAAACCATCCATTAAACTGGAGGTCAGAGACTTTTGGAGGTCTGCCTGCCCTTTTCTTTTCCTGATCAATTCCAAGGTAGAAAGTTAGGGACTGTAGGATCACTTGGTATAAACTATAGAGGTGATTTTTCATGTTAGCACCTCCTTGGTGGGGTTTGAGGGTATTATAAGCCCTCTCCCTGCCAAGACTTTTTTCTTAAGGGATTTCCAGCTTTTCTGAATTTCTTACCCGACGTATATAATATATATATAATTTAATACAATTAAGAAAGGGAAACAAGTAGATGAGGCTTACACATAAACTCAGAAATGTAGATAAAGAGCTTAGAAGCAGGTTTATATACATGCTCAAAGGGGTATTTGAATTGGCTATCATATTAGTGTGCTTTTCTTTTTCTTGGGCAGGTGCTATACAGAAAAGGATCTTTACCTTTCAAGAGTTAAACCTTCTTTCACAGGACTTTTTACTAAAGGGGGTGGGTCCAAAGCAGGATTTTTATATACCCACACTTCCACAGCTTAAGTCTGGAACAGTTAGACTAAAAATACTTACCGCACCCTATCTAAGAGAAGACAGCACCATAACCTTTCTTATAGACGACATTCCCTATAAAACATACAAGGTGAACGAACTCCCACCAGAGGTAGAGATACCCATTTATAGGAAGAATAACAGGGATTTTATGAAGGTAAGTCTTTCGGGAAACCTTAGAATTTCCCATAACATCTGTGATGACATATTCTCAGATAGGATATACTTGATAATCAAAAAGGACAGTCAGGTTGAATTTGAATACACAAGCTACAAAAACATAAGAGAGTTTCTGTTAGACTACGACAACATATACTGTACCAACGATCCAAGAGTTATTCCCTTTGCCTATCAATTTTGTAAGCAAAGGCCTATTCTTTGCAAATTTCAATGGACGCAGGAGCCTTCCTGTAAATCTATAAAGTTCTCTTCAGGCAACTATTTGGAACTAAAAGATAACACCCTCTACATTCCACTTCAAGGCGTTGTTGCCTTCGAGGAGAATGTGTTTGTCCCTTACCTCTTTGGTACTCCGCAGGATATAAAGTCTGCCCAGAGGCAAATCAAAGAATCTTCCTCAGAACTATCTTTAAGAGACTTGGGGTTGAAAACTGTAAGCGTAGAGGGTGCGGGAAACATCAGCTATATCATCCCCCTGGATACATCAAAGATGGGTGGTTTGCCAGACAGACTTTACTTAAAGCTCCACATAGCTCACACCCCAATACCCCAAAAGGACCACGCGGAGCTAAGGATATACCTAAACTCTGAGCTTATAAACGCATACCCGCTGGAGGGTAGCGGGAAAAAAAGTTTTGACATAGAAATCCCCACACAAGGGCTAAAATACGGTACCAATTACATTAGCATTAACATGGTTCTGTTTGGCTCTTCTGAGAGGTGTATTGGGACCATTGTCCATTCGGTGCTTACCGTTTTTGAAGACTCATACTTTTATTGGAACAGCCTTAGAAATAACCCAAAGGGTATTTCGGATTTCCTGAGGTCCCTGCACGGTTATGTGGCGCTTGTGGTAAAAGATCAGAACTTTTATCCCTATATTTTAAAGTTTTTATCAGAGCTAAGTTTGTATAACAAAAACATAAAATCTGTAGATTTGAACCCAGAGGACTTGTCTAAGTACGACTTTGTAATATCCTTTGTCCCTCCCACAGACACGAAAGGGAACATAATAGATCTAAGCAAAGGAGATTTTGAAATCGTAAATCCTTTAACACAGAAAATTATATTTTCGTCTTCGCCTTCCGAATCTTTCTCTGTAATAACTTTGAACAAATTTGAAGGCAAGCCAGCTTTGGTGTTTTCTTACTATAAGCAATACTCTGGTATAGAACCTTTATTTCTTTACAGTCTGAGGGAGATGCTGGAATTATCAGGAAACACTGCAATAGCAACTAAAGATTTCATTGCTTCCTACGAAGTAGGTAAAAAACTCAGGGTTGAGTATAAATCTCAAAAGGGCTTTAGGTATTACTGGAACAAATACAAAATTTGGATTGTGCTTCTGGCAAGCGTCCCCATAACCTTCTTGTTATCATATATTTATAGAAAACTTACAAGGAGGCCCATAACATGAAATATTTTGTATTTCTTCTTTTGCCTGCATTGTCTTTTGCTTCTGCATGGGTAAAGGAGGAGGGTCAGTTTTTCCTATCTCCATCCTTTAACTACTATAGAGCTAAGGACTTTTATGACAAAAAGGGAAACAAGTTGCCAATAGGTTGCACCTTTGAAAAGAGAGAAGTTCAGCTATACGGAGAGTATGGACTTACGAAAGAGGCTACTATTACCTTTAAACTACCCTATGATGAGTTAAAGTGTGGGGCAAATAGTAATTCAGGCTTTGGAGACCTTGAACTTGGATTGATAAGACAGATAAAAAAAGGTAAAGATTACTCCTTTTCCTTCTACGGAAATGCAATAGTGCCAACGGGATACTCCATAAAGGACAATCCGAGGCTTGGCTACGGAAGGCTTGGTGTGGAGGGAGGGCTTTTGTATGGTAGGTCTGGAAAGTTTGGCTTTTTTGACTCTGGTGTAGGATATCGCTATTACTTTGGCTATCCGTCTTCTCAGATAAGGTCCTATGCAACAGCTGGCATAAACTTAACAAAAAATATACAGTTTTTGACAACTTTAGACCTTCAGATAGGCTTAGGAGATGGGAAAAGGAAGCAGATAGGAAACAATGTCCTGTTGGAACCCGATTACAAACTGGCACAGGTATATGTAGGACCAAGGATAATGCTGGGAAATGTCTCTTTAGTTGCCACATACCAGCAGGTGTTTTTTGGAAGAAACACGGGAGCAGGCAAAGGATTTAATCTTTCGCTATGGTGGAGCTTCTGAATAAGGTAAGAATAGGAGAGCTTCTCCTTAGCAAAGGGCTCATAACTCAAGAGCAGTTGGAAGAAGCCCTTGAGTATCAAAAAAGATATGGCGGAAGATTAGGTTGGATCCTTGCCAGTTTGGGATATGTAAGGCGTATTGATTTTTTCAAAACTCTTGCCGAACATTATGGGTTTGAGTTTATACAGGATATAGAAATCTTAAAAAAACTAATAGACCCAGAGCTTTTAACAAGGTTTGACCCGCAAGAACTGGCAAAGCTTGAAGTAATTCCAGCAAAACAAAATAAAGAGGAGATAACTATATTAACATCTGACCCAGGGAGTCAAAGGCTTTATCAATTTTTAGAAAAGCATTTTCCCAATATGAAATATAAGTTCATAGTTATAACAGACCTTGACCTTATAAAGCTTCTTGAAAGCTATTTTAAGGAGAAGTTTATAGATAGAGCGGTGCATGGGCTCTTTTACACAAATCCCGAGTATTCTGCATCCATTGTGTTTTCAAAAGGTCAGGTTCTTGTTATGGGAATCCTACTGTATTTATCCCTTGTGTGGATCTATTATGATGCGGTGTCTTACTTTACCTTTTTGATCTTTGTAGTTCAGGTTTTTTATGTAGCGTCAATACTTTTTAAACTGATCCTGAGCCTTGCGGGTGCCAAGGCAGAAATGCAACAGTTTATAACAGATGAGGAGTTAAAGGCTTTAGACGAAAAGGACCTTCCCGTTTATACGGTGCTTGTCCCTGTTTATAAAGAGCCTGAGGTGATAGGAATATTAATAAACAGTTTAAAGAAAGTAGATTATCCCCAAAACAAGCTTGATGTGATCCTACTTTTGGAAGAGGATGACAAGGAAACCTACGAGGCGGCAAAAGCTCAAAAGCCACCAGCCAACTGGAGATTTGTAATAGTGCCAACCAGCCTACCAAAAACTAAACCTAAAGCTTGCAATTATGGACTATTCTTTGCCAGAGGCAAATATCTAACCATTTACGACGCGGAGGATATACCAGAACCGGACCAGCTAAAAAAGTCGGTAATAGCCTTCCAAAAAGGTGGTGGTGAATACATATGCTTTCAGGCAGCCCTCAACTACTTTAACAAAGATGAAAACTTCCTTACAAAGATGTTCACCCTTGAGTATTCCTACTGGTTTGACTACCTCCTACCCGGGTTATACAACTTAAACCTTCCTATACCACTGGGTGGAACCAGCAATCACTTTGATGTGGAAAAGCTCAGAGAAGTAGGAGCTTGGGACCCATTCAATACCACGGAGGATGCAGACTTAGGCGTTAGGGCTTTCGGCAAAGGCTACAAAGTGGGCGTGATAAACTCCACCACCTACGAAGAAGCTAACGCAAAGGTGGGAAACTGGATAAGACAGCGATCAAGATGGATAAAGGGATACATGCAAACTTGGCTCGTCCATGCAAGAAACTCAAGAAAATTGTATAAGAACGTGGGCTTGAAAGGTTTTATAGCCTTCCACCTTCTTATAGGCGGAACGCCCTTTGCCTTCTTGGTAAATCCCATAATGTGGGCAATATTCATATTCTGGCTTATTACCCAAACAAAAGCCTTAGATGTGTTTTTCCCACCGGCGATTTTGTATATATCCCTATTTAACCTCCTGTTTGGAAACTTTTTAGGCATATACCTAAACATGCTTGCGGTTTTTAGAAGGAAGTACTATGAGCTTCTGCCTTATGCCCTGCTGAACCCCATCTATTGGATACTACACTCAATAGCTGCATACAAAGCCCTGTATGAGCTATTCACCAAGCCCTTTTATTGGCAAAAAACTCAGCACGGAATTACCAAATACAAACCACCCATCCAAGAGGCTACGCAATGAGAGTTTTTTTAGTTTTATACGCCATATTTCTTACACTTTTTGCTCTAACTTCTTTTATTTCCAACACCCTTTATCAGCACGGATACATTCATCTAAACATCCTTTTTTACGCAGAAAAGACACTTCTGGCAAAAGCAGGGGAGCCTCCAAGATTAGAAAACATAGGTTTTGTCTATCCTCCCCTTGCCTTCTTGCCTTTTTTGATAATTGAAGATTATAAAATGGTTTCTCCTTTAGCTTCTTCCTTCTTGCTTACTCTTTTTTTCTCCTTTCTTTTAAAGAGATGCCAAAGCTCCGCTTACTTTATTCTCCTCTTCCTCCTTTTGAACCCTCTTGTGTTATTCCTTGCTGTCTATAGGTTTGAAGTCTTAGCCTTCTATCTTCTTCTTACAATATCTACTATCACTCTTATAATCCACTTGGAAACCGGTTATTCTCTCTATCTTTTTGTAAGTGGGTTCCTCTTTGGTTTGTGTTTTTTCTTAGACTTCAAAAGTGTGTTTTTGATTCCCGTTGTAGCTTTGGTGATATATCTCAGCACAAAGGAAAAGGACATAAACTACAGACTGGCACTGTTGATAGTTAAGCTATCCCCTGTTGTGTTTTTTGTCTTTGCTTGGCTGTATCTCAACTGGATATTTACCGAAGACCCTTTCAACTTCATAAAAAGTCCTTACTCTTTCTTTAAAAGCGAGCCTTTGGACCCTTCGCTGTTTTTAGTTAGAGGAAGTTTTTGGCGATCTCTGGAATATGTAATCTTTAAATTGCTGACTTACCTTCCTATAATACTCCCCTATTTCATCGTGCTTTTTAATATGAGTAGATACAAACTTCTCTACTTAATGCCCGTTTATCTTCTTTATATTTCTCCTGCGCTCTTGCTGTTTTTCTCCGTGTATTTTTCTAGTTTCTTTCCCTCCTACTACTATACTATTCTTTTTGTTCTTTTTGCTTTAAGTTTTCAGGCAAGCTTAGGCATCAGGGCTGGAAAGTTGCTTATATTCTCTTTTCTCCTTTCCCTTGCCTCCAGTTGGCTTATGCCGTTGTATTCTAAAGAGGAGAGCGAAAAGAGTTTTGTTAAATTCTTTCTCAAGGGAGAAACTATCAATGCGATAGATGAGTATCAAAGGGTAGCGGAGGTGCTCAAAAGTCAAGGGTGTAGAAAAACTCTCATTGATGATGCGGGAGGTTTCCCCGTGGTTGTATTCTTTGGGAACCCCAAAGCTTTTTACCTTCCATACATGTATGAGTACTTTACTGTTCTTTCTTATCCCAAAGCTTTTGCAGATTGTGTAGTGATTGACAAAGAGAATGCATTGGACACTGTCTCTTCACGCTTTCCCAAGGCAAAAATGGGATTTTTGGAGGGCTACTCTTTGATCTACGAGGGCAATAGGTTCAATGTGTTTTCCGAGTAAGGATTGAAGTAAAATTTAACCCTAGTATAGACCTCGTGTGAGAAAATACCACAATATTTGAGGCTTCTTGAAAAAGCTATAACAAGCCCCATCCTTGCCAAAACTTTTTTCTCAAGAGGTTCCCAGCTTTTCTGAATTATTAAACTGATAGCTGATCTTTAAGGAGGAAACCAGTGGCGTCCTAATCTCCTTTGTTCAATTTGCAGAACTGGACTGTGGTACAATAATACTCATGAAAGCCCTAATTCTCGCCGGTGGCTCCGGGACAAGACTTTGGCCAGCATCAAGAGAAGCTTATCCCAAACAGTTTTTAAAACTAAACGGTGGGAAGTCTTTACTTCAGCAAACGCTGGAGAGGCTTTTAAAAATCGTTTCTCCCAAGGATGTTCTATTGCTTACCAACGAACAGTATAAATTTCTTGTTCTTTCGGAGGTTAATGAAATTTCTAAGGACCTTGCTGATAACATTTTACTTGAACCAGCGAGAAGAAATACTGCCCCTGCCATCGCCCTTGGAATGAAATACTGTTTAGAAAGGCTTAGGACTTCTTCTGAGGAGGTTTTATTTGTTTGCCCTTCGGACCATATTATAAAACCTGTAGAAAAATTTGTTGAATATGTAAAATTAGCTGAAAAAGTAGCAAGGCAAGGCTACATTGTAGCTTTTGGGATTAAGCCACTGTATCCAGAAACAGGTTATGGCTATATTAGAATCACTGGTGAAGACATGGGAGGTTATTATCTTGTTGAAAGGTTCACTGAAAAACCTGACCTTGAAACCGCAAAAAGATTCTTAAGCGAAGGAAACTACTTTTGGAATTCTGGAATGTTTGTCTTTACCATCAAAACCATGATAGAAGAACTAAGGCTATGTGCCCCAGAAATATATCAACTTTTTAATCAGCCTTTAGATGACATGATAGCAAACTTCCCAAAGATGCCGGATATTTCAATCGATTACGCAGTTATGGAAAAGTCAAAAAAAGTTGTTGCCATTCCGATGGACATATATTGGAGTGACATCGGTTCTTGGGATAGCCTTTATGGTGCTTTAGACAAAGATGAAAAGTCAAATGTTATTGTCGGGAATGTTTTGGCCAAGGAAATAGAAGGTTGTTTGGTAATAGGGAATAAAAGGCTTATAGCAACGGTTGATTTGAAAGACCTTATCATAGTAGAAACGGATGATGCTATTCTTATTATGAAAAGGGGCTCAGCACAAAAGGTTAAGCATGTAGTAGAGGAGCTCAAAACGAAAAGGCGAATTGAGGTTTTTGAACATAGAACGGTCTATCGCCCTTGGGGGGAGTATACTGTTCTTGAAGAAGGTCCAGGATACAAGATAAAAAGGATAGTTGTTAAGTCAGGTGCAAGGCTAAGCCTTCAGATGCATCATCATCGGAGCGAGCACTGGGTGGTGGTAAAAGGGACCGCCAAGGTAACGATTGGGGATAAGGTGATGTATATTCATGAAAACGAATCCGCTTATGTGCCTAAATCAACTCCACACAGACTTGAAAACCCAGGTAAAATCCCTCTTGAGATAATAGAGATTCAAAACGGTGAGTATGTAGGAGAGGACGATATAGTGAGGTTAGATGATGAATATGGCAGATAATAGACTATATTTAACATACCTCGGGTGAAAAAATACCCCCATATTTGAGACTTCCTGAAAAAGCTATAGCCCATAGCGTAACCATAAAGATAGGCAAGGAATGTAATCTCTTTCCTCCACCTGCCTTATACCCTTTTGCTCTTTGCTTTCACAAACCTCTACATACCCACAACCCCTGTATCCCTTATCTCCCATAAGCCCAAACTATCCACTAAACTGGAGGTCAGATACTTTTGGAGGTCTGCCTACCTTTTTCTTTTCCTGATCAACTCCAAGGTAGAAAGTTAGGGACTTTAAGACCATTTGGTATAAACTATAGAGTTAATTTTTCATGTTAGTACTTCCCTGGTGGGGTTTGGGGGGATTATAAGCCCCCTCCCTGCCGAGACTTTTTTCCTAAGAGATTCCTAGCTTCTTTGAATTTCTCACCCGACTTATGGCAAATATTATACTATAAGAGGCTATGGAACCAGTGGTAGAAGTGGAAAACCTTAACTTAATCATAGAAGGTAGGCACATTTTAAAGAATGTCTCCTTTAAGATTAATAAGGGCGAGATATTTACCATACTTGGTGGTAGCGGAAGCGGTAAAACCACAATCACCAAGTGCATAGTTGGACTGTTAAAGCCCACCAGCGGAAGCATAAAGGTCTTTGGGAAAGACCTAACCCAAATAAATCCATTAGAGCTAAATAGTCTGAGGAAAGAGATCGGCTACGTTTTTCAGGGTGCAGCCCTTTTTGACAGTCTGAAAGTCTGGGAGAATGTGGTTTTTTACTACTTAGAACATTCTAACATGAAAGAAGAAGAACTAAAAGAAATAGCCCTCACTTACCTAAAAATGGTAGGTTTGGGGGAACACACCCTTGAGCTTTATCCCTCTGAACTCTCCGGCGGTATGAAAAAAAGGGTAGGAATAGCCCGGGCTATAGCTACACAGCCCAAGCTGGTGATCTACGACGAGCCTACCTCTGGCTTAGACCCTATAACGAGCAGGTTAATAGACAACCTAATAAAAGAACTTAGAGACAAAACCTCATCCACTGCTATGGTAGTCTCCCACGACATGGTCTCCGCCTTCACCATTTCAGATAGGATTATGATCCTAAAAGAAGGTGAGGTTGTTTTAATAGGCACACCACAGGAGGTTCTGGCAAGCCAGAATCCCTTTGTGAGGGAGTTTTTAAAAAGCGGGCTCGGAGAACTTCAAGCTATCAATAGAGGCTGAAGGAAGCTCCTCCTCATAACTGGATAGTTATTGACAACACCCTTGGAGAAGAGAAACTGAAATAGATGATTGCTACCGTTGTAAAAGGAAACTGCGGATGCCACCAAGTACAATTCCCACATTCTAAAAAACTCTTCTCCATACTTTTCTTTTACATAATCACCCACAGAGTAGAACCTTCTTAGCCACTCCTTAAGGGTAAAGTAGTAGTGAAGCCTCCAATCGTCTATGTCAATCAGGTTAAAGTCTAATTGCCTTACTGCCCTTAGTACTTCCTCTATGGAAGGAAGGTAGCCACCGGGGAATATGTATTTTCTTATCCACCTGCTCTGCGAAGAAGGATGAACCTTCCCTATAGTGTGTAGCAAAAACAGTCCCCCATCTTCCATTATTTTTGACACCACTTCAAAGAACTTCCTGTGCCTTCCCTTACCCACATGTTCAAACATGCCAACGGAGACAACCTTGTTGAACTTTAAACCTAACTTGGGAAGGTCTTCATAATGCATTAGATAAACCTCTACCCTACCTTCAAGTCCCTCCTGTTTTATCCTTTCTTTTACATACTCGTACTAGTTTTTTGAAAGGGTTATTCCTACAGCAGTTATCGGATAGAGCTTGGCGGATTCAAGGATTATAGAACCCCACCCGCACCCAATGTCCAAAAGCCTGTCTCCTTCCGATAGTTGTAGTTTTTCGTAGATGATCCTTCTTTTTTCCTCCTGCGCCTCCTCTAAAGTGCAATCGGGAGATTTGAAAAAAGCGCAGGAGTAAGTCATAGAACTGTCAAGCCAAAGACTGTAAAAGTCGTTACCAAGGTCGTAGTGCCTTTGAATTTCCCTCTTTTCTACAAACTTCAACAGTCCTAATATTTTTAATAGGGATCTGAGTGGCATAAACCTTAACTTTTCTCCTCTATCCTTCAAATACTTCATGCAACCACGGAGGAACTTTTCCAAGTCTCCAATTATCTGGATGTTTCCTTTCATATAATGCTCACCAAAGCCCATCTCTGGGTCCCTGATTATATCCCTTACAACCTTTGGGTCCTTCACCACCACTTTGCACTTGCCCTCTCCAATAACCCTGCCATCGTAAAGCTCCACAGACAGACCACCTTCAACAAATTTTGCCAAATCTTTTACCAAGTTTTCTATCATTTTTTCCACCCTCCCGTGTTAGAATAAATTTTATGGTAAGAAAGGCAGTTTTGCCAGTGGCGGGGTGGGGGACGAGGTTCTTACCAGCTACCAAAGCTATGCCCAAGGAGATGTTCCCAATAATTGACAAGCCGGTGATCCAGTTCATAGTGGAAGAGTGCCTGCATGCGGGCGTGGAAAACATAATCTTTATTACAGGAAGGCACAAAAGACCCATTGAACACCACTTTGATATAAACACAGACCTTGAAAAACACTTGGAACAGATGGGCAAAGAAGAACTTCTAAAAAACATAAGGGAAATTAGCAGGCTCACAAACCCAATATACGTAAGGCAAAAGGAACAGTTAGGTCTTGGTCATGCGGTTCTTGTCTCTGAACCCGTAGTTGGAAACGAGCCTTTCATAGTGGCCTTGGGTGATGTGATCATTGAAGGTGAGAAAAACGTAATAAAACGCATGTTGGAAATATACGAAAGGTTCGGCAAAAGCGTAGTGGCAGTCTTTGAGGTAGATAGAAAAGATGTAAGCAAATACGGCATAGTGGATGGAAAGCTAATAGAGGAAGACATATACCTCATAGATGACCTTATAGAAAAGCCAAAGGAAGAGGAAGCACCCTCAAACCTTGCCATAGTTGGTAGATACCTTTTTACTCCAAAAATTTTTGAAAAACTAAGGATCACACCTCCCGGCAAGGGGGGAGAGATACAGCTAACAGATGCCATAAGGCTCTTGCTTGAAGAGGAAGTGGTTTATGCCCTGAAGATAGACGCAAAGGTGTATGATACCGGAACACCCCTCGGATACCTCACCACCCTTGTGGAGTTTGCCTTAAAGAGAAGTAACATTCGGGACGATTTTCTAAAATTTCTCGAGAGTGTGATCAGTAGATATATCCAACAGACAGATAAAGTTTGAACTTTTTTAAAAAGTCCCTTTCTCCGGGAAAGGCTAAGTCTAATCTTATGGGTCCCACGGGTGTTTTTACACCACCCCCAAAGCCAAAGCTATGTTTTATATCTCTTGGCAATCGGTTGGAAGATCCTCCCACCCCTCCCACATCATAGAAAGGCACAAAAACAAAGGAACCCTTCAATGGCAACTCCCACTCCATCCTACCAAAGACAAAAGATTTTCCACCCGTTGGACTTCCCACTTCCTCGAAAGAGTAGCCCCTTAGATCCCTCAATCCACCCAAAAAATACCTGTCAAATATGGGCACGGAGCCCCAAGCGGAGCCTCCGGAGACCTTGAAGCTCAGGTTTAAGTTTGTGGTTATGGGGATGAAGTAAAAGGTGTTAAGCTCTACTTTTGTATAATTGAGATCTCCAGAAGCCTTTAAAAGGTTCAAGCTGTTGTAATGCACTCTGCTTGGATTGAAGATGTCGTCTTTGTACTCCCTCAAAAGAAACAAACCGTATTTACTAAGCCTTGCACTTGTCCCTAAGTATCGGTTATCGGAAACAGAAAAAAGGGGACCCAAGGAGGTGTATCTAGTTATCCTATAGCCCAAGCTAAGGGCAAAACCCTGAGTGTCTAAGGTAAATACTCTGTGTTCCTGATAGTCCTTAAAAACATTGCTTTTAAGCCAAAGTTTTCGTGTAAAAAGGAAAGGATCTTCAAAATTTAAACTGTATGTCTCCCTTTTCTCACTGCGTTTGTAGTTTATGTTTGAAGACAAGCCCACACCAAAGAGATTTTTCAGACCCAATATTAGATCCAAAATCAAACCTTCTTGAGAGTTATAACCCACTCCAAAGTCGTAAAAACCTCTTTTGTCTTCTTGCAGTTTTATTAGCCGATGCACCTGCTTTTTATCCGTATCTATAAAAGTATCTATCTTTACACCAATAAAAAGATTGCTACTTACAAAGTTGTATAAGGTTTCGTCTAAAGTTTTCTCCGAGTAAAATTCTTCCCGAACCGTCATGTAAGAGAGTTCTCTATTGCGGGTGATTTTAGTGCCGTAGTAAAGGTCCAAGCCCGCTTCGTATCTGGGTCCCTCTAAAACTTTATAGGTGTATGTGTAGTTTATGACATCCTCCTCTTCCTCTAACATAACCTCCGCCTCAAAGCTACCCTCCATATAACCCTTGCCTTTAAGGTATTTTTCTATTCCTAAGTTCAACTGTTCTATCAAAGCAGAGTTATAAACCGCCGGCAGTTTCTTATTAACATTTCTGAAAATTTTTGCTATATCTTTGTTGTTGCCAATATAGTTTATAGCCTTAAGTATTTGCTTTTTGCCCTTGTTTATATCAAAGGATACATTTACTAATTTTTTGTCTTTATCAATGTTTGTTTTAATCTCTCCTTCTGCAAGAGTATAGCCTTGTGCTTTTAATTGCTCCATTGTTTTTTCTAACTCTTTTTTTAACTCTTCCTCGTCGTATAGTAAGGTTTGACCATTTACAATAGCATTGTATCTTTGACCTTCTTTAATGGAAAAAAATATTTTCTCTCCTTCTTGCTTGTATTCTACCTCTACATCAAAAAAACCCTTTGATTGATAGGTATTTACTATGCTTTCTTTAGCCTCTTCCAAGGAAAATATGTCTATTCCCTTTTGAGGAAGTCCTGAAATTCTTAACAGTTCCTGCGGGCTAAAAAAGCTATTTCCCTCAAAAAAAGCTTGATACCTTTTCCCCTCGTATACATAAAAAACGGGATAAGCTAATTTTCCCTTACCTGAGAGCGCCTTTAGGGTGCTTATAGGATGGCTCAAAAGGTTTTTAATACCCTCCGCCAAGGCACCTACAAGCCTTAGGGGTCGCCTTTCAATGCTTGGGTCTGTGGGCAGGAGGACCCTCCAAAAGGGCCTTTCCATCTTAGCCCTTTGCAGTCCTTCATAGTAAACAAAGCTGTCCCAAAAGCCAAGGGATAAGTATATATCCTGCAGGTCAAAAACCTTTCTTGAAAGTTCTCCCTCCTTGGCTATCCTTCCTTTTATAATTCCCAAGCGTTCATCCAAAAAGTTTGGGTCTAAGCTGGAGCCCTTGTAAACTCCTCCACCGATGAAAAAGACGTCTCCTTCCTTTACTTCTATCTCAATGGAGGCAAACCCAAGCTCGTCAATTTCCATTTTTACCCTAGCCTGTGCCTCAATATAACCCTTCTCTCTGTACAACTCTTTGAGTTTATCCTCTAAGCTCTTAGGGTCTATTTCCTTTAGGGGTGCACCTTCATAGAGAGTCAAATAGTTCAAAATTTCATCCTTCCAAACCGCTACATTACCTTTTACTTTAACGCTTTTTAGTATTGGATACCTCTCCACTTTAATGGTTATTTTTCCATCCTTTTCCTCAACGGTTACATTTTTCACTTCATCCAGACTTCTAAGAATTTCCACGATTGTTTGGTAGTTTTCTTCATTAACTGTTCTTTCCAAGTTATTTTTTGGCAGGGGATAGTTGGAAAGGATCACCACCTTGGGAAAAGCGGTTATAGTTAAGAGAAGGCTAAGGAAAAAAATCCATTGACTGAAAGCCCTCATCGGGTTAAATTATACATTACAATAATGAAAATAACGGGAGAGTTAAGCAAGGCAGAGTTAAACATTGGAGGAAATGGTGTTGGTTTTGACCCGCAATTGCAAGAGCTAAACTTTGAGGATATTTTGAATTTGATATTAGCAGAAGAGAATATACAACGCAAGAGTTCTGAGATACCCTTTAACTCTATCATACCTTCTGAGGGTTCTTTGGAAGTCCAAGGGCAACCAACAGCTAACAAGGAGGAAAAGGACAACGACTTTCTAATTAACCTCTCAATTTTTGGTTTGTTTGCCTATGGACAGATAAACCGAGCCCTTGAAGAGAAGAAAGTAAGGGCAGACAATGCTCTTGCCAAAACTGATATAGACTTACCCACTGAAAAAAAGATCAGCATTTCATTGGTTTTATTTAAGAGCTTAGAGGATAAACCTCAAAATACATTTGCACAACCATTTACCGAAGCTAATAAAGAAGGGAAGAGTGTGAATGATGAGTTCTTAGCAGATTTTATAGTTAAACCTGTTGAAGGAAAGAATGCTCAAGTTAGCAACCTATTTAATGTGGGTGAAGAATACACGCAGGTAGGGATTCTAGACATTAAGATAAATACCGCATGGTTTTTTTGTTGAAGCTTCTTATCAAAGTATAAAAAGCATAGAAAGTCCAACTTTATCCACTGACCAACATCCACCAAACTTCCTGAACGTTAACCAAGCGAACGCTGATGATAGTTTGAGAAATGACAATGTTGAACCTCTCTTAACCCCTGTGCTTATAGACAATCTCTCAAAGGTTAAAGATTTAAAGCTTTTTTCACATGGATTTGATAATAAGGTAGAAAATACTCAAAGAATGGCTAACACTGGGCAACCTTATGATGCTCTAATAAGCAAATACTCTAGTGTTGAAAAGAGTGTTGCAAAAAGTGCGAAGTTAGAAATTAGAGATGAACTTCAAACAAAAGAGTTGGCACATAGATTTTTTGATGGTTCAGAGCTTGAGTTTTATCCAAAGGGAGAGCATACATGAGTAGACCTACGCAATAATCTTGCTACTATTTACGCAAGGACAATTAAAGATGTTCCTGAGGATTTACCTCAAAGGGTTGAAAAATCTGAGTTACTGCCCATAGAAAAAGGCAAAAAAGAGGAAGAACATTTCCACCTTTACAGCATGGAAGTTTCTCACCAAAGGTTTGAAGATAAGATAGAAAATGTCCAAAGGGTAATTAAAGATGCCATAAGTGTTAAGGTGGATTTTAAGGAAGACTTTAGACCACCCACTGCCCAAGAGGTGCAAAATCTAATAGAAAGTCTCTCTAAGGTAGGTTTTAGAATGGAGGTACTTAGTTTGAACGGTAAAAACCTGCAGTGGGAATTTAGACAGGGGCAAGAGGACAAAAGAGGAAGTAGGTCAAGGGAAGTGAGTCCTTATCAGGTTAAGGACAGGCAAGAGTTTAGTCTTTATTTATAAAGCCCCCGAAGGGGGAAGGTTTTAGAGTAGTGATTTTACCTTTTCTACCACTTCCTCGTAATTGGGCTCTTGAGTGATTTCTGGCACCAGTTGGATGTAGGCTACGTTTCCTTCCTTGTCCACCACAAAGACCGCCCTTGCCAGTATGCCCTTTAGTGCGCCTTCACAGATGAGAACGCCGTACTTTTCCATATCCCTGTAACGAAAGTCGGAGGCTACGGTTATGTTGCCTATGTTGAAGCTCTCGCAGAACCTCTTTTGGGCAAAGGGTAGGTCCATAGAGACCACAGTTACATCCACCCCAGACATACCAGCCATAAGCTCGTTAAATTTCTTGGTTTCCGTCTCGCAAACGGGAGTGTCCAAAGAGGGCACAGTTATGATCACTTGAACTACACCTTTGGCACCGCCCACCACCTTTTCCTGAAGGTCTTTGGTAACCACCACCGCCTCGGGTGCCTTCTGACCCACCTGCAGGGTAGGACCACAAAGGGCAACAGGATTGCCTTTTAAATTAACAGTTTGAGCCATGATACTTCCTCCTTTTTGGTTTTGTCTATATTTTAATGGTAAGTCAAGCCTTCAAAGGATGATAAAGCTCAGCTTTCTAAGAGGGCAAGGGTGTTTTTGAGCCTTTCTATGCCCTCCTTTATTGTATCCTCCGAAAGGCAGTAGGAAAGGCGCAGATAACCTTCCCTTCCGAAGGCGGAACCCGGAACTCCCGCCACTCTACCCTTTTCCAGCAAAAACTCCGCAAGGGCAAGGTCTGAACCCAGCTTAGAAGAGTAGTAGCTCAGGTTTGGAAAGATGTAAAAGGCACCCTTTGGTTTTACCACAGAAATGTTGGGGATATCCCTAAGTAAGTTGTAAGCTAAATCTCTTCTCTTTTCAAAGGCAGAACGCATGGTCTGGACAAAGGTTTTAGCGTCGGGATTCTTTAGGGCTTCCAAGGCTCCATACTGGGCAAAGGTGGTGGCGTTGGATATGGTCTGGCTGTTTAAGTCCTCAATCACCTTGGCGAACCTCTCCGGACAGGCAACATAACCAACCCTCCAACCGGTCATAGAGTAGGTTTTGGAAAAGGCATTCACCGTAAAGGTGATTTCTCGGACCTCCTTTGAAAGGCTGGCGGGACTAACAAACTTCTCTCCATCATAGACAAAGGCTTCGTAGCACTCGTCAGAAATAATAAACACATTCCTTGAAAGGCAGAGCTCTGCGATCTTTTTCATCTCCTCCTCGGGCACCACCGCACCTGTGGGGTTTGAGGGAGAGTTAAGCACCAGAGCCTTTGTCCTGTTGGTTATGTATGGTTCTATATCTTCCGCCCTCAGGATAAACCCGTTTTCCTCCTTTAGTCTGACCTCCACCGGCTTTGCACCGCACAATAAAATTTGTTCGGGGTATGTTACCCAGTAGGGGGATGGCAACAGGACCTCATCACCCTCATCCAATATGGCACAGAAGACTAAGTAAAGGGACATCTTGGCACCGGCGGTTATTACAATCTCAGAGGGCTTGTATTCAACGTTGTTCTCTTTTAGCAATTTTTCTGCCAAGGCTTGTCTTAGGGGAGTTATTCCACCGGAGGGGCTGTATTTGGTTTTCCCTTCCTTTAGGGCTTTCATACAGGCTTCTTTGATGAAATCTGGAGTATCAAAGTCTGGCTCTCCAGCACCAAAGCCCACCACATCAAAACCTTGACTTTTGAGTTGATTGACTTTAGCACTGAGGGCTAAGGTTGGGGCGGGCTTTATGTGAGAGACCCTCTTTGAAAGCATGGCTTTTTTATTATAAACCTCCCTTGACATTTTGAGCCCCTTAAAATAACTTTAAAGCATTTGAAAACCAAAAGG
>AGQM01090429.1_pt1 | contig 20257 bp, 23 predicted proteins | sample 1512301 | NCBI WGS metagenome assembly AGQM01 (sample SAMN07436262, study PRJNA71319) | hot springs metagenome | isolation source: samples from 5 sites along the outflow channel of Bison Pool, an alkaline... | place: USA: Yellowstone National Park
TTGTGATGTGAACGGAATGGCCACCGGAAACACCCCTTGGGTTGATTCCACCCGCACGAATCCCCGACGGACGGCATTCATCCGTCGCTGACGCGACGGGGACGATTGGGTGGCACCGCGATCCGTGGGTTCAAACCCACGGCTAAATTCAGTTGCCGCTGACGCGGCAAAAATGCGGTTGTAACGACCAACGAATGACCAATGGCCTCCACGGCCGTGGGTTTCTGCACCACGGCACGGGCATCCCACACATCCCCCATCGTCGCGTACGGGCAACCACCACACCACCAGGTTGACATCCCCCCGTCGCGTAGCGACGGATGAATTTGGCTTTGCCGCGTAGCGGCAAAAATGCGGTTGTAACGACCAACGAATGACCAATGGCCTCCACGGCCGTGGGTTTCTGCACCACGGCACGGGCATCCCACACATCCCCCATCGTCGCGTACGGGCAACCACCACACCGCCGGGTTGAGATCCTCCCGCGTCGCGTCAGCGACGGTTGAATTTAGCCCGGCGTTTCAACGCCGGGGTACGGGTTTTCAACCCACGGATCACGTCGCCCCCGAGCGCCCCCGTCGCGTAGCGACGGTTGAATTGAATCATCCCGCGTCCCCAACCCCACACCGCTGGGTTGACATCCCCATTATCGCGCCGCGACGGGCCACCTTCCCCGCGGGCGGGACGCCCGCGCTCCCAAGCTCGTTTCACCACGACACACCTGCTCTCCCAACAGCAGAATAGCCGTCATCGGCAAGCTGCCGGGCGCGGAGGTTGGCGTTGGGCGTCGCACGGGTGTCCACGGTGAAGTCAATGTGCTCGAAGCCCGCAAGCCCCTTGATGACCAGCCGTTCGCCAACCTTGCGGGAAAAATCCGGCGCGTCATCGGGGCCGGTGCGGTACGTAAAGGCCCGCAAAATCACGGCAAAGGGTTTGCCATCAGCCAGTCGCCACTCGGCTTTGCGCCCTTTTTCGCGGGTGTAGCCGGGGGCCTGCCCCTCGGCAAGCAGACGCGAAAAGCTCTGGTTGCGCGATTCGACAAAAATATCGGCTGCGAAGGCGCTGAAACTCACCAGGAGGCGATAGTTGCCATAACCGGTGCAGTACATCGGGGCGTCACTGCCTTCTGAAGCCCCTGTGTTGTCGTAACGGCGGCGCAGGTTGAGGTCGAGGTGGACGCTGGTAAGGCCAACAGTGTGGCAGCACGCCGGGCAGTGTTGTTCACAAGCAGCACAAGCGCCGCCAACAACGCGATGCCATATTTTTGGAAGTGGAAACGATGGGGTGTCATCATGGGCTATCCTTTTCGGGAAGTGTTTTTTTCGAGCGCCGCCAGTTCGAGTGCCTTCAGGCGGGCTTCGAGATGCTGGACATGTTTGAGCAGGTCGGGAAGTCGTGCCTGGGCTGCTGAGACGCGCAGCCACTGCCGGCGGTCCACTGCCGGGTAACCCGCAACCTGTCGCCCAGCCGGAACATCGTTTGGAATGCCGCTTTGGGCCAGCGCCGTAACGCCGTCGCCAATCGTCAGGTGACCCGCAACCCCAACCTGCCCGGCGAGGATGACCCGTGAGCCAATCGTAGTGCTACCGGCAATGCCAACCTGGGCGCATAGCAGGGTGTCTTCCCCGACCTCGACGGCATGACCAATCTGCACAAGGTTGTCGAGTTTGGCGCCACGCCGAATGCGGGTTTCACCCACGCTAGGGCGATCAATCTGTGTGCCGGCACCAATTTCCACATCGTCTTCGATGATGACTCGTCCGGCCTGCGGGATTTTTTCCCAGCTTCCATCCGGGCGCTTAGCGTAGCCGAAGCCATCGCAGCCGATGGTGACGTGGTTGTGAACGATAACCCGACATCCAAGTTCGACTTGTTCCCGGATGACGACATGGGCATGAAGCACGGAGTCGTCGCCAATCCGGGCCCCGTCGTAGATGACTGTGTGAGCGTAAAGTCGAACTCGGTTGCCCAAAACGACGTTTTCGCCGACAACCACGTAGGGGCCAATATGCACTTCAGTTCCCAACTGTGCCGACGAAGCGATGATTGCCGTAGGATGTACGCCCGGCGGTGGCAGGGGCGGCCGGTAAAACCAACTGGCGATACGGGCAAAGGCTAGATAAGCGTCTGGTGCCCGTATAACTGGGCAAGGCAGACCTTCCGTAGCAACACCTTGACTGACGATGATGGCGGCTGCGCGTGTCGTACGGGCTTTGGCAGCGTAGCGCGGATTCGCTAGGAAGGTGATTTCTGTTGGACCGGCTTTGTCGAGGCTAGCTACACCTGTGATAACCGGGTTAGCCATGTCGGCAGCGCCTTCCACCGTGTAGCCAAAGGCCGCCGCAAGGTCACGCAAGGTGGGCACTGCTGGAAGGTGGTTCATAAGGTCGGTTGATCCGGTTTGATGACCTCAAGTTCAAAGTAGACTTCTTTTCCCCGAACAACAGCATTCAGATATTGCTCCCAGAACCGTCGCAGGAAACGCCAGCGGGGATGACAACGATCGAGGTTGACAAGCCATTCCAGCCCACAGGCGCGCCACAGATTGAGAAGGGTAACGTAAGGCGGGCGTTGGCGAAAGCGAACCGGGGCATAGAATTCAAACACTTCTTGCCCGACGGTTAGGTTGCGAAAGGAATAGCTGTTGAGATGATTACGATGGGTTAGATCGGTAGCAAAGTCAGGATTTGTCCAGTGTGGAGCTACCAGTAGAACCCAGCCGCCAGGACGCACAATGCGGTGCAGTTCAACAATAACAGCCAGAGGCGATTGGACATGCTCGATGACGTGCCGCCCAATGACGGCATCAAAAGCACCTTCGGGGAACGGGTAAGGCACGTCATCGAGATTGTGAATGACATCGGCATCAGCATAAGGATTAGCATCCATCCCCAGCGCGCCGGGGGTCTTGTTGCGGCCGCAGCCGATATCCAGAACACGCTGACCGGCCAGGCGCGCCATCCACTCGGCAAGGACATCAGGCATAGATGCCACGTAGTGCCAAATCACGCCCCATGTGCTGAACCCCTAGGATGTAACTGGCATCCCGGAGATTAACCCCATAGGTCTCGGCTACCTTGAGAACGTTGTGGTACATCGCCATAACCTGGTCGCGCAGGCGTTCCAAGACCACGTGCCGCCGCCAGCGGAAGCCAATCCGATTCTGTACCCACTCAAAGTACCGCACGATGGTCCCGCCAGACTCGCCCATGATGGCCGGGATAACGTAAATGTCCGAATCATCAAGAATTTGATTGGCTTCGACCGTGCTGGCGCCGTAGGCTGCTTCGCACAGGATACGGCAGCGGAGTTTGTGAACGTTTTTGGCTGTGATCTGGTTTTGCAGATATGCCGGGATAAGCACATCGCAATCCGTGATGAGAAGTTCTTCGTCGGTGATGGCGTCAGCTTCTGGATAGCCAGCCAGCGAGCCATTCCGAGCAAAGTAATCAAGTACGTCTGGGATGTCGAGTCCATCAGGGTGATAAACGCCGCCGCCAGAATCGGTAATCGCAATAACCTTGTAGCCAGCCTGATGCAGTAGCTTGGCTGTCGAACCACCACGGCGTCCAGCACCCTGAATGGCAACGCGCGGGTGAGTAGGTTTGTTACCTAGGTGTTTGAAGGTGGCGTCGAGCAAGCACCACACGCCATAGCCTACCGATTCATGCGAGCCGTAGGAGCCACTGAGCTCAAGGGGTTTACCAGTGACGATGGCTGTAACGGTTTGGCGGGCGTGTACCGAGTAGGTGTCCATAATCCAGGCCATAACCTGCTGATCGGTACTGAAGTCGGGTGCAAGAATGTCGCGCTCTGTGCCAATAATGTCCAAGATTTCAACAACATACCGGCGGGTCAGCCGTTCGAGCTCTGCCTTGGAAAGTTTTGTCGGATCGCAGATAACACCTCCCATCGAGCCCCCAAAGGGAACATTCGCTACAGCCGAGGTCAGGGTAGACCACAATGCCAGCGCGCGCAGATCATCTAAGGTCAGGTCAGGACGATACCGCAGCCCCCCATGCATCGGGCCCATGGCAACGTGGTGCTGGACACGATAGCCGGGGAAGATTTGAATCTCTCCAGAGTCCATCTCAACCGGTAGGTTGACGGCGAGTTCGCGACTGGGCAGGCCTAGGATAAGTCGGTAATTGGGGTCTAGATTTAGGATGTCGGCAGCCCGGTTGAAGTACATGCTCACGACGCGCGTCATGCGCGATTTGCCGTCTGGTTGTGAATCAAGCTCGGGAAGGGAATGCGAGGAAAGCGAAAGAAGGGGGTTGCTCATAAGACATCAATCCTTGGTGGTGAAAGTAATGCCCTGCGTGACGTTTTACACCGGGTCAGCAACAAATTTCATTCGTCTTTTGGTTGGCCGTGTTTCATACAGCGTCAAATTCTAGCTCGTAAGCTAGGCTGGTATTTGATCAATCCCCCGGTCGAAACCTTACTGAACAACGCTCTGGACTTAGCGGAGAAAAGCATAGGCGTTGGTCAGAGCACCGGTGAACTGGTATGCCATCATATCTTCGTCGTCGTTTTTTGACCATTCTTCGGGTCTTGTTGCCTTTTTTTCTAAGCTGGCTGGTCAGCCTCATCCCGATTGGACAACGCATAGCACGCCAAGCACGTACGGCGCGCCGGCTGCGTGAAGCACTCGAACAGTTGGGCATTGTGTTTATCAAGGTGGGACAAGTGGTAGGTGTCCGGGTGGACACGCTACCGCCGCCCTATGCTGCGGAGTTGGCGCGGCTTCAGGACGCCGTCCGTCCGGTGCCCATCCACCTTGTCAAGCCCTTTCTCGAACGCGAGTATGGCTGCGTGCTTTCGGAGCTGTTCGAGTACTTCGATCCGGAGCCCCTGGCAACGGCCAGTATCGGACAGGTTCACCGGGCGCGCTGGCGTGGGCGCGACATTGTCATCAAGTTTCTCAAACCGGATACGCTTGCGCTGCTGGAGACAGATTTTGAGCTCATCCGGCGGATGGCAAGCTGGTTGCAACGAGTGTCAAAAAATCCCCTTTGGGAAGATATTCTGGCCGTTGTGGGGCGTTTTGAAGCCGGTTTTCGGGAAGAAGCTGATTTTGCCGCCGAGCGGCAGCATGCCATCCGGCTGCGGGAAATCCTAAGTCCGTTTCCTGATGTCGTCGTGCCGAGAACGATTGATGAGCTCTGCACCCCGCGTGTGCTGGCGCTGGAGTTTGTTGATGGTTACCGCATTGCCAACGTGGAGGCTGTACGGCAGATTATTCGCCAACCCCGACGCTTGTTAGACCGTTTGGTGCATCTGTATGCCTACATGATCTTGTGTGAAGGCTATTACCATGCCGACCCCCATCCGGGGAACTTTCTGGTACTGCCCGATGGACGCTTGGCGCTGCTTGACTTCGGCATGGTGCAAACGTTGTCGCCTGATACCCAAAGGGCTCTTACCGACCTGGTTCGGGCAGCGGTGCGTGGCCGCACTGACGAGGTACTCGAAGGATTCTACCGGCTAGGCCTGATTGCGCCTGATACCCCGCGCGACCAAGCCCGCGCAGCCATTACCGAGATCGGTCAGATCAACGTTTTACAATCCAATACCAAAAACCGCATTGCGGCTGTCGGTCAGGCTGTTGAACGCAGCCGGGTGCGGTTTCTCCTGCCGGAAGACCTAGCTTATGCCTTTCGCCTGATTCAGATGCTTGAGGGCGTAGCTTCTTACTACCAGCCGGGCTGGAACATCATTGCCGACGGCAGTACTGGAATCCAGGCGGCACTTGAAGACTTGGTCAACGGCGTAGCTACTCGACGCCGGGAGAGAGGGCTGAGAGAGGCAGCCGCGCCAGCCACCAACGGCACATCCCAGCGCCCAGCAGAAAGCCCCGTGCGGCGCTTGTTTCAGAACATCCAAGAGTGGCTGGCACCAGTAGCTGAGAACTTTGACAGGATAGCTGAACCAAGCACAAAGCCCTCAGGCTTCAACGCTACTCTGGTAGCTGGCTCTGAAACAGCGCTGCCTTCAGGAAACCGTGCTGCTGTTGACAGCTTGCCTTCAGACCCGTCGTCTCAGCTTCTAGGCGCTGCTGAAACAGCGTTCCAGTCTGATGAGTAAAGGAAAAGTGCCGGAGGAGAGACTCGAACTCTCACGGGGTTGCCCCCACCGGATTTTGAGTCCGGCGCGTCTACCAGTTCCACCACTCCGGCAGCTAAGAAGCCAGTCAGTGAGTATAGTGGGCTAACCTGCAGCGTGTAAAGATGATCGGCGGCAGGCAGAGTCCCAAAAAACGAGCGATCCCTTTGATTCATCTAGCTTTAGGGGAGACTGGCAAGGGTGGACTTTTTTTTGACGCTACACCCCCTGTTTGCTACAGTTACGGGCTTGTTGTGTCATCCTTTAGAACCGCGATTCCAGGCCACGGGGGCAAAAGATGAAGGCAAAGCTTGAGGAGGTCGCCCAGACGTATGGCATTGAAAACTGGGGCGCTGGATACTTTAGCATCAACAAAAAGGGACACTTGGTGGTTCACCCTAGCGAATATGACCGACGCGGGGCGGACCTTATGGAAATCTTGGAAGACCTCCAACGACGTCAAATCCATCCTCCCCTGCTCCTACGTTTCCCGCAAATTCTTGTCAACCAGATGAAAAAATTGATTGGAGCCTTTCGCAATGCCATCCGCGAGTTTGATTACAAGGGGCGGTACTATGGCGTCTTCCCTATGAAGGTCAACCCCAGACGGGAAATCATCGAGGAGTTTCTACGCGCCGGCCGGCGCTATGACTTTGGAATCGAGGTCGGGAGCAAGCCAGAACTCTATGCTGCCCTTGCCCATGAACAATCCCCTGACTCCCTGATGATTTGTAATGGCTTCAAGGACGAAAGTTACATTCGTCTAGCCCTGCTGGGAACCGAGCTTGGAAAGAACGTCGTCATTGTCATCGAGAAAATCGGCGAACTGGAAATGGTACTCCAGTTGGCCCGGGAAATTGGTGTTACTCCACTGCTCGGCATCCGCGTCAAGCTTTACTCAAAAGGCAGCGGCCGGTGGGAAAAATCCGGTGGAGAATCGGCTAAGTTTGGTCTGACAACCAGTGAAATCTTGGAAGTTATTCGCGTGCTGCGCGAGCAAGAAATGGTGGACTCACTGCGGCTGCTTCATTTCCACATTGGGTCGCAAATTACAAGCATCAAACGGATCAAAAACGCCATTAAGGAAGCAGCGCGCGTTTACGCCAAGATTCGCGCTATGAAAATCAACATTGATTATTTGGATGTTGGAGGCGGGCTCGGCGTGGACTATGACGGCAGCCGGACAAGCTCAGAATCTTCGGCAAACTACACTGTCCAAGAATTTGCTAATGACGTTGTCTACACCATCAAGAGCGTTTGCGAGGATGAGGACGTACCCGAGCCAAACATCATCACGGAATCAGGACGAATGCTGACTTCCTACCATGCTATCCTAGTTGCCAACATCCGTGCCGAAATCGAAACAGTGGTTGGCGAGTATGAATCTGTCAAGGTGGATGACAACGACCCACAGGTTATCGTAGAGCTCAAAGACCTGTGCATGGGCATCAACTCAAAGAACTATGCTGAATATTACCATGATGCCATCGAACACAAGGATGAACTCTACACGCTTTTCAACCTTGGACTGATTTCTCTTGAAGATCGAGCCAAGGGGGAAATTCTTTTCTGGGAAGTTTGCGAACGTACGGCTAAATATGCCCAAAACGACAAGAGCATGATGGAAGAGTATGAAGAATTACGGCAGATGTTGGCAGCAAAGTATCTGTGCAACTTTTCCATCTTTCGCTCATTACCGGATAGCTGGGCTATTGATCAACTGTTTCCAATTATGCCACTCCACAAGCTGGATAGGACACCAACCGAGCTAGCAACGCTGGTAGATATTACATGCGACTCGGACGGGGTGATCGACAAGTTTGTGGACCTAAAGGACATCAAGGAAACGCTCGAACTTCATCCCTTCAAGGGAGAGCCATACTTTCTGGGGGTGTTTCTTGTGGGCGCCTATCAGGAGGTCATGGGCAGTGGGCATAACCTGTTTGGACCACCCAATGAAGCCCACATTGTGATTGAGGATGAAGGCTATCTTATTACCAAGGTCGTACCAGGTGGGACATTAGGCGAAGCAGTTGAGACGGCGCGTTATGAACGGTCGGCACTTCAGGAAGGTTTTGGCGAACTGGCAGCCGAGCAGGTCAAGCGTGGACGGCTCTCGGCCGAACGCGCCAACGAGTTGTGCCGCCAGTATGAAGGCTATGTTTCCTGCTATACCTATTTGAGCTAAACCAAAGCGCACGGTGGGCGCTGCTTCTGATTCGGAGGCAGGTTGGCTTGAGATGCTGTTGGTGGAAGGCTGGCAGGTGAATTCGCGTCTGACACACAAGGGATCATGAGCAAGAAGGCGAAGGCATCACCTTACTTGAGGCGCCCAACCGACCCGATTGAAGTTGACCGTGACCGAAGTGTTGCCGGGCTGTTGGCCAAGTTTGAGGCGACTTCGTTTCAGGCGCGCAACCTAGCGATTGCCCACAATATCTGGCTCAACATGCTCGAAGATACGTGCACGATTGTGCTGGGGCTCAGTGGGCCATTGATTCCGGCCGGGATGCGGCGGATCATTGCTTGGTTGATCCGCAACCGGTACGTGGACGTAGTGATCACGGATGGTCTAACTGTCTTTCACGACGTGCATGAATCCCTTGGACGCCAGCACTATCAAGGCTCGCCATTGATGGCCACCAGCGAGCTTCAGTCGCACGGCATCACCCGGCTATACGACACGCTGTTGAGCGAAGAGGAGGTGCGCGAGGCGGACGAGTGGCTACGCAGCTTTGTCAACATGCAAGACGTAACGCGGCCGTATTCCACTCGCGAGTTGCTCAACCTGCTTGGTCACGAACTTGCCGAAATTGCCAGCGAAGATGGGATTTTGACCGCTGCGTACAAGGCGCGTGTTCCGGTCTTTTGCCCCGGCGTGACGACTTCGCCGCTAATACGTGGCATTGCAGCCGGGCGAATTGACCGTAAATCCCCCTTCATGTTCGATGTTATCCAGGATGTGGTGGAAATGGCCCATATTCTGGTGGGGTCAACGAATGTTGGGGGGCTATATTTTGGGTCAGCGTATGTAGCGAATTCGTACGCCAAGCTCAGGCTGCCGGAACCGTTGTCAATGCCCGTTTGCGACCGCTCAAGTATGTGGTGCATGTGACTCTGGAACACGGTGTGATGTGGCATCCAGTTGAAGATGCTGACAACTGGAGCCGAGCAGCGAAGGAGTTACGGAGCGTGACCACCTACTGCGATCCGACCATTGCACTCCCGATGTTGGTGACGGCACTAACGCAAAGCGCTGCCCGCCAGGTCAAAGTTCGGCGGAAACCGACCTTCACGCTAGGACGTGACTTGGCAATCAGCGCTGCTTAGGATGCTTTGTGACGACCTGCTGTCGTTTCCCCAAAAGCTTTCAAGCGTGTTTTCTGGTGCACAAAAATGCTACTGACAAAAGGGCCGTTGTCCCAGGATCGATAGCGGCTTTGGTGGGCAAAGCCAGCTTCCGGCAAGATGCGCCCTGGTTCAGAATGAGCTATGAGCAAGTGTTTTTACGAGGTCATGGTCGAAACCCACTTCTCGGCCGCCCATGCACTACGCCACTACCACGGAAAGGGCGAGTCCGTCCACGGCCACAACTGGCGGATTCAAGTTTTTGTGCGTGGGGAAAAACTGGACGAAAACCATATTCTGGTTGACTTTCGGGCGGTACGGGAAGCAACCGAGGAAGTCATGCGCTACCTTGACCACAAGCACCTCAACGAACTGCCGCCTTTTGACCGGGAACTCAATCCCTCAACAGAAAACATCGCAGCCTTTGTGTTTCACGAGGTGGCAAACCGCATCAACACGCCACACTACCGGGTAACGTTAGTCCGTGCATGGGAGACGCCAACCACAATGGCCGCCTACGGTTTGTCTTGACTACCGTGGAAGGAGTTTTACCCCTCAGCCTTTTGGATGCTTACGCTTGCTGGGAGCTCAACCGGCGGTGCTTTCCCGAACGCGAGACCTACGACCTGACAACCTTCCGCACGTTGCTGGATTCACCCGACTCGGTTTCGTACAAGGCAGTAGATGCTCAGCGCCGCTTGGTAGGGTTTCTCCTCGGATTAGTGGACCGCGACGCTTCGGTCGGCCGCGGGCGCGGACAACTGTTGGGTAGTGGACACATTATTGCCGTTGGGGTTGCGCCTGAAGCGCGTCGCCAAGGGCATGCACGCCGCTTGTTGGAGGCCGCTGAACGTGGGTTTCGGCGCCGTGGTATCACCGTGGTTCACCTTGAGGTGCATGCGACGAACGTCGCCGCACGTCAACTCTACACAACTGCCGGGTATCACGTAACCCAGCGCTTGGTGCGCTATTACGTCGATGGCGACGATGCCCTCAAGATGGTCAAGGCGCTGGAGTAAAGCCGCCAAGCGCACGTTCGGCTGCAGCAAGGAGTACGGTTTCGGGAATATCCTGGTGAGTCCAGCCACGGAGCTGTTCCACAGCTTGGGCGACGAGCATGGGGAGTCCGTCGAGCGTGGCAATGCCCTGCTGGCTGGCAGCTTGCAGAAGCGGTGTGGGCCGTGGTCGGTAGACAAGGTCGTAGACCCAGGCCAACCCTTCTAGTCGTTCTGGGGGGACGGGGCAAGCTCCTTCAGCATGCCCGGCCATGCCAACTGGAGTGGCGTTGACAAGACCTGTAAACTGCCGTCCGTGAAAATCGTCCAGCGGCGCGACGGTGACGCCAAAGCGGGCGCTAAGGTCTCGCGCGCGCTCGGGATGGCGGGCAAAAACGGTAACTCGGGCTCTGGCCGCAATGAGTCCGCAGACAACGGCCTTGGCTGCGCCACCGGCTCCCAAAACGGCAACCGGCTCGCCCTCTACTGCAAACCGCTGCTGCAACGGACGCATTGCCCCGACGACATCAGTGTTGTCGCCAATGAGCTCCTGCCCCGAAACGAGGATGGTATTGACTGCGCCGACACGTGCTGCTGTCGCTGTAAGCCGGTCAAGGTAGGGAAGGATGGTAACTTTGTGGGGCAGGGTGACACTGTAACCACCGACTGTCCAGGGAAGGCGTCGGGTGCGGGGATGGACCCCATCGCGCAGAAACGACGCAAGGGCCTCGGGCGGGACTTCAACCGGGACATAGACCCAGTTGAGTCCAAGGTAGGCAAAGGCAGCGTTGTGTAGGTCTTTGGACAGGGAGTGCGTAACGGGACAGCCCAAAAGTCCGGTCACGACGGTGTAACGGTCAAGAGAGGGTAGACGGAAGGTTGTACGGAGATCAGTTGCTGTAAGTTGCCCTGGTGCAAGGGGTTGACCATTGTGGGCTGTTGTGTAAGTCCAGCGTGCTCCATAGGCCGGGCCAAGAATGCGCGTCAAAATCCCCAGACTACCCATCCCGACCGGAATTTTTTGCCAGGTGGAAGGCGTTTCCGTCAGCCAGTGAAACAGGCGGCATACATCATCCGTTTGGTTGACCCAGACGGCTAGTTTGACCGTGCCAGCGTAAGGTGGGAAGCGCGCGGCAACAAAAGCAGGGATGTCAACTGGCGTCGTTTGGAAATCGTGGTGGGAAACGATAACCCGCAACCACACCGGATGGTTGGGCGGATACGCCGGCAGAAGGTGTGCGATAAGGTCTGTTTCAACGTCAAAGGCATCGGCCGGCATCGTCAGCGCCGTATGCCAAAACTGCAACCGGTCGGCAATGGAGAGGTCCCGGAAGCCGCCTTGTTCGCGGGGGCGAAATGTGACAACAGTCGGCCGGGGGCGCTGTTGCAGCGCTTGGTGAAGTAATTTGAACACGGCTTCAACCGGGATGTCCTGCAGAGCATCAAGGCGCAACTCAAGCCAATCCGCCGCTGCAGCGGCCACGGGCAGGGCTGCTAGCAGTTCATCGGGGGTTGAGGCTGCAACTGGGGTGCAAATCACAGCGACACTTAGAGAAAGCGCGCACGGATGTTAGGCGCGGGAACCGGACAGCTTTCATACTGCCCAAACAACCAGTAACGCACACGGGCGAAGGCATCGTAGAGCCAGTCCCGAAGGCAGGCAGGTAAGAGATGGCCAAGGGTCAACAATTGCCACCATCCGCCAAGGTAGGCAGCCACCCGCAGTATGGCTGTCGAACGCACGAAAATTTGTTCACTGCCATCGGCAGTTGTCTCAACCAACACCACGGAGTCTACAGTAGCAAGCCAGGGATGACGGGCAATAAGCTGGCTACCATACGGACCTTGAAGTGCTGCAAAGTACATCTCGCCACGCGTGTCATGGGTAAGGATAAACTGAACGGCCCAGTTGCAAAAGCCGCATTGTCCGTCGTAGAGCAACACTTGATGTGGTCTGTCGTGCCGTGCAGAAGGCATTTTGTTGCCTTGCATGAATCACCCGCTCATTTGGTCAAATCAATCGCCCAGCCATTTTGAGGCGATATTTTCTTGGTTTCGAGATCAACTTCCCAGATGGCTACCTGTGGCTCTTTCTCGCCAATGAGCTTGATAGTATACGTCACCCGGCACTTGCTGCCTTGGCAGTTGACTTCCCATCCTTCCACCCACTCAAGCTTTTTCTCCTCGACGAGACTGGAAAGGTAAGCCGTGATGGCTTCGCCGATATTTCCGCCCTTGCTTGCTGGTGCACGCTCGACCAAGTGAAGTGCACCGAGCTGTTCTGTTGGGGCAGGCGTGTGCCAGAACCGGTATTCACTGACTCCATAGCCGAGCAGGGCGGAGGCAAGCAACACTCCGCCAACCAGAGCAATGAGCTGCCAGCGGTTGAGCGGGAGTCTGAGTTTTGCCCCTTCCTGCGCCAAAGCGCCGGTTTTGCCTCCCGTCTTACCCTTGGTAAGCTTGGCAGCCTTGCCGGCAGCCGTTTTGGCCTTGCCTTGGAGTGCCGCATATTTGCCGGCAGGTCTAGCGCTAGTGCCGAGCTGCTGCGCTTTGGGCGTCGCCAGCTTGCACTTTGGGCACTGCTCGGCATCTACCGGTACCTCATAAAAACAACGCGGACATCTCATATAAGTAGCGTTTCGGCAGGGGTAAGAGGCTAGGCGCCAGCTTGTTGTGCTTCCTCTTCTAAACAGGGACTGGGAAGCTGACATATTTTGTCACCTTCCCACAATGTGGTAACAAAAATCTGTCATCCGGAAATCACCGGCCTGGACCTTTCCTCTGCTTCACGTCTCCTGTCTGCAGCTTATCGCCTCTGGCATAAACTCTTCTAAAATAAAGATTTAGCAATCTTACTACAGGTGTGCTCGGATACCGGAGGAGGCGGTTTCCGTTGCTCTGGATCCAAGTTTGCCAAAAACGCATCCTGCCAACGCTCATCTCCTAAAGCAACTTTGCTCCCATGAACCCAGTGAGACAAGATGCCTGCCGCCACCTCCGGTTTTTAGCGAAGGAGAAAGAAATTATGCCGCACACCCTTTCGCTGGAGCTCCAGCGTCAGACGCTTTGCCGCACGCAGCATGGTTTCTCAATGGTTGAGCTCATCATTGTTGTTGCTATTTTGGGGATCATTGCGGCAATTGCAGTACCTAACCTCATCAAGGCACGAGATGCCGCCCGACGCGGTTGGTTTCAGTCCATGGCTCGCACCATTGGGTCATCTTTGGAAGTGTTTGCTCAGACCAACCGAGGACGCTATCCACAAGATGGCATCTTCTACGAAGCACCGGGGCGGAATGCTGCCAAGTGGGAGCGGGATTCGGGGATGCCTTGGGTTGGAACCTCCGATCCCGCCCAGCAACCCAGTTGGCGTATTGACTACCAGGTTCACAACAGCCCCATTGCGCCGGGAATGCGCTATATTGGGCTGTCCTACTCTGGTTTGCGTGGCGCACCGGCAGATGGCAATATCACCAACAACGCTTCGCTCTGGAATGACTACGGGCAAGGTCAGGAAATTCCAAGCGACCGGCGTCTGATTTTTATCTTTTATCCGGCGATCTCGCCGAACAACATCTGTCCCGATGCCGCCTGCAACTGAGCGCCGACAAGCTAGCCTTTTGCTAGGCGGTAGGCTTAGGCCAGGCTTAGGAAAACAGTCTGTGACAACGTCTCGGACAAACCGGGACGTTGTTGTTTTGTGGGTGGTTTGAGGTGGTATGCCACGTGTCCGGGTTGCTACATTGGCGGAGGTCCCTTCAGGGCAGATGCGCCTGTTTGCGCTAGCGTCACACAAAGTGGTCATTTACAACTGCGAAGGCGCTATTTTTGCCAGCGAAGCAAGCTGTCCGCACATGGGAGCATTGTTGAGCGAAGGGGTGCTTGTCGGGACGGAAGTAACTTGCCCCTGGCACCACTGGTCCTTTGATGTCACCACGGGCGCCTGTACCAGTAACCCCCTAGCGCCCAAGAGGCTAACGACCTTTCCCACAACGGTTGAAGAAGGCGACATCTGGGTTGACCTCCCATGAGGAATAACCTGCGGCCGCCTTCGGTTCTTGTCGGCGCCGTCGCACGTGTAACCTACGCCAACCCGGAAACGGGCTACACCGTGTTGCGTCTCCAAGTGAGTGGTGAGCGCGAGACCGTGACCGTGGTGGGGTACTTTCCGGTTCTCTCACCAGGGGTGACGCTCCGCTTGTCGGGGTTTTGGACAACCCATCCCACACACGGCCTGCAATTCAAGGCTACTCAGCATGAAGTTTCTCAGCCAGCAACGCTGGCCGGTATTGAGAAGTACCTCGGCTCGGGTCTCATCAAAGGGATTGGCCCAGTCACAGCCCAGCGCATTGTTGCCCATTTTGGGGAAGCCACCCTTCAGATCATTGAAACAGACATCCACCGTCTGCGCGAAGTGCCTGGCATTGGCGCTAAGCGCGTTGAGCTAATTGCCCGGGCATGGGAAAGCCAACGCGCTATCAAAGACGTGATGCTGTTTTTGCAATCCCATGGCGTCTCAACCCACTATGCCGCCAAAATCTACAAGCACTATGGCGACCGTGCGATTCAGACCGTTATTGAAAATCCCTACCAGCTTGCACGCGACATTTACGGAATTGGGTTCAAAACGGCCGACAGTATTGCCACAAGTCTCGGGATAGCCCCGGATGCAGAAATACGTCTGCGTGCCGCATGCCTGCATGCCCTTCAGGAAGCTGCCGAGCAGGGGCACTGTTTTCTGCCCGAAAGCAAGCTGCTTAGCGCCGTGCGGACACTTTTAGGGTTAGATGACGACGAGCGTCTGCGCACTGTTTTGGTCAAGCTAGCAACCGAAGCCGAACTGGTTGCCCGCCCACCGCTGCCTCCTAACCTGTTGGAGACGAGGTACCATCTGCCTTACCTGTTCTATGCCGAACAGCAGATTGCTCGCTTGCTGCGGGGGCTGGTTTTGCGTCCTGTAACAGAAGTAGAGTCCCTAGCAATGCGCTGGCTGGAAACCTATGCAGCCAATGAGTCACTTCAGTTGTCCCCCGAGCAACGCCAAGCCGTTCTGACGGCTGCAACCCAGCGAGTCGCCGTCATCACGGGCGGACCTGGATGTGGCAAGACAACAACGCTGCGCACCATCGTTAGTTTGTTCCGGTGGCTCGGGCTACGGGTTGCCTTGGCAACGCCGACTGGACGCGCCGCCCAACGGCTTTCTGAAGTGACCGGCACCGAAGCGTGGACAGTACATCGCCTGCTGGCCTACGACCCAGCCCGTGGACGCTTTACCCACGACAGCGACTATCCCCTTGACGCAGATGCTGTCATCGTGGATGAAGCCTCAATGCTTGATGCTCCCCTGGCCGCAGCCTTACTCAGGGCGATCCCGCCCCGGGGCCGCCTGTTGCTTGTTGGAGACGTAGACCAGTTGCCTTCTGTCGGGCCAGGGCGCGTGCTAGGAGACATCATTGCCGCCGGAGTTGTGCCAGTGTGTCGGTTGACTCAAGTGTTTCGCCAAGCAGAAGGGAGTGCCATTGTCCAGAACGCTCACCGAATTCGCGCTGGACAGTTTCCCCGTCTCATCCGGCCGGACGGCAAAACAACCACTGACTGCTATTTCGTAGCCGCTGAGACTCCAGCGGATATCCAAGCGCGCCTGGAAAACGTCGTGGTGAGTCTGTCCAGGCGCTTTGGTTATGATCCCGTGAATGACATCCAAGTGTTGACACCGGTGAACCGGGGAGAGACCGGTGCAATTGAACTCAACCGCCGTTTGCAGCAGGCACTCAATCCACCACGTCCAGGGCAGCCCGAGATCGAACGCTTAGGATGCTGCTTCCGGGTCGGGGATAAGGTTGTGCAGCGTGTCAACAACTACACCCGCGAAGTGTTCAACGGGGACATCGGGCGCATCGTGGACATCGAGCTCGAGGACCAAACCTTGACTGTTGACTACGACGGGCGGTGCGTGACCTATGACTGGGCAGATGTCAACGAACTTAGCCATGGTTTTGCCCTTTCCGTTCACAAAAGTCAGGGCTCGGAGTATCCGGCCGTGGTGATTGTCCTGCATACGCAGGCATTTCCGGTGCTGAGCCGAAACCTGCTCTACACGGCGCTGACCCGGGCTAAACGAACCGCAGTGCTGTTGGGGACAACCCGTGCCATCGGCCTGGCTATGCGACAGGTGGAAGCCGCCCGGCGCTACACCTGGTTGATGGAGGCCCTGCGTGAGCCCATCCACTAAGGCCGGGCTGCTGAAGCCGGTTAGTACGTTCCTTGACAGCCATCCCACAGGCAACATAGGCTAGCTCGGTATTTTCAATCGTTTACGGGCTGAATGGCATTATCCTAGGCAAAAAAGGGGTTTCCAGCGGCTCTATGCTGAGTGAGCACATCGGCAGCGCCGGCACGAAGGTTTTGGACACGCTGGTTCGCTACCTTGCCCGAATCTTTCCCAACCCCAACACGCTGACTTTTATCGGGCTGCTTATCAACATCGGCTGCGCGGTGCTTTATGGGTGGGGCCACTTCTTCATTGCCGGCCTGGTGATGATCGTGGCCAACCTATTCGACATGCTCGATGGGCGGGTGGCGCGGCTTACCGGGCGGGTAACACGGTTTGGCAGTTTTTTTGACTCAGTGCTTGATCGCTACTCGGACGTTATCGTCCTGATTGGCATCATGGTGTTTTATGCCCGGAACACGCCCCAGCACAGCACCCTCTACGTCACGCTCGCAGGCATTGCCCTGCTGGGTTCGGTGTTGGTCAGCTACACCCGCGCGCGGGCAGAGAACCTCATCCAGCAGTGCAAGGTAGGTTTTCTGGAGCGGCCGGAGCGGGTGGTGCTGATTATTATCGGCTCGCTGACCGAAATTGGACCTGAGGACAATCCCTTCTTACACAAGATGCGGGCCGTGTTGTGGGTCCTGGCCGTATTGTCCCACTGGACGGTTATGCATCGGATGTATCACACCTACCTCGAAGCCCGGCGACTCGACCAAGAGGCAGATGCCCTGTCTGCAACGGCCGGTACTGCTGCGCCAGGCCAGGATGTGGTATGGGAGCCGGCCCTGCCTAAAAACCGTCGGCTGCTTGGGGTTGGGCTGCCCCACACAACTGGCGCCGGAAGCGAAAGATTCGGCCAAACCTAGGGGGATATGTCACCGGCCCGGAAGCTGCCGAGGAGGAAATGCTAACCATGAGATGTCCTTGCTGTGGTCGAAAAAACCAGGACCTACAACGGGGTTGTATATGCGGCGCACGAGCAGTTGCCCCACCACAGACGGATGCAATTGTGACTTTGCCACAGATAGGGTGGGCGGTTTGTGGTTTGGCTTGTGCCGGCCTGGGACTGGGAAGTTTCTTTATCTCCTGGTTTGTTATACCGGCCTTGATCGGCGCCTATGCCAGTGTAGTGGCTTACCGGCGGGCACGGCGCGATCCAGTACACTTTGGCGGCCTTGGTTTGGCACGGGCAGGAATGATCCTGTCCGGCTTGGTGTTGCCGAGCTTACTGCTGGTTGGGGGCTACCGGGTGCAGCGTTGGTATATTGACCGGCAGGAAAGTGCCCGTGCCGCCAGCCGTGCACGTATGCTCGAGCTTTCTCTAGCCATTCGAGCTTACCAAGAGCAGCACCAAGCCTTGCCATCGCCAGACCTTCGGGAGCTATGGGCAGCCGGGCTGCCGGCGCACCAAATGACAGACGAGTGGGGGAAGAGGTTGCGCTACCAACCGACCGGCGAGCTGGCAGCAACGAATCTGCTAACAACGCCGCTCCTGACTCAGTACAGCATTGTCTCGGCTGGCGAAGATGGTGAGTTTGGCACAGCAGATGACTTGGTGCTGCGGGATGGGGTCTTTGTCTCAGCAACTGCAGACACCGGCAAGTAGCCAAGGGCCGGAGGTTGGTTATGGCGAAAGCACGTCCCCAAAATGGGCTTGCCCGTTGGCGCACTTGGTGGCGGCGTCTCTTCGGCATAGAAGACCCAGAGACTGCCCGGCGCCGTTGGCTACGTGAGTTTGGTCGGATTATTGAGGGTGAGGTGCTCGAAGTACGCCCGACAGGCAAGGGAACAGTAGTGTGCTATCGCTATGAGGTAGCAAGCGTCGAGTATGAGTCATTTGACGTTGTTGACGTAGCTGGCGCAGAAAACCGTTACTGGCCGGGACAACGTGTCAGCGTACGGTATGACCGCCGTCGCCCATCAAACTCAATCCTTGACTAAGGGACTCTGGTGAGAAGAGAGCGACGCGCCTGACGCATGGCTTGCTCAATAGCCTCCGGGCGCGAGGGAATGTCGCCAGAGAGTTTAATCAGGCCGGTTTCCGTAACAAGGTAATCGTCTTCGATGCGGATGCCAATGCGTTCGTCGGGAATGTAAATCCCAGGCTCAATGGTAATGACGCTTCCTGGTGGAAGTGGCTGCCCATAGTCGCCTACATCATGAACGCTGAGGCCAATGAAGTGCCCCAGCCCGTGGACGAAAAAATGATCAAGGGTGAGATTGTTGCCGGCGCGTAGTGGGCTAGACCGCATCGCTTCACGAGCTGCCAAGGCTAAGTCACTCATACGGCTCTTGCCAGGTACAAAGGCTTTGACGGCGGCTTCCTGTGCGGCCAAGACCAATTCGTAAAGCTCACGCTGCCGCCGACTGAATTTGCCGTTAGCCGGAAAGGTGCGTGTGATGTCAGCGGTATAGCCCCGGTATTGGGCGCCAATATCTACTACGACTAAGTCGCCGTCCCGAATCCGCTCCCGATTGCGGTTGTAGTGCAGGATGGTGGCATTCTGCCCTGCCCCAACAATGCAAGGAAAGCCCGGCCGCTCGGCACCGTTGCGGTAAAAAGCGGCTAGGACAACGGCCTCAATTTCGTATTCGTAACATCCGACGGTTAAGCACTTGAGGGTGTCTCGAAAGGCCTCACCGGTGATACGGATGGCCTTCTTGAGCAGGGCTAACTCGGCCGGTGTTTTGCGCATGCGCATAAGATTGACAACTGACCGGGCATCATGGATGGGCAGTGTGGGAACTGTTTGCCGCAGTAGCTCCACAAGCGAAACTACTGACAGTTCTCGAACTTCCTGAGGGTTAGCCATCAGGTGAATCTTGCTCCCTTCCTCAAGCTTGGTACCGATTTCCTGCAACACTTGGGGAAGGGTATCGGCCGGAAGGGTTTTTTCGACGCCGAAGCGCCGTGCGGCTTCTTCATCTGGCCCTGGCTGTGGGCCGGTCCAGCGTTCCACTTGCGGGTTGCGGCGCGGAAGAAAAAGAATTTCATGTGCCCCTTGGTAAGGAATCGGCGTCAGCAGCAAGGTTGCACCTGGCACTTCAACACCGGTAAGGTAGAAAAAGTTTTCTTCCTGAAAGAACTTCTCGGTAGTACCTAGCGCAGTTTCAACCCGGCCGGGCACAAGAATGAGACCGTCCTTGAGTTGTGTGCGGAGGTAATCCCGACGGGCTTGGAAGTCTGCCAGGGGTTGCTCGGCTAACAGCGGGGTGGTCTCTGAAGGCGTTGCCGCAGACAGCAGCGGCCAGATGCCAAACGACCACCAGCTAATCAAAAACGCAATGAGCAAGCGTGACATGGAAAACTTCGTGCAGCCGGCAGGGCTTTACCTTCTAGGACTGGCGGTGAAAGGCCCGAGGCAAATCTATGAGTGCTGCAAAGGGGAGCAAAGTGCGCTCAGTAGGATTCGAACCTACGACCTACTGCTTAGAAGGCAGTTGCTCTATCCAACTGAGCTATGAGCGCACAAGTATTACTGGGAAGTGGCCGGTTTCGTTGCCGGATTAGCCTGATTATAGCGAGCAGCAA
>AGQM01018808.1_pt1 | contig 18450 bp, 20 predicted proteins | sample 1512301 | NCBI WGS metagenome assembly AGQM01 (sample SAMN07436262, study PRJNA71319) | hot springs metagenome | isolation source: samples from 5 sites along the outflow channel of Bison Pool, an alkaline... | place: USA: Yellowstone National Park
CTGGTCGTTGTGAAAGAGCTGGAGCTTGGTTAGGAAATGTCCGGGAGTTTCCTGACCAGTCTGTGGGTCCCTCCTTGTGGGAGTCATAGGGTGGGTGATGACCATCTGCACCCTAATAACCTGTCCCTTTTGTGCTTCTTTTGGCACACGGACTATGGCTGTTCCTATAGCCATCGAACACCTCCTTTATGAAATTTTCAGTTTGTTAGATTATTTTATCCGCAACCACCGGCAGTTACCTTAACCTCCTTGGTTGCCATTACAAAGGTGCCGTCCTTTAGTTGCAAAATAGCCCTAACATTGGAGGTCTCTCCCATTTTGATCCTTGTGGACAGGAATACCTGTCCATTTTGGGGTGTGTATTTCACATCCGTTACCCAAGGAGTAGGGTTTTTATCCACGAAGATCCAGAGCCTTTCCACTTTGTCTACTGGTATGTCTGCCTCCACGGTGATAGGCACATTGGCACCAGATTCTGCAATGGTGGGAACGGTTAGCTTGATCTCTGCGACCTCTTTAATTGCGTTTAGCTCCACTCCAAGCCTCTTTTTGACTTCCTCTTCAAGCTTGGAAGTGGCAAAGGCAGGCTTAATGGCTGGGGCAAAGGTAAGCCCCGCTACTGCTACTGCGCTGAGCAGTAAAAACTTCCTTCTGTCCATGGCTACACCTCCTAACAGGTTTTTATGCTATAAAGTTTGCAAGCTTTGTTTATGACGTTTAGGTAGTCGCCCTTTGGTCTGCTACCAAAGATAAGGCTGACTACCCTGTCTCGCTTTGGGTCGTATATGACAAGGGTGGGAGTTCCGGGCACGCCAAATCTTCTTGCCAACTTGCTTCCTTCCTCAGACCTAATGTCCAGCTCCACAAAGATAAAGCTCCTTAGCTTTTTTGATACCTCCTCATCGGAAAAGACAAAGTCCTCTACCTGAGAACAGTATGGGCAAAACTGACTTTTGAAGTAGAAGGCTATTAGCTTGTTTTCGGATACCGCCCTTTGAATAGCCTGCTCTACTGGGTTTGCAAGGGCAAAGCCCACCCACGCAAAAAGCACCAAGAAAAGACCATTAATGAGATTGTTCCTCATCTTCATAGGTAAAAAATATATAAGCTTATCGGCGGTTTTGCCTTAATTTTTTGTTATAGTGCATATAACAAGGACTTATATAAGGATTTTTGAATGTTCTTATAAAGGGCAACCTTTTGTGTTTTATGTAATAAAGCACTGTAAGGGTAATTAAAGTTAGGGTTATAAAAGCGGAAAATGGAAGTGCTAAGGTTTTGTTTATTCTCATAAAAGTATCAAGGAGTAAAAGGAAGAGCAGATAAAAGCCGTAGGCTACCAGCACAAAAGATAAAAATTGAAAAAAGTAGTGTTTGACCTTTTTTAGTCCCAAGTAAGCTTCCTCCAAGCTAGGCTTAGCCGTGTAGTTTATATCTTCGCCCTCTACGGGTCTTTTCTGAGAACGCCTTCTTTCCCTTCTCTCAGATACATCCTCAGAACCAAAGTCTATAGAAATGTCCTCTACAGTTTTAGAAATGTCTTTCCGAACTTGTTGGCTGTATTCACTATCACCAGAAACAGTCTGAAATGCATCATGTCCATATTGGTCGTAGAGCCTCCTCTTTTCTGGATCCGAAAGGACCTGATAGGCTTCGTTAATCTCCTTGAATTTCTCCTGTGCTTCTGGGTCCTTATTAAAATCGGGATGATACTTTCTGGCAAGACGCCGGTATGCCTTCTTTATTTCCTCTTGGGTTGCGTTTCTTGGAACACCAAGCACTTCGTAGTAATCTCTTTTAGAAGATCGCATAGGTTTTTATAATAAACTACATTCAAGCCTCCAGCATTTTTTCAATGGTTATTGCAACGCACTCTCCTAAAGCTTTCAGGTTGTAGCCTCCCTCAAGGGCAAAAAGCACCGGCAGGTCCATTCTCTTGGCAGTTTTTAGAATGCTTTCCACGATCTTTGCCACACCCTGTGTGCTAACGTTCAAAAAGGTTAGTGGGTCATCTTTGTGAATATCGTAGCCCGCGGAGACCAAAAGAAATTGGGGGGAGTACTCATAAATTAGCTTGGGCACCAAGTTGGTGTATATGTCCTCATACTCTGCGTCTCCCGTTCCTGCACTCAATGGCACGTTGTAGGTGTAGCCGTAGCCTTTTCCCATACCCTTTTCCTCCGCAGAGCCGGTGCCCGGATAAAAGGGATATTCGTGTGTGGAAAAGTAAAAGACCCTGTCCTCTTCGTAGAAGCTCCTTTGGGTGCCGTTGCCGTGATGGGCGTCAAAGTCTATTATGAAAACCCTATCAAAGCCTTTTTTTAGTAGGTAGTGGGCACCAATGGCAATATTGTTAAAAAGGCAAAAGCCCATAGCCCTTGACCTTTCTGCGTGATGTCCCGGTGGTCTTAGGGCACAAAATACCGCAGAGACCTCCCCAGACAAAAGTCGGTCAATACCCTCAAGCACTCCACCCACCGCATAGAGGGCAGTCTCGTAGGACATACTGTTGGCGTAGGTGTCCGGGTCCAGATATCCTCCTCCTGAGGCGCAAAAATCGTGGATCTCTTGGATGTAGTTTATGTCGTGGTTTAAGCTTACCTCCTCCACCGTTGCCCTTCTTGGTTTAATCTTCTGCATATGCTTAAAAAGCCCCCTGTTTTCTATCTCTTGCACTACGCTTATGAGCCTGTCTTTGTTTTCTGGATGTCCCTTTTCGTTGTGCTCCAAGTATATGCTGTCATAGACTATGCCCGTTTTCATTGAATACCTCCTCCGAGCCTTTCCTTTAGTTCCTCCAGCTTAGTTAGCTTTTCCCAGGGGAGCTCTTCTTTACCGAAGTGTCCGTAGCAGGCGGTCTTTTTGTAGATGGGCTTTCTCAGGTCCAAAAACTCTATCATCCTTCTTGGGTTCAGTGGGAAAATTTCCAGCAGGGCTTCCTTTATTTTTTCCTTTTCCACCTTTTCGGTGCCGTAAGTTTCTATATCAAAGGCAATGGGCTCACTGACGCCAAAGGCATAAGCCAACTGAACAAGACAACGCTCCGCAAAGCCTCCAGCCACCACATGCTTTGCCATCATCCTTGCCAAGTAGGATGCGCTCCTGTCGGTCTTTGTAGGGTCCTTGCCCGAAAAGGCACTTCCTCCCGAGTAGGCAGTGTCTCCGTATGCGTCGGATACGATCTTCCTCCCTGTCTGCCCCACATCAGCCATAGGACCGCCAAGCACAAACCTGCCGGAGGGATTGACGAGAATTCTGGTCTCCTTGCTTATATACCTGTTGGGCACCACCTTCTTTACCACCTCCTCCACCAAGTAATCCTTTAGCTTTTCCAAAGACACATCCGGGTCATGCTGGGCAAAGAGTATGATATCTTTCACAAAGAGTGGCTTTGTGCCTTCATAGGCAACTGTAACGAGGGCTTTTCCGTCCGGTCTTAGAAAGGGTGCCCTTCCCGTTTTGCGAAGGTCTGCCAACTTTTTAGATAGAGAGTGTGCCAAGCTTATCGGCAGTGGCATGTAGCTCTCCGTTTCGTTGCAGGCATAACCTACCACCACCGCGGTGTCTCCCGCACCCTCTTGGGAGAGCCCAAGCACGATCTCTGGGCTTTGTTCTTCTATGGATATGATCACTGCGGAAGCGTCCGCATCAAAGCCAAGCTCCGGTCTGTTGTAGCCTACCTCTTTCATGGTGCTCCTAACGATTCCCGGAATATCCACGTAGCCTTCGGTGGATACATGCCCCGCCACAAAGGTCATGCCCGATATTACCATTACCTCCAAAGAAACCCTGCTGTAAGGGTCCTTCCTTAAGAACTCATCCAAAAGGGCATCTGCTATGAGGTCTGCCACCTTGTCTGGATGTCCCTCCGTGGGAGATTCCGCCATCCTTATATGCATGGTGTTTAAAATTATAAACCGCACCTAAGCAATGAAGTTGGAAAAAAATATTTCGCTTTCCAAATATACCACCGTAGGGATCGGGGGGTTAGCCAAGTATATGGCTTTTCCAGAAGACGCAAAGCAGTTAAAGGAATGCCTCAGAATAGCCCAGTGGGAGGGTATTCCCCTCTTTGTTTTGGGTAGAGGTGCAAACACCATCTTTGGAGATTTTGAGGGCATAGTGATCAATACAAAGATGTTGAGAGATTTGAAAATAAGGGAGCAAGATGGAGCTTTGGAGGTCGTAGCCCAGGCTGGCGTTCCTTTAAACACTTTGGTGGAGCTCGGGGTCAAGGAAAACTTGGAGGGTATTTACAGACTGGTGGGCTTTCCTGCCACCGTAGGCGGAGCAGTAGCCATGAACGCAGGAGCCTTTGGTTATGAAATTTCCCAGCACTTAAAGGCGGTAAAATTCCTCTCCTATGAAGGTGAAGAAATTCTTTTAAAAAGGGAAGATCTTAGCTTTTCCTACAGAAACTCTCCCTTCCCTTCCATGGGTATAATCTTGGAAGCAATTTTCTTCTTTCCCAAACTGAATTATGGCGTTTACGAGGAGTATGAGAGGATAAAAAGCAAAAGGAAAGAGAGCCAGCCCATTCAAATGCCCACTGCGGGTTCTACCTTTAAAAATCCACCCACTGACAGTGCGGGGCGACTTTTGGAAAAGGTAGGAATGAAAGGCTACAAGGTCGGACAAGTTGCCTTTTCGGAAAAGCACGCAAACTTTTTGATAAACTTAGGCGGGGCGGTCTTTGAGGATGTTGTTAAAATTATCAATCACGCAAAGAGAAGGGTTTTTGAAGAGTTCGGCATTGAGCTTGAAGAGGAGGTGAGGTTAATTGAAAGTAGTAGTGCTTATGGGTGGAAGGTCGGCGGAACGTGAAATATCTCTGAGAACCGGTGAAGCTATCTTAAAAGCCCTAAAAGAGCTCGGTTGTGAAGCTATAGCCTTAGATTTAGAGGAAGACCTATGTGAAAGGTTGAGAGAGATAAAGCCCGACAAGGTTTTTATAGCATTGCATGGTCCTTACGGGGAGGATGGAAGGGTGCAGGGGCTCTTGGACCTTCTCGGCATTTCCTATGTGGGTTCTGGTGTGCTGGGTAGCGCCTTAGCTATGGACAAGGACTTTACAAAGAAAATTCTCAGGTTTCATCAAATTCCCACGCCCGATTGGGTAGCCATAAGGAGAGGGGAAGAGGTATCTTGGGACCGCTTTCCTGCGGTGGTAAAACCCGCCGACCAAGGCTCAAGCGTTGGATTGTTTGTGGTAAATGATAAAAAAGAGTTAGAAACTGCCATAGAAAAGCTATGGAGCATAACTCAAAAGGTTCTGGTGGAGGAGTTCATAAAGGGTAGAGATATCACCGTAGCCATTTTAAAGGAGGAAGCTTTACCTCCCATAGAGATAAAGCCCAAAAAGGGTATATACGACTATGAAAGCAAATACACAAAGGGAATGAGCCATTATGAATTCTTGGAAGACGAAACACTGGCAAGAGAATTGCAAGAGTTAGCACTGCGTTCCCATAAAGCCCTGGAGCTTAAGGACCTGTCCCGAGTTGATTTTAGGGTGTCTGATGAAGGCAAGCCCTTTGTTTTAGAGATCAACACCATACCGGGTATGACAGAGCTTAGCCTTTTCCCTATGGCTTGCAGAAAAAAAGGTATAGACTTTAACAGAATGATATCTGTGTTAATATTTTAAATTGTGGCTATGAAAGAGGAAAAGAAAAGAGGATGGGTAGCCACCCTTGAGGTTGCATTAGCTTTAGTATGGTTAATTGCGATGGCACTTGCTGGTTTTTTCTTTCCTGGCTTTCTGACATCTCTCCCAGTTTTTAAAATAAAGGAAATTCAGATATACGGCATTAACAGCATCCCTCCTTCTGCCATTTCCTCAGGTGTATATCAGGTCTCAAAAAACAACTGGCTCTTTTTGGATTCCAAGAGGCTTTTTGCAAAAGCCAACGAACTAACAAACAACTCTCTAAAGGATATAAAAATAGAGAGAATACCCTCTTTGGATGGTGCCCGTGTGAATGTTTATGTTCAGGAGAGGGTTCCTATAGCCTATGTGGTGCATGACAACATCCTTATGATGATAGACGAGCAAGGAGAGCTCTTTTATAACCCAGCTATTGAAAGCAAATTACCTACCATATACACATTTTCTTTTGACTACATAAAGAAGCATCATACTAATTTAAACAGTTTAGTGGAGTCCATTAAAGACATGGGTTTTAGCATTAATAAGGTGTATGTTACCGACAGGAATACTATTATCTACATATCGGGCGGGAGAATGGTCCTACCCCCACTTAGCCAAATATCTCCGTTAGTTCTTGATAGGATGAAAAAAATTTATAATAAAATTGGGATAGGGAAAGTGGACGTTCTTATAACTTCTGAAAATATGGCGGTGATAAAAGAGGAGAAATAAAGGCATGAATGTTGTAGCCTCCTTAGACCTTGGCACCAGAAAAACTGTAGCCCTTATTGCGGAAATAGATAGCTACGGAGATATGCACATTGTAGGTGTGGGGGAGGCACCAAGTAAGGGTATAGAGAAGGGACAAATAACCCGACTGGACTTAGCGGTTGCCTCTATACTAAGGGCTATGAAAGAAGCCCAGGAGATGGCTGATGTCAAGTTATCCTCTGTAAATCTTGGGATATCCTCCACTGTTCTCAAATGTCAAAACGAAAGGGATACAATAAACGTATCGCCACAGCCAGTAGAAATAGACGAAAGTCAAATAGAAAGGCTTTTAGAAAGGACTACCACAAGGGCTAAGGAGGAAGGCTATGAGATAGTAAGCGCCATTCCAAGAAAGTTCATATTGGATGACCAGGAGGGAGTTCTAAACCCAGTAGGGCTTTTAGGCTCAAAGCTAACTGCAGAGGTGCACATTATAAAGGTAGGCACAAGCCTTCTAAAAAACGTTGAAAAAGCTGTCCTCTCAAGTGGTTTAACCATAGCGGGTAAATATCCTTCCATCCTTGCCAGTGCGGAGGCAGTTTTATCACAGGAGGAAAAGGAAGAGGGCGTGTTGCTCTTAGACATGGGGGCAGGACTTACGGGCTTTATACTATTTGTGGAAGGTTCCCCCGTGCTAACTGGCACAGTGCCTATGGGTGGGAACAGCATAACCAAGGACATAGCCCACTTTATGAAAATAAACATAGAACAAGCGGAGAGGATAAAAATAGAGCATGGCTTTGCCTTAGCGGACATGGTCAATGAGTCGGAAAAAATAAAGGTAAAACCAAGGGGAGAGGATAAAGAAACTATGGTGGGGAAAAGGGAGGTTTCTGAAGTTATACAGATAAGACTGGAGGAGATAGCGGACAAAGTTCTTGAACAGATAAACAATCAGGGAATAAATTTGTCCGCCATAAACGCAGGGATTGTTATAACTGGTGGTTCTTCAAAGCTTGCGGGTATAAAAGAGTTTTTTGAAAGATACACGGACCTACCGGTTAGGCTGGGCAATCCAACGGGTGTTATAGGCTTGAGGGAAAGAGTTCAGGACCCTGCTTACGCCACTGCAGTAGGCTTGCTCAAGCTAAAGCCCCAATTGGTGCAGGGCTACTCTTTTAACCAAAGACCAGAAAGTTTGGGTAAAGGGGGTAAAGTTAAGCTTGGCTCTTTACTAGGAAAAATAAAATCTTTCTTTAAGGAGGTGTTGTGATGGAAGTGGTAAATCCAACAAGGATAAAGGTCTTTGGGATAGGAGGCGGTGGATCCAATGCGGTAAATAGAATGTGCTTGGATGGTATTGAGGGTGTGGAGCTTTTTGCAATCAATACGGACATACAGCATCTTACTTCCCTCTCTGTGCCCAACAAAATACAGATAGGAGAGAAGGTCACTCGGGGGTTGGGTGCGGGAGCAAGACCTGAGATAGGAGAGCAAGCAGCTTTGGAGGATATTGACAAAATAAAGGATGTGCTAAGAAACACGGACATGCTCTTTTTGGCGGTAGGCTTGGGTGGTGGAACTGGAACGGGCGCTGCGCCAGTGATCGCAGAGGCATCAAAGGAAATGGGTATTCTTACAGTGGCAGTAGTCACAAAGCCCTTTAACTTTGAGGGACAAAGGCGCATGCAAGTTGCTCTAGAGGGTTTGGAAAGGCTTAAAGAGGTGGTTGACACATACATAGTCATAAATAACCAAAAATTGGTGGAGGTGGCGGAAAAGAACTTCAGCGTAAAGGATGCCTTTAAGATGGTTGACGATGTGCTTTCTAAGGCGGTTAGGGGTATAACCAGCATAGTGGTAACACCAGCTCTGATAAACGTGGATTTTGCGGATGTGCGCACTGTGATGGAGAAGGGAGGGCTAGCCCTCATAGGTATGGGTGAAGGAAGAAAAGATATTGCCATAGAGCAGGCTATTGCCAGCCCACTTTTGGAAGGAAACACCGTCGCTGGGGCAAGAAGGCTGCTGGTAACCCTCTGGGTAAGCGAGGATGTGCCCTTCAGAGATGTGGAGGAAACTATAGGCAGAATAAGAGAATCTGCCCATGACGACGCACTGATCATATTTGGCGCTGTATTAGAAGAAAATAAAGAAAACTTTATGCGCGTGGCGGTTGTGGCTACGGATTTTGAAAACGCAGTCCAGCAATCGCATCTTCGCATTGTTAAGAAGGAACAAAAGAACCTCCAAAAGGTAGTTCCCGAGCCTACGGTGGAACCAGTCCAACCTGACGTAGAAGAGTTGCCCGCTTATCTTCGTAGAAAAAAAAGAATTTAAGATAGCTTGGTTTTTAAAAGGATCAAGGTTATATGATGGATGAGCAAAATCAAACCCAAGGCGTAGTATAGCTGGGTATGTTTGTTTATCCACTGGAGGTTTATTTGAAAAAGTAAAAAGGCAAACAAAACAGCAAAACCTACGTTCAGCACTTGCAAAAGGTAAGGCTCTCTCTTTTTATTCTCAGAAAAAAATAGCTTTGATATGGTTAATCTGTAAGTGTTAAACTTGGTCAGATAGTATTTATCGTCCTTTTTAAAAACCAAAGAACCATCCTTTAAAATCAACTCATCTCCTTTGAACTGAGCCCGTTCTGCGCTTGTTGAAAAATCATCCATCTTGAGAAAAACATCCTTTAAAAGGTCTCCTTCTCTCCTTTCAACTCTTATGGTTATTCCGCCAAAGGTGTAAAAGCTCTTCTCAGGTGTTGTTTTCATAACATCCGTGTAATACTTATAAACAAAAAGTTTTCTTATGTAGGATACATCCTCTTGCCTTATGAAGTAGCCCACAAGCAAAGCAGAAAACAAAAGAGGGGAAGACACCAAAAAAAGCTTAAAAAATAAAACCTTTGGGTCTATACCAAAGGAAGCCAAAACACTTAATTTTTTAGACTCTTTTAGTTCAAAAATTAGCCAACTGGAGGAGACAAAAAAGGAGGATGGCAAAAAGTAGCTTACAAAATACAAAAACCAAAGACCTAAAAAGGTGAAAGATTCTACAAAGGGAGTTTTAAAAAGAACCTGATCTAACTGAACAAGCTGAACTAATAAAAAGAGAAAAGACAAAACTATGCTTATTAAAAGGGATAACTTCACCACCTTCCAGCTTAGAAAGCTGTATAGCATCAGGGCTTTAATTTTTCCTTTAGTCTCTCTTTTTGCCCCGGCTCGCCCCTTTTGCCCTCCTCCAAAAGTTGCCAGGACTTTCTGTAAGCGTCAAGGGCTTGCTCTTTTTTGTTTAACTTCATCAGAACATCCCCTATGTGTTCCCATATTACGGGGTCTTCCTTTTCCTTTTCAAGGGCTTTTAGCAAAAGCTCGTATGCCCTCTGGTATTGTCCTTTATAGTAAAGTACCCATGCGTAGCTGTCAATGTATGCAGGATTTTCTGGGTCCTTGCTAAGTGCCTTTAGTATGAGCTCTTCTGCCTCCGATAGCCTTGCATCCTCATACCACAAAAGGAGGGAGTATCCAAGATGGTTAAAAAGTTCAGGGTCGTCAGGGTTTAGTCTTATGGCTTCCCTTAGGTTCCTTTCAGCGTCTATGATCCTTCCCAACTTGTCCAGAACTATAGCTTTAAAGAAGTATCCTCTGTAATCCCTGGGGTTTAGCTCTATTGCCTTATCCACAAAGGGCAAGGCTTCTTCGTTCTTCTCCTGTTCGCTTAGAAGGTTTGCCATGAGCAGATTAAGGTCTGGATTGTTGGGTTCCAACTCCAAAGCCCTCTTAACCAAAGCCTCAGCCTTCTTGTAGTCCTTCTGGTCCATATAAGCCACTGCGAGCCTTTCCATGATCTTGGGGTTGTTGGGGTTCTGTTCCAACAGCTTTTCATAAACCTTTAGGGCTTGGTCTGTTTTTCTGTTGGCTTCAAGGGATACGCCGTAAGCAAAGGCTACGTCTAAGTTATCGGGCTCTTGAGAGTAAAGCTCCCTTGCCAGCTCCTCCGCTTCGTTAAAGTCTGAAGTCCTTATTAGAAGGTAAATATATCTTAGCTTGTAGCCCTGCTCCGGATAGTAGTCAATGAGCTTTTTATAAACATCCTTAGCATCCTGAAAGCGTCCGGTTATTGTGTAAAGGTTTGCGAGCCTTTCAAGGGCGGTGCGGTTGGTGGGTTCCTCCTTCAGCACACCCAAATAAAGACTTTCAGCCTTTGAAAACTCTTTTTCACCTTCGTAGATGCTTCCCAAGGTGGTAAAGCCTGCCTCAAAGGTTCTTTTTATTTGCAGAGACTTGTTTAAATACTCTATTGCCTTTTCCTTTTTACCTTCAGTCAGATAAATCCGAGCTAACATATAGTAGGGCAGTGGATTATCAACCGCCAAATTTGCTAACTTTTCCAACACGCCTTTTGCATCATGTAGGCGGTTCCTCCTTATGTATTCCTCCGCCAAGAAAACCATGATCTCCTTGGAATTTGGATTTGCCCTGTAGCCCTCCTCCAAAGCTTCCAAGGCTTTTTGACGGTCTCCCTTGAGAACATAGATGCTATGAAGCACCAAGTAGGGCTCTTTATCTTGAGGATATTCCCTTTTAAACTTTTCCGCATAAACAAGGGCTTCTTGGAATCGTTTCCGCACCGCCAAAAGCCTTATGGTATCCACATACAGGGTGGGAGTGGGAGCCTTCTGCAGAGCCCTAAGGCAGAAGTTTACCGCCTCTTGGGGATTACTTTCCTGCAGATACCTGCAAAGGACATAATCCCTGTAGGGATTGTAAGCAAAGGCAAGGTATAGAAAAAAAGATAAAAAAAACAAAAGCTTCATGAGGGCACACCTTTATAGATCAATATAGGCACCTCCACCCTTCTGAGAACCTGAGAGGATGTGCTACCAAGTAGGACACGCTTGAGACCCGAAAGTCCTCTACTGCCCATCACCAAAAGGTCGTAATCGCCCTCCTTTACAAATTCCACTATGCCATCGGCGGTGTTGCTGTGCTTTTTCACCACAAGCTCTGCCTTCCATCCCTTTTCCTTAGCCCTTTCCAAAAGGGAGTTGAGATAATTGATTTTCTCCTCTTCTATCTTCTTAGTTAGCCCTTCCGTTAGGGCGTCCACCATAGGCAGTTCTATGGTTTCCTCCACATGCAAAAGGGTCAGCTTTCCATCCTCCTCTGGTGGGACTAAGTTGAGGAAAAATTCAGAGGCAGATTGGGCATGCTTTGAAAGGTCGTGGGCAAGGCATACCTTTTTAAAGCTCTCTGGGGCTTTACCCTTTAAGACCAAAAGGGGCTTGTGGCAATACCTTGCCACCCTCTCAGAAGTAGAACCTACCAAAATCCTCTCCACCAAACCCTTGCTGTGGCTCCCCAAGATTATAAGGTCTGCCATCTCCTCCTTTGCCAAGATCACCTCCGACGGTTCCCCTACATCCACTACCATATCCACGGACAGTTCCGCTAAGAAATCCCTCAGGGCTTCAAGGCGCTTTTTGGCGGATTCAATGCTTTTGGCTTCTAACTCTGCCAATTTGGAAAGGTCAATGTGGCTAATTCCAAAGCTCTCAGAGTATGGAAGATAGATAAGAGGAGATACCGCGTGCAACAGGATCACGCTGGCGTTGTGTTTAAGAGCCAAGAATTTTGCTAATTTCAAGAGAGGGTTTGTTATGTCAGTAAAATCCACGGGAACTAAAAATTTCATCTTCACACTCCCAGTTTTAATTTTACCACCTCCCATAGATAAGGAAAGAGGTTTGGAGTGCCCGCCACAACGTCGGTGCCATTGTTTAAACCCTTTGTAAGCTCCGCTGTCCCTCCCGCCTCCTTAACAATAACCATTCCCGCAACCACATCCCAAGGGTTCAACTCAAACTCAATAAGCCCGTCAAAAACTCCCTCCGCCAGAAAGCAGAGGTCCACAGCCGCTGCGCCCGGTCTTCTCATAGACCCTACCTTTTCAAAAACCTCCTTAAAGACCTCCCAGTAAAGGTTCAAGTTCCTTTTTGCCCTTGAGGGAAAACCGTAAGAGACAGACATCCTTCGAAGTTCTTCCCTTGTGCTCACCTGGATCCTTTTTCCATCTTTGTAGGCACCAAGTCCCTCCCCTGCGTAATAGAGACTATTAAAGTAAGGGAGATAGACCGCACCCACAACGGGCTTGCCTTCCAACACCAAACCCACCGACACACCAAACATAGGAAAACCACACAAAAAGTTCTTTGTGCCGTCCAAGGGGTCTATATACCATACCGCCTCTCCAAAGATGGACCCGCCGTTTTCCTCACCCACCACCGAGTGATGGGGGAAGTGCTTTAATATGTAATCTCTTATTCTCTCCTCCGCTTTTTTGTCTGCCTCGCTTACCACATCCTTTTCGCCCTTGAAATAAACCTGGTTAGATAGAAGTCTGCGGAAGTACTCCTTTAGCACCAGACCGCCAATTAAGGAAGCTTCCTTTGCCACCTGAAGAAAGTTCTCTAAATTCATCAAGGTAAAATATTATCACACATGAAAAAGGCTTTAGTTTGGGGCTTAGGAGTAAGTGGAAGGTCTGCCATTGAGCTTTTAAAGAGTAAAGGTATTGAGGTTTATTGGGGTGATGATAAAGACAAGGTGGATTTTAGGGAGTTTTTGGGAGTTGTGGATACGGTGGTTCTCTCACCGGGTATTCCCCCAAGCCATCCCCTTTGGACGGAAGCACAAAAAAAGGGCATAGAAGTTATCGGAGAGTTGGAGCTGGCATGGAGGTTCTTTGAGGGAAGGGCAATAGCTATCACGGGCACTGATGGGAAATCCACAACCACCAGGCTAACCTACCTTATCCTGAGCTCTTATTTTGACAACGTGGAGGAGGGTGGAAACATTGGCGTTCCCTTTTCGGATATAGTCCTAAAAAACCCAAAGGGCTTGGCGGTCTTGGAGGTTTCCTCCTTTCAGGGTAAAACTTTAAACACCTTCCGCCCTGTGGGAGGAGCCTTTTTGAACTTCTCTCCAGACCACTTAGATTGGCATTTCACCCTAAAAGACTATCTCCATAGTAAATTCAACATCTTTGCAAGGCAAACGGAAGAGGATTTTATAGTGCTAAACGAGTTCCAAAAGGAAGTGGCAGAAACACCCACAAGGGCGCAAAAGATTTTCGTAGGGCAGAGGGATGCCTTCATCAAAGATGGCAAAGCCTACCTTTTTGGGGAACCGCTCTTTGAGCTGGAAAAACTCAAGCTCTTTGGTCTTCATAACGCATACAATCTTCTGTTTGCCTCCGCTATAGCAAAGAGGATGGGGGTGCCCACCGAGAACATCCGGGAGGTTGCCTACACCTTCAGAGGACTTCCTCACCGTTTGGAGTATGTGGGAGAGATAAGGGGTGTGAGGGTTTATAACGACTCTAAGGCTACTACACCCCACGCCCTTCAGTCTGCTTTGGAAAGTATGCCCGATGGCAAGGTAGTCCTCATTGCAGGGGGAAAGGATAAGGGATTTAACTTTGAGGAACTTCTACCGCTGGTTAGTAAAAAAACAAAGGCTTGCCTTTTGATAGGGGAGGCAAAGGAGAAGATGGCAAAGGCTTGGAATGAGGCTTATCTTTGCCACGGGCTTGAGGATGCGGTAGAAAAAGCCTTTGAATTGGCAAAAGAAGGAGACGTTATACTCTTTTCGCCCGCCTGTGCATCCTTTGATATGTTTAAGGATTATAAAGAGAGGGGAGAAGCCTTTAAAAGGCTTGTTTTGAGATATGTTGAGAAGTGATTTATCCAAGCCCTCCTAAATCCCTTAAAGCTCGTTTTATTTCTTCAATGACCTCTTTGTTATAAACGAGCTTTTTACCTTTTTCATCTTTTACTGAGAACACTACAAAAACCTTTCCTCCAACCTCCCTTTCAAACTTACTATGGCTTTTCTTAAGCCAATCTAACCAATTGTGTATCTGGGGTGTTTGTTTGTAAGTGATGGGTTTTATCTGTATGCCTATATACCCTTTTGGAGCACTAATGTAAAAATCTATATTGTATTTTCTATCCCACTCATCAGGGGCTGGTTTTAGCTTCACGCCTATTTCTTCTTCTAAATACTCATATACCGTCTTCTTCTCTGTTATATATCCTTCATAGGTCTTCTCTAAAACTAACTGCTTAATATACTCTTTGCAGTCTCCTTCTGATATTTCTTCCACTTCCTTTTTAAGGACTTCGTGAATCTTTTTACAAAGCTCAGCACCTAAGTAATCCAAATACTCTTCCATAGTAAGCGTAGGGACTGATTTTTTCATCTCAATATACTTGGGAGGTTGCACACTTTCGTAGTAATATTTTTTCCAGTCTTCAAGACTTTTAGGCTGACAATTTCTTATTTCTTCTGAGACTTTACCCACATATTTAGGTCTGTTATACTGCCATCTGTTGAGGGCTATGTTTAAAACCCATTCCTTAGCCAACTTTTGAAACCTCCATAAACTTATTTTTGTAGGAAAAATCTCTTTCCGTATCAACTTTTGCCAAGCCCATCTCTAACATCTTTTTGTTAATAAAGATTTTGTTTTTTAGATACACATAGGCATCCACAGAGTTATTGTGATAAAAATCTTTTCCCGTTTCAAACTTCAAAAATACTTGTTTGCCTTTCACATACTTATTTAGATAATCCATAGCTTCTTTTGCCTTACTCTTCGGCACTTCCAAGCCTAAAAGCCTAACTGCCAATCCAGTATCTAATAGCAATTCTTTTTCTGATATTACTTCTACCACTTTGTAAAACTTTTGTTTTCCAAACCTTAGCTTTTTCTCTTCAATAATCGGCTTTGCGTCCTTTATTCTGGGTTGATAATTCACTTCAGGAAATCTTGGATTTTCCTTTCTTTCTATGATTTTTAGGTTCAAAGTTCCAACTTTTCTTTTAATTAACTCAACAAATTCAGGGTTTATCTCGTAGCCTATTGCTTCTCTACCAAGCTCCAATGCAGATTTTAAAGTAGTTCCACTACCTGCAAAGGGGTCAAGCACCCTATCACCGACAAAAGAAAACATCTTTATGAGCCTTTTGGGAAGCTCTTCGGGAAAAACTGCCTCGTGTTCTACCTGCTTTGCACCTCCAAATTTCCAATGTCCGCTAAAATACTCTTTCCACTCCTCTTTGCTTAAGATTGATAGTTCTTTTTTATCTTTGGGAACTTTTCTCTTACCCTCTTTTTTAAAGATAAGGATAAATTCGTAATCTATCTCAATGATGCCATTGGGTGGATAAGGAAAGCTTCCCATGATCACAGCTCCGCCTGTGGTGTTCATAGTGGTTTTTTTCTGCCAAATTATAGCTCCCATGTAGTCAAAACCGATCTCTTCGCACATAGATATTACTTCTGCGTGTATGGGTATTACTTTATACCTTCCATATACCACACTTCTTGCAAATTGATCGCCTATGTTTATGCAAAACCGCGAACCTTTTTCAAGCACCCTGTAGCACTCGGAAAAAACCCTGTAAAGATCCCTCAGGTATTCGTGGAGGCTCTGCCCGTAGCCTATTTGCCCTTTAACTCCGTAATCTTTTATATGCCAGTAAGGTGGTGAAGTTACGATCAGTTGCACGCTTTCATTTTCAAGCTCTTGCATACTGCGGGCATCCGCTAAATAAAGTTTTGCCTTCATTATATCCTCAGAATAGTTTAAGACGCCTATCCCTTTGATGGAAAGAATTATAATACACGCTCCAGAGATAGTTGCCCTCAACCACAAGGAGATTGTATCATATATTTTTAATGCTTGGAATAGCCCTAACTGGCAACATAGGTTCTGGAAAATCCACCGTGGCTGAGTTTTTCAGGGAGTGCGGTTTTTATGTCTTTGATGCAGACCGCATAATAAAGGGATTTTATGAAGAGAGGGGAAAGGTGTATGAAGAGGTTCTGAAAGCTTTTGGGGATGAAATATTGGACCAAGGGGGAAGTATAAACACAAAAAAGCTTGCGGACATTGTGTTTGCAGACAGAGAAAAGCTATTGCTTTTGGAAAGGATCACCCACTCTGCCCTTTATGAACGATTGGAGGAGGAGTTTAAAAAACTTCCCGAGCACGCAATAGTCGTGGTGGAGGCTTCCTTAGTTTTGGAGAAAAAGACGCAAGGTAGGTATGACTTTGTGGTTTTGGTTTATGCACCCTATGAGCTTTGCAAACGGAGGGTCCTCGCCAAAGGCATGTCCTTGGAGGACTTTGAAAGAAGATGGCAAAAACAACTTCCACCTGAAGAAAAGCTAAAAAAAGCCCACTATGTGATAGACAACAGCCAAAGCCTTGAAAGGACAAGGGAGAGGGTCTTTGAGCTGTGTAAAGTCTTTAAAAACCTTGTCCTTTTTCAGAAATGGTGAGCCTTTGCTTTAGCCTACAGACAGTGCATACGTCCGCAGAGGTGGGCTCACCGCAAACGGAACATGGCTTTAGCTCGAGTTCTTCTTCCCGCTTGAGAAGGGGCTGAACCTTTCTCAAAAACTCTAAGTAGAACCTGAGCTTGGTGCCGGGACTCTTTTCCTCTATCTGAGAGAGCAAAAGCTTATGCTCAATTGAAGAGGCACCTACTGAATAGGGACATTCTTCCTCCACAAAGTCTATACCAGAAAGAAGGGCATACAGGGCACTTTCCTTCTCTGTAATAAGGCACAGGGGTTTTACCTTTTTCACAAAGCCGTTGCCTTCTTTTAAAACTGGGGACTGCCTTTGCAGGTAGCCTAAGTTCCAAGAGAGGACGTTTCCCATGAGGGTGGCGCTCTCATCGTCCAAGTTGTGCCCTGTGGCAACCACCGAAAAACCAAGCTCCTTGGCACTTTTGTTCATGTAATACCTTTTGAGATTCCCACACACAGAACAGGCAGGTCTTTTTTCCATCTCCTTTAGGGTTGGTATATCCTCCACCAAGTCCTTGAGCCTTATCACATGCAGGGTCCTTCCTAAGCCCTGGGCAAACTTCTTAGCTTTTTCCTCCGATAGTTCGGAATACTCTCCTATGCCTAAGTTTATGTAAAGCCCATCCGCTTGGTAGCCGAGCTTGTGGAGGGCATGCCAAAGGGAAAGGCTGTCCTTCCCACCGGATACCGCTACTAAAACCCTATCATCTTTTGAAAACATTCTAAACTCTCTTATTGTCCTTTCCACCCTCCTTTCAAACCACTCAAGGTAATGCTCCTTGCATAGGGCAAGCTTATGGTGGGGCAAATAGACAACCGCCTTTTGGGAACACTTGGCACACCTTTTCATAAGTTTTTAATCTTAACCCTACCCTCCCGAAATGGCATTTATCACACGCACTTGGTCTCCCTCTTTTATGTAAAAGTCCTCCTCCACCACCTCTCCATTGACCACCACAAAGGCATACTCCCTTGAGAGGTTCATAGCCTTTAAAAGGTCCTTTGCCTTTACCTTGTCCCCTTCAAACTCCAACTCTAACTCCTTTCCTCTGTACTGAACCCGCAGTTTCATAATATGAATATTTTCACCCAAAAAACTGTTGCATCATATGTTGCAACATGCAACGCAATCTAAAAGTGATACCCTTTTAAAAGGCTTGAAAGTAAAGCCTTTTAAAACCAAGCCCTTTTGGCACTATTTTTGCACATATATTAAATGAAAAACCTTTAAGGAGGTGAGCCATGGCAACACTAAGCAAGCTCAAGGAGCTTATGTCCATACCCGGCGCTGTTGCAGCTGGGGAATTTGCAGATGATGGTAGGCTGATTGCCTACTACGGCAACATTGACGAGAAGTCTGCCGAGGTAGCAGCCATGATGTGCGCTGCCAACAAGCTCATGGGCAACATGCAGGCAAAGGGCTGGAGTGCATACACTGGTCAAGACGGTTTCTATCCTGTAGTTGGCTTTGCAGTGGCTGGTGGAAAATACGCCGCCTGCATAATGGGCAACGTGGGTGTTTTTGTGGAGCTTTCTAAGGCAGACTTTGATAAGGTCTTTGAAACCTTATCCAAATACATCTAAAAGGAGGTGAGAGCCATGGCAGACTTGGACAAACTCATGAAAGTAAAGGGCGTTTGGGCTGCGGGAGAGTTTTCTCCCGATGGTAAGCTAATTGCCTACAAGGGCAACATATC
>AGQM01019437.1_pt1 | contig 18000 bp, 17 predicted proteins | sample 1512301 | NCBI WGS metagenome assembly AGQM01 (sample SAMN07436262, study PRJNA71319) | hot springs metagenome | isolation source: samples from 5 sites along the outflow channel of Bison Pool, an alkaline... | place: USA: Yellowstone National Park
GTACCTGTTTCGCTCCTCCGCCCGCAACTGCCAAAAGCAATAAAGGCGTAGGTATTAGAAATAGGACCTTTCTTCCTCCCTTTTTCTCTATCTACTTTTTCTTCCGCCATAGCCCAAAAACTATTATAAAATCTTTAACGATGGAGCAATTAAAAAAGTGGATAGGAGACTCCTTAAAAGGAGAGTATGAATACGAAGCATACATAGAGAGCACAGAAAAACTTTTGGTGGAGACCTCAAAGGAGAGCTTGGAAAACCTTTCCAAGTCAAAGGAGGTTGGCTTGGGCATAAGGGTCCTAAAGGATTTTAAACAGGGATTTGCATACACTACAGACCTCTCTTGGACCGCGGTCTCAAACTGCGTAAAGAGGGCAGTGGAATCCTTGGAGCTAACGCCAGAGGATGACGGCTTTGTTCTGAACAAAGGCGAGTTTAAAGGGCAGTTGCAAGCGGATTACGATCAGGAGGGACTTTCTCTGAGTGTGGAGGACAAAGCTGAGATGCTCATAAACCTCGAAAGGCTCGCAAAGAACCTTGACAGAAGGGTCGTGGGCACAAGAAAGACAAGCCTGAAGGAGTTTAAAGTAGAAGTTCACTGCTTTAACTCTCAGGGTCTTGAATACAGCTACACAACCACCTACTTTTCCTGCCTTACCTCAGCCCTCGCGGTAGAAAACGGGGAAGAGGCTATATCCTATGAATACAGAAGCGGTAGATATTTAAAGGGCATAGACTTTGAAGAGATGGCTAAGGATGTAGTCTTTAAGGCTACTGCCCAGTTGGGAGCGGTTTCTTACGAAACAAAGGTCATTCCCGTTGTCTTCTTCAGAGAGAGTGCGGTATCCCTTTTGGAGGCTTTCAGCCCGATGTTCCTGGGAGATGCCCTCGTAAAAAACAAAACCCTGCTAAAGGGCAAAGAAGGTCAAGCAATAGCAAGCCCTCTGCTAACAGTGATAGATGACGGAACCTTAAAAGGGGGTGTAGGGTCTTTGGAACTGGACGCGGAAGGCATACCATCTAAGAAAAACATAGTAATTGAAAAGGGAATTTTTAAAGGGTTCTTGCACAGTGTATACACTGCGGTCAAATGCAATGCCAAACCAACGGGTAATTCGGTAAGACACCGCTATAAAAGCCTGCCCACCTCCGGCATAAGGAACCTTTACATAGAGAAGGGAACCCACACTCTGGAGGACCTGTTGAGGGCTTACGATGAGGTCTTTTTGATTTTAGATTTAATGGGTTTGCATACCGCAGACCCCATCTCCGGAGACTTTTCTTTGGGTGCTTCTGGTATAATTTACAAAAGTGGCAAGAGGGAGAAAGCAGTGAAGGGATTAGTTATAGGAGGGAACATTCAGGAGCTTCTGAAAAATTTGGTGGGAATAGGAGAAGACCTTAGGATGTATGGGCATGTGGGTTCTCCATCCTTGCTCGTAGAAGCTCTGACGGTTGGAGGGTAAAAGTGAAAATATTTCTGTCTCTTATTTTTGTGATATTGGGTTTATTATTGTTTGGACTGGGAATATACACATCCTTTGAAATATACGCCATAAAGAAACAAGAAAAAATAAACGCAAATTTTGCCAGTTTTATGCTATCGGTACATGAAGGTAAAGAGCTAAAGAATATAGACTATCCAGACCAAAGTTTTTTCATATTCAAATCTGCTGAAGGAAAGATATTCACTAGTCAACTGTTTCAGAATCCTACGGATGTCAATATGTATTTGTCCTACCACAAAATATCACCATCCAAGTCAGAGGTATATATATACACTAGAAGATACAATTTTGGAGAATATACAGAGGAAATGCTCAAAAACCCAACGTCCCTTGGTATAGCTTTGGCTGGATTAATACTATTTGCAATAGGTGTTTATAAGCTAATTCTACAAGCCCAGCAGAAAAGCACTGAAGTAAAAATAGTTGAAAAAACCTACCCACAAGATTTAGAAGGGAAACTGAAGGCCCTTCGGCTGGCTATTGCTACCCACGAGGTAATACCGAAGGAAAGCATTGAAGAGGCAAAAAGAATACTTGATGATATATTTAAAAATATGGAGGGAAGAAAATGAAGGTCCTGATAGTTTCCTTTGACAGAAACTTAGTCAAACAGCTAAGGAACGCCCTTGGCGAATATGAGGTTATGGATGTTAAAAATGTGGAAGAAGCCCTTAATTTGGCAATTCCCCATTTTGATGTGATCATTTACGACGGAATATCGGGAGCCCTCTCCGAAGAAGATATAAACAATCTATATCTACAGAAATTTGAGGATGCGAAGTTTGTGGTGCTTGTGGATGACCTGTTCCCTATAAATGCTCAAAATCTAAAACCACGGAAAAAGGTGCTTATACCAAGGGAGAGCACCCTTGATCAAGTTCTATCTGCTATTAATGCACCTGTTCAAGAAACAGAAGAGTACCAATTGCCCACCCTGGAGCTTGAAATAGAAACTCACAAACAGACTGTGGAAGAACTGGAGGGGGCAATAGAGATAACTCCCTCAGAACAAGAAAGCATAGAAACACTGTTTTTTGAAAAAGAGCTTAAACTTGAAGAGACACAGCCAGAATCCAAGGAGGATGTTCCTCAATACATCCCCGAAGGTGCTCATCTAAAGAAAAAGGTTGCGGTGGTATCCTTTGATAGCACCCTGATAGATAATATTACTCTCTTACTATCTGAAGATTTTGAGCCAGTTGTAATAAAGTCCTTTAGAGACTTGGAAAGTATTTTAAAAGATGTAGATGGAGTTATATTTGATGCGATCTCGGGGCGTCCAGCAGAGAAGAGATTAATTGAATTAGCTAAAGACCAGGATATAGCTCAGAAGCCCTTTTTGGTGTTGATCGATGAGCTGTTTAACATAAACATAGATGATGTTCCGCTCAGAGATAAGCATGCAATCTCAAGGGGAAAGGATCCCAAGGAAATAGTAGAAAAATTTAAAGAAATCATCGTTTCTTTGAAGGAAGAAGAAACAACACTTATGCGAATGCTTGGAGAATTAATTGAGGAGCAAGAGATTGTGCAGGAAAAAGAAAAGGATGTTGAAGTTGAGGAATTTCCTCAGATCATTAAAGAATTTGAAATGCCTAAGTTAGAGGAAAGCCTGTTGCCTATGGAAGAGTTCGCCTTTGAGGAACAAAAGGAAGAACCTGCCATAACTCCACAAATGCCTATACAGGAGGCTGTGCCTACGGTAAGGGCTTGGGAACATAAAACGGAAGAAAAGGATGTATTAAAAAGCCTGTCTATTAGGCAGGTGATAGAGGAAACCATTAAAGAGGAAATCAAAAGAGCCTTTGAAGGTTTTAATCCGAGCGACCTTGCCAGAGAGCTCCTTAGGGAGGAACTCAAAAAGAATGTTGGATCAATGTTGAAAGAGGAAATCAAAAGAGCCTTTGAAGGTTTTAACCTAAACGACCTCGCCAAAGAGCTCCTTACGGAGGAACTTAAAAAGGATATTGGATCAACGCTGAAAGAGGAAGTCAAAAGAGTGCTTGAAGGTTTTACTCCAAGCGACCTTGCCAGAGAGCTCCTTAGAGAGGAACTCAAAAAGGATATTGGATCAATACCGTTGGAAAGCATAATTAGGGAGATAACCTACCAAGTTCTTCGGGAAAGGCTAAGAGAGCTTATCACTTGAAAAACATGTACTCCTCTTCGTATTGACCCCAAACGGTGGGAAAGTAATTTTCAAGCTTATCTCTGGCTCCTACCATGCTTTTTGGAGTAGCCAAGAATATGAGAGGTTGCTCTTTGGCTATTATTCTGTAGGCTTGTCTGTATAGCTCAATTCTTTCTTCTCTGTTTAGCACGGAAGAAGCCCTGTCAAAGAGCTCATCCACCTCTCTCTCCCAATCTGTAGCTGGTGTTTTTTGCCTTGGGTTCCACATATGCAGGGTGCCCGAAGAGTGCCACACGTTCCTGCCAAAGTGTGGGTCCAAGGAACCAGTGAGACCTATTATTACAGCCTCCCACTGGTAGGGAGGGGTGGTGAGCCTACGCACCAGAGCGTTAAAATCTACAGGGTTAAAGACTACCTTTATACCCAACTTCTCCAGGTCCTCCTTTATCATGTTTCCTATGGCTTGCCTTTCCTTGTTTTCTGCGTTAGTGAGGAGGATGATCTCTAACGTGTTTCCCTCTGGGTCCTCAAGCCAGCCATCCTTATTTCTGTCTGAAAAGCCAAGCTCCTGTAAGAGCTTTCTGGCGGTTTTTAGGTCGTAAGGGATTTCTGGAAACAGTCCTTCGTAATAGTAAGGTCTGTTGGCGGGTGTGATGGGTCCATAAAGGGGCTGTGCCAAGCCGTTATAGACGAGCAAGCTTATTCCAGAGCGGTCTATTGCCATAGAGATTGCCCTTCTGAATTGGGAATTTTGGAACCACCGTAGTTTATGCTTGGGAATGTCTGCCTGCGGGTTTTGGTTAAAAACAAGGAAGGTAGTGGATGGAGTTGGTCCCAAATCAAAAAGGCTGACCCCCTTCAAGCGAACTACAGTCATAAGGTCCGTGGGTCTGATGCCATGATAGTCTGCTTTGCCGGTGGAGAACATAAGAAGGGCTGTGTCTGGGTCTTGCACTATGTAAGCGACCCTTCTTTTTATGTATGGTAGCCCTTTGCCCTCTTCGTCCTTTCTATAATAGTAGGGGTTTGCCTCATACTCCACCAGCTGTCCTTTTATGTATCTTTTTAGCTTGTAGGGTCCCGTGCCTACTATCTCCTCTGGGTTTGTGCTCACATTCCAAGCCTGCATAAAGGTCTCTTCTTTGACGAACTTTTCCAGCTTGTGCTTGGGTAGGATGTGACTTGCCAAGATACCAAGAAAGGGTGCAAAGGGCTTTGGAAGGTTAAACTCAATGGTGTATGGGTCTATTGCCCTTACAAAGTTCTCCACATCCTTTTCCTCTCTGAGAATTCCCCTGAGCATGTCTGCAGTAGAATTAGGAATGTTTTTGTTAAGATAGACATCCCTGTATGTAAAGACCACATCATCCGCAGTAAAGGGCTCTCCATCGCTCCACTTAACATCTTTCCTTAGCTTTACCACATACCTTTTTCCGTCCTCAAGGGCTAAGATGCTTTCTGCCAGATCAGGCTCATACTCCATAGTTTTTAGGTTCAGCCTTGTTAATCCACTGAAAAGGTCCGAGAGTACTGCGGTGGAACTGGTCTCTTGGGCAAGGGCTGGGTTCAAGGTTTTTGGATCTCCCAAAAGTATGTAATAAAGAGTTCCTCCTTCTTTGCCTACCTTTACCTCAAACTTGGATGGGTCCACGTTTTTCATACTGACCGAGTAAGCCTTCGGAGAAGATAAAAGATGAAAGGGCAAGAAGGCAAAGAACACAAAGAGAATAGCGTAAAAGACTTCCCTCATAGCACCTTGTCTAACACTTCATCCACCTTTTTGTAGCCCCACTCTACCGCTTGGATGATCTCCTCTATGGTTTCTGGGTCTCTTATGTTTACAGAAGAGAGCACCTCCTCCACCAGTGGGACTATTTTATCAAAGCTTATGCGTTCCTCCAAAAAGAGCTCCACTGCCCTTTCGTCCGCACCCAAAAGCACGGGCACATAAACACCTCCCATCCTTGCGACCCATTCACACAGAGCCAAAGCCCTGAACTTTTGCCTGTCCACCCTTTCAAAAACTATTGGGGAAAGCTCAAAAAGGCTAACCTCTCTGAAGGGATTGTCTCGCCTTTCGGGATAAAAAATGGCGTTCATTATAGGAATCTTCATGTCGGGCGGAGAAACCTGAAAAAGAAAACTGCCATCTTTTAACTTTATTGCTCCGTGCACCAGGCTTTGGGGATGGACCACCACCTCTATAAGGTCTGGGTCCAAACCAAAAAGCGCCTTAGCCTCCAAAAGTTCTATGCCCTTGTTCATCAAAGTAGCGGAATCCACTGTGATCTTCTGTCCCATCTGCCAGGTGGGATGGTTTAGGGCTTGGGCGGGCTTTACCTTTGAAAGCTCCTCAATGGGCGTGTCCTTAAAGGGACCACCGGAGGCGGTAAGATATACCTTCTTTATTTCTTTCCTGTCTGTTATTGAAAGCAGTTGAAAAAGGGCGTTGTGTTCGCTATCCACGGGCACCACGTTTTTTGACCTTTCTCTGATGAGCTCTTCTAAACAGACCACAGATTCCTTGTTGCTGGCAAGTAGTATCTTGTTCTTTGAGAGCACAAGAAAGGTAGGCAAAAGCCCATCTATGCCAGAGATGGCGTTTAAAACCCTTTCAGATTCCTCCACAACAGCCAACAAACCCTCTTCACCTTTTAAATACACACACTCCTTTGGGAGACTTTCAAGCCAGTCCTTTTCGGGCTCCTGATAGGACACCACATACTTGGGATTAAACTCCATTGCCTGATTTAGCAGTTTATCCGATGCCCTCCTTGCCACCAAACCCACCAGTTCAATATCCTGCCTGTACGCCCTAACCACATCCAGGGCTTGCGTTCCCACGGAACCAGTAGAACCTAATATGCTTAGCTTTATCATTGGGATATTAAATTATACGAGTTTCCTTTAACTCTACAAGGTTCATTGGGAACCTCTACGTAGACCAAAAGGCTTTTGCTTTGCTTAGAGTTTCCTCCCATTCCCTTTCTTCATCCGAATCATACACAATACCCGAGCCCGCGTAATAAGAAAGATCTTGCCCACTGCCAAAGGCTGTTCTGATGAGAACGCACAGGGTAAAGTCCTCATTCCAAACAAAGCCTGCGCACCCGCAGTAATAGTCCCTCGGATGGGGCTCCAAGGCGTCTATTAGTTCCACTGCCTTTTTCTTTGGGGCGCCTGTTACGGAGGCAGGAGGAAATGTGTTAAATAAAATCTCCTCAAGGTCTTTGTCCGTTTGTGCCACCACGGTGGAGTGCATTTGGCACAGGGTTGTGTATTTTTCCACCCTAAAGATCTCCTCCACCTTCACACTGCCCACCCTTGCCACCCTTGAAAGGTCGTTTCTCATCATATCAAGGATCATCAAATTCTCTGCCTTATCCTTCTGGCTGTTTTGTAGAACCTCTTCACTTTCAGCAGTTCCCTTTATGGGCTTGCTCTTTATTAGTCCTCCTTTTTTCTCCAAAAAGAGTTCCATTGAACCGCTTAGAATGTAAAAGTCCTTCAGGTCAAGAAAAAAGGCGTAAGGGGTAGGTTGCCTTTCAAAGAAGTTCAAAAAAAGGTCTAAGGAAGAACCTTCCAGTTTAAAGTCCATCCTCGTCGAAAGGTTAAGCTGATAGACAGTGCCCTTTTCAATCTCCTCTTTTACCCTTCTGACTTTCTCTATGTATTCCTCCCTGTTCAAGGAAAAACCCTTTAAACTCAGTCTAAAAGGCTTGGGTCTTAGTTCAAACTCAACGGGCTCTCCCACTTCCACAAACACAATGGAAGGGAAAGAGGACGCCTTTACCTTTACACCAAGGGTCTCCTCTGAGAGCTTGTAAGAGATGACTACAAAACCCTGTCTTTCCCTTAACTCCAAAAGGGATTTGAAAAACTTCACTTCCTTGATGGGAAATTTATAAAGTTTGTTAGACTTTCCTAAAAATCCGCCCGACGCTAAGATCATTCAAAGGTTCTTCTGCCAAGCTTGAACCATCTCTGGGTCTATATCCACCAAAAGGACCTTTTTTAGGCTCTTGGGTTTGAAATTTTTTATTTCTTCAAGCATTGCCCTTGCGGAGAGTTCTTTGGGAAGTCCGCCCACACCTGTGCCCATTCCGGGCATCGCCAAGGTCTCAAAGCCTAAACTGTCCGCCAACTCCAAGCTTGCCCTCACCGCCTTTCTCACCTTTTCCTCCGAGCTTTCCATGGCGGGCTTTTCCATGGTGGGTGCGTGGATCACTCCTTTGAATTTTAGCTTGCCTGCGGTGGTAAGCACTGCAGAGCCGACCGGAATGGGTGCCTTTTGCACCGCCTCCTTTTCTATCTCCTCTCCTCCAAACCGCTTTATCACACCCGCCACACCACCACCCATAAGTCCCAAGGAGTTGGCTGGATTGACGATCACATCCGCATCCACCTCAAGGATGCTACTCTTGATTACTTCTATTTGCATGAGATTTAAAATTTTAGCATGAACATTAAGCAGGGATGGGTGCTTAGGGTGAGGAGTAGGTTAGTCCCTTTATCCGCTGGGAGGACGGTTCCAACAAGGGATTTTTAGAACAGCCTCAGCTGTAGAAGTAATTTATAATTAAAACCTATGGTAAGAGTTGCCATAAACGGCTTTGGTAGGATAGGAAGGTCCTTTTTGAGGGCGTGCCTGCAAAAGGAAGGTATTGAAGTTGTAGCCATCAACGACCTGACGGACACAAAAACCTTAGCCCATCTCTTTAAGTACGACTCGGTGCATGGGGTCTTCAAAGGAGAGGTGTATGCAAAGGATGATGCCTTGGTGGTAAATGGAAAAGAGATAAAGGTGTTCTCCCAGAAGGACCCAGCTTTGATCCCTTGGGGCGAGGTTGGGGCAGAGGTCGTTGTGGAATGCACAGGAGCCTTTACATCAAGGGAAAAGGCGGTCTTGCACCTGAGGGATACGGTAAAGAGGGTAGTAATATCCGCACCCGCAAAGGAGCCAGACATTACCATAGTGCTCGGAGTTAATCATCAGAAGTATGACCCTGAAAGGCACTTTATAATTTCCAACGCAAGCTGCACCACCAACTGCTTGGCTCCCTTGGTGAAGGTCCTTCATGAGAACTTTGGCATAAAGAAGGGCTACATGGTTACCGTGCACGCATACACCAACGACCAGAGGGTTTTGGACCTGCCACATAAAGACCTCAGAAGGGCAAGGGCTGCGGCGGTAAATATTATTCCCACCACCACGGGCGCCGCAAAGGCGATAGGAGAGGTGATCCCAGAGCTAAAGGGTAAGCTTGACGGCACCGCAAGGAGGGTTCCCGTGGCGGATGGTTCCCTCGTGGACCTGACCGTGGTAGTTGAAAGACCTCCAGCCAGTGTGGAGGAGGTCAACGAAGCCTTTAAAAAGGCTGCGGAGGGAGAGCTAAAAGGCATACTTCAGTACACGGAGGACCCGATAGTATCCCAGGACATAGTGGGCAACGAACACTCTGCCATATTTGACGCTGGACTAACTCAGGTGATAGAGGATATGGTCCATGTGGGCGCATGGTATGACAACGAATGGGGTTATTCTTGCAGGCTGAGGGACTTGGTGCTGTACGTAGCCAGTAGATAATGTTCTGCCGAATAAGGAGCGGAGGGGTTATTGGCATTGACGGTTTTTTGGTGGATGTAGAGATAGACTTTTCCCCGGGGCTACCTCAGTTTAACATAGTGGGACTGCCAGACAAAGCCATAAACGAGGCAAAGGACAGGGTTAGGTCTGCCTTAAAGAATGTGGGCTTTCAACTGCCTTCCAAGAGGATCACTGTAAATTTGGCACCTTCCCACCTGAAAAAGCAGGGAACTTTGTATGATCTTCCCATTGCGGTGGGTATTTTAAAGCTCTCGGGGGTTTTGGATGTAAACGAGGAGACGGTCTTTTTGGGAGAGCTCTCTTTGGACGGAAAGGTGAATCCCGTCAGTGGAGTCCTTCCCATCGTTTTGTCCTTAAAGGAGAAGGGCTTTAGAAGGTTTGTGGTGCCAAAGGCGAACGCGAAAGAGGGTGCCATCGTTCAAGGTGCAGAGGTTTACGGCGTTGAGTCCTTAAACCAGCTCATAGCCTTTTTGAGGGGAGAGGAGAAGTTAAAGCCAGAGGAGGTAGACCTCAACGAGCTCTTTTCAAAAGCCTTTGATTACAGCATAGACCTTGCGGACGTGAAGGGGCAGTATGAGGCAAAAAAGGCGCTGGAGATCTCCGCAGCGGGCATGCACAACTTACTGCTGATTGGTCCTCCGGGGGCAGGAAAAAGCATGCTTGCTAAAAGGATCGTAACCATCTTGCCACCTCTGTCTTTGGAGGAAGCCTTAGAGGTCAGCAAAATATACAGCGTGGCGGGTATGCTAAGGGAACCTCTGATGGTTCAAAGACCCTTCCGGGCACCTCATTACACAGCGTCAGAAGTGGCGTTGATAGGTGGCGGTAGCAACCCAACGCCCGGAGAGATCTCCTTAGCCCACAGGGGAGTACTCTTTTTGGACGAAATGGTGGAGTTTAACCGTAAAACCTTGGAAGCCCTCAGGCAACCCATAGAGGACGGCTACGTTAGCATATCAAGGGTGGGTGGTAGGGTAACCTTTCCCTCCAGTTTTATCTTGGTGGGTGCCACAAACCCATGCCCCTGTGGAAACTACCGAAATCCCTACAAGGCATGCGTATGCTCTCCCGCACAAATAAGGGCTTATCAGTCCAAGCTCTCGGGACCCATCTTAGACCGTATAGACCTAAAAGTATGGGTGGAGCCGGTGGAGGTGCAGGAGCTGGTCAATCCAAGTCCGGGCGAAAGTTCCAAAGAGGTCAGAGAGAGGGTTATGAGGGCATACCAAATTCAGAGGGAGAGGTTCAAAAATTCCAAGACCAAGTTCAACGGACAGATGACAGAAAAGGAGATAGAAAAATACTGCCCCTTGGTACCAAAGGCAAAGGAACTCTTGGAGAAGGCTATGAACAGGCTCCATCTGAGCGGAAGGTCTTACGCAAGGCTTTTAAAGGTTTCAAGAACCATCGCAGACTTGGAGCAAGAGGAACAAATAAAGGAACATCACATAGCGCAGGCGATCCAGTATAGAATTGAGGACAAGCTTGAAAGCATGTAAAATTTAATTTGATGCTCAAGAAAATTCTCATAGCAAACCGAGGGGAGATCGCAGTCCGAGTTATAAGAACCTGCAGAGAGATGGGCATAAGAACGGTGGCGGTCTATTCGGAGGCGGACAGAGAATCCATGCACGTAAAGTTGGCAGATGAGAGCATATGCATAGGACCACCAGAGCCCTCAAAGAGCTACCTTGATATTCCGAGGCTTATGGCGGCGATGGAGGTTTCCTCTGCGGAGGGGGTGCATCCGGGTTATGGCTTTCTCTCGGAGAACCCCAAGTTTGCCCAGATCGTAGAAGCGAGCGGAAAGGTGTTCATTGGACCCTCAGCAGGGACCTTGGAACTTATAGGAGACAAGATAAAAGCAAAAGAGGTTGCCAAAAGGGTAGGCATTCCCTTGGTGCCGGGGAGCGACGGACCAGTAGATTTTCAAAGGGCTTTAGAGGTTGCCAAAGAGGTCAAGTATCCAGTGGTTATAAAGTCTGCGGGTGGAGGGGGTGGAAGGGGCATAAGGGTGGTGTATGATGAGAAGGAGCTGAGGGAAAAACTGCCCTTGGCTATGCAGGAGGCAAAGTCTGCCTTTGGCGACGAGAGGGTCTATGTGGAAAAGTATATAGCGAACCCCAAGCACATAGAGGTTCAAGTTCTTGCAGACAGGTACGGCAATGTTATAGCCTTGGGCGAGAGGGAGTGTTCCATACAGAGGAGGTATCAAAAACTGGTGGAGGAGGCACCCAGTGCCAGCATCTCAGAAGAGCAGAGGAAATACCTGGAGGAGCTTGCCATAGCCTTCTGCAAAGAGATCAACTATGTGGGTGCGGGCACTGTGGAGTTTTTGATGGACCAGGAGGGCAACTTTTACTTTATGGAAATGAACGGGAGAATACAGGTGGAACATCCCGTCACAGAAATGATCACGGGCATAGACATAGTGCGAGAACAAATAAAGGTGGCAAGCGGTGAAAAGCTCAGCATAAAAAAGGTGGAAAAAAGGGGCTACGCCATAGAATTCAGGATCAACGCGGAGGACCCAAACACCTTTTTACCCTCTCCGGGCAGGGTAGATAGACTCTTCCTCCCGGGCGGATTGGGTATCAGAGTAGATACCCACATTTACTGCGGATACAGGATCCCTCCCTTTTATGATTCACTCATTGCCAAGCTTATAGTTTGGGGCAAAAGCAGGGAGGAAGCCATAGACCGAGCCAAAAGGGCTCTGGAGGAGTTTATCATAGAGGGGGAAGGTCTAAAGACCAACATAGACTTTCACAAAAGGCTTCTCAGCACCAGGGAGTTTAAGATGGCAAAGCACCATGTAAAGTTTTTGGAGGAGATGATGTTGTGAAGGTCTGCTTGGTGGCAGGTTCTGGCAGTCTTCCAAATGCCTTTGTAAAAAAAGCCCAAGAGTTGGGGGATGAGGTCTTTGTGGTAGGTGTGAAAGGCATTACATCCATAGAAGCAAACGCCTATTTGCCCCTTGGAAAGGTGGGCACATTGGTAAAGCTTTTAGAAAAGCACCACATAAACAAGATTGTCCTGCTTGGAAAGTTTGAACACAAACTGCTCTTTTCCGATCTTTTGACCTTAGATAGTTTGGCTTTAAAGATCCTCAAAAGGGCAAAGGACAGGCGTGCTCAGAGCTTAGTAAGGGCACTGATGGATGAATTGGAAGAGATGGGCTTTGAATTCATAGACCCAAAGTCCTATTTGGAGGAGCTTTTGGCAGGCAAGGGCACATTGAACAGACTTGAACCATCGAGCCAAGCAATGGAAGATGGACTATTTGGCTTTCCCATAGCCAAGGAGATCGCCCAGTTGGATGTGGGACAGACTATCGTAGTAAAGGAAGAAACAGTAGTAAGCGTGGAGGCAATGGAGGGCACCCAAGAAGCCATCTACAGGGCTGGCAAGTTGGCGGGCAAGGGCTGTAGGGTTATAAAGGTGGCAAGAAAGAACCAGGACTTTAGAATAGATGTTCCCACCGTGGGCTTGGATACCTTAGAAGCCCTAAAGCATATAAAGGCGGATGCCCTCTTTTTGGAGGCGGGTAAAGTCTATATTGTGGATAAGGACAAATTTTTAAAGCTCGCAGACAAGTATAAAATTTCAGTAGTGGGATTGCCCATTACATCCTCCCCTTAAGCCCATACTTGTATGCCCATCTTACGCCAAAGGCTCCCTCTTTAACGTATAAAACCACCGTATCTCCCACATCAACCTTTCTGTAAAAACTTTCAGACACACGAAGAGAACAGCTTTCCGCATAGTCAAGTTTAAGCCTAAAGCCTCCACTATCGAGGTGATATTTATCTATAATTTTTGCCTCAATCCTTGTTGGCGACGACCTATCAAACTTGGCGTTGAAAGAGTCCAAAATTGCCAAAGGGACAAGGTAGTATCCCGCAAAATATACAATAAACAAGGGTAGAAGATAGGCTTTTAGATGAAAGTGTTTTCCTAAAATTAACACAGAGAGGACAAAGTGGGCGAGAAATACGGGAGTTAGGATCTTAAAGCCCAAGATGTATAGTTCACCTTCGCAGAGAGCCTTGTAGTAGCCCTGTTCCCTCCAGTAAAAGCCTAAGGCGGATAGCAGGAGGAATATCCCAAGTGGTACGTGAAAGAGAAGCCAATTTCTTGGTTTGTGCTTTTGCACACCGAGGGCGGAGCTTGGAAGACCCTCTAGGCTTGGTATAACCTCAAGCATGAACTCTATCGCCTTTTTTACATCTTCTGTGGTTTTGCTGTCTATCTTTCTGGCATAAACACCAACCTTAAGGGTATTTCCCTCTATCTTGAAAGAGGAAAGGTTCGGCACTCTCTCTTCTTCTATCAAGGTAAGAAGCTTGGAATGTTTCAAAACTCTGTCTGCCCACTCCTTATCGTCATAGAAAATATCAAAGCCATCACCCAAAAGCTTCCTCTTAATGGAAAGGTAGCCGTTTATAGGCAGGTTTGTGCTTATAGTGGTGTATTGCCACGCAGAAATTTGGAATTTTCTGTTTCCAAGGTTTAGGAGCGCCCTTGGAGGAATATAAGAGATGATTTTTGCACCCAAACTTCTATAAAGACCTATAACATTCCTGTAGGCTCTGACTAAGAGGAAAGAAACAAAGGCAAGGATTAAAACAGCTAATAGCTTATAAAAATCCTCCATTCCTTAGCCCTCAATTGTTGGACTATCAACCTTCCTGCCTTCTTAAGTTATTTAGTATAAATCTGAGTGCGAAATATCCCAGCAATGCCAAAAGCACAATCTCCAAAAGTCCGGGAGTGCCCACTTGAAAGCCGTGTCCCAGAAGCAAAGACAGCAGAGCTCCCAGTATCAAGCCTCCCACAAGCCACTTAAAAAGAGGGTTTGTGTATATGGGATTTTGTGTTTGGTTTGTAAGCCCTGACTTCTCAAGCTGGGTTTTATTTATGTCCTTTTGCTGTGTGGGTATCTTGCCCTTTTCAAAATCCTTTGGCTGGTAGGGTTTTACTTTTGATGGGGTAAAGAGCTTTGGCGTAGGAGATACGCCTCCTCTCCTTGCAAAGGAAATGTCTGAAAGAAGGGCAAAAGTGGAAAGGAATACGGCAAAAAACCAAAGCTTTTTCATAGTTATACCTCCTTAATAAGTTCCTCTGCCATGTCAAAGTTTGCGATCACTTCTTTAACATCCTCCAACTCGTCAAGGGCTTCCAACAGTTTGAGTAGCTTTTTGGCGGTCTCTGGGTCGCTCACCTGCACAGTGCTGTTGGGTTTGTAGGTGATCTCAGCCTTCTCCGCTGACACACCCATAGATTGGAGTTTCTCTTTAACTTGGTATAGCTCCTCCGGAAGGGTGTAGATGAGATAAAGCTCCTCTCCCACCTGCACATCCTCAGCGCCCGCCTCTATAGCCTTCTCGTATAGCTCCTCTTCTGAGATGCTTCCCTTTGGGACCTCTATGAGACCCACCCGGTCAAAGAGGAAGGCTACGCAACCGGAAGAGCCCAAGTTTCCCCCGTGCTTGGATAGGACGTGCCTTATTTCCGATGTGGTTCTGTTTCTGTTGTCTGTGGTGGTAAGGATCATCAAAGCTACACCACCGGGACCGTAGCCCTCGTATATAACCTCCTCGTAGTTCTCTCCGCCCAGCTCACCGGTTCCCTTCTTTATAGCCCTCTCTATGGTCTCTGAGGGCATGTTGGCCCTTTTGGCGTTTTCTAAGGCAGCTCTAAGCCGAGGGTTAGTTTCTGGGTTTGGTCCTCCCTGCCGAACCGCTACAGTGATCTCCCTTATGATCTTTGTAAATAGTTTTCCCCTCTGTGCGTCAACCTTTGCCTTCTTGTGTTTGATCTGTGCCCAATGACTGTGCCCTGCCATGGTTTATATTTTAATCCCTATACCGGTAATCCAAAGGAATAAGATAACACAAGGACAAAAGAAGAAAAGGGCAAAGATAGAAGGAAGTAAAGGACAGGTTAAGGGATTAAGTCCATAGGGTGGTAAGGGAAAGGAGAAAATGGGAAGATGATTTATATCATACTTAGAGGGCTTGACAAAAAAAATATAATGGTAGTATGCGTTTTTATGGTATTCCATCCGAGGACCGGGCTTTGGAGCTTTTGGCAGGGATGCCAGAGGGAAGGTGGGTGTTTGTGGAGGACTCCACACAGACGGAGTTAGATTTAGGGCAGGCAAGGGAAAAACTGAGGGAGATCTTTTTGCTAATAAAGGGCTGGAAAGAGAACAACAAATACATTCCACAGACTACTACCTTTATTTTTGTGCATACGCCCGATCAGCCCAAGCACTTTAAGGTCTATGACCTTTCTTCCCTTGGCTGTAGTGTCAGTCTTAACCCGCCAAAGTGGGAATGCTATCTCCTTGAGAACAAATAGAAGAACATCCCAACCACAGGAAAAACAACCATCAGAAGGGCAGAGAGCTTGTAGTCGTTGCCCGTCAGGAGCATAAAAAGGCTCCAAACCCAAAGCCCGGTGGTGGATGCTATGCGCTCGCTCAAAGAAAGAAAGGACATCCGAAGGGAGACAGTTTCCAAGGGGAAAAGCTCCAAAAGTAGGACCCTTGAGGTGGTCCAAAGGTGAGAGAGGGAAAGACCACCCAAAAAGCCTACAAAGAGTAGCAGTTCCTTTGGTGCTAAATATAAAACAACCAAAAACAAAGACCAAAGGATAAAGCCCGGGGGAAATAAAAGCTGTGCCTTTAGTCTGTCCGTCAGTTTGCCAAAGAGCAGTCCGCCAAAGACACCACCCAAGGCAGAAAGCCCGATTACTCTGTATATTTCCCGATCCTCCAAGCCATAGGCATGCTTTAGGTATATGCCCATCATAGCAATCAACGTGTTTGCCACTTCTGTCAAGCTAAGAATGGCAAGGACCAAAAGCAAAAACCTTCTATCTCTTAGCTCTCTCTGTAGGCTTATGGTGGTTTTTTGGGGTGGGTTTGGAAGAAGAAAGATGGCTGGCAGGGAGAGGAAGAGAAAAATTAGGGCGGTTTGGTAAAAGACCTCAGGCACTTTTAAGAATTCTGCCAGAAAGAGAAGGCTAAGGGCAGAGCCAAGGTATCCAAAGGCAACGCCCACGCCAGAGGCAGTTCCCTTGCTTTCAAAACCACCAAGCAGTGAGTTGTAAAAGACCATAGCCTGCTGATGAAAGACCGCCATCAAAAGATAGAGAAAAAGGTTCAAAATGGTAATGTGAATGGTAAAGCTAAGAAGGATGCCAAGGACTGAGGTCAGAAGGGTAAAAAGAACAAAAAACCGCTTGCGGTATGCCCTGCTGTCTGCGAGCTTTGCAAGGGGAACTGCCATAACAAAGGAGAGAAAAAAGGCAAAGCCATAAAGGGTAGAGTAAAGCTTGGGGTCTATATGCTTGGTAATGAACAATGGATAAAAGGTAGAAAAGACGAGCGCACCAAGGATGGTTTCTCCTGTATCATAAAGGGCAAAGGAGAGAACTCTTCTCAAGTTGAATAAATTATAAAGGTTTTCCTTTTTCCCTTTACCTTGCTTGCGGGGATGTCTTCGCCCTTGAGGAGTTTTTCATAAACCTTTCTTTTTTCTTCGCCCTTTAGGGCAAAGACCACCACGCAGGAGGAGTTTAGGTATTGGTAGCTGAGGGAAACTCTTTGGGTGCCATCGGGGGCAACGGAGGTGCAAACCTTTGGAGTTACAGCAAGGCAGGGGGAGGTGGGAAAGAGGGATGCGGTGTGCCCGTCCTCTCCCACTCCAAGCAAGCACACATCCAAGCTCTGAGGAAGCTTTTGGGAGTAATCTACGCAGGCATCCCTAAGGGGCAGTTCTGTGTTCACATAGATCATCTTTGCCTTAGCTCCGAGGTTTTCCCTAATGTTTTTGTAGTTGCTTTGGGGAGAATTTAGGGGGACAAACCTTTCGTCAGTTAAATAGAAGTAAAGCCTTTCCCAGGGTAAGCATTCAAGGGAAAGCATCCTGTAAAAGGGCATGGGTGTTTTTCCGCCCGCAAGGGCAATATGCACATGTTCTTTATTTTTCAAAAAGATTTTTATCAGTCTGACAAATAGCCTTAAAAGCTTTCTCTCCATCAAAGGAACCAACTTCTCCCATCCTTCTGTATAAACTCTATGGCGAAGTCTGGCAGTTTGCCACGGGGATAAACTCGTGGGGTATCTATGGAAGAAATTAGAGGTTCCACCTTTTCCCACATTACTTCGATCTCGTCCGCCCTTATGAAAAGGCTCTGGTCTGAGTCAAGGATGTCCTCCAGCAGGGTCTCGTAAGCCTCCGGTAGGGGCTGTCCGAGAGATTCTTCCAAGTCATACTTCATGGTGGTTTCCACGGGGCAGGCTATAAAGCGACCGGTGGGTGGTCTTAGCTCAAAGGATATGCTGAGGAAGTTTTTGGGTGCCACCTGAAAGACTATTCTGTTCTGCTTGGGCATACAGTCCAAGAGGGAGACGAAGCTCTTGGGTATCTCCCTAAAGACTATAGTTATTTGGGTTAGCTTTCTGCCGAGGGCTTTTCCGGTCATAAGGTAGAAGGGAACGCCCTGCCATCTTAAGTTTTCAATGTATCCCTTTGCTACCACTAAGGTTTCGGTCTTTGAGCCCTCCTTTGGGTATCCTTCATACTGTCCCTTTACAAACTCAGAAAAGCTTAAACTTCTCAAGAGCTTGACCTTTTCGTCCCTTATGAACTGGGGAGCCATAGCACAGGGTGGTTCCATTGTGGTAAAGGCAAGCATCTGCCAAAGGTGATTTTGGAGCATGTCCCTTATGGCTCCACCTTGTC
>AGQM01018839.1_pt1 | contig 17049 bp, 19 predicted proteins | sample 1512301 | NCBI WGS metagenome assembly AGQM01 (sample SAMN07436262, study PRJNA71319) | hot springs metagenome | isolation source: samples from 5 sites along the outflow channel of Bison Pool, an alkaline... | place: USA: Yellowstone National Park
GGATGAGTACGATATAGAAAGGTGGGTCTCCGAGGGTGTACCCATAGACGCCTTTGGCGTTGGGACAAAGCTTTTGACCTCTGCAGATGCACCCTACCTGGACATGGCATACAAGCTGGTGGAGTATGAGGGAAAGCCCAAGTTCAAAGAGAGCCCCGGCAAGAAAACCTTTCCATACAAGAGGCAGGTTTGGAGGTTTTTAAAAGATGGAAAGTTTGATTACGATAAAGTCAGCAGGTTTCAAGAGGGTGGCTTGGTGAAAAAGGTGGGCTTCCCCTTGCCAAGCCTTAAGGAGATAAGAGAAAGGCTCTTGGAACAGATAAACCAGCTTCCAGAGGAGCTGAAGAACTTAAGGAAGAAGGTAGAGTATAGGGTGGAACTGGATGAATGATAGGCGTTGATATAGTTTCCAACGAAAGAATAAGGAAAGCAATAGAAAAGTTCGGCGAGAGGTTTTTAAAACGCATATACACCCCTTTGGAGCTTGAGTATTGCAAAAAACAGGCAGATTGGATAGCTTGCCTGTCAGCCCGTTGGGCGGGAAAGGAGGCAGTCTTAAAGGCGGTTTATCAGAGCAAAGGGATCGTCCTAAAGTTCTCTGAGATTGAAATTTTGGGAGACTTTGGAAAGCCCGCAAAGGTCAGACTTTTGAGGGAAGACCTCAAAAACCTACAGGTCCTTGTTTCCCTATCCCATGAAAAAGAATACTCGGTGGCGGTTGCTGTTATAATTGATATCAAAGGAGGTTTTTTATGAGAAAGATTTTAGTCTTTGGGTTGTTTGTTAGTTTTTTGTCCGTGGGATTCGTAGGCTGTCAGCAGAGCAGGGCTTGCCCCACAGAGGACAAAATAAAGACGAGCGTCAAGGAGCTTATCCCTCAAGAGTTTAAGGTAGAGAGCGTGCAGGCACTAAAGGATATTCCGGGACTTTGTGAAGTGGTTATAAAAGTAGGAGCCCAACCTCTTGTTTTTTACACAGACAAAGATATGAAGTATGTGATGGCTGGCAATCTCATAAGCCTTGCGGACAAGAAGAACATTACCAGAGAAAGACAGCAGGAGTTCATGAAGGTTAGCCAAGACCTTCTCAAGGACCTTGAAAAGCACACAGACTTCGCCTTTGGTAAAGTAGGTTCCCAAAAGTATATTTATCTATGGACAGACCCAGACTGTCCCTTCTGCAAAAGGTCTGAGCCCATAGTGGAAAAATGGGCTAACGAAAAGGGAGTGGAGGTTCGTGTAATCCTTTTCCCATTACCCATACATCCGCAGGCTTTTGGCAAATCGGTATCCTTGGTGTGCGACAAAAAGGGATGGGAAGAGTATAAAAGTGGATATAACTCCAACAATCAGTGCGAGGATGGAAAGAAAAAGATTGAAAACAACCTATCCCTTGCGGAAAGATATGGCATAAGTGGGACACCCACCTTCATAGGTATGAACGGCAAAATTCATGCGGGCTTGCCCACAGAGCAGGATTTGGATGGGCTCGTCCAATGAAGAGGGAAACTTGGCAAACTAAGATAGGGCTTATCTTTGCTGCTGCGGGCAACGCCATAGGACTTGGGAACCTTTTAAGATTTCCCTCCAAGGTAGCCCTATACGGTGGTGGAGCCTTTATGGTTCCATACTTTGTTGCCCTCTTCCTTCTGGGTATTCCCTTAATGCTCATAGAGTGGGTTATAGGTAGGTACGCGGGGGCAAAGGGGCACGGCTCTATGACGGGCATAATAGGTTCCTTCTTCAATCACTCTTATGGCTCAAGGGTTCTTGGCTCTATCGGAGTTTCCATTCCCGTCCTCATCGTTTGCTATTACATATACATAGAATCTTGGACCCTGGGCTTTGCCTTTCTGTCTCTCTTTGGGCAGATGCCTCAGCCTGTGCAAAGCCCTGACTACAAAACCGCCATGGAACCATATGTTTCCTTTTTCAATAACTACATGAAACCCTCTAACATTGACCTCGGTTTTCTGGAGATTATCCGACCCTCTTTAACCGCCCTTGTTTTCTTGGTGATCACCTTAGCCATCAACTGGGTAATCCTTCAGAGGGGTATAGTTAAGGGCATAGAGCTAACCGCCAAATACGGTCTCCCATTGCTAATTTTGATGGGAATATTCTTGGGCTTTGTATCTTTGAGTATGAACGGATGGAAGGGTGTGGAAGGCTTGCTTTTCATATACACTCCGGACTTTTCAAAACTTTCGGACCCTCAGGTGTGGCTTGAGGCATCGGGTCAAATATTCTTTACTCTATCCTTGGGTATGGGTGCCATCGCAACTTACGCCAGCTATGTCGAGAGGAACGAGGATGTGGTAAAGGCGGGTTTATTGACTGCCGGGCTCAACGAGTTTGTGGAGGTGGTTATTGGTGCCAGCATAGCCATTCCGGCCGCCTTTGCGGTTTTTGGTGCTTTGGCGGTTCCAGAGCTCGCAAAAGAGGGAACCTTCCGCATTGGCTTTATGAGCATGCCAGCCATTTTAATGTCCTTGCCCCTCGGAAGCCTGCTATCTACTGTTTGGTTTTTCCTGCTTTTCATAGCAGCCCTTACCTCCTCCTTAGCCCTAACACAGCCTTTGGTTGCTCTATTAGAGGATGAGATGAGGTGGGACCACTCCAAAGCGGTCAATGTGTCTATGCTTTTGGTCAGCGCGGGTGCCTTTTTGTCCGCCTTTGTGCCGGGCTTTATAGACGATGTGGATTTTTGGGCGGGCACATTGATGCTCCTGTTCTTTGGTCTTTTGGAGATCATAATCTTTGTTTGGGTCTTTGGCGTTCATAACTTCCACAGGGAGCTAAACACCAACAGCTTTATAAAAATTCCAAAGGCATTGGTCTATTTCTTTGCGGTTGTCTCACCGGCGTTTTTGGTTATCCTCCTGCATTTCTGGGGCGTTACCAAGCTACCGCAGGTCCTATCCCAAACTGAACCCGGCGTTCTCATCGCAAGGGCTTTTGTTATATTTGTGCTTGTGCTTATTGCCTTCTTTTCTGTGGAAAGCAGGAGGAGGTATCTGGCGGGTCCTCACATGTGATCATCCACCACCCACCAGATGCACAATTTCTACCCTGTCCCCCTCCGATAGTTTGTAGCTTTCATACTTAGATTTTGGCACCACTTCCTCGTTGACCGCCACCGCAAAACCCACCTCCCGCACCCGAATGTTTAGACTCTTGATAAGCTCAGAAATGGTAGTGCCTTCAGGAACTTCCAACTCTTCTCCGTTGATATATATCTTCATTTTTCCTTGCGCATACTAATTTAATACCGTTTTTCAAGGTTTGCAAGCGCTCAATAATTTTTAGCCTTTGATGTAATGTAGCTGAGCACTTGGTTTGGGTCTCCCTTTGGGTCCACGCCCCTGTAGATTTTCTCCACCTTTCCCTCCGGGTTTATTAAAACCGTGTCCCTTGAGCACATACCAAAAAACAACTTAACTCCGTAGGCTTTGGCTACTTCGCCCTTTGGGTCCGAAAGTAAGCTATGTCTAAAGTTGTATTTTTCTTTGAACCTCTTTATAGCGGGCACATCGTCGGTGCTTACGCCGAATACCACCGCGTTGTTGGAAAGGAACTTATCATAAAGCCTTGAATACTCTTTGCCCTGCGCGGTGCATCCAGGAGTGTCCGCCTTTGGGTAAAAGTAAAGCACCACCCACTTGCCCCTGTATTGGGAAAGCTGAACCGGTTTGCCTTCCTCGTTTAAGAGATTAAAGTTGTATGCGGTCTGTCCTTCCTGAACTAAGTTCCCAGCCTCCACAAAACCCAAAAGGGCAAGGAGTTTTATAAGAAGTGCTTTCATAGTGCTTTCTATTTTAAGCCTCCACTATGAGTTATCAAAGGCAAAAAATCGCAGGAGAAGATGTTAAAATAACTTTTGTGTGGTTTATCCTTCCTTGGTCCAAAAAACAATCAAAGATAAAGCTCAGGGAAAAATACCCCGTCGGCTTGGAGGTTTATCCCTTTGAAGAGCTCAATCCCAAAAGGACAGAGGTTATAAACTGCCTTGGCGTTAACATGGATGAGCCTTTGCCCCTCTGGAGGAGGCTAAAGGGAAGGTTTTGGGAAAGCTTGGAGTTTTGGGTTTTGCCCCCACCAGTGCAGGAGTTTATAGTGGAGAGCTCGGTTGTCCTTTCTCCCCTCTTTGGGCTGTTAAAGGTGGATACGCCCATTCCCTACGCAGAGTACTCTTGGGAGGACCACTGCCAAGGTTCAAAGCTAAAAGGCTGGTGGAAGGAGTCCCTAAAACAGACCTCAAGGGAGCTCTTCAAAGACCAGGTGGTGGTCCCCCTTGTGGGAAGGCAGGAGGAAGGACTGTTGGACCTTAGAACCGCCCATAAGGTAGTGAGGTTTTTCTTCTACAAAAAAGGGCAGAAAGTTATCAACCCTCAACCCCACAGGGCATACCTTTTGAGATACATCGCAGAAAAGAGGCTGAGCTTAGAGGAGTTATCAAGGCTAAACTTTTACGATTACAAAGTAAAGGACATAGAAGAGAAGGGAAGGCTAATAAGGGTAATAGTGGAAGGGCAGGGTGCGTACATCTGATAAACTATTAGCATGCTCTCGGTGGTTATCCCCGCCTATAACGAAGAGGAAAACGTTCCAATCCTTTACGAAAAGCTCAAAAAGGTTCTGGATAGCTTAGGAGAGGATTACGAGATCATCTTTGTGGATGACGGCTCCACCGATGGCACCTATCAAAGGCTAAAACAGCTGGCGGAGAAGGACAGCCGGCTAAAGGTAATAAGGTTCAAAAGGAACTACGGACAGACCGCCGCCATGTCTGCGGGCTTTGAACATGCAAAGGGAGATGTGATCATCACCTTGGACGCAGACCTGCAAAACGACCCTGAGGACATTCCAATACTGCTGGAAAAATTAAAGGAAGGCTATCATGTGGTAAGCGGGTGGAGAAAGGACCGAAAGGACCCATTTTTATCAAGAAGGCTTCCCTCAATGATTGCCAACTGGCTCATATCCAAAATTACCGGTGTGCATCTTCACGATTACGGATGCACCCTAAAGGCATACAGGGCGGAGGTGGTAAAGGATCTGGAGCTTTTTGGAGACATGCACAGGTTTTTGCCCGCCCTTACCAAAAGGAGAGGCGCCAAGATCACGGAGGTGGTGGTAAGGCATCATCCAAGGATGTTTGGAAGGTCCAAATACGGCATAGGAAGGACTGTTCGGGTCCTTTTGGACATAATGCTGGTAAAGTTCCTCAATGAGTACATCAACAAGCCCCTCTATATGTTTGGGAGTGTGGGCTTTTTGCTCCTTGGGTTGGGTCTTCTCAGCCTCTTTTACCTGATCTTTTTAAAGCTCTTTTTGGAGGAGCCCATAGGAAGGAGACCCCTCTTGACCCTTAGCGTCCTTTTGATCCTTGCGGGCATACAGCTTATATCCACCGGGCTTTTGGCGGAGCTTTTGGTCCGAATATACTACAGGACAAAGGATACAAAGCCTTACGTAATCCAAGAGAAGATAAACTTTGAATGAGAAAACTTTTAAGACTTCTGGGCATCGCCCAAGGAAATTGCCTAAATTGTGAAAAACCCGCATTGGGGGAGGAGTTTTTATGCGAAGACTGCCTAAAGGAGCTCAAACCACAGCATCCAATGGAATATACGCACATTCCTTATGTTTTCTCCCATAGAGTTTTTGGAAGGTATGAGGGTGCAATAAAGAGTTTGATCCTCAACACAAAGTTTGAGAACAACCCGTACACCGCAAGGTTCTTGGGTAAGGCGGTAAAGGATTATCTTTGGGAATACATAAACGAGATCCAACCGGACATCATAACCTTTCCTGAACTTAACCTTAGGAGGCTTTGGCTCAGGGGCTTCAATCAAGTGGAGGAGATTCTGAAGGGTGCGGATGTTCCCTACCAGAGAATTTTTGAAAGGAAGGGCTTTGACCCACCCATGGCAAGGCTCGGAAGTCAAGAGAGGCTAAAGGCTGTGCAGAGCCATCAGGTGAGAAAGCATTGGTTACACGCCTTGGAGGATAAAAAAATCTTGGTGGTGGATGATGTCCTAACCACAGGGCAGACCATATCCCATCTCTGCCAGTTGCTACTTTCCCTGGGTGCCAAAGAGACCCATGCCTTCTTTATTGCACGGTCTGTTTGAACCTTTCAAGGGCTTTTTTTATGCCACGGACTGCCTGCCTTATACGGTGCTCGTTTTCCACCAATGCAAACCTAACATAGCCCTCTCCATACTCTCCAAAGCCTATGCCGGGTGAGACCGCCACCTTTGCCTCCTTCAGCAAAAAGAGGGAAAAGTCCAAAGAGTTCATACCCACCCACTCGGGAATCTTTGCCCAAACAAACATGGATGCCTTAGGCTTTTCCACCGTCCAACCTATACGGTTCAGTCCTTCCACCAGCACATCCCTTCTCTTTTGATAAACATCCCGATTTTTCTCTACGATCTCGTAAGGGCTATCCAAGGCTATTATGGAGGCAACCTGTATGGGTGTAAAAACGCCGTAATCTAAGTAGCTTTTCAGGTGGGCAAGGTTCTTTATGAGGATTTCATTGCCCAAAACAAAGGCAACACGCCAGCCCGCCATAGAAAAACCCTTAGACATGGAGTAAATTTCCACCGCAATATCTTTGGCACCCTCCACCTGCAGAATGCTGGGTGGTTTGTATCCATCAAAGCCAAGGTCTGCGTAAGCAAAATCGTGGATCACCCACACCTCCTCCCTCTTTGCCCACCGGACGACCTCCCTGAAGAACTCCAAGCTAACGCAAAGGGTGGTTGGATTGTGAGGAAAGCTCAGCACAATGGCTTTGGGCTTTTTGAAGGAAGCCTTGAGTGTATCGTGGACGCTCTTTAAAAAGTATTCTTCAAAGTTTTGCTTTTCCTCAAGGTTTATAGGAATAGATATGGCATCCCCACCCGCTATTATGGGTGCGTAATAGTGTATGGGATAGGTAGGGTTTGGCACCATTACCGAATCGCCTGGCTCCACCATGGCAAGGATCAGGTGCGAGTAGCCCTCCTTTGCCCCTATGGTCAATATAGCTTCTGTTTCCGGGTTTAGCTCCACGCCATAGTTTCTTTGGTAAAAGTCGCATATAGCCTTTCTGAGCCTTGGTATGCCCTTTGACGCAGAGTAGCCGTGCACGTTGTCTCTCCTTGCCACCTCGCAGAGCTTTTCTATTATGTGGGGTGAGGGTGGAAGGTCTGGGTTTCCCATTCCCAGATCCACAATATCCTCTCCCTCCCTTCTGAGCTTCATTTTTAGCTCATTGACCATGGCAAAAACATACTTGGGAAGCTTTTGGACCCTTGGAAAAATAAGCTCACTCATGCTCGCTTTCCTCTTCCAACTCCTTACAGTTTATACACAAAGTAGTTACAGGTCTTGCCATGAGCCTTTCGAAAGGTATCTCCGCACCACAGCCCTCGCATATGCCGTAAGTCCTTACCTCTATCTTATAGAGGGCGTAGTCTATCTTCCGTAAAAGCTTTAGTTCCCTCGTTTTTAACCTCTGAAGGTTTATGTATCTTTCCGTTTCTATGTTTGCCCTGTCTATTTCGTCTCCGCCCTCAAAGGCTATGTTGGATGGGTCTCTTATCTGCTCTTGGGCAGAGCTGAGAATTTTATTCCTCATTTCCAAAAGCAGGTTCTTTATCTGTGCAATTTGTTCTTCCGACAGATGGTGCATGCTATAATTATACTTAATTAACACCTCTGATTGGTGAGAAATTATTTAAACAGACAACACTCCCTTTGAAGGTAAGCTGTCCGCAAGCGTCCTGCGGAAGAACCAAAAGCAAACGGAAAATTTGATAAACCAGAGGGAAAGGGAACAGTCAGAAAGGTTAGCCCTAATCCTATGAAAAGGAAAAGCTTGAAAGCTTGGAAAAGGTAAGCATACATTTATGTACCAAAATCCACAAAGATCTTTGAGGGCGTGGCACCCCTCTGCCCAAAGTATTTGCCCCTGTATGGTCTTTCTGCGGGTTGGTCTAATTTCGCCAGCACGATCTGGCATATTCTCATTCCCTTGTAAAGCCTTATGGGCACGTTATTGGCATTGTATAGCTCAAGGGTAATCTGCCCCTCAAAGCCTGCATCTACCCATCCTGCGTTTTCAATGAAGAGCCCAAGCCTTCCCAAAGAGGACCGACCCTCCACAAAGGCAGTAATGTCCTCCGGTAGCCTTATATACTCCAAGGTAGTGGCAAGTAAAAAGGACTTTGGCTCTATGACTATACCCCCTTCGGGGATGCTCCTTCTTTCCACTGGCAATTCCTCCGCCCTGACGTCTATAAAATCCACCCTGTAGAAGATCACATCCTCCCCAAGGGTGAGGTCTATGGAGGATGCCTGAATGTTTTCCTCCTTGAGAGGCTCTATGCCAAGCCTTCCTTCCTGTATGAGCCTTTTTATGCTCTTGTCGGACAAAATCATCTCTTTCAAGTGGGGGTGGAGGGACTCGAACCCTCACGGGGGTTTTCCCCTGGGGATTTTAAGTCCCCTGCGTCTGCCAGTTCCGCCACACCCCCAGCTTTTAATATTTTAACTACATACTCCGCCACTTCTGGAAGAACTTTTAAATTGGTCCCGCTAATCTCTGCGGGCATACAGTCTATTAGAGCATTTAACAAAAAGACACCCTCAAATTCCTCCAATCTATCAACTCTTATGCGTTCCTCCTGAATCTCTATGCGGGCTTTCAGGAGCCTTAGGGTAGTCCCCTCAAGCCTTCCACATTCCACCGCGGGTGTGTAGAATTTGCTTCCCTTAAAAAAGAGCAAATTGGCGGAGGATGTCTCGCACACTTCTTCCTTCTCGTTGATGACTATACCATCGTAAAAACCATCCCTGAGGGCATCCTTTTTAACCAGAACATTAAAAAGATAGCTGGTAGTTTTGTGTTTGCACAGTGGATCCTCCGAATGCCTTCTGTAGGGAGAGAGTTTAAGGGAGAGGGGAGCCTTGGGCAGGTTAAGTTTCTTCTTTATTATGAGCTTTTGGTAAGTTTTCGATGAGCCACCGTAATAGTCATCACCCTCAGAAAGGAGGCAGAACTTTAGGTAGGTGGGCTCCTCCACCGGCAAAAGGCAGTCTTTTACAAATTCCTCATAGCTTGGATATGGCATCCCAAAGAACTCTGCGGAACTTTTTAGCCTCTCATAGTGCAGTTTTAACCTCTCCTCCGTAGAAGGGAGTTTTATAGTCTCAAAGAGACCCTCTCCGTATAACAAGGTCCTATTGCTCACTCCCATTCCCTCTCTGCGTAAGCCCTTTGCAAGCTTTGGGGAATTTCCACCTCAATGCCAAAGAGGAGCTTCATCTGGAGGGCGTTGAGAACAGCCTTTGCCTTTGCGGTGTTGTTAAAGAAGATGTAAGTCTCTCTATCTCCAAGGGCTTTGACCTTTTCCTTTAGCTTTTTCAGTTCCTCCAAAGAGTATAGGTAGTCGTAGAGGTTCTCCGGGTCCCTTCCGTGAAGTCTAAGGTAGTTTATAGAGCCCACACCCACCCACGGACCCACCAAAAACTTATCACCCTTAGGTGCATCACAGTTTGCCAAGGAAAAACCCACATCCTCCAAGAATCGGTAAAAGTCTGCCCTTCTAAAACCCTTATTTCTTACTTCCAAAACCCGCTCAAAGCCTCTAAAATCTTCAGAAAGTTTTTCTATGTAGTTTAAAGCCTCCGCCGAGTATCCAAAGTCGTTTGGAAACTGAAAAAGTATAGCTACAAACCTTTCCTCCTTGACTATGGGCTCTATGGAGTAAAGAAACCTTCTAACGTCCTCTTGGGAGTAATTTCTTCTGTGGGTGAATACCCTATGAGCCTTTAGGGCAAACCTTAACTTGCTTGTCCTTTCCAAAAGACCCTTAACTGTCCCCCTGTCGGGAAATCTGTAGAAGGAAGCGTTAAGTTCAAGGACGTTGAAAAATTTTTCGTAATAGCTGAGCCACTCCTGTTTTTTTAAACGGGGTGGGTAAAAGGCGCCCACCCAATCCCTGTAATAAAAACCGCTACAACCTACATAAACCCTCAAGGGGTAAATTTGGACTTAAAGTCCCTCAACGCCTCGTCAATGCGTTTTTTGAGGTCATCATCCAAAGCCTTCTTTTCCCTAATGTCCTTGAGTATGTCGGGTCTTTGGTTATCCAAGTATGCATATAGTTCCCTTTCAAACTTTCTTACCGCTTCCACAGGTAGGTCGTCCAAATAGCCGTTGGTCCCCGCGTATATGGCTACGATTTGCTTTTCTACGGGTATGGGATTGTAAGGCTCTTGCTTGAGAAGTTCCACAAGCCTTAGACCCCTGTTTATAGTCTGCTGGGTTGCCTTGTCAAGCTCAGAGGCAAACTGAACAAAGGCTTCCAGTTCCCTAAACTGAGCCAAATCTAACCTTAGGGTGCCCGCTACCTGCTTCATAGCCTTTATTTGCGCTGCACCACCAACCCGAGACACAGAAAGACCTACGTTTATGGCAGGTCTGATACCCTTGTTAAAAAGGTCTGGTTCCAAGTAGATCTGCCCATCAGTTATGGAGATAACGTTGGTGGGAATGTATGCGGCCACGTCCCCAGCCTTTGTTTCAATTATAGGAAGGGCGGTCAAAGAACCCGCACCCAACTCGTCGCTGAGCTTTGCAGCCCTTTCTAAGAGCCTTGAGTGAAGGTAAAAGACATCACCGGGGTAGGCTTCCCTTCCGGGAGGTCTTCTCATCAACAAAGATAGCTGTCTGTAGGCTTCTGCATGCTTGGAAAGGTCGTCGTATATTATCAAAGCGTGCTTTCCATTGTCCCTGAAGTATTCACCTATGGTGCATCCCACGAAGGGTGCCAAGTATTGCAAAGAGGCTGGGTCTGTGGCGGAAGCTACCACCACGCAGGTGTATTCCATAGCCCCGCTTCTTTCTAAAAGCTCTATGATCCTTGCGGTAGTGGAGCGCTTCTGTCCTATGGCTACATAAATACAATATACATCCGTATCTTTTTGGTTTAGGATGGTGTCTATGCATATGGTGGTTCTACCCGTGGACCTGTCTCCTATGATCAGCTCCCTCTGACCCCTTCCTATGGGGATCATGGCGTCTATTGCCTTTATGCCCGTTTGCAGTGGCTCATGAACAGACTTTCTCTTTACCACACCGGGGGCTATCTTTTCCACCGGGGATCTGTATTCATACTGGATTGGACCTTTGCCATCAAGGGGATTTCCCAGGGGGTCTATAACCCTACCTATGAGCCCCTCTCCCACCGGGGCGTCCAATATCCTTCCAGTTCTTCTTACCAAAGAGCCTTCCCTTATACCGCTTTCGCTACCAAGGATGATCAGACCCACGTTATCCTCTTCCAAGTTGAAGGCAAGACCCAGTGTTCCCCCTTCAAACTCCACCACCTCGTTTGCCATAACATTGTCCATTCCATAAGCCCTTGCCACACCGTCGCCCACATAATAAACCACGCCCACCTCTTCCATCTTTATGGACTCTTCCAAGCCCTTTAGCTGTTCCCTCAGCATCTGCAAGGCTTCTTCATAACTGATGGTTGCCATCACAACACCTCCTAAAATTGCACTTTTAGTTTAAAATATTATAACCAATAAATTTTAGGAGGGAAATAATGATCGTGGATGTGGCTAAACAGGTCATAAGATTAAAAGTTGTCTATTATGGTCCGAGCATGTCCGGCAAAACCACCAACCTTGAAAAACTCTCAGCCCTAAATGGGTTAAAGCTTACGAAGATAGACACAAAGGGTGATAGGACATTGGTCTTTGACTTTTCCACAAAAACGGTGCAGGTGGGCGATATAACCGTAAGCTTTGCAATTTACACCGTACCCGGTCAGGAAATATACAAAGACATGAGGATTACTGTTCTTAGGGGTGTGGATGGTATTGTGTTTGTGGCGGATGCTCAGGAACACAGGTTGGACGAAAACATAAAGTTTTTCAATTTACTCAAGGAAGACCTTTCCAAAGTAGGCAAAAGATACGAAGATGTGCCGGTGGTTATACAATACAACAAAATGGATATGCCAAACGCTTTGCCCTTTGAAGTGCTGGAGGAGAAAATAAACAAGGATAGGCTACCATCCGTCTGCGCGATTGCAATAAATGGAGAGGGAGTTGTGGAAACTTTTGACTTGCTGGAAGGACTATTAATATCAAAGTTGGAGCGTATGATAGGATGATATCTGGCTATCTTAGTTCTCAACAGGATTTTGTAGACCTGATAAACGGCTATCTATTTAACAAACAGGGAGTGCTTGAAATATATCTAAAAGGGAGGTCAATAGAGCTTTACATTGAAAATGGCTATATCAAAGGCTTTTATGCTGGCACTGAAGGGTTAAAAGCCGAAGAAATAAACAAAAAGTCCCTTTTAATATACAGCCTGTTTAGCATGTTTGACAATCCAAATGCTCTGTTCTCCTTTAAAAAAGCTCCAGAGGAGGAATACCACTTTAAGTTGGAAGAACCAATATCTGCGGAAGAGCTGATCTTACAGCTTCAGCTTGCCCATCGGGAGTTCAAATCCCTTCTCAATTTGATCATAACACCCTATGCCACCATTAGAGTGCTAAAACCCTTTGAAAATATGCAAAATTATGATGGTAGGACCTTTATCTCTGTTATTCTCACTTCCACCGAGACGTTAACATCGGAAACAAGAAAGCTTCAAGAACTTCTTCGTGCCGGCTTCTTGGATATAGGGCAGTTCTCCACGCCAGAGGTGGGCAAAAGAGTTTATGAGGTAGATTACATAGTAAGGGATGTGTATATAAAGAATGTAAATCTATTCTCCGTGCTTGAGAGCTTGAGAATGAGTAAATTCACAGGATTTATAAACATATATGATAATCACAGCAACTATGAACTTTACATTCAAAAGGGCAAGGCGGTAGCCCTCTATCCATACAATTTTGACTTTTTTGATTTTATACTAACTCCTCAGACATCTTCTGTTATAGATGTGGTGAGTATGCCTGAGGAAATTCTTAACAAGTTTATTCTAAGACACTCAAAAAGAAAGCTTATATCCAGTCTTCCGGATAGCTTTATAGAGTTGGGTAAAACTTTTATGGGAATTATAAAAAACGGATTTACTGGATTGCTTGTGCTTCAGAGAGCGAACGAGCGTATGTATTTTGCTTACGAAGATGGCGTTTTATTGGCTTCCCTTTTGGAGGGCAAAAATCTAAAAATATACAACGCAGAACCTTACAGAGATGGTTTTTTAACGGACCTTATTCCCTTTGAACCTATGGAGAATTTGTTGGAGGTTGCGCACCTTCTTTTTATTAATGTAGTCTATAGCGTTCTTCTTAAGCACAGCAATCAAGTGACGCAAAGCATACTTTACCATCTTTCTTCCTCTGACCTTTTCAAAATAGAAGAGGGTAGTATATACTTTAGGGCGGACCCAAGGGGTAGAAGGAGGGAGATCTTGGGTTTTCTCTTTTTCCTATTGGATGTAGGATACAAAATACTGGGTAAAAAGAAGCTGGAGGAGGAATTGGAAAACTCCCTCCATCCTTACAGGGACATCTTTAAAGTTTTGGAAATAGAGGAATATGCAAAGTTCTGGAATGAGGGTGCTATTAGTTGAGGAGAGGCTGTTCTAAAAATCCCTCATCGGGACGTCCCTCCAGCCTCTAAAGGGACTAACCTACTCCTCACCCTATCCCACACCCCTTCCACCAACACTGGCTTCAGAGGAGGAAGGTCTCTTGGCAAGACTTTTCCAAGAATAGGGAAGAGGAGGGCTACCTTCAGAACGAAGATGTCAATTTTGGTATTCATAGACTGGAGTGGTTAATGGTTAGCAAGATGTTCCCTTGGAATGCTAAGTATGAAACCGTCTATAGATGGTTAGCCTCCTTTATTGTGATTTATACGATCATAAACCTAAAAAGTTGACATCCTCGACAGCGGTGTTGGTATTGAGAACAAAGAGAGGGTTTTTGACGCTTTTTATCGGGAGAACAAAGAGAAAGAAGGTTTTGGGCTTGGTTTGGCAATAGTCAAGGCTATAGTCCAGAAGCAAGGGCTAAGCATTCACTTAGAAAGTGAAAAGGGAAAAGGGAGCAGGTTTCATCTCTGCAAAAGGCTCACTCCTTAAACAGGAGAATTCTCTCATTGGGTCTTTGAAGCTGCATTTTTTCCCTGACAAGCTTTTCCAGTTGAAAGTCCAGGTCCTTTTCCGCCAGCTCTAACTCTTCCTCTAACTTCATGTTCTCACTCTTTAGGACTTTCAGCTTTTTGTCCAATTCCTCCATGTTATCCCTCATTTTTTTTATTTCCGTAAGATTGTATCTTCCATAGAGTAGATTGTATCCAGTGAAAAACAGCATGAGCAGAAAGAAAAGCAAGGCTAATCTATCTGCCCGCGAACCTCCAGAATTCCTCTTTGCCCGCAAACCTTCCCGCACAGCCAAGGTCCTCCTCTATACGCAAAAGTTCATTGTACTTTGCAACCCTATCTGTTCTTGAGGCGGAACCCGTCTTTATCTGCCCCGCATTGACCGCCACCGCCAAATGGGCTATAAAGGTGTCTTCTGTCTCTCCAGAGCGATGGGAGATTACTGTATTGTAGCCATGTTCTTTGGCAAAGGCTATGGTTTCCATAGTCTCCGAAAGGGTGCCTATCTGGTTTAGCTTTATGAGTATGGCGTTGGCGACGCCCTTTTCAAAGCCCTCCCGCAGGGTGTTTATGTTGGTGGTAAATAGGTCATCTCCCACCAACTGCACCTTAGAGCCAAGCGCTTGAGTGATCAACTTCCAACCCTCCCAGTCGTTCTCTGCCATTGGGTCCTCCAAGGATACTATCGGAAATTTTTCAATTAGCTTAAGGTAAAACTCTACCAGTTCATCTGCCTTTAGCTTTTTGCCCTCTATGTGGTAAAGGTCATCCTCGTAGTAAAATTCAGAGGATGCACAATCTAAAGCCAAGAGCACATCTTCACCAGGCTTGTATCCGGCGGACTCTATTGCCCTCATCAAAAACTCCAAGGCTTTTTCTGTGTTTTCCAAGTTGGGAGCAAAACCTCCCTCGTCCCCCACATTGGTAGAGTAGCCCTTCTCTTTGAGAAGTTTTTTTAGTGTATGAAAGACCTCCACTCCAGCCCGGAGGGCTTCAGAGAAACTTCCACCACACACGGGCAAGATCATAAACTCCTGAATGTCCAAAGGATTGTCCGCATGCACCCCTCCGTTGATCACGTTCATCAAAGGCACGGGCAGTTTGTTCCCAAAAAGACCTCCCAAGTATCTGTATAAGGGCACTCCAAGATGGTTTGCCATAGCCCTTGCGGTTGCCATACTAACTCCAAGGATCGCATTGGCTCCCAATTTACTTTTGTTGGGTGTTCCGTCCAACTCTATCAAAAGTCTGTCTATTTCCCTCTGATTGTAGGCGGGCAAACCTCTAAGCTCTTTGGCAATTATACCGTTCACATTATCCACTGCCTTTAAAACACCCTTTCCCAAGTATCTTTTAGGGTCATGGTCCCTGAGCTCCAAGGCTTCCCTCTCTCCAGTGGATGCACCGCTTGGCACTATAGCCCTTCCCACCGCACCAGAGGATAGTCTAACTTCCACCTCTACGGTGGGATTTCCCCTTGAGTCCAAAACCTCCCTTGCTTTTACTTGCTCTATGACTACCATAAGACTATTTTAAACCATAATGGAACTGCCACGCCTTTATGCCATAACAGACTCCAAAAGGTACGGAGAGAATTTTGAAGAGACCCTCAGAAGGGTCCTTGACAGGGGCGTCCGAATGGTTCAGCTAAGGGAAAAGGAGCTTACCGGGAGGAAGTCCTACGAGCTTGCCCTTAGGGTGCGGGAAATCACCAGAGAATACTCAGCCCTTCTGTTCATAAACGACCGGGTGGATGTTGCCCTTGCTGTCCATGCAGACGGTGTGCATCTGCCAGAAAAGGGCATACCGCCCAAGGTGGTAAAGGAGATCGCACCAAACCTTCTGATAGGATACTCTGCCCACAGCTTGGAATCAGCCCTTTACGCCCAAGAGCAGGGAGTAGACTTTATAACCCTCAGCCCCATCTTTGAAACCTCCTCACACCCGGAGACTAAACCTTTGGGGCTTCTTTACCTACAGGATGTTGCCAAAAGGGTAAGCATTCCTATCTATGCCCTGGGTGGTATAACTTGGGATAGGATCAAACTCTGCTACAAAAACGGTGCCTACGGCGTGGCAGGTATAAGCCTCTTTATACCCTCTCAAGAAAGGTGATGTATATGCTCTTTTGGGTTCCGCCAAAATTCACAACAGCTTTATCTCCATCTACCCTCACTACCACGCCTTCTCCAAAAACTCTATGCCTTACCCTCTCTCCAGTCCTAAGCTTTATCTTTGGAGTTAGCTCTGGCAAGGAAGTAGCCTTTTTAAAGGCAGACAGATCCAAAAACCTCTTGTCTATGTCTGAGAGAAACCTGCTTGGGGCACTCTCTTTATCCTTCACATAACTCATATACAGCAGGTCCTTTGCCCTTGTAATAGCCACATAAAAGAGCCTTCTTTCTTCTTCTAATTCCCTTTGGTCCTCTAAACTCTTCTCATGGGGCAAGATACCCTCCTCAAGCCTTGGGATGAAGACCACCGAAAACTCCAAGCCCTTGCTGGCGTGAATGGTCATTAGCCTTACTCCTTGCCCCTTTTCTTCATCCTCTTGCAACAGGCTAACCTCCTGCAAAACTTCCTCTAAGCGGTATCCTTCCATCGCCTTTTCTCTTAGGTATCTCAAAAGTTCCTTCACATTCTCTTCCCTCTCCATCCAATCCTTTGGGTATCTCTCTTCCAATCCCTCAAAGAAATCTATTTGGTGTAAAAACTCCTCAAAAGCCTGTGCATAGTTGTCTAAAGAGTGAGAAAGTTTAGAAAGCTTAGAGAGAAGGTTATAAAGGACCTTTGCCCTTACAGGGGGCAGTTCCTTGAGGGCTAAGGTAGTAGCCTTCAGCCAGTCTCCCGAGTAAAACCTCTCTATGAAGCTCACAGTTCCCTTTCCTACTCCCTCCGCAGAGACATCCAAAG
>AGQM01001035.1_pt1 | contig 16789 bp, 15 predicted proteins | sample 1512301 | NCBI WGS metagenome assembly AGQM01 (sample SAMN07436262, study PRJNA71319) | hot springs metagenome | isolation source: samples from 5 sites along the outflow channel of Bison Pool, an alkaline... | place: USA: Yellowstone National Park
GTAGCCAAATTCTTGGCTCTTAAGCACAACGCCAGCGTGATCTTGTTGCACGCGGTATCTCCTCTTATCTACCTTCCATACCCTGAGAGCTTCGGAATTAGTCCCATTGACCTTTCCAAATTGGCAGAGTTAGAAGCCCAAAGCACTGAATCCGCCAAAAGGCGCCTTGAAGCCCTGATGGATTTCTTAGCGGAACTGTCCGTGGAGGTGGTGGTGGATGTGGGAGAACCATCGGAGGTTATACTGGCAAAGGAGGAGATGGCAGACCTTATAATCTTAGGGAGCCACAGCAAAGGTTTGGTAGAAAGGATTTTGGTAGGTTCTACTTCTGAGAGGGTGGCAAGGTATTGCCATAAGCCCCTTTTGATCTTGAAGGGGAAAGCCCCAGAGGGCTTTAAAAAGGTATGCCTTGCCCACGACCTTTCAAAGCACGCCCAATCTGCCTTTGAATTTTTCCTCAACTTAATTCCACCAGAGGAGGATGGAAGGCTGACCCTTTTGCATGTGGAAGAAACCATAGAACTGCCTATGGTGGACGCCCTAACGGAGGGGCTAACTAAGAAGATAGAAGAGGAGAAAATTAATTATCTCAATTCCCTTTTGGAAAGGGCTAAGGAAAAGGGATGGAAGGCAGAGCTTGTGGTGAAAAAGCACAGTAATACCGTGAATGGCATAGTGGAGTTTGTAAAAGAAGGTGATTACGACCTTTTGGTAATGGGCAGTAGAGGACTCTCAGATCTCAAGCGTGTGCTACTTGGTAGCACATCCTCTCAGGTTCTCAGAAGGGTGGAAGTTCCTGTGCTAATCCATAAGGGTATGCCCTCATGAAGCTTTTGTTTTTTCTCTCTTTTTTTCTATACTTTGCTTTTGCTTACAATCCCTACAGGGATTATGTCTTCTGCAGGTATCTGCAAGAGAATAAGCCCCAAGAAGCACTCAACTTCTGCCTTAGGGCTCTGCAGAAGGCTCCCACTCCTACCCTGTATGTGGATACCATAAGGCTTTTGGCGGTACGGAAACGATTCCAAGAAGCCCTTGTTTATGCGGAAAAGTTTAAAAGGGAGTACCCTCAAGATAAAGAGCCTTACTTGGTGCTTCACAGCATATATATTCTCAAAGGAGACCGTCAAAAAGCATTGGAAGCTTTGGAGGAGGGCTACAGGACAAACCCAAACTCCAAGGAGATCATGATCTTCTTGGCGGATGAATACATAAGGAGAAACCGCCTACAGGATGCAAAGGACGTGTTGGAAAGGCTGGCAAATTTGGCGGTTGATAACCCCTTGCCCTACTATATGTTAGCTCGGATTTATCTGACTGAGGGTAAAAAGGAAAGGGCCATAGAGTATTTAAACAAGTCCCTGCAAATAAAAAAGACTTTTGAGGCGGGCTTTACCACCTTGGGAAGCATCTACGAAGGTGAAAAGGAGTTTTCAAAGGCTGAAAGTCTTTATTTGGGTGTGCTGAAGGAGGAACCCACCAACCGCACTGCCCTTGAAAGGCTCGCAAACCTTTACACAATAACCGGACGCTTTCAGGACGCTAAGGATGTTTATAAAAAGCTCATTGACCACTACCCGGAGCAGAGCTACAAGCTAAGATACATTTACCTCCTAATAAAAACTTCAGACTTTAACGAAGCGGAGGAGCTGGCAAGGGAGCTTTACTCTCAAGATCCCGATAATTTAGACGTAGCCTTTGCTTACGGTGTAGCCCTTGAAGCTAACAAAAAAACAGACCAAGCCCTAAAGGTTTATGAAAAGCTTCTGGAACAGCACCCTAACAACTCCAAAATCATGGAAAGGCTTGCAGTGGCTTATATGGACCAGAAGGACTACAAGAAGGCTGAGGCTTTGGTTAAGAGGGCTTTGGAGTTAGAACCAAACAATCCAGACCTTAATCTGCTCATGGCAAACCTTCTGAGCGAGCAGGAAAAGAACGAAGAAGCCTTGCACTTTGTGGATAAAGCAATAGAGCTAAACCCCAGAGATTACAGAGGATACTTCTTAAAAGCTATCATCTCGGACAAGTTGGGAAGGATCATAGATGCGGAAAGGAACCTAAGGGAAGCCATAAGACTAAACCCCGATGACCCTGAACTTTTTAACCATCTTGGATACTCCCTCCTTTTGTGGTATGAGGATGCAAGGCTATCAGAGGCAGAAGAGCTCATACTAAAGGCACTTAGCAAAGACCCAGAAAATCCTGCATACATTGACAGCTACGCGTGGGTACTTTACTATAAGGGACAATACCAGAGGGCATACGAGCTTTTGCTAAAAGCCCTAGAAAAGGAAAAGGAAGACCCTGTAATATGGGAACACATAGGAGATGTTCTGATGAAGTTAAACAAAAAAGACCAAGCACTGGACGCTTACAGAAAGTCCTGGCAACTTTTGGAAGAGGGCAAAAGGGGTGAGCCGGGACAAAAAGAGAGACTAAAGAAAAAATTAGAGCCCTGATGCTGTACAGCTTTCTAAGCTGGAAGGTGGTAAGGTTATCACTTTTAATAAGCATAGTTTTCTCTTCTATATTCTTATTCACTCAGCTTATTCAATTAGATCAAGTTCTTTTTAAAACTCCCTTTATAGAATCTTTCACCTTTTTGGGTCTTTGGTTTTTGTATTTTGTTAGCTACTTCTTGCCATCTTCCTTTTTTGTTTCCTCCAGTTGGTTAATTTTTGAACTAAAAGAGTCTAAAAAATTGAGTGTTTTGGCTTCCTTTGGTATAGACCCAAAGGTTTTATTTTTTAAGCTTTTTTTGGTGTCTTCTCCTTTGCTTTTTTCTGTTTTACTTGTAGGCTACTTTATAAGGCAAGAGGATGTGTCTTACATGAGAAAGCTTTTTGTTTATAAGTATTACACGGAGGTTATAAAAACAATCCCTGAGAAAAGCTTTTACACCTTTGGCGGAATAACTATAAGAATTGAGGGGAGAGAAGGAGACCTTTTAAAGAGCGTTTTTCTCAAAATGGATGACTTTTCAATAAGCGCAGGACAGGCTCAGTTTAAAGGTGATAAACTGATTTTAAAAGACGGTTCTTTGGTTTTTAAAAAGGACGATAAATACTATCTTACCAAGTTTAAGACTTACGAATTAACCGTATCAAAGCTCTTTGTTCCTGAGAAAAAAAAGAGAGAATCCTACCTTTTGCAAGTGATGAATGTAGTTTTTGCTGTCCTGTTTGCCTTTTTACTTTTTCAAATCATACTCCGGTGGATAAACAAACACACTAAGCTATACTACACCTTAGGTTTGATTTTGCTCATCCATCATATAACATTGATCCTTTTAAAAACTAAACTCTCCTAGATTCTCTTTTTTCTACGGAGATAAGCGGGTAACTCCTCTATATCAGGTTGGACGGGCTCCACCGTAGACTCAGGAACTACCTTTTGGAGAGGCTTTTGTTCCTTCTTGACAACACGGAATTGCGCTTGCTGGACCACGTTTTCAAAGTCCGTAGCAACGACTGCCACGCGCATAAAGTTTTCTTTATTCTCTTCTAATTCAGCGCCAAATATGATCAGTGCGTCTTCATGAGCGGATTCTCTTATTCTGCTTATAGTCTCCTCTACATCTTTGAAAGGCACGTCCTCGCTTACCCAGAGGGTTACCAACAGTCTTCTTGCTCCAGCGACTGTGTTTCCTTCCAAAAGCGGGCAAGCAATGGCTTGTTCTATGGCGATATCTTTTCTTCCTTCACCTATACCTATAAGGGCTAGCCCTCCCCTCTCCATCACAGTGCGCACATCTGCAAAATCCACATTTATCAGAGCTGGTGTTACCACTATGCTGGTTATACCCCTAACTGCCTTAGAAAGCACATCATCAACCATCTTAAAGGCATCCTTTATGCTAAAGTTCTTTTCCGCTATCTCCACCAATTTTTGGTTATTTATGACTATGTATGTGTCCACTACCTCCTTCAGCTTTTCTAAACCCTCCAGGGCGATTTGCATGCGTTTTTGTCCCTCAAAGTTAAAGGGCTTTGTAACTACTGCCACTGTAAGAATACCCATTTCCTTAGCTGTCTCTGCAATCACTGGCGCGGCGCCCGTTCCAGTTCCACCACCCAAGCCCACCGCCAAGAATAGCATGTCCGTGTTTCTTAGCACCTCCTTTATCTTGTCAATATCCTCCAAAGCTGCTTGCTCTCCTATCTCAGGTCTTGCTCCTGCACCTAAACCCCGAGTAACCTTCTCTCCTATCTGTATTTTGTTGGGAACAGAAAGAGAAGTAAGATGCTGTACGTCTGTATTGATTGCAAAAAGCTCCACACCCTCAATACCATCCAAGTACATTCTATTTACCGCATTGGACCCACCGCCCCCTATTCCAAAGACCTTTATCCTCGTTGGATTTACTACTTCCATTACAGCACCTCCTTAAAGAAAAATTTTATTTTTTTTAGTAGAGAACCAAGCATAATTTTATTGTCTCCACCCAAACTTTTTGAGTTCCGGTTAAGAGAGTAGCCATGCACCAATTGGGGCTTTAGCTTGAGCAGGCCTACTGCAGTAGCGTAAGCAGGGTCCTGAACTTTCTCCTTCAAACCTATAACACCTGTAGGACTACCTATCCTAACTGGTAGGTCCGTGTATCTTTCAAAAAACTCTTTTATGCCCGCAAGCTTTGAAGAACCGCCAGTTAAAACAATCCCTGCGTTTATGGTGGACAAATTTATTCCCTGATTGTTTATCTGTTCAAGAACTTTGTCCGCTATCTCCTCCAGCCTTATCTGTATAACCTCAGAAACTTCTCTTTTCCCAACCATAATTTCTTTATCCTCTCCCCTTGGTTTTACCTTTATTTTTTCCGACTCATTGACCATGTCCGCTAAGGCAAAGCCATGTTCTATTTTTATCCTCTCCGCTTGTTCTATGTTTATTTTCATGAAGTGGGCTATGTCCTTGGTTATGCTGTTCCCACCCATAGGTACTGTACCCGTTAGCACTGGGGAACCTTCCACAAATAGTATAAAGTCCGTAAGTCCTGCTCCCATGTCTAAGAGCAACACACCCTCTTCCTTCTCTTCCTGTGATAAAACTGCCTCAGCACTGGCAAGGATGGAAGGATATTTATCCGCTATGGTCAAACCACTTGAGAGGACAGCTTTTTCAACGTTTTTTAGAAGGCTTGTGCCTACCTTTATAAGGTGCACCTCTGCAGTTAGCTTTGAGCCTAAAAGCCCTACGGGATTTAGAACTCCATCTTGGTCATCCAGTATGAACTTTCTTGGAATGGCGCTTATTATCTCATATCCTTCTTCCTTAGCCCTTGTGGTAGCCCTTTCTAAAAGCCTTTCTATTTGACTTTCGTCTATTTCTACTGGCTGTGGCGATACGTTTATTGTGTCCCTTTCGTTTTGACTTTTGAGGACAGGGGAGGATATTCCAAGATTTACAGAGGTTAACTTGACACCAGCCATTTCTTGGGCTTCTTTCATAGCCTTTAGTATAGAGGCAACCGCCAGGTCCAATCGGGTTATTTGTCCCTTCTCTATACCCTTGCTTGGCACTGTTCCTACACCTATAATGTGCATATCCCCATAGTTGTCTATTTCCGCAATGAGGGCCACGGTTTTGCTGGTGCCAAGGTCTAAGGAGGCTACAACCTTCATACCTTCATTTCTCCTCCTTTATCACCGCCATATTTTCAGAAGTCATAAGAACATCCATTTTCTCCATCCCAAGTTTATTATAAATTTTTTTCATTCTATCAAGAACAAAAGGAGATATCTGGCTAAGTGGGGGCAGGACCATTCTCCCGCCTGATGCATAAATAATGGTATTCCTATCGGTAACATATACTTCATTAATGCTAAAACCCATGTCTTTAATTGACTCCACTAAATTGTTTAAATTGGTGTAATGTTTCTTTACATAGTCAAAGGAAAATGTGTATATGGTGGGTAGCTTGCTTTCCATAGCTGGGTTGTAAAAGAGCTCTCCTTGCTTGTCTATCATCATAAGGCTGTTGTCATGGACCACATAGGCTATTGGAACCCTTTCCTGAACATAAACATTCACACGGGCACCATCCAAAGAGGGTATTCTTTCTATTTTTACACTCTCCAGAGAATTGTTTGTTAATTCGTTGGCTTTTGCCAAAAGCCTTTTGGAGTCCAAAAAAAGCCAGTTGTTTTTTGAAACCTGATAAACGCTTGAGGAGATGGCAGAAGGAGAAATGCTGTTAGCACCGTATATATGAATTTCCTTTATTCTGAACGTTGGGAGGGAGGTCAAAAAACCAGGGAAGAAAAAACCGGCAAGTGCCATAGCAATCAGCCACACTAAAGCTAATGTAATCTCAAGGACTGCTACCCACCTTCTTTTCCCTTCCTTTTTCATAGCCACAGGTTAAAATATTAGATGCTAAAATATTAGCATAGATATCATTCTGTTAAAGTCAATGCCTTTCTTTCTGCAAGCCATAGGGAAAAGGCTAAGCTCTGTCATACCTGGTATGGTGTTGATTTCTAAAACAAAGGGCTTACCTTCATCGGACACCCTAAAATCAACCCGGGACAGGTCCTTGAGCTCCAGGGCTTTATGGGCACGCAGTGCCAACTCTTGCAATTCTCTCGCCAGTGTTTCGTCTTCCAAGAATTCATACTGGCTCATTCCCTTTGTGTATTTACTTTCATAGTCGTATATACCCTTTTTGGGCTTTATCTCTATGGGGGGTAATGCTTCATCTTTTAATATAGCTACGGTGATATCTCTGCCTTTTATGAACTCCTCCACCAGAACCTTTTGAGTTATACTCCAGAGCTTTTCTATGGCATTTTCTAACTCTTTTCTATCATTTACCACGAACAGTCCAATGCTCGAGCCTTGGTCGGCGGGCTTGACTACTGCGGGAAAGCGGTCCCAAGATACCTCCTCTCCTCTCCTCACTGCTAACCAATCGGGCGTAGGAATTTGATGAAACCTGAGAATTTTCTTTGTAAAGTCCTTGTCCATAGCCAAGGCGCTACCCAGCACACCAGAACCTACGTAGGGAATGCCCAGAATGTCCAAAAGTCCTTGCACCCTTCCATCTTCCCCGTAAGGACCGTGCAACGCTATAAAAACCTTGTCAGGCTTTATTTCTTTCAACCTTTCACATAGGTTTTCCTCTAGGTCTAGGGCTATAGCCTCACAACCGAGCTCTTTTAGGGCTTTTAAGACAGCCTCGCCAGTTCTCAAAGATATTTCACGCTCCGCTGACCTTCCACCCATAAGCACTACTACTTTCAACTAGCCTCACCTCCTCTTCAAGCTCAATGCCAAACTCTTCAAAAACCCTTCTCTTTGCGTGATTGATAATTTTAACAACATCCTCAAAGACCGCTCCACCTAAGTTTATTAAAAAGTTTGCGTGCTTTTCCGAAAAGGCGACTTGCCCAACCCTGTAGCCCTTCATTCCTACCTTTTCCAGAAGTCGCCCTGCACTGTCAGTGGGTGGATTTTTAAAGGTAGAACCCGCAGTGGGCATTTGAATGGGCTGACTTTCTTTCCTTTTGCTTTTTATCCTCTCATACTCTTCGTAAACACTATAATTCAGTTTGGGAAAGAAAAAGACTGCTTCCAAGATTATACCTAGGGAAGGGAAAGGAGAGCTTCTGTAGGAAAAGTTAAGCTCTTCTCTTTTTAAAAGAATTTCTTCACCTTCATAGGAGAGAAATTTTACCGCTTTTAGATGCTGGGAAATTTCATACCCGAAGGCTCCTGCGTTCATAGCCACTGCTCCGCCTACAGTGGCAGGAAAACCCACCAGTCTGTAAATACCCTCCAAGTTTTCCTTGACCCCGAGCTCTACCAAAGTGTTTAAAGGAACGCCTGCCTGGGCTGTGATCTCCAAACCGCCCTCGTGTTCCTTTATTTTCAAATCTCTCAACATCTTTGTATTGATCACTATGCCTTCAAAGTTTCCAAAGATGGTGTTTGCACCCCTACCCAAAACAAAGAGAGGAATATCCTCCCACTGGGCTATTTTGAGGCATTCCTTTACCTGCTTTGCGTTTTCTGGAAAAGCCATGTACTTAGCTATCCCTCCAATCCCTATAGTGGTATATTTGGAAAGCGCAATTTCTTTTTCCAGCCTCATGTCGTATAATTATAGAACGGGGGATTCTAAATGTTTGATATAAAAAACTGTCCTCTTTACGAAAAGCTAAGTAGAGGAGAGCCCCTTAGCCAATCTGAGAAAAAACTTTTGGCGGATATAGTTAGAGAGGAGATAAAATTCTTGCTGAGAAATCAAATACTGCCTACACCCAAAAACTATGAAAGATGGTTTTATATATTTTGTAATCTTGTTGCAAGCGGGCAAAAGCTTGAGGACAGTGTTTTAATGGAGCTTTATAATAGTATTTATAATGAAGAAAGTGACCTTGTAAACATTAAAATAGACCTCAAGCACACTGCTCAGGTTTTAAGTGATATAGTTGCTGAGCTTCAAAAATCCTTAAAAGAAAGCTACGAGCAAGCATCCATAAAAGAGCAAAGGATCACCGAGCTACAAAAAAAGGAAGAAGCTAGAGAGGATTTCATAACCTCTCTTCTTTTGGAGTTGTTAATGCATGTAAGAGACTTAAAGCGTCAGAACGAAATCTTTTTGAAAAAGGTGGAAGCTCAGCAGAAGATTATAGACGAGCTGAAATCCAAGCTTGAAACGGTTGAGGCGGAGGCAAATCTTGATCCGTTAACTGATCTGTTTAACAGACGTTCTTTGGAGAGAGCTCTTGAAGAGTTTTTTAGCTTGTGCAAGTACTCTAAGATGACTTTTAGTTTGATTCTTATAGACCTTGATGATTTTAAGTATGTGAACGATAACTATGGGCATCATGTGGGAGACCTTGTGTTAGCAAAGGTGGCAAAGGTTTTAAGAACGAACATGCGTGCAAAGGATATAGTGGGTCGCTGGGGTGGGGATGAGTTTATAGCTATAATGCCAAACACAGATCTGGAAAATGCAAAAAAGATCGTTGAAAGGTTGAAGTCCCAACTAGAGAAAATGGAAATACTTGCAGAAGGCAAGAGGTTTAAAGTGTCTATAAGCGCGGGTGTTGTGCAATGTGGAGAAAACTTTCAAAGCTGGTTGGATATGATTAAAGAGGCAGACAGACTTATGTATGAGGATAAAAAGAAAAAGCCCTATAATATCCTTCTATGAAAGCGGTAATTTTAGAGAACTTTGGAGACGAAAAGAACTTAAAGTATGTGGAGGATTTTCCCATCCCCGATATAAGGGAGGATGAAGTCCTTGTTAGGGTGAAGGCGGTTGCCCTTAATCATCTGGATATATGGGTCAGAATGGGTGCTTTGGCGGTCAAGCCAGAACTTCCCCACATCCTCGGTTCAGATGTTAGCGGTGTGGTGGAAAGGGTTGGTTCTTTGGTGAAGAATGTAAAGGTGGGAGATGAGGTAATAGTTGCTCCCGGTCTGTCCTGTGGTGTGTGTTATGAGTGTCAGTCTGGAAGGGACAACCTCTGTAAAGATTACGATATACTTGGGCTAAGAAGCAAGGGTGGTTATGCGGAATTTGTAAAGGTGCCCGCAAGGAATGTTTTGCCAAAGCCAAAAAGCTTGAGCTTTGAAGAGTCCGCCAGCTATCCCCTTACCTTTTTAACCGTTTGGAATGCCTTGGTTAGGAAGGGAGGTATAAAGCCCCACAGTAGGGTTTTAATATGGGCTGGCTCCTCGGGTGTGGGTGTTGCAGGTATTCAAATAGCCAAGCTCTTTGGTGCTTTTGTGATAGCTACTGCAGGGGACGAAAGGAAGGCGAGGATGTGCAAAGACCTTGGGGCGGATGTGGTCATAAATCACTATGAAGAAGACGTGGTAAAGAAGGTTAGAGGACTGTTCAAAGAGGGAGTGGATATTGTTATGGACCATGTGGGGGAGGCAACTTTTTGGAGAAGCGTGGAATGTCTTAAAAAGGGTGGAAGGCTTGTTTTCTTTGGCACTACCACGGGTTCAAAGGCGGAGATAGATATAAGGTATGTTTTTGTTAGGGAAATTGAGCTTTTGGGTGTTTATATGGGACCAAGGGCAGACCTCTTTAAGATCACCGAACTTTTTGAGAGGGGGCTTTTAAAGCCGGTGGTGGATAAGGTTTTTGACCTCAAGGATGCCCAGGAAGCACACAGATACTTGGAAAGCTCTAAGCACTTCGGAAAGGTGGTACTAAAAGTTGAATGAAGGCTATGCCCTCCCTCTCGTAGGTCTTTTTGAGCCTCTTTATAAACTCGTGGCGGATAAGAAACTGACTGTCTGGATTAAGAACTCTAAGAGTGATGTTTAAGGTGATCCCAAACTCCGTAAAGGCACTGTATCGCACGAAGGGCTCAAAGCTTGGGTCCGCACCTTCAACGGTTTTTTGCACCTCCCTTGCAACCTCTAAGGCGAGCCTTTCTGCTTTTTCAAGGTCCGAAGAATATGGGATCACAACGGAAACTGTAATGTTCATTGAGGGCGTTGGTTTTTTGTAGTTTATTACTATGGAGTTAACCAACCGGGAGTTTGGCACCACCACAAGGTTGTTGTCTCGCCTTCTAATGATTGTGTTCATCCATGTTATGTCTTCCACATAACCTTCTTCACCGTTTTCTAACTTAACAAAATCTCCCACTTCAATCTGTCTGCTGGCAATTAGGTTAAGCCCAGAAAAGATGTTGGAAAGCGTGCCCTGAAGGGCGAGAGAGACCGCAAGTCCAGCAATGCCTAAGGTAGTTATAAAATGGGCTACCTGAATGCCAAGATAGGACAGGAGGGTTATAACACCCAAAACAAAGACAACCAATTTTATTATCACAAGGACAATACCAGTCCTGGGAAATTTTAAGTTTGTCTTTGAGATATAAACCTGTAAAAGTTCAGGGAGTAGATTAGAAAAAAATGAGGTTATAGAAAGGATCAATAGGGATATTAAAACCTTTTCTACTACCGAGGAGTACCCCAAAAGTTGCCCAGGGCTGAGCTCTACCGTAAGGTAAAGGCTAATAACAACTGCCCAAAACAAAGAAGGTAGGCGGAGCACCCGAAGAATCATTATCGCATAATCGTGGGAAGATTTTTTTATAAAGCCAAAAAACAGCCTTCTAACTAACAACAAAACTAACAGTGATCCCAAGAATATCAAACCGCTTAACAAAAGCTCATGCCTTACCAATACAACCTCCTCCTGTAAAACACTCTAACGAGTTTGTAGCCTACAAAAAATCCACCTATATGGGCAAACCAGGCCACTCCACCCATACTTGCAAAGGGCAGTGTAATCAGGCCGTTTATAATCTGAATGAACACCCACATGCCTATAAAAAACACTGCCGGCAGTTCCATAAAGGTTAGGAAAAAGAAGACGGGCACAAGGGCAAGAATACGGGCATGTGGGAAAAGATAAAGGTATGCCCCCAGTACCCCACTTATAGCCCCGCTGGCACCTACCATAGGCACGTGCACCGCACCCGTTAAAAAACTAACGAGGGATTGAATAACCGCCGCACCAAGACCACACAGCACATAAAACAGCAGATATTTAAACTTTCCCAAACGATCTTCCACATTATCTCCAAAAACCCACAAAAACCACATATTACCAATGATGTGAAGCCAGCTTCCGTGCAAAAACATGTGGGTAAACAACTGGTAGGGTTTGGAGAAGACCTCCGCCGGCACCAAACCAAAGTTATAAATAAAGTCGTTAAACTCATACTCTTCCAAGCTTACCTCATACAGCCATATCACAGAGCAAATAAGGATGATGGCTAAATTGACAATTGGAAAGCTTCTGCTTGGGTTTATATCCTTTAGAGGGATCATGCCAATCAAAGATTATAACAGATAATCTATTCTTTAAAATATGCTTATAATTTTATAAGCTAACCTAATTTTGGAGGTGTGTCATGAGCAAGCATGTAGTTATACTAGGTGGTGGTATAGGTGGTTTAGCAACCGCCTACAACCTAAGGAAGATGGACAAAAGCCTGAGGATCACGGTAGTCTCAGGCAGACCCTACTTTGGCTTTACACCCTCTTGGCCGCACTTAGCGTTGGGCTGGCGAAAGTTTGAAGACATAAGCATTCCCTTGGGGAGCTTACTGCCAAAGCATGGTATTGAATATGTGCCGGAGAACGGAGAGAGAATAGACCCAGATGCCAACAAACTCTGGACCACATCCGGTAAAGAGATTGAGTACGATTACTTGGTAATTGCCACCGGTCCAAAGCTGGTCTTTGGTGCAGAAGGACAAGAGCAAAACTCCACCTCTGTATGCACAGCAGAGCACGCCCTGGAACTTCAGAAAAAGCTTGAGGAATTTTATAAGAACCCGGGGCCTGTTGTGATTGGTGCAATACCCGGCGTTAGCTGTTTTGGACCAGCTTACGAATTTGCCTTTATGCTACATTATGAGCTTAAAAAGAGGGGAATAAGACACAAGGTGCCCATAACCTTTATCACTTCGGAGCCCTACGTGGGTCATATGGGGCTTGGTGGTGTGGGACCTTCAAGAAGAGTAATGGAAGACCTTTTTGCGGAAAGAAGCATAAAATGGATTGCCAACGTAAAGATCACCAAGGTGGAACCAGACAAGGTAATTTACGAGGACCTAAACGGCAACACCTACGAGGTGCCTTGTAAGCTATCCATGCTGATGCCAAGGTTCATGGGTCCAGAGGTGGTTGCGTCTGCTGGAGATAAAGTGGCAAACCCTGCCAACAAAATGGTAATCGTCAACAGGTGTTTCCAAAACCCCACATACAAGAACATCTACGGTGTGGGTGTAGTAACTGCCATACCCCCTGTAGAACAAACGCCCATACCCACCGGCGCACCCAAGACAGGTATGATGATAGAACAGATGGCTATGGCGGTGGCAAAGAACATAATCAACGACATAAGGAACTCTACAGACAGGTATGCACCGGAGCTCTCTGCCATATGCATTGCAGACTTTGGAGGAGATGCTGCCTTCTTCTATGCACGTCCAGTTATACCACCAAGGGCTGAGGTGAAGTATGGCAAAGGCGTGTGGGCGCACTACATAAAATCTGCCTTTGAGAGGTATTTTATGTGGAAAATAAAGAGCGGAAACATTGCTCCATTCTTTGAAGAGGAAGGGCTCAAGCTATTCTTTGGCACCAAAGGAGTTGTTCTCTGTTCAGATTGTTCAGGAGCACCCGGTAGTGCGTGTTAAGATTAGGGGGCATTGCCCCCTTTAAAAATTACTTAAGAGAGAGAACCCACTCTGCAAGCTTCTTGGCTTCTTCGTCGGTTACATTCTGAGGGGGCATGGGCACATTACCCCATTCACCAACGCCACCTTTTTTGATCCTCTCGCTTAGGTGGGCTACCGCATCTGGCTTGCCTGCATACTTGTTTGCTACATCCTTATAGGATGGTCCCACCTGCTTTGCGTTTACAGCGTGGCAGGCATAACAGCCCTTAGCCTTAGCTAAAGCTTCCGCATCTGCCATTGCAGTGGGTTGGGCTGGCTTTGCCTCAGACTTTGGTTGCTCGGCGGGTTTTTGTTCTCCTGCGGGTTGCTGAGTGGGCTGTTGTTGCTCAGGTTGTTGGGCTGGCTGAGGTTGCTCGGCGGGCTGTTGTTGCTGCTTTTGTTGTTCGCCAGCAGGCTGTTGTTGCTGTTCGGCGGGCTCTTGCTCCACTGCAGGCTGCTCCGCAGGTTTTTGTTGGCAGGACACTGCTAAAAAGCCCAGGGTGAAAAGTCCCAAAAGCAACGTCTTCTTCATGGCATACCTCCTTAAAGTGTATTATAAAGGATTATTGTGGTATAATTTTTATGAGAATTAGATTAAAATCCTTGCTGGAGGTTTTGTATGCCGAACACGAGACAGGCTAAAAAACGTATGAGAAGGGACGCCAAGAGAAGGTTGAGAAACAGGTACCACCTTTCTCGCATGAAGACCTACATAAGGAACTTTAAAAAGCTTATAGAGGAAGGTAAGCTGGAGGAGGCAAAAGAGTTTCTACCAAAGGTAATATCTATAATACAGCATACCGCTTCAAAGGGAGTGATCCACAAGAACGAGGCAAGCAGAAGGTGCTCAAGGGTTCAAAAGCTTCTTAACAAAGCCCTTGCCAAGGCTCAGGAAAGCAACCAATAGTTCCTCCCTAAAAAGAACCAAAAGGCTAAAGTAAAGAATAATACACATAGGTATTGCTAAAAGCAAGTGTATTTTGTCTTTCAAAAATAGACCAAAGAGTCCCATCAGAAGGCTGGCAAGGGCTACCTTTACCGAACTTTCCATTAAAGTCTTCCAATCTATCAATTGGTAAGTTTTTCTCAGGAGGTATCCAAAGGAGAAAATGGAAGAGGTGGCGGTGCCCAAAGCTAAACCCACCGCACCAAGCTTTAGCACAAAGGCATAAATAATAGCACTTGTACCCTCACACAAAATAGCCAACAGGCTAGCTTTCATGGGTGTAAAGGTGTCCCCTTTGGCAAAAAATACACTGCTGAGGGCTTTTTGAAGGGAAAAAAAGATAAGCCCCAAGCTGTAAGCCTTTAGCACATAAGAGACCATCAAAACATCTGCTTCAGAGAAGTTTCCTCTGCCGTATAGAAGCCTCACAATCTGTTCCGAGAAGACAAGAAGACCTACCACCGCAGGAAAGGATAGCAAAAACAAAAAGCGCATAGCCAAGGTTATGTTCTTGCTTCTGTCTTCCCCCAAAGAGAGGGCAGAAAGCAAAGAGTTTGCCACTCCCACAGATATAGCGCCCAAAGGTAGTTGGAATATCCTGTTGGCGTAATAAAGGTAAGATATAGCACCCAAAGCCAAGAAGGAAGCCAGAAAGGTGTCTATGAAAAAAGATAGCTGGGCAACGCCAAAGCCCATAAGGGCTGGTATCAGCCTTTTGAACAAAAGCTTAACATCTGGATGAAGCCTAAGGCTAAAACCCAAGGGAATTCCCCTTAAAAAGGGTAGATGAAAGGCAAACTGTAAAAATCCTCCCACTAAAACACCACCTATCAGTGCATAATAGCCAAAACTCTGGGCAAAAAGGGCAATAACCAAAGAAAAGCCTATGTTAAAAACTGCCTGAGCAAAGGCAGGCACAAAAAACACACCGCGGGTGTTCAAAAGGGCCATAAAAAAGGCAGATAAACCCACAAACAGGAGGTATGTAAAGACCCATCTACCCATAAAAACTGCCAGGTCAAAGTAAGGCTTAGCCCTCAAGCCCGGTGCAATAATGCTTATGAGATATTCAGCAAACAACACCCCCAAAAGGACTACCGATAGGTTTATGAGTAAATAGTAGCCTAGGGCAGATTTCAAAAACTCCTTTTCCTTGCCCTCCTTTACCTGCTTAGCGTATATTGGCACAAAGGCGGCGTTGAACCCACCTTCCCCAAAGAGCCTTCTGAAGGTGTTGGGTAGCCTGAAGGCAACAAAAAAGGCATCTGTTATCTGGGAAACGCCGAAATGGTATGCTATGAGGGCATCTCTAACGTATCCCAAAATCCTGCTTAGAAAGGTTGCGAAGGAAAAGGAGAGACTGTGTTTTATGAGCTTCATTGTTCTTGGTGCCGGAGGCGGGATTCGAACCCGCACGCCCTTTCGGGCACTGCCCCCTCAAGACAGCGCGTCTGCCAATTCCGCCACTCCGGCTTTACTATTTATTATAACACACTTTTGGGCTTTTGGTTTGTGATATAGGTAAGGTATATCCAGTTTTAGTTTGTTATCTTTACTCTTTTACCCTTGCACCTTATCCTTTCTCTTAGCACCAAGCCAAGCACCAAGCTAAAACTTGGATGTAAGATAGACCCGCACCGCACCCGCTCACCGCACCCTAACCAAGCCTTTGGTTGTAAGATAGACCCGCACCCAGCACCTAACCCTTGCTTAGCACCCTTGCCTTGTTTGTTTGCTTAGCACTCTTGCTTAGCACCCGCACCACCGCACCCGCACCGCCACAGCACCCGCACCCAGCACCAAGCTTTTGCTTGTCTATTTAGCACAGCACCCTAACCAAAGCACCAAGCTTTTGGTTGTAAGATAGACCAAGCCCTTGCTTGATAGCTTAGCACCCTAACCCGCCCCGCCCGATGTTAGCATAATGCACATTATATTAACACCCGCACCAAACCCTTGCCTATCAATGGTTTGCTTGCTTTCCACCTATACAGGACACCTAACAGACCGCCAAATATTTGGTAGTTTTTACTACTTGCAAACTATTTGCATTTTGCTTAGCACCAAGCACCAAGCCTTTGCTTATCCTTGCCTTGCTTGGTTTGTTTGCTTAGCACCCTTGCCTTGCTTGTTTGTTTAGCACCCACCACCGCACCAAACCAAGCACCTTAACCTTGCACCCTACCATTGCACTTAGCACAGCACCAAACCAAGCCATCTTATCCTTGCTTGGATAGACCAGCACAGGAACCAAACACTTAACCTTTGCTTGTTTGCTTGGCACCCTTGCTTAGCACCACCACCGCACCAAACCTTTGCTTAGCTTGTTTGCTTAACACCTACCACCGCACAGCACTAAACCAAACACCTAACCCTTGCTTTGAGATAAGCCCGCACCTTTGCACCCGCACCACCGCACCCGCACCGCCACCGCACCAAACACCAACCCTAAGCTTGTTTGTTTGCTTAGCACCCGCACGGAACCAGCACAAAGCACTTAACCGTTGCTTATCCGTTTAGCACCACAGGAACCGCTCCGATAAGAACCTAGCACCAAACACCAAGCTTTTGGTTGCTTGCTTGGTTGTTTGCTTGGCACCCACTCACCCCCACACATAGGTTTATGCACCAGCCC
>AGQM01018870.1_pt1 | contig 16317 bp, 14 predicted proteins | sample 1512301 | NCBI WGS metagenome assembly AGQM01 (sample SAMN07436262, study PRJNA71319) | hot springs metagenome | isolation source: samples from 5 sites along the outflow channel of Bison Pool, an alkaline... | place: USA: Yellowstone National Park
TGTTATAAAACTTATCCAACTCTTCCTGACCTTCCAACTTTTTTAAGAGTATAGGTTCAACGCTTCTTTTTTTGCTTTGCAAAAACTCATAAGATAGTTTTATGCCAAAAAGTTCATCAAGGTTTTTAAGGGTTTCCTCTAAAGTGCTTTTCTCCTCTATTAACTGTGGGTCCAAAAATAGGGCGTATTCGGGTATGTCGTAGGCTAACTTTACGCCGTTTCTGTCAAGGATGTCTCCCCTTTGGGCGTAGACCACCCTCCGCCTTATGTAGTTTCTCTTTGCCAATCTTTTGTAATACTCTCCTTTAAAGATCTGTAAGTAAAAAAGCCTAAAGACCAACGCAAAGTATAGGAAAACAGAAAGCAATAGCACAAGCAAGAAGTTTCTACGCCTCATTTTTCAGCAGTTTCTTTCCAAAATAATAAACCACTGCCAACTCCACAAGGAACCCAATCAAAAGAGGGATGGGCTCCAAAGGATAGTAGAATTTGGACCTAAAGAGCAAAAGTCTGTAGGAGTGTTCCAAAAGGGCTACTATCAGGTAGGCAACCATGAGGGAGGGAAGGGTTTCTATAAAGAACTTTCTCTTTATAAAGCTAAGCACGAACAGGGCTAAGAGCTTACCCGACGCATGCCATCCCAGAGTGTCCAAGAGCACATCCAGGAGGAAGCTCCCTATAAAGCCCCTTGCGTAATTTGTGGGACCTCTGGCGTTTGAGAGGAAGAGAAGAGCTAAAAGGAGGTCTGGGACAAACAGATAACTTCCAAAAATTCCAACCAACACCGAGCTCTGAAGAAAAAGGACCAAAGCCAAAAGCAAATAAAACATCAGAGCCTTCTCCTCAACACCAGCACGAAATCAACCCTTCTAACATCTCCGTAAGGTTTTACTTTAACCCTTTTGAAAAACTGTTCTCCTGAAGGATAGACTTCATAGACCTCCCCTATCTCAAGGGGAGGGAGTCTAAGGCTTCTCAGAAAAACTTTTTCCCCTTTTTTTAGTTCATCCTCTTGGGCTACATGCAACAGACTACCCTTTGGGAACCCACCCCTGTATATGTAGTTTTTTCCACCCGCGGTGGCACTTACGTAGAGGTTCTCTGACCAAACAGTCCTGACCCTTGAAGTGCCCGCATAAACCTGATCTACAATGCCTAAAAACACGTTTCTGTGGGCTACCACAAAGCCCTCCTCAAGCCCATCCCTCTTTCCCTTATCAAGTAGCATAAACTCATCCCTTCCTGAAGGGTCATAGGCAACCACTCCCGCAAGGGTATATTCAACGGTGGGAGGTTCTTCCATTAATCCTTTCAATTGCAAAAGCTCACGCTTACAACCCTCAAGCTCGCTGACCTTTAGACTAAGTGTGCTGACCTCCTCCAACAACTTTTTGTTCCTTTTTTGTGTATCTACTAAAAACACATAAGTATTGACAAGGTCTTGAACTTTTTTTGTGGTCTGGGCTTTGAGCTCCATTACAGGCATTAAAAGGCTGTTTATAAGACTTGCGAAGGGAGAAAGCAAAGGGTAAGAAGACAGATTAAACAAATAGGCAAACACGCTGAGCAGGAAGAGAGAAAAATAAAACAACCGCTCTTTCATTCCATGGATACTCGTCTTATTAAGTGCATCTTATCAAGTATGGAGCCCACCCCCCTTGCCACTGCGGTTATAGGGTCCTCGCAGTATTTAGTTATTATCCCCGTCTCTCTGTGCACCCTCACATCCAAATTTCTGAGGAGGGAACCACCTCCTGCCAAGGTAATGCCTCTTTCTGCAATATCTGAGGCAAGCTCCGGCGGTGTTCTTTCAAGGGTAGCCTTTATGGCGTTTATTATGGCACTAACCACATCTTCCAGAGCTTGCGCAATCTCCCTGTTTGTTATGGTTATGGTCTTTGGAAGCCCGGTTATGTCTCTACCCTTTATTTCCATAGTCCTCTCTTCCTCTTCCTCCACTGCACTTCCAAGTTCTATTTTTATCCTCTCTGCGGTTTGTTCCCCAATCAATATGTGGTGCTTTTTCTTAATGTAGTTGGCGACCGCCTCCGTCATCTCGTCCCCCGCCACCCGGATAGAAGTGGACGCCACTATGCCAGCCAAGGATATTACCGCTATCTCCGTGGTGCCCCCTCCAATATCCACGATCATATTTCCAACAGGTTCTTCTATGGGAAGACCAGCACCTATGGCCGCTGCCATGGGTTCCGCTATCAAATATACCTCCCTTGAGCCCGCGCTCTTTGCGGCATCTATGACTGCCCTCTTTTCCACCTGTGTGACGCCCGAGGGCACACCTACCACCACCCTTGGCTTTGGTTTGAGTATGCCACCGCCCATCACTTTGTTGATGAAGTAAGAGAGCATTATCCTTGTTGCATCAAAATCCGTTATCACTCCATCTCTGAGTGGTCTTATGGTTTGTATTGTCTCAGGAGTTTTCCCAAGCATTTCTTTAGCTTCCTTTCCAACCGCTATGACTTTTCCAGTTTTCACGTCCACTGCCACTATGGAGGGTTCAGAAAGAACAACCCCTTTGTCCTCTAAGTAAATCACCGTGTTGGCGGTGCCAAGGTCTACGCCTATGTTGTTGGAAAACAGACCAAAAAGTTTTAGTATTCCGTTTAGCATAGGATGGATATTTTAAAATAACTTCCCTATGCGATGGAGTAAATACTTTTGGTATACGCTAAAGGAAGAGCCGGCAGATGCGGAGGCAGTTTCTCACAAACTACTGCTAAAGGGTGGCTTTTTGGCTCAGGTTGCCTCTGGCATTTACGAATACACACCACCCGCCCTCAAGGTTCTAAGGAAGATAGAAAACATAGTCCGAAAGGAGATGGACAGGAGCGGAGCCCAAGAGGTGCTTTTGAGCGTTCTGAACCCCTCTGAACTTTGGAAGGAAACTGGAAGGTGGAATGCATACGGGAGAGAGCTTTTTAAACTGCAGGACAGACACGGAAGGGAATACTGCCTTGGACCTACCCACGAGGAGGAGATCACAGACCTCTTTAGGAGGTTCATAAACTCCTACAGAGCCTTGCCCCTTATCTTGTATCAAATACAGGTAAAGTTCAGAGATGAGAAAAGACCACGCTTTGGCTTGATTAGGTCAAGGGAGTTCTTGATGAAGGATGCTTATTCTTTTGATGAGGATGAGTTCTCCGCCATGATCTCTTATGAATCTATGAAGTTTGCCTACGAGAGGATCTTCAAAAAGCTCAGGCTAAACACCCTTTTGGTGGAGGCAAGCGTAGGTGCTATAGGTGGGAAGATGTCCCATGAGTTTGTGATCCTTACCGATTACGGAGAGGCAAAGGTGGCATTTTGTGAAAACTGTGGATACTCCGCCAACGCAGAGATTGTGCCCCTCCCAAAGCACAAAGAAGAGACAGAGGAAGAAAAGCCCATGGAAAAGGTCTATACGCCCAACACCACCACCATTGCCATGCTCTCCGATTACCTAAAGGTGCCCGCTTACAAGATTTTGAAGGCACTCCTTTACATAAAAGGAGACGGAGAAAGGGTAATGGTTCTCATAAGGGGAGACAGGGAGGTGGACGAGAAAAAGCTTGAAGCCCTCTTTGGCACGGAGGACTTTCGCTTGGCTTCTGAGGAGGAAATAAAGCAGTGGCTTGGCACCACAAAGGGCTTTGTGGGTCCCTTCAACCTGCCGGAGGATATAAGGGTCCTCTGGGACAACTCCACCTATGGCGTAAAAAACATGGTGGTAGCCCTAAACGAGCCTGATTACCATTACATAAACGTGAATCCCGGAAGGGACATCCAATACGGAGAGTTTGTGGATGTTTGCGAGGTGGAAGAGGGAGACCCATGTCCCAAGTGTGGCGGTTCTCTCAGGGTAGGGCGTGGTCTTGAGCTTGGACACATATTCCTTTTGGGAACAAGATACTCAGAACCTATGAAAGCACTTATAAAGGACCGCTTTGGTCAGGAAAAGCCGGTGGTTATGGGTTGTTATGGCATTGGCATATCCCGATGCCTTTCTGCCATAGTGGAACAGTATCACGACGAGAAGGGTATAAAGTTTCCTACGGTGGTGGCACCCTTTGAACTAAACATCATCTGCGTCAATACCTCCGACGAGACCCAAAGGTCTGTGGCAGAAGGGCTTTATATCAAGGCTATGGAGATGGGCTTGGATGTTATCTATGACGATAGGGACGAGAGCCCGGGCTTTAAGTTCGCAGATGCAGAACTGTGCGGATTTCCTTACGTTTTGGTGGTGGGGAAAAAGGCAAAGGATGGAAAGGTGGAGCTGTGGAAAAGACACACCGGCGAGAGAATAGACCTTGCGGTGGAGGATGCCCTACCTTATGTTAAAGAGCTCATAGAAAAGGATAAACAGTGAAGGAAAGCCTTTACTGGTGGCTCGCACTAAAATCTGTTGTAGGGCTTGGAGAGAGGAGTATAAAAAAGCTCCATCAGGCTTTCAAGGACCCAAGGCTTGTTTTTGAAGCAGACCAATGGAAACTTAAAGCCCTTGTGGGCGATGCAAAGGCACAGGCGATAAAGGAAAAGAAGTTCAGCTTTGAGCCGGAAGAGGTTATAAAAGTTGTGGAGAGGGAAGGGATAAACTGGGTGTGTCTTTCGGACCCTCAATATCCCGTAAGGCTAAAGGAAATTGAGGACCCACCGCCCGTGTTGTTTTACAGAGGGGAGCTAAAAACGGTAAGCTGTTTTGGTGTAGTTGGCACGCGCAACCCAGACAACTACAGCGTAAGATACACAAAGGAATTGGTGGGATTTCTGGTAGGCAAGGGCTACGCCATAGCTTCAGGAGGAGCCAAGGGCATAGATGCCTACGCCCACAAGTTTTGCATAGAGGCGGGTGGCTATACCCTCTGCCTTTTGGGAATGGGTATCCTTGAGGTGCCCCAAAGGATGCAGGACTTCATCCTCAGAAGCGGTGTTCTTCTTTCTGAGCTCCTACCCTGGGAAAAGGCAGACAAGCATACCTTTCCAAGGAGGAACAGGCTCATAAGTGGCATCTCTGAAGGTGTTTTCGTGGTAGAAGCGGGAGAGAACTCGGGTGCCCTAATAACAGCTTACTACGCCAAAGAGCAAAACAGACCCGTTTATGTGCATGTGGGCTATGGCATAAGCGAAAGGTGGGAAGGATGCATAAAGCTGGTCAATGAGGGTGTTGCTAAGCTGGTGGGAAGGGTTGAAAAGTTTGGCTTAAAGGAAGAAATCCAAGAGGAGGACCCAGTGCTTATGGCTTTAAACACTCCAAAGACCCTCAGCGAACTTTCTCAACTTTTGGGCATAGACGAAAGGGAGCTCCACCAAAAGCTGGGCTTTTATGAACTGGAGGATCTTATCACCCGAAGCGGAAGCTACTACATCAGGCTAAAGCAGGAGTGGGACGAATACCAAACCCACCAACAATTTTTTCCATCCTTTGAGGAAATATAACAAAACCGCCCCCAAACTTAGGCTAAGGATCGTCTCCCAAAGGCTAAAGTTAAAAAATAGCATGGGTGCAAAGTCCGAGAAAAATATCACGGAGGCGTTTATAAATCTTCCAATCACCTCCAAAGGAAAAGCTGGCAGAGAAAAGAAAGTCAGCATATCCAAAAAGCCATAAAAGGTAAAGGCTAAGAAGGGAACGGAAAGCAGAGGAGTTAGCAGAATGCTAAAAGGTGCAGAAAAGGAAAAGAGGGAAAGGATGGGCATGGTCCCCAAAAAGGCAAAGAAGGACACCCAAAAGGAGAGAAAAACCGCATCCTTTCTGGGAGGGTCTCGGAGCGACAGCAAAATATAAAGGGTTGCACAAAAGGAGAGCCAAAAGGAGTATGAACTTACATACTCGGGAAAGAGAAGAAGTATTACGCCACCAGATGCTAACAGAATACCCAAAAGGTTTGGTCTTTCTCCGTACAAAAGCAATAGGATGGACGCAAGGATCATAAGGTAAGCCCTGAGGACGGGAGGCTCAGAGGGAACCAAAAAGAGGGCGTAAAAGCTAACACCCAAAAGGGCAAGCCAAAGCCCAAGCTGGTAGGGAGCCAAAAATCTGAGCATAAGTGCCAAAAGGCTAAGATGCCCACCAGAGACCACCAAAAGATGCACAAGCCCAGTAGTCAAAAAGGCAGATTGAACCCTCATGGGAACAACGCTCTGATCTTCTCCCAAAAAGTATGCCAAGGATAAAGCCCTGACCTCTTGGTCTCCTATCCTCTCCTCCAAACGCTTGGCAAGGCGATCCCTCAGGGAAGGTGGAATATTAGCAAAGGATACATCTCTGTATGTAGCACTAATAAAAATCCTTCCTTCCCTCACTCTGACCTTTCCATAAACCTCCAGGTATTTAGATGGCACATCCTCCGCCCCATAGACCCTCAAAAAGGCAGTCTTCTCGTAAATTTCTGGGAAGTCCCCACCCAAAACCTTTGCCCGGGCAGAAAAGCCCTTATCTGAAACCTCTCCCACGCCTTCCACCCTAAGAATTAGCCTACCCTCTCCCAGGTCTTCCTCATAAAGGTATAGGTCATAGGAGCGAGGAACCGCAAGGATCAAAGACAGCAAAAAGAAAAGTAAGGGAAATAAAAGATCAAACCTCACCGCCCAAATGCTTCATAACCGTTTCCATATCCTTGTCTCCCCTGCCGGAGAGGTTGAAGATCACTATGTCATCTTTACTTAACTTACTGGCTATCTCTACCACCCTCAGGACCGCATGGGCTGGCTCCAAGGCAGGAATGATCCCCTCAAGCCTTGAGAGGAGCTTAAAGCCCTCCAGAGCCTCTTGGTCTGTAGCATAAACATACTCTGCCCTTCCGATCTCAAAGAGGTATGCATGCTCTGGACCTACCCCCGGATAGTCAAGCCCTGCAGAGATGGAGTGGGTGGTTAAAATCTGCCCTTCTTCGTCTTGTAAAAAGAAGGACCTCATTCCGTGCAAAACTCCCACCCTCCCTGCGTTGATGGATGCAGAATGCTTGCCCGTCTCAAGCCCAAGACCACCCGCCTCCACACCCACAAGCCTAACCCCTTCATCCTCCACGAAGGGATAAAAAATTCCCATTGCATTGGAGCCACCGCCTACGCATGCAACCACCACCTTGGGCAGTTTGCCCTCCTTTTCCAAAATCTGCCCCTTTGCCTCTTTACCTATTACGCTCTGAAAGTCTCTGACCATCATGGGAAAGGGATGAGGTCCCACCACAGAGCCTATTATGTAATGGGTGGTCTCCACATTGGCAACCCAATCCCTGAGGGCTTCGTTTATGGCATCCTTTAGGGTTCTGCTTCCACTTTTGACTACCCTCACCTCCGCACCCAAGAGTTTCATCCTAAACACGTTCAGCCTCTGCCTTTGGGCATCCTCCTCTCCCATATACACCACACATTCCAAACCAAGCAGAGCACAGGCAGTGGCAGTAGCCACCCCATGCTGACCCGCACCAGTTTCTGCGATTATTCTGTTTTTTCCCATCCTCTTGGCAAGCAGAGCCTGTCCAAGGGTGTTGTTGATCTTGTGGGCACCCGTATGCAAAAGGTCCTCCCTCTTTATGTATATCTTTGCCCCTCCCGCATACTCGGTCAGGTTCTTGGCAAAGTAAAGGGGCGTAGGTCTGCCCGCAAACTCTCTAAGGTAATACTCAAACTCCCGCCAAAAGCTTGGGTCTTCTTTAGCCTTTTGGTATTCTTCCTCAAGTTCCTCTAAGGCGTACATTAAAGTCTCCGGCACAAACCTTCCACCAAAGCTTCCAAAGTATCCTCTCTCGTTTGGCACCTTCATAGCAAGGCTAATTATAAGCCTTAGCTATTTACTTTTGAGGTGGAAAGTTTTCCTATGCTCGGATGATTAAAACAGGGGCGAGATGCCCCTGCCGAGGGTCTGAGTGGCGGGGGGCGGGGAACCTCAGAACCCTCTTTATTATCTATTATAACCACCAAGATTATGCTTTCCTGACAGTGCCCTACTTCAAAAACTTCTCCCAGTATTTGTCTATTTCTTCGTCCGTCCAGCCTGTAGTCTCTTTCAGTCCCTCTTTGAGAACATCCAGATAGAGTTTAGAGGGTGGGTTGTAGCTAAACTTCTCCTTTGATGTAAAGGTTAGAATATCAAGCCCATCAAAAGTGCCTAAATTTATTTCTTTTTCATACCAACTTCCCTCTTGAGATTTCACGCATTCATACTGTTCTCGTGTCATCTTCCAAAGCCTGACTACCGCATGATACTCAGGATCAGGTTCTATTTCAGGAGACAAGAAAGCTACGCCACCATCCCAGCGTCCGGAATATTTCCCAAAATAAACTCTGTAGGGGACCTTTCTCCATCCGAGAGACACAGGTTCTGTTTTATCAGGGCATCCTGTATGACTTGGTAAACCTCTGAAGCTTTCGCCTTTAATGTAGGCTAAAAGCCTTTCCGTAAGTAAATTTGAACCGTAAGCTGCATAGATAACGTACTCCATATCTCTTTCCCTCCTTAGGGAAATATTTTAACTCGGTTGAAAAACTTATCAGAACTGCTTCAGGTCCTAACTATTAACCAGTCCAGTCCGCGGATGCCAAAAGCTGAAATCTTCGTATGAAGAAAAAAAGAAAACAGCCTCTATAATATCCTTCCATACCTCGGGTGAGAAATTCGAAGAAGCTGGAAAAACCTTTTGACAAATAGCCCTTAGTGGGCAGAGGTTTATAATACCCTCAAATCCCACTAAGGAGGTGCAAAAATGAATTACCTTAATAGTTTATACCAACAAGTCCTTTTGTCCATCTCTATAATCTTACCAGACTGCGAAAAGCAAGTAAAAGTAGGAAGACCGCCAAAAGTTTCAGACTTACAAATAGCTTGCCTGTATGTTATGTCCTATATAACAAACACACCAGTGCTTAATCTTGCTAAAATCCTTATAGACCCTTCCATTCAGTCTTATCACTTGTTTAGAAAATATAGAACCGCAAGAGTTTATAAACTTTTAGAACTATACAGAAGGAGAATGAACTTGATAATCTTGATTTTAAGCATGCTATTTGGAGAGGAAATAAAACTGATAGTTGATGGCACTATTCTAAGGGTTGCAAACATATACAGGGCACAGACAAGAAAGATAAAGAGAGTTGCAGGAAAGAAATTTTGGACAAAAAGGAAAAGAAACATCTACAGTTGGGATTACCAAAGGAATGTAAGATTTGAAGATGTTCATTATGGGCTTTTGGTAATGATTGTTTGCGATAGGAATGGGATTGTTTATGACCTGTGGGTTCACCCTGCCAGCTATCATGAAGTAAAGTCTGTAAGGATAAGGTATCAAAAGAGTTTGTGGTTTAGGACGCTTGCGGACAGTTTTTGTCTTATGGGTGATAAAGGGTATAGAGGTTTGGAGTATGTGCATGTATGTGAGGATAAGCCAGACAAGAGTGTTAGGCAGGTGATAGAGGCTGTCAATTCTCAGATAAAGCTTTTCAACGGAGTTAGCAGGTGGAGGAATATTACGACCTTACTTGCTTACCTTCAGGGTTATGCTATTGGGTATAGTTTCTTCAGGAAGTCTTGGTTGTTTAAATAATTTCTCACCCGAGGTGTATTATATGTTATAATAATTATATGCCAAACCTTGTCATAACCGGAGGAACTAAAGGAATTGGCAGGGCGGTAGTGGAACTCCTTTTAAAGGAAGGATGGAACGTTTGCACCTGCGGAAGAACGGAGGAGGGATTGAAAAGACTTAAAGAAGAACTAAAAGAGCCGAGAAATTTATACGTGAAAGTCTGCGATGTGGGGGATAAAAATTCTGCCAGAGCCTTTGTGGAATTTTGCAAAGAAAAGCTCGGAGACTTTGACCTTTTGATCAACAACGCCAGCATACTGGGGGAGAGATTGCCCATAGAAAAATATCCCGAGGAGGTCTGGGAGGAGGTCATAAGGGTCAATCTAAACGGCGTCTTTTACATCACCAAGTATGTCCTGCCCTATGTGAAAAGTGGAGGAGTGATAATAAATCTATCCTCTGGGGCGGGCAAACGACCAGCACCCTACTGGGGTGCCTATGCGGTTTCAAAGTTTGGAGTGGAGGGTTTTTCTCTGCTTTTGGCGGAGGAGCTAAAGCCAAAGGGAATAAAGGTGTATGCCTTTAACCCCGGTGCCACCAGAACCCAAATGAGGGCAAAGGCTTATCCACAGGAGAACCCACTCACCCTAAAGCCACCAGAAAAGGTGGTAGAGTTCATAATGAAGCTCATAAAGGACAGACCGGAAAAGGTAAGCGTAGATTATGGGTTATAAAGAAAAACTTCTATTAGCCTTGGGGCTCTTATCCGCCCTGTTTGTCCTCCTAATACACGGCACTGTGGTCCCAAGTCCATCCACCTTTTCCTACCTTATTGCCATAACCAGTATTCCTACCTTCTTTCTGTTTGCGGGTACTGTGCTTGCTCCCCTTTTGGTGGGTCGGTCCCTCATTAAAAGCAAGTTTTACTATACCGCCCTGTTCCTCGTTCCTTCTCTCATCCCTCAAGCCTTTCATATTCTTTCTTTTTCCTTCTTTCCTGACTTCATAACACCAAACCATAGGGATAAGGTCTCTTGGCTACACATTACCTTTACAGCATACACGTTGCTTGGCATAACCCTTGGAATGCTTCATAAAAACGGTAGGTTTCCCTACTTTAAGCTCTTTGCTTTGCTACTTTCCTCTTTGGCGGTTTCCTTCTATATAGTGCTTTATTATCCCTTGCTTCCCAAAACCTACATGGAGGGAGTGGGTTCAACCACCATTTCCGATGTACTCTGGGCTGGGCTTGCTCTTTGGGGCTTTTTGCTTGCTTACTTTATAGTAAACAAAAAAGCCTACAGCAATAAGGTAAGCGAACACATAGCCTTGGGTATGTTCTTTTACAGCGTTGGCTCTGCACTTCTCATTTTTTACACCCACTTTAGGGACATAATTTGCATAGCGGTTTCCCTTTATAGGGCTCTGGCTTATTTGCTCTTTGCCTATGGCTTTGTTAAGTTAGAGGTTGTTGATATTGGTAAAGAAACAATTATATATTCAAGGACTATTTTGAGCTCTCTTGAAAAGGCAGTGCCCAAGTGGGAGGGCGGTGTGCTGAAAGTTGCATTGGGTAAGGTCTTTGAAAAGAGTTTTATAAATAGCTTATGCATATACGACCTCAGCACAAAGGAGCTAAAGGCTTACTTTTATGGACTGAAGGAAAGGGAGGAAGACCTAAAACCACCTGAAGATTGGAACAGGACTTTAGAAGAAAGAATGGGCATTTTAGAAGATGGTAGGTACTTTCATGTTAGAGACGGATATTTGCTACTCAGTAGATCTTCTGCGGATTTAGAAAACCCTTTAATAAACATCCACACAAGAAACATAGAAAGCCATCTCTTTTTGTATTTCCTACAGCATAAGAACTTTGATGAGCTCCTTAAAGAAAAGTCAAGGAAGATTCAAAAGCTATACACCATACTGGAGACCTCCGAATACACCGTTCAGGCATCCGATGACATAGATACCTTTTCAAAGCAGGTATTGGACAGGCTGGACTATGTTTTGCCTATGGACGGTAGCTTCTTTTATATGTTTGACCAAAACGCAGAAAGCATAGAAAGGCTCATCCTCTCTTCTCTGTTTGTAATAAACTTTACAGAAGAGGATGCAAAGTTGCTCCTTGCGGAGGTTCAAGCAGACCCAAACACTTTGAGGACGAAAGATAACTTTTGCTTTGCCAAGTTTGAGCATGGTCACTATCAAGTGGGAGTGGTGGGCGTCAGGTTAAAGGAACCCTTTGGTAAGGATGACATTGTTTTCTTCAAAACCGTTTCCAATCAATTGTTCCACATAGTAAGGTTGATGAAGGTTATAGAAGACCTAGAAAGTGCCCAACTGAGCGTTAAGTTCCTCTCCGAGTATGACCCACTTACTATGCTATATAACAGAAAAACCTTTAAATGGTATGTTAGAGATAGCATAGAAAGAAGCTCAAGGACAGGTTCTGCGTTCTCTATAGTCCTCATAGACATAGACGACTTCAAGCTTGTAAACGATGTATATGGACATCATACCGCGGACATGGTTCTAAAAGAGCTCGGCGAAAGGTTAAAAAAGAACCTTAGGAGAATGGATATCCCAGCGAGGTTTGGAGGGGATGAGTTTGCAGTTCTCCTGCCAGACCTTTCAAGGGATACCGCACGGGCGGTAGCAGAAAGGCTTGTAAACATACTTTCAAAGTCTGTAAAAATAGAAAATAAAGAAATTTCTTTAAGCGTATGTGCGGGTGTAGTGTCGTATCCTCAGGACGGCACCAGCCAGGAGGAGCTCCTAATCTACGCAGAGTACTTAATGAGGGAAGCAAGAAGGAAGGGTAAGGGCATAGTCCTAAGTTCCGAAGAATCTCCTCATAAATTCTCTGTGGTAAAGGAGGTCGGAAGGTCCATTTTGGAAAGCTTTGAGAAATCCTCCGTTGTGCCCTTCTATCAGGAGATCATAGACCTAAAGGACATGTCCCTCTTTGGCTTTGAGGTGCTTATGAGGATTAAGTTTAACGGTAGATTTTTGAGTGCGGGGGAATTTGTAAATGTGGCGGAGAGGATAGGTGCCATGCAAAAGCTTGACCTTATGCTTATAGAAAGGGTTTTTGAAAACTATAAGCTTTTTGAAAATAAATTTTTCTTATTCATTAACATGACGCCGGATAACGCCACAGAGGAGTTTGCAGAAAAGGTCAGAGACCTTGCGGATAAGTATTCTGTCCCTACTACCAATGTTATCTTTGAAATCACGGAAAGAAAAGCCGTTGAGGATATTATGCAGATTGTAAGCTTTGTTAGTAAGTTGAAAGATGAGGGCTTTCGCTTTGCCATAGATGACTTTGGCTCGGGCTATTCCTCCTTTTACTATCTCAAATACTTGCCCGTGGACTTTTTAAAGATTGATGGAGAATTTATAAAAAGTCTTCCCAATTCGCCCAAAGACAGAATTTTCATTGAGGGAATCGTAAGCGTAGCAAAGAAAATGGGAATTAAAACCCTTGCAGAGTTTGTGGAAGATGAAGAGGTCTTGAAGGTGGTTAAAGATTTAGGCATTGACTACGCACAGGGTTATTACTTTGGAAAGCCAGAACCTTTGGAGGAAAAGCTCAAGAAGCACTTCTCCAAAGTATAAACCCAAGGGATTGGAAGAGGGAATTTAAAACAAAGGCAAACACACCCACCCAAAGGGTGGCGTTGTACCAGAATTTCATAGGATATACCCTAAGTAGCATGTCTTGATCTAAGAAGCGCCAAGAGTATGGGTCAAAAAAGAAGTTGTGGAAAGCCTCAAAAAGTAGGTCGTAGTTTAAAAGGGAAAAGATAATAACAAAGATTACCAAAATCTCCGTAAGGGTTGCACCAAGAAGGAGCGTAAGACCCATTTTCCTTTTGTCCTTTAGGCTAAAAAACAGAATTAGCCAGAGGGGACCTCCAAGGTAGAGAGCTCTAAAGACCACTGAAAGAAGTTCCTTCACATCCTGCATATGCTTTATTTCCTTTTCCCTAAAAAGTCCAGAATTGATAAACTCCTGCATTCCCTCGTCGGATAGCACAGACCTTAGCCCCAGCTTGGCAATGCTTAACCTTTCTTCGTAGCCCATACCCCACCTGTCCGGTGGCAGGTTTCCAAATCTGTAATTCAACTCCACAAAAAACTCTGTAAAGGCAAGCCTAACGCACAAAAAAACAAGAAGGAAGGGAAAGAAAAGGGAGAGGAGGATGACCCTTTTCACTAATACCCTCTGATCTGCGTCTGCCCTACGTGGCAAGCTATACAGGACTTTTGACCTCCAAACACTTGAAAGACCAAAGCTTTCTGCGATCCTCTGATGCTTTGTGTGGATCTCTTCCACCGGTTTGAACTTTCTTACCTGAGGTATGCCTACGCCCTGATGGCATTGATAGCAGGTTAGCATTGCATCCTTCCAAAGGGCAACTGCCTTCTCTTTGTCTTTCTCTTCCAAAGCCTTTGGAAGTTCTTGGTATAGAATGGCGTTCCTCTTTCTAACCACTGTCTTTATATCGTCGGACCATTGGGCTACCATAGGTCCAGCCAAAGCCATGTTTTTACCACAGGCGGAAAGTCCCAGAGGGCTCCTGACAAGCCTTAGGGCGGTGTCAAACTCACCCTTTTCTATGTGTCCCCTCAATGCCACAAAGGAAAAGAAGGTTCTGTAGGCACCCGCTTTGAAGTTTAGTCTAACATCCGCAAGGTATTTGGCAGACTGTATAGTTTGCTCCTTGTTAGCTCCACCTACCAGCAGAATCCTTTTTCCATCCTTTTCCACCATCTTTATGGTGGGCTTTTCAAAGGTCAGTCCCAGCTCCTTTACCACATCGTTGTTGGTGCCAACCACTATGATGTTTTTCCACTGAAGGTTCTTTAGTTGGGCGTCGCTTACCAGTAGTGGTGGTATTTTGGACTGTTTTACCTCCTCCGCACCAAAGCCAATGTCTTCTGCCCACTGCCCCAAGTAAAAGGCAATCTTACCCGCTTGGGCTACAACCTCCGGGTCCTCCTTTGAACCATAAACGACTAACACATTGGGAATGGCCACATCCTTTAACATAGCGGGCGTGCCACTCCAAACTTCCCCGTAGGTAATGTATGGAAATAACCTATCCGCAAAGTTAGGCTCTATGACTGGCTGTGCTAAGACAACACCAAAGGGCAAAAGCAAGAGGCTTTTTTTCATGGCTTAAACCTCCCAGTTAATATTTTACCAAAGAGTTAAAAACAAGCAAGGAGGGGTGAATATGTTCTATGTCATCTACGCTGCATACGGTTCTAATCTACTTATCCTTAGTTTAAAAAGTTGAGGGATCAAACCCAAGGCTCGAATTCCATCACCTGCTCAAAGGTATAAGGGCATTCCTGTGGAAAATCTTTTTCCGTGAGGAGTCTGCCAAAGTATTTTTTAGCAAGATTCTTGTTTTCATCTTCTTTAAACCATCTTACAAGCCTTTTTACAGCAATACGCCAAGCGGTGGGCAACTCCTCAACCGACTTTTTCCTTATGCTTGGATGCCTTTCAAAGATAACATCAAGTTCATTTCTTGCATTGTTTATGCTTTTTATCCAGCTGTGTCCTACATATTCTCTGTCCCTGAAGTTTTCCCACTTGTAAAGGTGTTCCAAGATTACCGCCATAAAGCTAACCACACTATCCAGATACCTCTGTCCCATATCCTCTATCTCCTCCAACAGGTTCTCCCAATCTACAAGGTCATATTCTTTGTTTTTGAGAAGTCTGAGATTTTCCTGCACCCACAGATAAAAGTCCTTTTCATAAAGTTCTTTTAGGTTTTGGGTTTTTGTCTCCATAGGTTCAAATATAAGCCAGCCAAGCGTAGGAATACGACTAACTAAGTTTGGGCTTTTGTCTGAAACAAAGCCTTAGGACTGCCCTTGATTTTCTCCCTCGTGTTTAAATCTTTCATGCTCCTTTTTGCAATTACGAAGGGCGAAAATGCCTGCAAGTCCTATTATAAACACGATAGGGATAAGGACGATTAAAACTTCCTCATGTCCGCTCCTTTCTTTAGCAGGGGTAAGAAAATAGCCCAAAAGCCCCAGAGATCCTAAACTTCCCACCAAAACAAAAACTATAAAAACGATATACGCTATCCACCAACTTACCTTAGCTAATTCCTCAGTTGTTCTGCCAAGTATTTCCAGTTTTGCTAAGTAGTCTATGAGTCTTTTCTGTTCCCGGATGACAAAGCTAATAAAAAAATTCCATAAAGGAGCTAAGTAGTCTATGAGTCTTTTCTCTTCCTGCTTTGTGTCGTCTTTCTTTTCCTCTTCCTGCTCTGTGTCTTCTTCCTTTTTATTCTTCTCCACCACCAAAGCAAGCAACTCCTCCCTCAACTTCTCATCCTTCACCTCTTCCATAATCCTCTTTATAAGTTCCTTGTCGTCCATAGCTACTACCTCCCACATTGTTTATTTTAGCAAACTACGCATCTGAGGCTATTCCAAAAACTCCCTCATTGTGACCTCCTCCAGTGGACAAAGGAGCTAACCCGTTTTTCACTATATTCAACGCCCTAAGTTTTTATTTCTCTTCATTACTTAACCCAAGCTTGAACTGTAGGCTAACAAAAATCAAACATAGCTTTAAAACTCTTGTGTGTCAGTGGGTTTGTATTTTTAGAACAGTCTCTATAAAAAACTTGACAAAAATGGACTAAATTTTTAAACTATAAAGATAAGGAGGTGTAAATATGGCGGAGAAGGTCATAGGCATTGACTTGGGAACTACCAACTCGGTTGTTGCTGTTATGATAGGCGATGAGCC
>AGQM01001111.1_pt1 | contig 15643 bp, 12 predicted proteins | sample 1512301 | NCBI WGS metagenome assembly AGQM01 (sample SAMN07436262, study PRJNA71319) | hot springs metagenome | isolation source: samples from 5 sites along the outflow channel of Bison Pool, an alkaline... | place: USA: Yellowstone National Park
CAAGCCTTAGAGGGTAGCCGTGCCTCTTGGGAATTACTTGCCCCATCATCTTGTAAGCTAAGATGGTGTCCTCTTCATAGAGATATTCCAAGGGTAGGTTGGTGGTGTAGCCCTCTAAACAATGCACCAACACAAAGCGCGCACTGTGCTTTGGTTTTACCCTTTTGAGAATTTCAAGGGTCTGAACGCCTTCCCATAGGATCTCCTTAACACTCCACCGTGTAACGCAGTGAAAGTCCGCCACCAGCTCCACCGAGGGCAGAGAAAGAAGCTCGTCGTAGGTTAACTCCAAAGGCTTCTCCACCTCACCCCAAACCTTGAACCTGTATGAGCCCATATCCCAGTCGGGAATATCATCCACTATGTCATAGATTATGGGTGCAGAGATCCACCTCTGCCCCGGCGGTAGCCGGTCTTCCCTAAGGTTTATATCGCTAACAATTCTTTTCTTCATGGCGGAATAAATTTTAAAAGATGGAAACCTGTCCCAAGTGTGGAAGGCTTTTAGAGGTTATTGAATGCTGTGGTGGTGGCATTTTCTTGTGCACAGAGTGTAATGAATACTTCTACCCGGGAGAACTCATAGACCCTCAAAGTCCCTCTGAGGAGGTTTCAAAAGAAGCTCCCGGGCTACCTTCAGAGGTTCTTCCCCCTCCACCACCACACGATAAACCGCCCAAGAGATAGGTGCGTATAAGTTGAGCTTTTCTGAAAGCCCCTTTACCGCCTTTACCGTCTCTTTGCCCTCCACCACCTGCCCTATTTTCTCCTGTGCCTGTTCAAGGCTTAGCCCTTCCCCCAATAAAAAGCCAAAGGTTCGGTTTCTTGACTTGGAAGAGGTGGAGGTTAAAACCAAGTCTCCCAAGCCAGAAAGTCCGTAAAAAGTTTGTGCCTTTCCACCCAATGCGGTGCCCAACCTAACCATCTCCACAAGCCCCCGGGTGATAAGACCAGCCCTTGCGTTGTCTCCAAAGCCAAGTCCATCAGAGATACCGCAGGCTATGGCGATCACATTCTTTAGTGCTCCTCCAAGCTCCACACCCACTACGTCCTCCGAGAGATAAACCCTAAAGAGCTCCGAGGAAAAGAGTTGTCTCACCTCTTTCAAAAGTTCTACATCCTCCCCAGCCAACACCACCGCACAGGGAAGTCCCTTTGCAGTTTCCTCCGCAAGGAGGGACCAGAAAGGGCAAGAACTTTACAATCTGGGAAAAGCTCCTTTAAAACCTCAGAGACCCTCTTGTTGGTGCCCACCTCCAAACCTTTTGACGCAGATATAAAGATCTTTCCCTTTATGCTTTTCCCTTCAAGCACCTTTCTTATGACCTGCACGGGCAAGGCTATAAGTATGTACTGGGAAAAGTCTAAGGCTTCCTCCAAGTGGGTGGTAGCCAAGGGCTTTTTTTCAAAGTCTATACCCCAATAAGGGTCCCTTCCTTCTTTGAGGGCTTCCACCACGGAAGAATTTTTGTCAAAGAGCATAACCTCATTGCCCTTCCGAGATAGAACGAGCCCCAGGGCGGTGCCCCACCTTCCCGCTCCCAAAATGGCAACCTTACTCATGGGCAAAGTCCAAAAGATGTAGTCGCTTTGGTCTCGTAAGGTCTATTTGATAGACCACCTTTCCCTTCAACCTTTGCAAGCTTAAGAGCTTTCTATTTAGGTCTTTGTCCCAAGATATAAAGCTAAATCCTGAGGGAGTTTTAAGCTCAAGCCTGTTTTCGTCGTAGTTTTTTGGTATCAGCTCGCACTCGCACATAAAGGTGGGCGGAGGAAATCCTTCCCCAAAGGGTTCCAAGCTGTGTAGCTTTTTTATAAGCTCGGGAGTGATCCTTTCCAAAGAGAGAGGCGCATCTATCTCAAGGATCGTGGAAAAGGGCTCCATATCCTTTAGGCTCTCCTCCACCATGTCCATAAACAGCCCTAACTTTTCCTTTTCCATGCTCAAGCCCATGGCGTAAGAGTGCCCTCCCCACTTCAGGTAAAGGTGAGAAAACTGACTTAGCAGTGAATACACATCTATGCCGTTGGCACTTCTTACGGAACCTATTGCCCGATCACCCACCGCAAAGACCGCAGTGGGCTTTTGAAACTCTGCAGAGAGCCTACCCGCCACCAGCCCCGCCACACCACCCGCCCAACTATCAAGAACGATCACCAAAAACTTCCTGTCCTTCTGAGAGAGGGCTTGCTTTAGGGCAAGCTCATATGCTTTTTCACTTATGAGCCTTCTTCTTTGGTTTATCTCCTCTATCTTGTTGGCAAGGGACCTTGCCCTGTCTTGATCTTCAGTCAGGAACAGCTTTAGGGCTATGGATGGTCTTGAGACCCTACCGGGTGCGTTTAGCCTTGGCACCAAAGAAAAGGTTATATCCCTTGAGGTTATGGTTCCGTTGAGTCCCACCTTTTCCATAAGGGCTTTTATTCCGTAAGCCTTTATCTGACCTTTTTGCACGTACTCCAAACACTTTATGCCGTAGGAAACTATTATCCGGTTTGTTAAGTTCAGTGGCATAAAGTCTGCCAAGGTGCCTATGGCGGGCAAGTAAAGGTCCAGCCTTGGGTCGTAATCCACGTTTAGCTCTCTGGTAAGAAGGGCTATAAGATAAAAGACCAAGCCTACGGAGGATAGTTCTTTAAGTTCCTTGGGTAAATCCTGAGAGAGCTTTGGATTTAGTAGTATGGCGGGAGGAAGATCCTCTCCCACGTTGTGATGGTCTATTACCACTGCATCCCTTTTGAACTCTCTGAGCTCTTCTGCTGCGGTAGTGCCGTTGTCTATGGTTATCAAAAGGTCTGCGTAGTGGGAGAGCTTATCAACGAGCCTTTTGTTTAGACCGTAGCCCGACTGCCTGCTGGGAAGTAGCGGGACCACCGTTATGGGAAAGTTCTTCAAAAACCTATAGAGCAGTGCGGTGCCAGTGATCCCATCCACATCGTAATCTCCAAAGAGCACAATCCTTTCTCTTCTATCTATCGCCTTTTTTATTCTCTCCACCGCCAGTTCTATGTTTGGTATGCGATGAGGTGGAAGTAGTTTTTTGAGCCGAAGGTCCAAGATGGACTGATCCTTTCCTCTGTTGGCAAGGATTTGGGCAACGACCTCCCCCAGTTCAGAGACTGCATCTTCCTCGGGCTTTATCATCTCACTTAAAAGAACCCACTCCTTACCCGACAACCCTTTCATTCAAAAATTCCTCCGCCCACTTGCCAATGCTTCCCGCTCCCATAAAGACCAGCACGCAGTCCCTAAAGTTCTCTTCCAGATAGGAAAACACCTCCTCTTTGGTGGGTAAATAAACAGCCCCGCTTTTCTGAGCCAAATCCTCTGCCCTCACGCTCCAAAGGTTCTCCTCTCCAGCAGAGTATATGTCCGTTAGGATGCAAAGGTCTGCGGATTTTAAAACCTCCGCAAACTCATCAAAGAGATAGTAGGTCCTTGAGTATCTGTGAGGTTGAAAGACGAGGGCTATTTCCTTTTGAGGATAAAGCTCCCTCAGGCTATTCAGCACCGCCCTTATTTCCGTAGGATGGTGTCCGTAATCGTCATAGACCAAACAACCCTTTATTTCACCCTTCAGCTCCAACCTTCTCTCCGCATTTTTAAAGCCCTCCAGTGCCTCAAAGATCACCTTTGGTGGAATATCCATCTCCAAGCATACGCTTACGCAAGCTAAGGCATTATAAACGTTATGCTTGCCTGGAACCCCGAGCATTACCCTACCCAAAGGTTTATCCTTGTGTAGCACCTCAAAGGTATAATGTCCGTTTTTCAAGCTTAGCCCAACAGCCTTAACCTGCGCGGGCTCTTCAACGCCATAGGTAATTACCCTCCTTGAGATCTTCGGCAGGATCTCTCTGCTGTTTTGGTCATCCAAGTTTATAACGGAAAAACCATAAAAGGGTACACTGTTGGCAAACTCCAAAAAGGCATTCTTTATATCCTCCAAGTCCTTGTAAAAGCCCAAATGCTCCCTGTCTATGTTGGTGATCACCGCAACAGTTGGATGCAGTTTTAAAAAGGAACCGTCGCTTTCATCTGCCTCAGAGACTATAAGGTTATCCTTCCCAAGCTTTGCGTTGCTACCGAACCTTTTTAGAATACCACCCACTATAACCGTTGGGTCGTAGCCCGCCTCGTGCATTACATGGGCTATCATTGACGTGGTTGTGGTCTTTCCATGAGATCCACAGACCGCTATACCCTCCCTCAGGCGAAAGAGCTCCGCCAACATCTCCCCCCGAGGGATCACAGGAATACCCCTCTTCCTTGCTCCTTTAACCTCCGGGTTGTCCATAGAAACCGCCGAAGAATAAACCACCACCTGCGCATCCCCCAAGTTTTCCTCCTTGTGTCCTATAAACACCTTTGCCCCCATACTCCTCAAAAGTTCCGTGTTTTTGTTCTCCCTTAGGTCCGAGCCGGAGACCCTGTAGCCCATCTGCAAGAGCACCTGCGCGATCCCGCTCATACCTATTCCACCAATACCCACAAAGTGAAAGTTTTTTATCTTTTCCCTGAACATAGCAAAATGTATTTTAAATATAAGTTTTACTTACGGTGTGAGAGTTATACTTCCCTTCTGTCAAATCCTTCGTTAAAGTTTAAACCAAGTTTTTGCACTGTATTATTATGTTTCTTGACCATGCTTATAGCCAAGCATCTTCCCTCCGCAAAAGATGCCCGCATATATATGTCCGTTGAAAGAACCTATTTAGGTTATATAAAGCTTTCCCTTTACACCCTGTCTTTTGCGGTTTTTCTGAGGAAATTGGAGGTGCTCGCAGATATAACACAGAAGATACACGTATCCGTATTTTTGGAAACTGTGGCTATAGCTTTGTCCATAGTGGGCACTTTTCTTATAATCGCAGGCATTCTTACTTTTTATTCTGATATAAGATACATAGAAGGAGGTATAGAAGTGTCTCCGAAGGAAACCACTGACCCAAGGATCTATATGGCTGCGGAAAGGACATTCCTTGCATGGATAAGAACCTCTATAGCCCTGATAGTCTTTGGCTTTGTTATAGAGAAGTTTGAATTCTTCTTAGAACAGTTAGAGAAGGTTTTCAACATGTCCCTAAAGGGTGATCACAAAGCCCTCGCCGGTGTGGGAGTTTTCATAATATTTATAGGACTATTCACGCTTATACTTGGTGCAATAAACTTTTATAGAACCATAAAGCAGGTGGATATGGGTTATTATAAGACAAACACGTGGCTTTATAAAATTTACGGTGCTGTAATATTCCTTGCATGTTTGGTGCTAACCCTTTATGTGCTCAGGATCATTTAATAAAAAGGAAGTTCTTCATCTCTGAAGCCCGTTGATGCGTTTCACCCGAGGCGTTTAAAAAAAATATATAATTAATATCATCCCTTTTTGAAAGGAGGGCCACATGGCAAAGGGAACGGTAGCCTATAAAATTCTTGAAAGCCATTTGGTGAGCGGTAAGCTCATACCCGGCGAGGAGATTGCCATCAAGATAGACCAGACCCTTACCCAGGATGCCACCGGAACTATGGCATACCTGCAGTTTGAGGCGATGGGTGTGGATAGGGTAAAGACGGAGCTCTCGGTAAGCTACATAGACCACAACATGCTACAGACCGACTACAAGAACCCCGATGACCATAAATACCTTATGAGCGTGGCAAAAAGATACGGTATTTGGCTATCCAAGCCCGGCAACGGTATATGCCACCAGGTGCACTTGGAGAGGTTTGCCAAGCCCGGAAAGACACTGCTTGGCTCCGATTCCCACACTCCCACCGCCGGTGGCATGGGCATGATCGCCATAGGTGCTGGTGGTCTTGAGGTGGCAAGCGCAATGGCTGGCGAACCCTTCTATATGAGGATGCCCAAGATCGTAGGCGTCCATCTGAAGGGCAAGCTACCCGATTGGGTAACCGCCAAGGACATTATCCTTGAGCTTCTGCGTAGGCTCACAGTAAAGGGTGGTGTGGGCAAAATTTTTGAATATTTTGGAGAGGGTATAAAGGAACTCTCCGTTCCGGAGAGGGCTACCATTACCAACATGGGCGCAGAACTTGGTGCCACCACTTCAATCTTTCCCTCCGACGAGATCACAAGGGCATACCTGAGAGCCCAAGGAAGGGAGGAGGATTGGGTAGAAATCCTTCCGGACCCCGATGCAGAGTACGACGAGATTATAGAGATAGACCTATCTCAGCTTGAGCCACTGATTGCTTGCCCTCACTCTCCGGACAATGTGGTGCCCGTCAGAGAGGTGGAAGGTATAAAGGTAGATCAGGTAGTCATAGGTTCTTGCACCAACTCCTCCTTTGTGGACCTAACACGCGCTGCCAAGATTTTGGAAGGTAGAAAGGTCCATCCTGATGTGATCTTTGCGGTAGCCCCCGGCTCCAAGCAAGCCCTTGAGTTGATCACCCAAAATGGTGCCCTTTTGACCTTTCTAAAGGCTGGTGCAAGGATATTGGAAAGTGCCTGCGGTCCCTGTATAGGCATGGGTTTTGCACCTCCCTCCGGTGGTGTTTCCGTAAGGAGTTTTAACAGGAACTTTGAGGGTAGGTCCGGCACACCCGACGCAAAGGTGTACCTTGCATCCCCCGAGGTCTGCGTAGCCTGCGCCATTGCAGGAGAGATCATAGACCCAAGGAAGTTGGGTATTCCGTGGGTCAAGGTGGAAATGCCAGAAAGGTTCCCCTACGGCGACGAAGCCTTCATAGAGCCACTACCGGAGGAAGAAGCTAAAAAGGTGGAAATATACAGAGGACCCAACATAAAACCACTGCCAGAGTTTGATGAACTACCAGAAAGCATAGAAGGAGAGGTTTCCCTTATAGTGGGAGACAACATTACCACCGACCACATAATGCCCGCCGGTGCCAAAATCCTACCTCTGCGTTCCAACATCTACGCCATAAGCGAGTATGTATATCACTACGTGGACCCAGACTTTGTAAAAAGAGCGAAGGAAATCAGGGACAAAAAGGGCAAAGCAAACATCATAGTGGGTGGAGAGAACTACGGACAGGGCTCTTCCCGAGAGCATGCTGCGTTGGCTCCAAGGTTCCTGGGAGTTAGGGCTGTTATAGCAAAGTCCTTTGCCCGTATTCATCATGCCAACCTGGTCAACTTTGGCATAGTGCCCCTTGAGTTCAAAAACAAAGAGGACTACCACAAGTTCTCTTTGGGCGATGAGCTTTTGATCCCGGATCTTAAAAACAGACTACAGGAAGGTAAAGAAATCGTGGTTATAAACAAAACCACCGGAGAGGAGATCGTTTGCACATACAACCTTACTCCAAAGCAAATTTCTGTGCTCCTCAAAGGTGGTCTCTTGAACTGGATAAAAAGCAAGCAGGGGGTAAAGGTATGAAGCTAAGAAAGGTAGTTTCTGTGGTAGGTGCGGGAAATGTGGGGGAGCATACCGCCGCCCTCCTTGCCCTAAGGGGGCTGGTGGATGTGCGTATGTTTGACTTGCCCAAAAAGGACGGAGACAGAATAATAGAACCCGTTAAAGGAAAAGCCCTTGACATTCAGCAGATGCTATCCGCCCTCAACATTGACGGCAAAGTGGAAGGATACACTGTAAGCGCAGACGGAGAAGGCTACCAAGCCTTAGAGGGCTCCGACATAGTGGTTATAACCGCAGGCTTTCCAAGAAGACCGGGTATGTCAAGGGAGGACCTCTTGGAAAAGAACATATCCATCCTGTCGGTTATAGCCAGTAAAATAAAGGAATACGCTAAGGATGCCATAGTGATAGTGGTAACCAACCCAGTGGACCTTATGACCTACGCAGTTTATAAACTACTGGGCTTTGAACCCAAGAGGGTCATGGGGATGGCGGGCGTTTTGGATTCAGCCCGCTTTAAAACCTTCATATCAAAGGAGATAGACGTATCTCCCCAAGATATTCACGCCTATGTGATAGGAGGCCACGGTGACGAGATGGTTCCCTTGATCTCCATATCCAACGTGGGTGGCATACCCCTAAAGGACCTGCTAAGCAAAGAAAAGCTTCAGGAACTTATAAAAAGAACTCAGTTCGGTGGTGGTGAGATAGTGGACCTAATGGGCACCTCCGCCTATCATGCCCCCGCTGCGTCCATAGTGGAAATGGTGGAAGCCATAGTAACAAACAACAAACGCATACTGCCCTGCTCCGTCTATCTTGACGGAGAAGTGGGAGAATACTATGGAGTAAAGGGTGCCTGCGTGGGTGTGCCAGTCAAACTTGGCAACTGTGGAGTAGAAGAGGTAATCAAAATCCCCATGCTGCCAGAGGAACGCCAGATGTGGGAAAGGTCTGTGCAGTCGGTGTTAAAGAACCTAAAGGTGGTGGATGAACTTTTGAAGGTTATGGTTTAAAATCTATTATAAATGGTGTTTTTACCTTGGAGGTATTTGGTCCTACCTGCCCTTTTACTTTTAGGGGTGGGACTATTCATCCTTTACAAGGATTGGGAAAAAAAGAGGAACTTTGAGGCTTCTTACCTTGAGTGGGAGATAAGAAGGGTAGTGCAATCGGGGGAGGAGGAGAAGACTAAAAAGCTAATAGAGGAAGGGCTAAAAAAAGGAGGTGCCTTTAAGCCCCTCATTCTATCTTATGCTTTGGATGGAAAGGAAGATAGTAAAAAACTTTTAGAGATAATCTCATCCCTGAAGGATGATCAAATAAAGTCTTTATACACCGAGAGGTTAGCCTTTGCATACTACAAGGAAGGACAAAAAGAGAAAGCCCTCGGCGTTCTCAACTCTATAGGAAAAGACAGCTTTAACTACTACTCTGCCCAACTGCTTAAGACACAGATACTCTTAGACAGCAACAGAAAGGAGGAGGCAAGGAAGGTCTTAGAGTCCGTCCTCAAAGAGGCAAAGGGAACTTATTGGTCTAACTTAGCCCAAGCCCTTTTAATGGAGATGTAGGTATGAAACTCTTGATTGAAATAGGCACGGAGGAACTGCCCGCGGGTGTTATAAACCTAGCCCTAGAAAGCCTCAAGGAGGGCATTGAGAAACTCTTGGGAGTAAAAGTTATAAAAACCTACGGCACACCCCGGCGTTTAGCTATTCTAACAGAAGACTTTGAAAACACACCAACGGAAAAAGAGGAGATCATAGTTGGTCCTCCTGTTAGCGTAGCTTACGAGGATGGGAAGCCCACGAAGGCACTTTTGGGATTTTTGCAAAAGGTCTCTGCCACTCAAGAGGAAGTGATAGAAGTTCAAAAGGGAGAAGGAAGGTATGTGGCGGTTCGTAGGGTTCAAAGGGAAAAGACGCCCTTGGAGAGATTGAAAGAAGAGTTTGAAGGGCTTTTACAATCCATTCCCTTTCCCAAACGGATGCGTTGGAATTCAGAGGGTTTGACCTTTTCAAGACCTATCCGGTGGTTGTGTGCCCTCTACGGAGAGGAGGTTGTCCCACTTCAATTTGGTAAGGTGAAGGCAGACAGGATCACTTACGGTCATAGATTTTTGCATGGTGGTCCCTTAGTTCTCAAAAATGCCGATGAGTATGAAGAAAGTCTAAAAAGTGCCTACGTGATCCCAGACTTCAAAGAGAGACTTGGCATGGTCTTAGAAATGCTAAGGGAAGAAGCTTACGCCTTGGGTTGCACGCCCCAGTATCCAGGGGGTCTTCCGGAGGAGGTGGCAAACCTCCTTGAGTTTCCCTTCTCTGTGGTAGGAAGCTTTGAGGAAAAGTATTTAGAACTACCCGAGAAGGTTTTAATCACAGTCCTTGCCCACCACCAGAGGTTTTTCTGCCTTGCCAACCAAGAGGGCAAGCTGGTGCCTTACTTTGTAGCCTTCAGCGGTAATACTCCAAACGATTTGATAAAGACAGGCTATGAGAGGGTTGTAAGGGCAAGGCTTGAGGATGCCCTTTTCTTCTACAGGGAGGACCTAAAGACCCCCTTGGAAAATCTGGTGGATGGACTAAAGGGTGTGATCTTTCACCCAAAGGCGGGCAGTATGTGGGAGAAGACCCAAAGGCTTATGGAACTCTCAGAGAGAATCGCACGGGCCCTTGGCTTTGGAGAAGATGTTGTAAAAAAGGTAAAAAGGGCTGCATTCCTTTCAAAGGCGGACCTACTTACCAACATGGTAAAGGAACTGGATGAACTTCAGGGTTACATGGGTATGGTTTATGCAAAGGCTTTTGGAGAAGATGAGGAGGTAGCTAAAGCCATCTACGAGCATTATCTCCCCAAAAGTGCCACAGACCCCTTGCCCGAGGGAGCGGTTTCTCAGATTCTCTCCTTGGCGGACAAGTTGGATAACATAGCAACCCTTTTGAGCGTGGGCGAGATGCCCTCCGGGAGTTCGGACCCATACGGACTAAGGCGTAGTGCCTATGGCATCTTTGCAATTCTTGATAAAGGAGGTTATAACCTGAATCTAAGGGAGGTACTGGGATCTATCCCGCAGGGTTTTGAGGAGTTCATGAAAAACAGGCTGGAAGCATACTTGGAGCCCTATGGCTACGATGTTGTAAGGGCTGTTTTGGAGGTGAAGGATCCACTAAAACCATTGGACGCAATAAGACTCGTAAAAATGCTTGCCAATTTGAAAGAAACGGAAAAATTTAAAGATATAGTAGAAGCTTACAGGAGGGTCGTTAAAATTCTTCCCAAGGGGTGGGAAGATGACCGTGTGGAGGAGGACCTTATGAAAGAAAAAGAGGAGAGGGAACTTTGGGAAAAGGTAAAGGGCTTGGAGGGTGAAAGGCTTGAACCCTTGGACCTTTGGGATCTAAAAGAACCCATAGACCACTTCTTTGACAAGGTTCTTGTGATGGATAAAGATCAGGAAGTTAGAAGAAATAGATTAGCCCTTCTGTTTAGAATAAAAAAACTTTTTAACCGCTTTGGAGATTTTGAAAAAATAGTTTTGGAGGTGTAGGCATGGAGCAAAAATTTTTGGTTTGGTTGGATGAGGTGGGCATAGAGGATGTGCCCCTGGTGGGCGGAAAGAACGCATCCCTCGGAGAGATGCTCAGAAACCTCTCAAAGCTCGGTATTAACATACCCTACGGTTTTGTAGTAACATCCAACGCCTATTATGAGTTCCTTAGGTATAACAAGTTAGAAGAAAAGATAAGGAAGATTTTGGAAGGTTTGAACCCAAACGATGTACAGGACTTGGCAAAGAGGGGATACGAGGTTAGGGAACTTATAAAAGGTGGAGAATTTCCTCCAGAACTGGAGGAGTTGGTAAAAAAGTATTACTCTGAGCTCTCTCGGAGGTATAACTCCTTTGCGGTAGATGTAGCGGTTAGGTCCTCCGCCACCGCAGAGGATTTGCCTAATGCCTCCTTCGCAGGACAGCAGGATACATACCTAAACGTGGTGGGTGCGGAGAATGTGCTAACCGCTATAAAGAACGGTTTTGCGTCCCTCTTCACAGACAGGGCTATCTCTTACAGGGAGAGCTTTGGCTTTGACCACTTTAAGGTTGGCATAGCTATGGGTGTTCAAAAGATGGTTAGGTCCGATTTGGGTGCTTCCGGCGTGATGTTTACGTTGGACACAGAATCAGGCTTTAAGGATGTGATAGTTATAAACGCCACCTATGGTTTGGGTGAGCTTCTGGTTCAGGGCATGATAACCCCGGATGAGTATATGGTCTTTAAGCCTACCCTTCAGGCGGGATACTCGGCCATAATAGAGAAAAAGCTTGGTAGAAAGGATAGAAAGATGGTTTATGGAGTAGGACAAGAGAGGACTAAAATAGTCAACGTCCCACTCTCAGAGCAAAAGCAGTTTGCCCTCACCGATGAGGAGATTTTAAAACTGGCAAGATGGGGAGTTCTGATAGAGGAGTACTATTCCAAAAAGAACGGCAGATGGATGCCCATGGACATAGAGTGGGCAAAGGATGGGGTTTTAAACGAGCTCTTTGTGGTTCAGGCAAGACCAGAAACGGTGCATTCAAGGAAGGAGGAGAACGTGCTAAAGGTTTATAAGATCAGCATGCCAGTAGAAGAGAGGGCTAAGAAAAGGATCTTGTATGGCATCGCGGTAGGCGATAGGGTAGTTCATGGTAGAGTTAGGGTCATCCACGACCTAAAGGACGCAGGACAGTTTCAAGAGGGAGAGATACTGGTAACAGACATAACAGACCCAGACTGGGAACCCATAATGAAGAAGGCAAGCGGTATAATCACCAACAGAGGAGGAAGAACTGCCCACGCAGCAATAGTGGCAAGGGAGCTGGGCATACCCGCGGTGGTGGGCACCCACAAGGCAACGGAGGTGCTAAAAACTGGTGATGAAATTACCCTCTCCTGTGCAGAGGGAGAGATAGGATACATATATGAAGGCTACATCCCTTACGAGGTAGAGGAGATCAACCTAAGGGAACTGCCTAGGACCAGAACCAAGGTTATGATGAACGTGGGCAACCCTGAATCCGCCTTCAAGTATTCCTTTATTCCCAACGACGGAGTAGGACTGGCACGTGAGGAGTTCATCATAGCAAACTACATAAAGATCCATCCCTTAGCCCTCCTCCATTATGGTGAGCTTAAAGCTTTGGTGGAAAAGCTTGAAGAGTGCGGAGCAATAGATGAGAGGGGAGTTTGCTCTATGGCTTCCATATACAAGCATGCGGAGGAACCCCTCAAAAGCAAGCTGGCAAAGGGTAAGGATAGAAAACAGATCAACCTCAAAAAAACCATAGAGGATATAGAAAGCCTGACCTTTGGTTATGAAGATAAAGCACAATACTTTGTTAAAAAGCTATCCTATGGCATAGCCAAAATAGCTGCTGCCTTCTATCCAAATCCTGTAATAGTGCGCTTTTCGGACTTTAAGTCTAACGAATACAAAGGACTTATAGGCGGTGAGCTCTTTGAACCAGAAGAGGAAAATCCCATGCTCGGATGGAGGGGCGCGTCAAGATACTATTCGGAGGTTTATAAACCCGCCTTTGGGCTTGAATGTCAGGCAATACTGCGGGTGAGAAACAAGATGGGGCTTACCAACACTAAGGTAATGATACCCTTCTGTAGAACACCCGAGGAGGGTGAAAGGGTTCTCAAGGTTATGGAGGAATATGGACTAAGAAGGGGAGAAAACGGTCTGGAAGTTTATGTGATGGCAGAACTTCCCTCCAACGTTGTCCTTGCGGATAAATTTGCAGAGATCTTTGATGGATTCTCCATAGGCTCCAACGATCTAACTCAGCTAACCCTTGGTTTGGACAGAGACTCGGGGCTCGTGGCACATCTTTACGACGAAAGAAACGAGGCGGTCAAAAGGCTGATATCCCAGCTTATAAGCATCGCCAAAGAGAAGGGTAAAAAGGTTGGTATATGCGGTCAAGGACCCTCCGACTTCCCAGACTTTGCCCAGTTTTTGGTAGAGGAAGGTATAGACAGTATTTCACTGAACCCTGATTCTGTGTTAAAAACTTTATTAGTTATAGCAGAAGCGGAAACTAAAAATAGGAGGGTAGGAGTATGAAAGTTTTGGACCGTATAAGGACTCTGAGTTTTTTTTCTTCCAAAGGAGCTAAAAACTACTTGGCACTGCAGGTTGGTAAAAGCTTCATAAGGCTTTTAGAGTTAGGAGAAGATGGAAAGCCCATTTTTCAACCACGGGAGATTATCTTTGAGGATGGAGACGAAAATAAAAAACTTTCAGCCCTAAAAAAGATAGTGGCTGAACATGGATTACAGGGACATAAAGTTATAGCATCGCTCCCAGCTACCGATGGAATACTAAAGCTCTACAAATACCCTTCCAAAATAAGCCAAAAAGATTTGGACAGCGCCATAGAATGGAGAATAAAAAGCGAATCAACTCAGATAAAAGAAGAGACCATTTACGATTACTTTATCTTACGCGGAGAAGATGCCCTAAGTGTGGCTTTGGTACTTGCTCGTGCCGAATCTGTCAATAGGCTAGCTAATTTAATCAGTTCCGCGGGGCTAAAGCCTGGGATCATAGACTATGAAGTGCTGGCTATAGTAAATTACGGCATATATTATAAGCTTGCCTTACCCTTTTCCATCTTATACACAGACTACGATTATTCTATACTTTTAACTTACAGCCCTTCCAATATATCCTATTCTGTAATAAACTGGGATTATTTGGGATACATTAAAAAGGCAGAATCACACTCCACCTCTGAGGAACTCTTGGAAAACTTTATTGCAGAAGTGAGGAATCTAATTGTGATAAACGATATATTTAGCGTTTATATTGCAGGTGTTATCCTAAGCAATCAAAGTTTCTTGGATTACATGCTTGAAAACCTACCCATACTGGGGCTTTTGGACGCTGGCGAACTACCGCCTAACTTTTTTGTCCCCTATATACTTAGTTTAAGGGAGGGATCAAAATGATAAAGATCAATCTCCTTAAGGAGAAAAAAGCTAAAAAAACCTTAACGCAACCCACATTTGCATCTGTGAAGGAGGTAAAGGTTAGTGATCTTCTAAAGCTAGACAAAGCACAGTATTATCTATCTGTTCTCCTTTGGATTGGCGTTTTGGGTATGGGTGTATTGTATTGGAAAATCTCAAAAGAAATAACACAAATAAAGCTAGAGATAGATCAATTGCAGGTGGAAAAAAGCAGATTAGAGGGATTGGCAAAACGCATTTCAGAAGAAAAGAAAGAAATAGAGTCTGAAATATCCGCCTTAAAAGCAGAAATGGATATGATAGAACGCAGTAAGGATATACTTATAGGTTTGAAATCACTGTATGAACCTTTCAACAATAGCTTTATTAGTTTTTCCAGTTCCGTTCCTTCTGTTAGTTGGATGCTTACCTATAGTCAAAGCCTGGATATGGAAAATAGAAAACTTAAGACAGAATTTGACCTCTCTTCTTTTGACTATGCAAGCATAAGCTCTTATGCCAACAGCCTAAAAAACAAAAATGCGGAAGTTTTTATAAGTGGTATAGAAAAGAAAACAACACCAAACGGTTATGAGTATTATTCCACAAAACTTGTTGCGGAAAAAAGTATAGGAGGGCAGTGATGGAAAAGCTAAAAGCCCAATGGTCCGCTCTTCCTCAGTGGCAGAAATTGTTTATACTTCTAATATTACCAATAGTCATCATAGGATATATCTATGCAATGCTGATCAACCCTTTAAGAGAAGATTTAGAAAAAAGTAGAAAGGAAAAGGAAGAGCTTACCACACGCATAGCAGAGTTGAAAAGATTGACAGACCCAAAGGCCTTGGAACCTCTCAGAAAGCAAAGAGACGATTTAAAGGCTCAACTGGAAGTAAAAAAGCAAGAGCTTGAGTTAGTAGTTGGAGAAATACCTTCCACTAATGATGTAAGCTCTGTATACAAAAAGTTGGGTGCCATGGCAAGCAAGAGCGGGGTAAGACTGCTTTCTGTAAGCCTTGCAAAGCCCAATGAGGTAGGCTACACCTTGGAAAAAACTCCAGAAGGTAAGGCGGTAGTTAAGATAGTGAAGGAGCAACCACAACAGCAAAGACAACAGCAACAGCAAAAACCCCAGGAACAAAAACAACTACTCTCTGATGTAGCAAAACATCCCACTGCAGAGCTTAAAATATCCTTTGTGGGTAGTTATGCAAACGTAGTGAATTTTTTAAAATCTCTGGAAAAGGGAGGTTTTGTATCATACCCTTCTACCTTTAGGGTGGATAGGTTGA
>AGQM01045825.1_pt1 | contig 15206 bp, 9 predicted proteins | sample 1512301 | NCBI WGS metagenome assembly AGQM01 (sample SAMN07436262, study PRJNA71319) | hot springs metagenome | isolation source: samples from 5 sites along the outflow channel of Bison Pool, an alkaline... | place: USA: Yellowstone National Park
GAGAACTCCGGGGGACCGCATACATTAAAATATGGCGTCACGGTGAACCACATCACGGGTCTGCAGGTCGTGCTGCCCGATGGCGAGATCGTGGAACTGGGGGGCGACGAGGACGAGCCGTTCGGGTACGACCTCGTGGGGCTGCTGACGGGTAGCGAGGGCACGCTGGCAATCGTCACGGAAGTCACGGCACGCCTGACGCCCAACCCACAGGCAACGCGCACCCTACTGGCGGTCTTCGAAACGCTGGAAGACGCCAGCCAGACCGTGTCGGACATCATCGCGGCAGGAATTGTGCCCGCCGCGTTGGAACTGATGGACGCGCTGACCTTGCAGGCGGTAGAAGCCGCCTTCGGCTACGGCTTCCCGCTGGATGCGGAGGCGGTGCTGCTGATTGAACTTGACGGGCTGGAGGCGGAACTGGACGGCGAGCAGGCGCGTGTGCTGGAGATATGCCAGCGCAACCGCGCCCGCGAGGTGCGCCGCGCGACCACCCCGCTGGAACGCGCCAAACTGTGGGCAGCCCGTAAAAAAGCCATCGGCGCGCTGGGCAGGCTCGCGCCTTCGTGCGTAACGCAAGATGGCGTCATCCCGCGCTCCAAACTGCCCCAAGTGCTGCGCGAGGCAGGACGCATCGCCGAGAAATACGGCTTGAAACTGGCGAATGTGTTCCACGCAGGTGACGGCAACCTGCACCCCGTGCTGCTGTTCGACGACTCCGACCCCGACCAAGTCGCCCGCGTAGTGTTGGCAGGCGACGAGATACTGGCGTTGTGCCTACGCGAGGGGGACAGCCTGTCGGGCGAGCATGGGATTGGCACGGAGAAGTGCGCCGCAATGCGCCAGATGTTCACAGCGCATGACTTGGAGATGATGCGGCGTGTCAAGGCGGTCTTCAACCCCAACGACACGCTGAACCCCGACAAGATGTTCCCCGACACGCGCTATTGCTACGAGAGCAAGCGTCGGCTGACAGCAGGCAGGCGCGGGGCGTCAATTTAGGCGATGTGCGCCAGTTTGCATCGTAGAGACAACGCCCCTTGCGAGCTGACATCCCCCCGATTCGGGGCAAATTCGGGGGGAATTTGCCCCGAATCGGGCTTAAACCCTTGACAACGCTGTCGCGGGCATGGTATTATATAGTCCGCCTCAAAGCAAGGGACTTTGGGGCGGAAGCGACACCTTGAGATCCCAGAACCTGCGTGCGTAAAGGGCTATGCCCTTGACAAACGCGCCTGGGATGTGGTATAATTAACCCCGCCGACGAAACACACGAAAGGTGTGTCGGCGCGTGCACTTGCTGCAGTGGCGGCAAGTGTGGAACGGAACCTTGAAAACCGGGCAGGTAAGGACGCTTTGCGAGCCCAGTGGGTTCAGAAAACGAGCCCGCGCAAGCGGGAAAAACGTTTTCTGACGGAGAGTTTGATCCTGGCTCAGGGCGAACGCTGGCGGCGTGCCTTAGACATGCAAGTCGTGCGGTAGGCGTCCTTCGGGACGCCGAGAGCGGCGAACGGCGGAGTAACACGTGGGTAACCTGCCCCGAAGACTGGGATAACCCGGGGAAACCCGGGCTAATACCGGATGTGGATGCTCTGGCTTCGGCTGGAGCATCTAAAGGCGCAAGCCGCTTCGGGATGGGCCCGCGGCCTATCAGGTAGTTGGTGAGGTAACGGCTCACCAAGCCTACGACGGGTAGCCGGTCTGAGAGGATGATCGGCCCGAGGGGCACTGAGACACGGGCCCCACTCCTACGGGAGGCAGCAGTCGGGAATCTTGGGCAATGGGCGAAAGCCTGACCCAGCGACGCCGCGTGGAGGACGAAGCCCTTCGGGGTGTAAACTCCTTTTAGTGGGGACGAACGCAGACGGTACCCACAGAAAAAGCCCCGGCTAACTACGTGCCAGCAGCCGCGGTAATACGTAGGGGGCGAGCGTTGCCCGAATTTACTGGGCGTAAAGGGCACGTAGGCGGTTCCGTAAGTCTGGTGTGAAATCTCTCGGCTCAACTGGGAGGCTGCACCAGATACTGCGGAACTCGAGGACGGGAGAGGAGATTGGAATTCCCGGTGTAGCGGTGAAATGCGTTGATATCGGGAGGAACACCAGTGGCGAAGGCGGATCTCTGGCCCGTTCCTGACGCTAAGGTGCGAAAGCTGGGGGAGCGAAAGGGATTAGATACCCCTGTAGTCCCAGCCCTAAACGATGGGCGCTAGGTGTTGGGGGGATTACCCCTCAGTGCCGAAGCTAACGCATTAAGCGCCCCGCCTGGGGAGTACGGCCGCAAGGCTGAAACTCAAAGGAATTGACGGGGGCCCGCACAAGCGGTGGAGCATGTGGATTAATTCGATACTAACCGAAGAACCTTACCTGGGCTTGACATGCACGGGAAAGCCCCTGGAAACAGGGGCCCTCCACGGGGAAACTCGTGGACTCGTGCACACCGGTTGCATGGCTGTCGTCAGCTCGTGCCGTGAGGTGTTGGGTTAAGTCCCGCAACGAGCGCAACCCCTGTCCCCTGTTGCCAGCGGGTCATGCCGGGCACTCTGGGGAGACTGCCGTGGTCAACACGGAGGAAGGTGGGGATGACGTCAAGTCAGCATGGCGGTTACGCCCAGGGCTTCACACATGCTACAATGGGCGGTACAAAGGGCAGCGAACGCGCGAGCGGGAGCTAATCCCAAAAAACCGCCCTCAGTTGGGATCGCAGTCTGCAACTCGACTGCGTGAACGCGGAATCGCTAGTAACGGCGGGTCAGCCATACCGCCGTGAATACGTTCCCGGGCCTTGTACACACCGCCCGTCAAGTCACCCGAGTCGGCTGCACCCGAAGTCGGTCGCCCAACCCGCAAGGGAGGGAGCCGCCGAAGGTGTGGCTGGTAAGGGGGACTAAGTCGTAACAAGGTAGCCGTACCGGAAGGTGCGGCTGGATCACCTCCTTTAACGGACTTTCCGATGGCTTGCAAAGCACTGCCTGCCCGGTTTTGAGGGAGCCACAAGCAGGGCGCGTAGCTCAGCCGGTTAGAGCGCACCCCTGATAAGGGTGAGGTCATTGGTTCGAATCCAATCGCGCCCACCAGTGGGGGCGTAGCTCAGCGGGAGAGCACCTGCTTTGCACGCAGGGGGTCACCGGTTCAAATCCGGTCGCCTCCACCAACTCAACCTTCAGCGCCTCACGGGGCGTTGACGGTTGGGTTGAAGGCAACCGCATAAGGGGCAACGGACCCAACGGTTTCCCAACCTTGACAACTGGACTGGAGTCATCGAGAAGCGCGCCGAGTAGGCAAGCTACTAAGGGCGCACGGTGGATGCCTAGGAGCAAGGAGCCGATGAAGGGCGTGGCAAGCTGCGATAAGCTGCGGGGAGCCGCAAGCAGGCGTTGATCCGCAGATTCCCGAATGGGGAAACCCGGCCACCGAATGGGTGGTCACCCACCGCTGAACCCATAGGCGGTGTGGAGGGAACCTGGGGAACTGAAACATCTCAGTACCCAGAGGAAAAGAAATCGAACGAGATTCCCTCAGTAGTGGCGAGCGAACGGGGAACAGCCTAAACCAACTGGGCGTGCCCAGTTGGGGTCGTGGGACCGACATATGGGTACGCTTTCCGCTTAGCGGAAGTGTCTGGAACGGCACGCCATAGAGGGTGAGAGCCCCGTACGCGAAAAGCGGAGGCGGCTCGTCGGTATCCCGAGTAGCACGGGATAAGTGGAGCCCTGTGCGAATCTGCCCGGACCACCGGGTAAGGCTAAATACTCCTTGCTACCGATAGCGCAACCAGTACCGTGAGGGAAAGGTGAAAAGCACCCCGGTGAGGGGAGTGAAAGAGAACCTGAAACCGTGCGCCTACAAGCAGTCGGAGGACTATACCCCTCTGGGGGACAGTCTGACGGCGTGCCTTTTGCAGAATGAGCCGGCGAGTTACGCTCAGCGGCGAGGTTAAGCGTCTCAGACGCGGAGCCGTAGCGAAAGCGAGTCCTCACAGGGCGTTTAGTCGCTGGGCGTAGACCCGAAACCGCGCGATCTACCCCTGGTCAGGCTGAAGCCGTGGTAGCACACGGTGGAGGGCCGTACCGGTGTCCGTTGAAAAGGGCTCGGACGAACTGGGGGTAGTGTGGTGAAATGCCAATCGAGCGCGGAGATAGCTGGTTCTCCCCGAAATGCATTGAGGTGCAGCCTCACGCGCTATGCTATGCAGGTAGAGCCACTGGATGGGCTAGGGGCCCTACCAGGCTACCGAACCCAACCAAACTCCGAATGGCATAGCAGGAAGCGTGGGAGTGAGACAGCGACGGATGAGCGCCGTTGTCGAGAGGGAAACAGCCCAGACCGCCCGCTAAGGTCCCGAAACACAGGCTAAGTGTGAAAGGATGTAGGGTCGCGTAGACAACCAGGAGGTTGGCTTAGAAGCAGCCATCCTTTAAACAGTGCGTAACAGCTGACTGGTCGAATGTGACCCTGCGCCGACAATGTAAGGGGGCTTAAGCCTGTTACCGAAGCGGCGGGTTCCCCGTAAGGGGAGCGGTAGGGGAGCGTTCTGCACGCAGTGAAGGTGGAGCGGAAGCACCACTGGAGCGTGCAGAAGTGAGAATGCCGGCACGAGTAGCGAGAAGACGGGTGAGAATCCCGTCCGCCGAAAGCCTAAGGGTTCTTCAGGCAGGTTCGTCCGCTGAAGGTTAGGCGGTCCTAAGCCGAGGGCGAAACGCCGTAGGTGAAGGGCAGTGGGTCAACATTCCCACCCCAGGTGGTGGAGCCAAGCGGTGACGCTCCAGGATCGGTCGGGCGCAGAGTTGGAAGGCTGCGCTCGCCCCAGAGGCAACGCTGGGGCGACGAAGGGATCCCTCGTGGTGAACGAAGCGACCGTGACTGGGGCCGAGAAAACCCGTGTAGCGTTGAAGCCACCTGACCGTACCGCAAACCGACACAGGTAGGCGAGGCGAGGAGCCTCAGGCGCGCGAGAGAAGTCCCGCTAAGGAACTCGGCAAATTGACCCCGTAACTTCGGGAGAAGGGGTGCCTCCTACCGTGTAGGCTGAAACGCCCAAGCGGCGGGAGGTCGCAGCAAAGAGGGCCTGGCGACTGTTTACCAAAAACACAGCTCTCTGCTAAGGGGTAACCCGACGTATAGGGGGCGACGCCTGGCCAATGCCCGTAGGTTAAGGTGAGGGGTCAGCCGCAAGGTGCAGCCCCGAGCTGAAGCCCGGGTGAATGCCGGCCGTAACTCTAACGGTCCTAAGGTAGCGAAATTCCTTGTCGCGTAAATTGCGACCCGCACGAAAGGCGTAACGACTGGGCCACTGTCTCAGCGGGACTCTCGGTGAAACTGTAGTACCCGTGAAGATGCGGGTTACCTGCGGTGGGACGGAAAGACCCTATGGAGCTTTACTACAGCCTGGGATTGCATTCCGGTACGTCATGTAGAGCGTAGGTGGGAGCTTCGGCGCCAATGGAACACCACCCTTGACTTACTGGAATGCTAACCCGCGCCGTTATCCGGTGCGGAGACAGTCTTAGGTGGGTAGTTTGACTGGGGCGGTCACCTCCTAAACGGTAACGGAGGTGTCCAAAGGTCCGCTCAGCGCGGTCGGAAATCGCGCGTCGAGTGCAAGGGCATAAGCGGGCTTGACTGTGAGACCTACGGGTCGAGCAGGTGCGAAAGCAGGGCCTAGTGACCCTCTGGTAGTGCGTGGGCACGCCAGGGTTCAACGGATAAAAGCTACCCTAGGGATAACAGGCTGATCCTGCCCGAGCGTCCACAGCGACGGCGGGGTTTGGCACCTCGATGTCGGCTCGTCGCATCCTGGGGCTGAACAAGGTCCCAAGGGTTGGGGGGTTCACCCATTAAAGCGGCACGCGAGCTGGGTTCAGAACGTCGTGAGACAGTTCGGTCCCTATCCACCGCAGGCGTAGGAGACTTGAGGGGAGCTGGCCCTAGTACGAGAGGACCGGGCTGGACCGACCTCTGGTGTACCAGTTGTCCCGCCAGGGGCAGTCGCTGGGTAGCCAAGTCGGGACGGGATAAGCGCTGAAAGCATCTAAGCGCCAAGCCCACCCCAAGATAAGGTCTCCCATCCGGTCAACGGAGTAAGGTCCCCAGTAGATGACTGGGTTGATAGGCGGCAGGTGTAAGCGCAGTAATGCGTTGAGCTGAGCCGTACTAATCGACCGAGGGCTTGCCTAACGACGCACTTCCGACGACTCCAGCTCCAGTTGTCCAAACCTCTCCTGAGAGGGAACCCACCTTCTCACGAGCGGTCCACTCACGCTTTCAATCTGGGTGTCCATAGCGGAGGGGAAACACCCGTTCCCATCCCGAACACGGCAGTTAAGCCCTCCAGCGCCGAAGATACTGCTCTGGCAACGGAGTGGGAAAATAGGTCGATGCCCAGATTGAAATCACCTCCACGGCTCCAGAATCCTCTGGAGCCGTTTCGCATTTAAGGGTACACTATACCGCGCACCCATGAGCCGTCTGAGCCTAACCGAGTGGTACCGCTATCTTGAGAGCCAGTTTGCGGACGACGAACCCGAGCCGCAGCATGCACAGCCGTCTGCGGAGGCGCCCGCACACGATACCTCCGAAACGCCACAATCCGCTGCGGAATCGTCGCCCGACGCGCCCAAATCCCCAACTCCTACAGGCACCGCCGCGACCACACCTACCACACCCCGCAAAGAGGCGCTGGTCTCGATTCGCGTGCCCGATTTCACCGAGTTTGTGCCGATTATCGTGCAGGAACTGGGCTCAAGAGAGCCCGAAACGCCCAACCCACCTGAACCAGCCGCCGCCTCAACGGAACTTCCCGCCGAAGGACCGCGCTTGCGTAAGCGCAAGCGACGCAGCAAAAAGCCCTCGCCTGAAGCAATTGTGCCCCCCGAAGCCGACGAACTGTGGGCAAAACTCCCCCGCTACCTGCGCTACCTGGCGGAGTGGACGGACGATAGCGTCACGCGCAAATACTATCCCGTGCGTGGGCGCGACGAGAGCCGCGAGGAACTCATTGCGCGGCTGACCGACCCCGTGCTGACGCTCGAAGAGACAGCACGCCTGCTGGGGGTGTGCCCTGCGACCGTGCGCCGCTACACCGATCGCGGTTGGCTGCGCTGCTTCCGCACAGAGGGCAACCAGCGACGCTTTCGCCTGTCAGACATCGTGGCGTTCTTAGAAGAGCAAGCCCTGCGCCAGCCGCGCGGGAACCGCAACGCCCGTCGCGAATCGGAAACGCCGTGAAAGTCGCCATCTTCTCAGAGAGCTACCTGCCGTACCTGAACGGGGTCAGCATCTCGATTCGCATCCTGCACGAGGAGCTGACCCGCCGCGGACATGAGGTCTGGATCTACGCGCCGCACTATCGCGGCTACCAAGACCCCTACCCCACCGTGCGCCGCCTGCCGTCGGTCTACACGCCGTTCGAGCCCGACTACCCAATTGCGCTGCCGTTCGCGCCCGCGCTGTGGCGCGAGTTCCGCACGCTGGGAATCGACATCGTGCATACCCATACCCCGTTTTTCACAGGGATTATGGGCGCGCGGTGGGCAAGGCGACTGCGCATCCCGCTGGTCAGCACCTACCACACGCTGTATGAGGAGTACCTGCACTATGTGCCGCGCCTTGTGCCGCGCGCGCCTGTGCGTCATCTGCTGCGCTGGCACCTGCGCCGCTACTATGAGAGCGTGGACGCCGTGATGACCCCTTCGAACATCGGCGCAGAGGTGCTGCGCAGGTACGGGGTGCGCAAGCCCATCACCCCGATACGCAACCCTGTGCTGCCATTTCCTGAGGTCAGCAAGGCGGAAGCGCGAGCGCAACTGGGCATCCCTGAGGAGGTCTGGATGCTCCTGTATGTGGGGCGGATGGCGCCCGAAAAGAATGTCTCCGTGCTGCTGGAGGCGATACCGCACATCGTGCGCGGCTGCCCCAACGCGCGGCTGTGGCTGGTAGGTCCAGGTCCCGCGTTGGAGTCGCTCCGCGCCGAAGCCGAAGCACGCCAACTCACCCAGTGGGTGTATTTCACGGGTGCTGTGCCGCGCGACAAGGTGTCGCTTTATCTGCTGGCGGCAGACTTGTTCGTGTTCCCGTCGGTGACCGAGTCGCAGGGGCTGGTGCTGGACGAGGCGCAAGCGGCAGGCTTGCCTTGTATCGTGGCAAATGGCGGCGGCGCACCCGAAGCGGTAGACTATGGGCAGACAGGGCTGGTCGTTGAGCCGACGCCCGAAGCGTTCGTGGAAGCCGTGCTGTACCTCACGCGCCACGAGGCGGAACGCGAGGCACTGCGCCAGCGCGCTATCCGCAAGCGTGAAACGCTCTCTGTGCCTGCGGTGGTGGATCGCATCCTGCAGGTCTACGAATCGGCGCGGCAAACAGTCGGGTCGCCCGCAGCGGTCTCCGTGAGCAAGTAGCCGTCGCGGATGGGCGCGCGCCACTCCGCCCACGCCTTGTACGCCGTGTAGGGCAAACGCGGCAGGTAGTAGCCCAGCAGCCCCAACGCCCCGCGCCACGCCGACGGGCGCACTGCGTGCGGCTCCACGGGCTCCCAGCGTCCCGTGCGGTAGGCGTGATTCAGGCGGGCGTAGAGGTGGAGAAGGGTTTGTGGTGATACCAATTGCCGATGCATACACGCCCGCAGCCTATCTGAAACCGTCTCTCGGAGCAACGCCTCTGGAATTTCGTACACTGCGCAGAGTTCGCGGTGCAACGCCTGCAGGTCAGGCGTGTAGCCGACGCACGCCGCCTGATGACGCAGCACGGCGTAGCGGGCGCGGTCAATTGGGTGCGCGGTCGGCAACAGGGCTATCGCCCAAACCGCCTCCAACAGCACACGCAGCCGCGCTAAATCCCAGACAGGGTCGCACGCGCGAATCTCAATAGTGCCCAGCCGCCGCGAGAGGATGAGGTCTTGGAAGCGGTAGTACGGGTCGTCGCGCAGCACGCCAATCGCAAACGACGACGCCACGCGGTACGATTGCCCAATATAGCGTCCCCCTGCGTAGGGGCTGCTCGCCGAAAGCAGGATCAGCAACGGCAGAAAGTACGCCAGGTTCGCGTATACCGTGTGCCGACGCTCAGCAGGTACGCCCACATGGATATGCAAGCCTGCCGTGTTAGTGGGTGCGTCCAAATCAAAGAGATGCCCCACAGGAACGATGTAGGCGTCGCCTGCCGCATCCGCCAGCGCGGCGCGATGGGTGCGCAGTTCTGCAAGCAACGCATCGATGTCGGCGTGCGGGCGTGTGGCGATTTCCACACTGCTCATCAGGCACTGACGGGTGTCGCGTCCTCGCGCGAAGTTGCTCGCCGTGTGTTTGTAGTAGTAGCGCGGATTGCGCCAGAGCAGTTTCGCCAGCGCGTAGAGGGCGTCCAGCGTGGGGCGCGTCGGCGTGGTGATGAACACCTCCTCTTCCAGTCCAAGCGTGACGCGGGACGCAACGTAGGCACTCACGGCGAAAGGATACCCGACATGCTACACTACTGGGGATGTTGTGCGCGGAGAGTATCACAGCGGGCTACGGGCGTGTGCCTATAGTGCATGAGGCGTCGCTGCAGGTCGCGCGGGGGCAGGTCGTCGCGCTGCTGGGACCGAACGGGTCGGGCAAGACGACACTGCTGCGCGTGCTGGCACGCACGCTTACGCCATTCGCGGGTCGGCTGACGCTGGATGGGCAACCCTACGACGCCTACAGCCCCACCGAATTCGCACGGCGCGTTGCCTACGCCCCCCAAGAGACCCCTGCCGAGATGGGCTTCAGCGTTGCTGAACTCGTGATGATGGGGCGCTACCCGCACCAAAAGGGCTTCTGGGGCGCAACCCGCGCCGACTGGGACGCCGTGCAACAAGCGATGACGCTGATGCAGATTGACCACCTCGCCACGCGCACGATTAGCCAACTCAGTGGGGGCGAACGCCAGCGGGTAAACCTCGCACGCGCGCTGGCGCAACAGGCGCAGTACCTGCTGTTGGACGAGCCGACCACCCACTTAGACCTGCGCCACCAGACGCGCCTGATGCACACCCTGCGCCAGTACGCCCACGAGCGGCGCGTCGGCGTCTTGGTCGTGCTGCACGACCTGAACCTTGCCAGCCAGTACGCCGACCACATCGCGCTGATGCAGGCGGGCAGGCTCGTGGCGCAGGGGACGCCTGAGTCGGTGCTGCAGCCTGCGCTGCTGGAGGCGGTCTACCACACGCCCGTGCTGACGCAAACGAACCCGACGACGGGCAAGCCGTTGGTGTTCGCGCTCGCGCCCGACGACGCCCCGCAGGTTCCGCCCGACGCGCCGATGGCGTTCGTGATTGCTGGGGGCGGGTCGGGTGCGGCGGTCTACTACGCGCTGCTTGCTGCGGGCTGGCGCGTCTGCACAGGCGTGCTGAACCTGCTGGACACCGACGAGGAAGCGGCGCGCGCCCTGCACATCGAACACATCACCGAGCAGCCCTTCTCGCCGATTTCGGACGACGCCTACCGCCGCGCACGGCAACTGGTGCAGGCGGCAGACGCCGTCATCATCGCCGACGCGCCGTTTGGGCAGGGCAACCTGCGCAATCTGGAGCTGGCGCGCTGGGCACAGGAGCGCGGCAAGCCTGTCTTCGCGCTGGAGAGCCGCCCTATCGAAACACGCGACTTCACGGACGGGGCAGCCTGCACGCTCTGGCGACTACTCGTGCAAGACGGCATGACGACCGCGCCCGACCTGCCCACGCTGCTGGAGCAACTCGCGCCGCTCACTCCAAATGGGGCTGCGGCTTCGTCCACATCCGCAACATCATAAAGCCAATCGCGCCCGCCAGCGCGGAGCCTGCAAGGATGCCCAACTTCGCGTAGTTCAGATCGTCGCCCCGAAACGCTAACCCTGCGATAAACAACGCCATCGTGAAGCCAATCCCCCCCAAAAAGCCGACGCCCACAATATGCACGAAGTTGATGCCCTGCGGCAGCTGCGCCAGCCCCAGCCGAACAGCCAGCCACGAGAAGAGCGCAATCCCCAGCGGCTTGCCGATCAGCAGCCCCAGCGCAACGCCCCAAATCACGCGGCTTGTCCAGTTCAGCCCGCCCTCGCCACCGAGCGCAACGCCCGCGTTCGCCAACGCGAAAATCGGCATCACGAAAAACGCCACAAAGTAGTGCAGCCGATGCTCCAGTCGCTGCAAGGGCGACTGCACCCGCAACGCTTCGCGCTCAATTGCCTCCACCGCCGACTGCTGTTCGGGCGACAGGATGATTGTGCGCTCTGTGACGGGCTGGTCGAACTGGTTGAGGTACTCGCGCACGCGCACGATGAACAGCTCAGGGTCAATCCGCGAGCGCACGGGGATTGCGAACGCGCCCAGCACGCCCGCCACCGTCGCATGCACGCCCGACTTGAGCATAAAGTACCACATGCCGACGCTCACAAGGAAGTACGCCAGCCCGCTGCGCACGCCCAGCCGATTCATGGCAATCATCGCACTCCAAAACAGCAGCGAGTAGAGCAGCGCGTTCACCTTGAGGTTCTCGGTGTAAAACAGCGCGATTACCAGCACCGCGCCGAGGTCATCTACAATCGCCAGCGCGGTGAGGAACACCTTGAGCGCGAGCGGGGCGCGTGTGCCCAGCAGCGCGAGTGCGCCCAGCGCGAAGGCGATGTCAGTCGCCATCGGCACGCCCCAACCGCGAATTTCAGGCGTGCCCCAGTTCAACGATGCGTAAATCAGCGCAGGGACAACCATCCCGCCGACCGCCGCAGCCATCGGCAACATCGCTTTGCGCGGTGAACGCAACTCACCCACCAGCAACTCACGCTTGATCTCCATCCCCACCAAAAAGAAGAACACCGCCATCAAGCCGTCGTTAATCCACAGCAGCAGCGGCTTGTCGATATCGATAAGGTTGCCGAAGCGCACCTCCACGGGGGTAGACCAGAGCCGAAAGTAGTATTCGCCCAGTGGCGAGTTCGCCCAGAGCAGGGCAATAACCGCGCACGCCAGCAGCACGATGCCCCCTGCGCTCGCCTGCTTGGCAAAGAGCGCGAAGGGCTTTATAAGCCGTTCAATCGGCGGTGGCTTTAGCGGCTGGTACTTTGTAGACTTGAGTTGCGCCATACGCTACATCCCCAGAATGTGGTAGCCCGCGTCGATATAAATCACCTCGCCCGTAATACCGCGCCCCATGTCGCTGAACAGGAACACGGCGGCGTCGCCCACTTCGTAGGGGTCCGTGTCGCGTTTGAACGGCGCGTGATGACGCACATACTCCATCATCGAGGTAAAGCCCCGAATGCCCCGCGCTGCAAGCGTGCTGACAGGTCCAGGCGAAAGCGCGTTCACGCGAATCTGGCGTTCGCCCAGCTCGTATGCCAAGTAGCGCACGCTGGCTTCCAGCGCAGCTTTCGCGACGCCCATCACATTGTAGCCCGGCACGACTCGCTCGCTGCCCAAGTAGGTCAGTGTGAGGATGGACGCCCCGTCACGCAAAATCGGCTCCAACGCCCGCGTTGCCGCCACGAAGGTGTACACGCTGGTCTCCAGCGCGATTTTGAATCCCTCGCGCGAGGTGTCCAAGTAGCGTCCTGCCAGCTCCTCGCGCAGCGCGTACGCCACGCAGTGCGCCATAAAGTCCACCTGTCCCCAGCGTTCGCGCAGCGTGTTCACCACTTGCTGGATTTCGGCGTCGTTGTTCAGGTTGCACTGGAGCGTGAAGGCGTCGGGCAGCTCCTGCGCCAGCGCGTTGACCTTCTCCGCGAAGCGGTCGTTCTGATAGGCGATGGCGAGTTGTGCACCGTGCGCCGCACAGCGCTGGGCAATTTTCCACGCCAAGCTGTGCTGGTTCGCCACCCCAAAAATGATGCCCTTCTTCCCTGTCAGCATAGAGAGAACCTCCTGTCGCCCCTTATTGTACCCCCTTTCGCGAAACTGCTATGAACATGCAGGGGCGCCCTGATACACGCCCCTGCGGCAGCCTCTCCTCTCTCACTTGGGAACCGACTGTGCGTTTTGTTAGCCTTACGCGCTCACTGACAATATCGAATCGGGAACGGCGCGTTCATGCCCCACGGCGCCCACGGACCGAACGGGTAGTCGTCGTCAGGGTTGCCTTCGCTGTTTGCACAGCAAGGTGGATACACCCAGTGGCGCGCCAGACTGCCATCGCCCCCGCGCAAGCTTGGCTTGAGCCACTTCACATGCCCGTCCATCCACAGGATGTTCGTGCCGCCCGAATGCTGGAACCAGATCTCGTTCGTCTGCCCGCAGTCGATGTCCGTATCCGCGGTTTCGTTTGGTCGATTCCTCGCATCTCGCCAGCGCACTTCCAGCAAGAACAGCGACTCGGCAGGCTGCTCCCAGATGGCAATCGCGGGGTAGTCCAGCACATGCTCGCTCAGGGCGTAGCTCATGTGGAACTCGTAGGTGCGGCGTGGGGTCAGGCGTAAGCCCCATTCAGGCAGCGGGCGCGTGCGTGGGTTGGGCGACATCACAATCGGGTTGCTCGGACAGCTGAAAAAGTTATCGCGCGCGCCCTGAATGTCGCTCGGCTTCATCTTAATGTACGGTATCAGCAGGAACGGCCACCAGTCCTCCTGCCAATAGCGGTTCGGAATCGAGGGGCCGCGCGGACGCACAAAAAACTGCTCATCGAAGTCCTGCAGGTACATCTGCTGCGCAATCCCCAGTTGCTTGAGATTGGACGCGCACACGGTCTGGCGCGCCTTCTCGCGCGCCTGCGCAAACACAGGAAACAGAATCGCTGCCAGAATCGCGATAATCGCAATCACGACCAAAAGCTCAATCAGAGTGAATCCCTTACGCATGGCTGGTCTCCTTACACGCCGAGAGTACCTTGCAGCGGTTTAAGGTTGTGTTAAAAAAAACGGTTTCTTAACACGCACTTAAACTCGCTGGGGGTATTCTGCACTTGGAGGCTACCGAAATGAGAGGCATAGCGAGTATCGCTTTGGCGACTGGCATAGCGCTCAGCGCGACGGCGCAGGTGCGCATCACCGAAGCATTTGTCAACCCGCCTGGCGGCGACGACGCGGGGCGCGAGTTCATCGAGATTCAGAGCTGCCGACCGAACTTCTCCCTGCAGGGCTACTGGCTGATTGGCATCGACGGCGAATGGCTTTTCAACCCTGGCAATATCCACTGGGCGATTGACCTGAGCGCGTACAGCACAGGCAGCAACGGGCTACTGCTGGTGCGCGACGGCGAGGCGGTACTCCTGCCCGAGCCCGCAGCGGAAACTGCAGTGGCGGTTATCCCGTTTGCATTCACTGAGGCGGGCATGGGCAACGATAGCTACACGGTCGCGTTGGTGCGCAACTTCACGGGGCAACCTGGCGACGACATCGACACGAACGACGACGGCGTTATCGACAATGTGCTGTGGAGCGAGGCGGTGCAAGCGTTCGGCTGGAAAGACGACGAAGAGGAGCCTGGACAGCCCGACCACATCTACCCTGAGCAGTTGAACGGCGTGAACATTCCTGGCGATTTGCGCCGCCGTAACGATGGCAGCACTTGGGAACCCGATGTCATCATCTTCTTCCAGAACGGCTCGATCATCGCGGCAGATGCGGGACGCGCAACGGGCGCAGACGAATTCGGACCGTTCCAGACTAACACCACGCGCTTTGTCGTGATTGGCACGCTGCCCAGCGCGTTCAATCGCGAGATCACGCCAGGCAACCTGAATCCAGGCGACCGCCCCGCCGTGGAGGGCGATGTGAACTGCGACCGCTGTGTCGATGACGCCGACCTGCTGCAGGTGCTGTTCAACTTCGGCGGCGACGACCCGAACTCGGATATCAACGGCGACGGCGTGGTGGACGACGCTGACCTGCTGACCGTGCTGTTCAACTTCGGCAGCGGCTGCTAACCCCCCTGTCTGACCTCCTCTGCAACGGTTCCCCCGAACTGCAGGGGGAACCGTTATACTTACGACTCTCCCGCTTCCTCAATAATCTGCATGCGCTCTTTGAGCAGTTCGGTCTCGCCGAGCAGCGCGATGGCTTTTTGGGTCAGTTCGCGCGCTTCGTCTGTCGAGCCGAGCCACTGGAGCATGCCTGCTGTGATGTCGTACAGGTCTTCGAAGACCGCTTGTAGGGTGCGCACGCTGGGGGTGTACGCCCATTCGGAGTTTGCCAGCGACTGCCATGCCCGCAGGATGTAGGGGTACGCCCGTTCGGGGTTGCCCTCCATCAGCGCGAGTTGCGCCAGCCCCAGAAACGCCTCGATGC
>AGQM01003584.1_pt1 | contig 15014 bp, 18 predicted proteins | sample 1512301 | NCBI WGS metagenome assembly AGQM01 (sample SAMN07436262, study PRJNA71319) | hot springs metagenome | isolation source: samples from 5 sites along the outflow channel of Bison Pool, an alkaline... | place: USA: Yellowstone National Park
CTTAGCTCTGAACCGCCAAAGGAAACAAGAAAAATAATAACAGACCTTGTGTTGGGTGGAGGAGAAGCTCAGGGAATTATATCCCTCGGAGATATTTTAGCTTCTCAGATCCCGCAGATAGGAGGACTCACAAAAGGTTTAGAAAAAACGTTGGGCACTGAGTTAAACATATCCGTATCGCCTCAACTTAGTAGCTCTGGCGAGGTGGGAGTTTCCACAAAGGTTTCTAAGGACATAACAGATAGGTTTTCCATAGAGTATCAGCAGAGTACTCTGAAAGATCCAAAGGAGAGCTATGTGGGAGGCAGTGCGAGAATCACCGGTGGGACTTCGGTGGGAGGAAGGATAAACTCAGACAAATCAAAGGAAGTTAGATTAAGGGTCAGGGGCAAGTTTAATCTTTGATAGGGTTTTCATATAGAACAACAGATAGTCCAAGAAGGAAAGAGAGATCAAAACATAAGCAGGATAGAGAAAGGGCTCTAAATTAAAAAGGACATAGAGGGGAATGGCAAAGGATACATAGGCTGTGGTGAGCTTGCCCAACGTTCTTGCCTTGGGGACAAACCCTTTAGTCAAGTATATGTGCCCTCCACCAAAGAGTATAAAAAGGTCTCTAAAAATTAAAGAAAACAGGAGGGTAGGCTCTATCATCTGAAATCTATAAGTGAAGACATAGAGGGCTATTAGTAGTAAGGTTTTATCCGCCAGAGGGTCCAAAACCTTTCCTAAGTCCGTCTCCTGTTCTAGCCTTCTTGCCAGAAAACCATCCAAGGCATCTGTTAGGGCAAGGAGTATAAACAGTGCGATGGCTTGGGGAAACTCCAAAAATAGCATGAGGGGGCTGAGCAGTAAACGGGTAAGTGATACAAGGTTTGGCAGGTTCATCACTTCAGGAAAAGCCAAAATCAGCTACGCCACCTTGGAAGAGCATTCCCCTCTTTAAAAGCTCCGTCTCTTCCAGTTTGATCAACATCTCCGGCATCACACCCATAGGGCAAACTATGGAGCAGTTCTTACAGTGGGTGCAAAGGTTGATGTGGGCATCTTTGAGAAGAAGTAGCCTTTCCTCCGCCTTTGAGTGCCTTCTGTCTTGGAGTAGCTTATAGGCTCGGGAGAAAGCCATTGGACCTCCAAAGTCTGAGTTGCTAACAAAGATGGGACAACTGCTATCACACAAACCGCAGGCAATACAATCAAAACTCTTTAAAAGAAATGGGCTCATCTCAAGCTTTTGAAGGTTCTCTCGGAGGGGTTCATACCATACCTTTAGCTTTTTGATACGTTCTATTAGGATGCTATGCTCCACCACCAAGTCTTTAACTGGACGCATATTGTCAAGGGGCTCCACCAAGACCTCCTCTCCCAGGTCTTTTATGGCGGTTTTGCACGCAAGGATGGGCTTTTGGTTTGCCTTTACTCCACAGGTTCCGCATATACCAGCCCTGCACATACTCCTAAAGGAGATGGTTGGATCATACTCCTCTTTGATGTAAAAGAGGACATCCAAGAGGGTTTGTCCAGGCTCTGTGGGAACTACAAACTCCTTTATTACAAAATCATGGTCCCTGTAGAGTTTTAGTCTTACCAGCATGAAGATAAATTTAGGCTAAGGGATGGGTTTTAGTATTCTTATTTCGCCCCTTGTGATCTCCAGATAGCCCTCCCTCTCCAGTTCCTTCAAAAGCCTTGAGACCACCTCCCGGGCAGTGCCAATATCCCTTGCGATCTCTTCATGGGTAGCCTTTATCACATTGCCCTTGGCGTTGTTTTTTATGTATTCCACCAGCCTCCGGTCTACCCTTTTGGATATTAGCTCGTTAAGAACAAGGAAAAGCCCATACACATTCTTCACCACCATATCTAAAACAAAGTTCCTCCAGTAGGAGTATCTTTCAAAGAGGTAGTTGGCTTTTTCTGCGGGAATCACATAACCCAGCACATCCTCCTCACAGACCGCGTAGGCAGGATATGGGACTTTCTTTAAAACCGAGAGGTTTGTAAGTATACAGGTTTCACCCCTGCCAATTCTATACAGGAAGATCTCCCTACCGTTCTCTGCGGTGAAATAGACCTTAACACTTCCCTCCAAAACTATAGGCACCAACTCACACACCGCACCCGGATAGCCTACCATGGTTCCCTTTTTTAAACTGACCGGTTGAGAGAAAGAAATCAAATCTTCCTTAAAGCTTTTCTCTGCGTAAGGGAAGAGCTTTTCTAAAGTCGGTTCTTTCATTAAGTTATAAAAATATAGGTCCCCCGAGGGGACCCGGCAAGTGGCTTTATTTATTTTTCCACAATTACCGACTTAAGGGGAGCTATCGCTTGCAGCAACTCTTGCTGTTCTCTGGCGGGAACTTTGAACTTATCCAAGACCTCTTTGGTGATCCTCACGAATCTCTCCCATTCTTCTTCCGTTATGCCCAAACCCTCGTGGCTGGTTTTCATATCCCTTCCTGTGTATATACAGGGTCCTCCTGTGGCGGAGCAGACGAAGTCAGTAAGATGGGCTATTAGCTTCTTTTTGCTATCGTTGCTAAGCCCCTTAAAATACACTCCCAGCTGCCTGTCTGTTACGAGCCTAACCGCCAGCTCATTAACCACTGCGGCTATGGCGTCGTAGCCGCCGAGCCTCTCATACAGGCTCTTTTCCTTAGCCTGTGTGTGTGCGGGTGCAGACTTCATACCCGCCAATGTGTGTGCGGGTGCGGACAGCATACCCGCCAAAAGCAAGCCAGAAAGTAAAGCTCTCTTCATGGCAACACCTCCCAAAAGGATTTGCTTTTTATGTTAGGGCTTTTTGGCTTTTTGTTCAGTGATTAAATCACCTTGAACCTTAATATTAAAAAACATGGAACTGAGCTTGAAAATTGCCCTCCCCGGAGGGAGGGTTGAAAGGATAAAAGCGGACTTTCCCTACGAGGGTTCCCCTGTAGGTTTTAGGGTTTTGGTGGAAGGAAAAACTGGGCTTGTGGTGGGTATTTCTGATGACGGACAGGTCAAGGAAGTAGTATTTCCTGACAAGGTGCCTCTGACCTCCGAAAAGAACCTCTCAGCCCTAAAGGACACCGCCATGCTTTATGGTTTAATACCTTGGCTGTTGTTATGGGAACTTTTGCCCGCTGAGTGGAACTGGAAAAAGGAGAGATTTCTTATGGTCCCTCTTTCCTCCTTTGCGGGCTTGGACCAAAGGACTAAACGGTTTTTAGACTGGGTGGCAAAAAACAAGAGGGTGAGGGAAGAAACAGCCAAGAAAAGGTTTGGATGGCAGTTTGTGAAGCTATTATTGGAAAAGGGCTTTTTGAAGGTGGTGGAAGATTGGTCTGCGGTAAATGTGGAGGTGGAGCTCTTTAGCCTTAACTTTCCCTTTGATGTTGCCCTTTCTAAACTAAGAAAGACCAAAAACTACGCAGAAAGGGTAAGACTACTCAGCTACCTCAGGGAGAGGCTGTACGCCACAAGGGAGGAGCTCAAAGAAGAAGGTTTTTCCTCAAGAGATCTGCAGTTTTTGGTTTCCAAGGGTATAGTCAAGGTGGAAAAGGAACTGATGCAGAACTTTGCCTTTAGCCCAAAGAGCCATCTCAGGCAGAGTAGCATATCCTTGATAAAAAGCATACAAAAGCCAGTGCTCGTGGTGGGAAGCCTTTCAAGGCTTTTAGAACACCTTGTCCTTTTGGTGGAGTCCGCCCTAAGTAAAAACAAGAGCCTTCCCATATTTTGTTTTCAGAACTCCACGCTTCTATACCTTATGAGGGAACTAAAGCCTCTTTTTGGAGATCGGGTGGTTTCTCTCTCTTCCTTTGATAGCCCAAGGGAGTTTGTGAAAAACTGGTTTTTGGCACAAGAAGAAGGAAGGATTATCCTGAGCTCAAGGCTTGGGCTTTTGGTGCCCTTTAAGGAGCCCTTTGCCTTTGTGTTATTTGAAGACCAAAATACAAAGTTGTACAACGGAATAGACCTTAGGAACTACCTTTTCCACCTTTACAGGTATTACGGTTCTCAGTTTTTCTACTACACCACAAGCCTTGGAGTGGATACATACCAAAAGGTGAAGATTGGTGCTTGGTATTTGGAAAGTCTTGGCTACTCCGCCAGTGTGAAAATTCTAAAAAGAAAGCCAGAGGAAGTCTTTTCCCAAGAGCTTCTTTCAAAGTTAGAGGACAACTCCCTTCTTCTGATAAGAAAAACGGGCTACTCTTATGCATACTGTCCCAGATGCCAGTTTTTGGCAGAATGCCCCCAGTGTGGCACCTTTTTGACTTTAAGTAAAAGCCAAAACAGTCTTTTTTGCACGCGTTGCAAATGGCATGGTCCTCCCACTTGTCCCCACTGCGAGGGTCCTGTGGTTCCCCAAGGCTTTGGTGTAGAGAGGGCGGTAGAAGAGCTGGAAAAATACGGACTTGTAAAAGAAAGCTTGCACTTTGACACTAAACCTTCTCTCTCGGGCACCTGTAAGAAGGTCTTTTTGGTTCATGGAGACAACCTGCTTTCCCTTCCTAACTTTAACGCAGAGGAGGAGTTTTACAAGTATGTGCACAGGGCATGGGCAATGGCGGAGCAGGAGTTTTACCTGCAAACCTTCTTGGAAGAGGAGCTCGTGGAGAGGTACCTAAGGGATGACTTTCTGGAGGAAGATCTGGAAAAAAGAAGGGAAGAAAACCTACCTCCCTTCACAAAGCTTATCTTGGCGGTCTTTCCCAAAGGCAGAGAAAAGGTCCTGAGGGAACTACCCTTTGCAAAAACGCGAACTTATGGCAATCTGCTGGAGGTTTTTCTTAAGGTGGAGCCAAAACGGTTGAGGGAATTTCTGCCAAAGCTCATTAGCCTCAACCCCCTAAAGTTGGAGCTGTGGTAAAAACTGCCCCCTCTTTATCCACTTTCAAGGATAAATACTTTGCGGATATGCCCGCCTCTTGAAAGGCATAAACCATGGCATTTCCCACCTTGTCCTCCCCCTCAAGGCAGAAGCTGGTTATGGTGGGACCAGCCCCACTTAGAAAGACCGCAAGGGCACCCTCCGAGTATGCACTTTCTAAAACCCTCTCAAAGTTTGGAATTAGGGACTTCCTGTAGGGTTGATGAAGCCTGTCCTTTACCGACTCCCTTAGGGCTTGATAGTCCTTTTTGCAAAGGCTTGCCACCAAAAGGCTCGCCCTTTGTATGTTATAGACTGCGTCCTTCAAAGAAACTTCCTGCCTTAATACCTCCCGTGCCTTCTTTGTGGAAAGCTCAAAGTCTGGAATGCAAACTACCACTTTTAGTTCCTCCGGAAAGTCCAACCTCTGATAATGGACCCTTTCGCCTACTGCACACACTAAAAAGCCTCCAAGAAAGGCTGGCAGTAGGTTATCCGGATGTGGCTCAAACTCAAAGGCTATCCTTAACCTTTCTTCCAAGCTCAAGGTCCTTTGATAGAAGTGTTCCCAGAGCTTTATGGCGGATACGATGGCGGTGGCAGAAGAGCCGAGCCCCCTTGCGGTGGGAATGTGGTTTTTCATCTTAACCTTCAAAGGAATGGGCTTTTGGGAAAAGAGCTCGCAGGCTTTTAGATACACTCTGGCAAAGAGGTTTTCTTCGTTCTTTGGAAGTTCCTGCCCTTCTCCCTCTATCTCAAACTCCCATCTATCCCAAGGCTGTGCAGTAAAGTAGTTGTATAGGTTCAGGGCAAGCCCAAAGGTGTCAAAGCCCGCACCCAGGTTGCTGGTGCTTGCGGGAACCCTTAAAGTCGCATAGTCCTGTCCCATCCTCTATATCCTACCATATCCTTTATTGCCAAGGCAAGCTCCCTTATCTCCTTCTGGGCGTGCGGGTGGGTCCTCAGGGTTATAAAGTTATCCAAAGAGATCCTTGGCACCGTCCAGTAAAAGCGCGTTTTCATAAACTGCGGAAGGATGCCCCTTGCCAGTTCCTTGNCGGTTCCCTTCTCCACCATGTTTGCATAGAGGGTCTTTAGGTCCTCCACATACCACTTGATCTTTTTAAGAAAAAGGGAGTTCCAAGGTTCTTCCAAGGGCGTATCCTCGCTCGCCTGTTTGTTGCTCTTTGACTGCTTCCTTAAATACTCCGGAATGTAAAAATCGGGCTCGTAGGATACATACCTTCTACTTACTTCGTTGTATGAGCCAAATCGGTGTCTGTGCCATTGGCGTGCAACAAACAGAGGGCACTCCACCACAAAGGTGTAGTAATCCATCGGACTGTCCAGCTCTAACTTATCCACCAAACCCACAAAGCCCGAGGAGGTTTCCACAAGCTCCTTCACGTATGCGCTGTCCGTTGAATAACCTTTTGGCTCCTTCCCGACCACCACCGAATAGACCGCAGGCAGTTTTTCTTCTATAACACTCAGAACTTCCTCTGGCATGTGTTCCCAAGCGTTTATGATATTTCTGAGGTTCAGCCACAAAAATTTGCCATCCCAATAGGCTTGAAAGGTAGGGTTTTTGACCTTTCTCAAAAGGGAGAGCCAAAACTCTTCGTCGCTTTCAAAGGCTATCACCACATGCTCAAAGGGTGATGCATGCCTGTTTTCAAACAGAAACTTTATGAGCTTTATGTCTCGTTCCCGATCCACTTGCTCATCCTTGGCAAAGGACACGCGAGCACAACGCACAACCCTCTGGTCTGAACCAAGCAAAAATATGCCCATGGGCTTAAACTATTATACAGATGCTAAGACCCTTATTGTATGGAATTGTCCTCACTGTTTTCGTGCTTACCGGCTCCTTTGTTTATGTGCTAAAAAGGACTATGAGCAAAGAGATCTTTGAAGTTCTCCCATTGCTTGACAAAAGGTATTTGTTCCTTTCTGTTCTAGGCATGTTTTTTTATCACACCTTTGACAACATCAGACTCTTTATCCTTGCCCGAGCCATGAACCTCAGGTATTCTTTTTTTTATGGCTACTTGATCTCTTTTGTAAACACCTTTGGAGCCACCATTACACCCGCCCACGTGGGAGGAGAAATGATGTCTTTGTACACCCTCTCCAGAAAGGGAGGGAGATTGCACAAAGTCATGAGCGTGGTAGTTATGAAAACCCTAACGGGAATGGTCTTTTTCGCTCTTTATGCTTCCTTTTTTAGTCTATTACTTTTATAAGCATAAACAAGAGGCTGTAAAACTTTTTGTCATATTGGTGGTTTTAGGATTGCTGAGCCTTTTAGCTTACAAATTGCTCAGATACCTCTTTGATAGGTCCAAGGATCAAAACCAGAGCCTGATGCTGAAGGTCAAATACACCTTGAAAAGGTTCATCATCGTAAGCAGACTATTTTTGAGGGACAAAAAGGTGCATATTCTCTTGGCTACCCTCAGCAGTGTGCTCTTGTATGTATGCTTTCTGCTATCGGGAGCCTTTCTGCTCTCTGCCTTTGAGCCCTCTGTGAGCTTTTCGAGGGCTGTTTTTTCGCAGATAGCCCTACTCTATGCCATCTTTTTGAGCCCCACGCCCGGAGGAAGCGGTGTTGGCGAGGTGGGAGGCTTGGAGGTCTTCTCCGGTCTCCTTCCCGCTTACGCATTGGGTAGCTTCGTGATCCTTTGGAGGTTTATTACCCAATACCTGAGTGCCATCATTGGTGGAGTTCTCTTCTTTTATTTGCTTTTCAAAGACGCAAGGTCGGCACTTAGATGAACTGGCTAAACCCATACTTCTACGCGGTCAGCCTACGGAACTGGCTTTATGATAGGGGATTTCTCAAGACCTGTTCTTTTGGTGTTCCCATTCTGTGCGTGGGAAATCTATCGGTAGGTGGCAGTGGAAAGACCAGTTTGGTAAGGTTTTTGGCACAGAACTTAGCAGAGGACTACCATACCGCAGTGCTTTCAAGGGGCTACAGAAGAAACACAAAAGGTCCCGTGGTTGTTAGCTATAGGGGAGAAGTTAGGACAAGTTGGAAGGAGGTGGGGGACGAAGCTTACATGCTGGCAAGGCTTTTAAAGAACGTCAGCGTGGTGGTGAGCGAAGATAGATGCCTTGGTACAAAGTTGGCGGTGGAGGAGCTAAAGGCTCAGTTAATCATCCTTGACGATGGCTTCCAGCACAGAAGGTTAAAGAGGGACTTAGACATAGTCCTTTTAAAGGAGAGGGATTTAAAAGACAGGCTTTTGCCCTTTGGCAGGTTAAGGGAGCCTTTGGGTGGGCTGAAAAGGGCGCACGCAGTTGTACTAACCTATCAGGACCTAAAGGAGTGGGAGTTCAAGACTGAAAAACCCACTTTTAAGCTTTACAGAAAAAACTGGAGGGTGGTCTCAGTGGAAGGAGAGGTTTTAGATTTCAGAGACAAGAGCTTTATAGCTTTCTGTGGGCTCGGAGACAATGAGCAGTTCTTTAAAACCTTGGAAAGATTGGGCATAAAGACAGAAGAAAAGCTGAGCTTTCCAGACCATTATCATTATGAGGGCTTTAAGTTGCAGAAGGGAAAGCTGTATATTACCACCTTAAAGGACTTTTTCAAGCTGGAACCAGCGGAAAACTTATACTACTTGGACTTTGATGTGGAAGTGCCCGGGCTTATGGACTTTGTGAGGGAAAGGCTCACTGAGAGGCCATAGTGCTGAGCTGTTCGGTGGTGCCCAATACCACGAGGATATCTCCCGGCAGGATTTTTTCATCTCCCATAGGGTTGACGATGAGGTTTTCTCCCCTTTTTATGGCAAGGACGCTCACGCCAAAGCGTTTTCTAACATCCAACTCCCTCAGTGTCTTGCCCAGCATAAAGTCAAAGGCTTTTAGTTCAAAAACGCTATGCTTTTCTCCAATAGGTATTTCCTCTATGAACTCGCCCGCCAAAAGGGAGTGGGCAACCCTTATAGCCATCTCCTTTTCCGGATAGACCACCCGATCAACTCCCAATTTCTCAAGCACCTTGCCATGCAGAGGATTGACTGCCTTTGCCACTATCTCTTTTACTCCCAGCTCTTTTAACTGAACCACGATAAGTATGCTTGCCTCTATGTTTTCTCCTACGCTAACCACCGCAACATCCACGTTGGCTATGCCAGACTCTTTGAGTGCCTTTGCATCCGTCGCATCCAACACATAAGCCAAAGACACATACTCGGAGACTTCTCTAACCTTCTCCTCATCCACATCGCAGGCTATCACCTCCGCGCCCCCCTGCGCCAAGGTCCTTGCTACATAATAGCCAAACCTACCGAGCCCTATAACACCAAAGGTTTTATTTTTCCTCTTCATAGCAGTAGTCTTGCTTCAGGGGGTTTTATCCTACTTTCCTCCCTCTTGCCATAAAGGGCGAGCATAAAGCTCAATATTCCCATCCTTCCCATCAGCATAGTAATTATAATTACCACCTTTCCAAAAGGGGACCAATCGGCACAAAGGCTAAGCCCCTGAGGGTTTCCTATGGATAGTCCCACCGGAGAGAAGGCAGACACTGTTTCGAAGAGGGTGGGAAGTAGTGGAGTTTTTTCCGTATGGGCAAGTATCAGCGTGGCAAGGGTTGTGTAGGTGAAGGACAGAACAAAGATGGTTAAAGCCCTTTGGATGGTATCTTCCGGTATTCTTCTTCCAAAGACCACCACCTGACCACTACCCTTCAGGTAGCTATGGACTACTAGGATAATTACCACCGCGGTTGTAACCTTTATGCCACCACCCGTTCCGCCAGGACCTGTGCCCACAAACATAAGAACTATCAGAAAGAAGAGCGCGCCCTCCGAAAAGCTTTTTAGGTCCACCGTGCTAAAACCTGCAGTCCTTGAGGAAACACTGTGGAAAAAGGCAATAAGGAGCTTTTCCTTTAGGCTGTAGCCTTCCCATCTGATGGTATCAAGCAGAAGAACCAAAAAGCCTACCACAAGTAGAAAAAGTGTGGATACAAGCACAAGCTTGGTGTGGGTGGAAAGCCTTTGAATTTCCTTTCTCTGGTATAGCATGAGTTCGTAGATCACATAAAAGCCCAAGCCTCCCAAAATGATCAAAAGGCTAAAGACTAAATTGAGCCATAGGCTGTCTCTATAGGGTGTAAGTCCCTCAGGCAGTATGCTAAAGCCCGCATTGTTAAAGGCAGAAACCGAATGAAAAATGCTCATTGCCAAACTGGTGGGCAGGTCAAAGTGCCTTAGAAAGAATAGAAGGAGAAGTAAGGCACCCAAAAGCTCAACTCCAACAACTAAGGGCACGATCCTTTTGAGAAATCTCACCAAGCCGTGCAGTCCAGGGTAATTGACCGATTCTGCCAAAAGTATTCGGTCCCTTAAGCTCAACTTTCTTCTCAGGAGAACCAAAAAGTAGGTGGTAAATCCCATGTATCCAAGCCCACCTATCTGAATAAGTAGGAGAATTACAGCCTTTCCAAAAGGTGTAAATGTCTTGTAAGTATCCACTACCACAAGACCCGTAATGCAAACTGCAGAGGTGGCGGTAAATAGGGCATCCAGGAAGCTAATTCCTTCGTAGGTGGATATGGGCAGATAGAGTAGCAAGGTCCCGATGGCTATTAACACCAAGTAAGAAAGAAGTATTATTCGGTGGGGTGTCATCAAGAAAGGATTATAAAAGCTAAAAATCACGTGAGCGGTATTTGAGTTATCATATTAATAGTCTGCCCATTATGAAGGTTTTGCTGGTGCTCCATAAGGCCCTGTCAAACAAGGAAGACCTTTTGGAGAAGTTAGAGGAAGAATTTAACCTGCTTAGCAGGGTAATAGGTCCAGATAGCATATACGCGGTTATCCCTTCGGAGATGAAAGACCTGTTTGATCGTTTCCCCGAGCTGGTTTTTATAAGAAACGACAAGGGTAGCTTTCTCTATGGGCTTTATAAAGGTCTCAGAAAGCTGAGGGGAAACCATGTCCTTGTTCTGGACCCAGTGGAAAGGCTAACAAAGGAAAAATTGGCACAGGTTTTAAGCGCAGGAAAGAAGAATGTTCTTTCCAAAGGCTGGGCATTGCTCAGGCTAATGGACCTTGACTATGTTATAAGGACCGTAGAAAAATACAGGGAAAAGGAAGGTAGCATAGAGGAGATCCTTGAGGAAGTTTATAAAGAATACGGTATAAAATACGAAATACTCTGAGGAGGTTGCCATGGAAGACATATGGGTAGGAAAGTATTTGGTAAAGGCGGACAGATATTACACCAAAGATCACGAATGGGCTTTAGTAAAAGGAAATAGGGCTTGGGTAGGCATAACCGATTACGCCCAAAGGGAACTGGGAGACATAGTCTATGTGGACCTCCCTTCGGTGGGTGAAGAGTTTGAAGTGGGAGACACCTTAGCCAACGTGGAATCGGTAAAGAGTGTATCCCCCGTCTATGCACCTCTTTCTGGTAGTGTGGTGGAGGTAAATGAGGCTTTGAACGATGAGCCCGCCCTCGTTAATGAGTCTCCCTATGAGGATGGTTGGATGGTGGTTTTGGAGCTTAAAGATCCCTCCGAGGTGGAAGACCTTTTGTCTCCAGAGGAATACGCGGAGATCCTTGCGGAGGTTGTGATAGAAGAAAAAGGTGAAAGGGTGAGCCTGAACCTACCGGAGGAAGAAACGGGAATCATAGAGGAATCCTTGGAGACCTTACCCGAAGAGGAAATAGGATACGAGGAAAAGGAAAGGTAAATGTTCTTACCCCATTCAGACAAAGAAATTGGCGAAATACTTCAAAGTCTAGGTCTTTCTTCTTTGGAAGACCTCTTTTCCCACATTGACCCTTCCCTTTTGGAGCCTCCCAAAAACCTACCGGAGCCCAAGTCAGAGGAAGAGCTGAGAAGATATTTCAAGGAGCTTGCAAGCCTCAACAGACCTCTCGTATACTTTGCGGGTGGTGGTGCCTACGACCGAATAATCCCCTCAGCTATATGGCAAATTTTAAGCAGGGGAGAGTTTTTGACCGCCTATACGCCATACCAAGCGGAGGCGTCTCAGGGAACCCTTCAGGCGCTCTTTGAATACCAGACCCTGATATGCGAGCTAACTGGTATGGACTGTGCCAACGCAAGCATGTACGACGGTGGCTCGGCCTTGGCGGAAGCGGTTCTTATGGCAAGGGCAATAAAAGGAAGAGGAAAAAGGGTAGTGCTGACGGAGGGTATAAACCCACTCTACAGACAGGTGGTTCAAACCTACCTCTTTGGCTACAAGGATGAAATCCAATTGGTAAGCCTTACGGAAGAGGGCACCACAGACCTTGACCGCTTAGAGGAGCTACTTAAAGACGGAGAATGCCACGCCTTTGCAGTGCAACAGCCCAACTTCTTTGGCTTTTTGGAACCCCTAAAGGAAATTTCCTATTTAGCAAAGAAATATGAAGTCCCCCTTGTGGTGGTGGCAGACCCTATAGCCCTTAGCATACTAAAGCCACCGGGCTCCTTTGGCGCGGACATAGTGGTTGGAGAGGGTCAGCAGATGGGTGCCTTTTTGAACTTTGGTGGTCCCTATGTGGGCTTTTTTGCCACTAAAATGGAGTACGTAAGAAAGATGCCCGGTAGGTTGGTGGGTTTGGCGGAAGACATTGAGGGGAAAAGAGCCTTTACGCTGGTGTTGCAGACCCGAGAACAGCACATAAGAAGGGAGAGGGCAACCTCCAACATATGCACCAATCAGAACCTAATAGCCTTGGCAAATTTGCTATACATGGTTCTACTTGGAAGGGAGGGAATGAGGGAAGTAGCCATCCAGAGCCTTTCCAAGGCGATGTATCTAAAGGAAAAACTTTTGAACCTTGGCTTTGAAATACCTTTTAGCGGAAAACACCTCTGGGAGTTTCCCGTAAAACATCCAAAAGCCCAAGAACTCCACCAAAAGCTCATAGAGGAAGGATTTCTCTTTGGTATAAGGCTTGACAGGTTTGGATACAAAGATCAGCTTTTGATAGCAGTCACTGAAAAGAGAACGAAGGAGGAGATGGACCGGCTTGTGGAAAGGTTGAGGTATAATATCTCCCATGAAGGAACTTCATCATCCACACCAAGATGAAGCCCTTGAGGTTTTAAAGAACGCCAAAACTGTTGCAGTGGTGGGCATATCTCCCGACCCTGAAAGGCCCTCCTACTATGTTAGCGAAAGGGTGATAAGTAAGGGAATGCACAGGGTCTATTTTGTCAATCCCAAGTACGCTGGACAGGAGATCTTGGGGATTAAGGTGCTCTCCTCTTTGGAGGAGGTACCGGAGCCCATTGATATAGTTAATGTCTTTCGGAACCCAGCCCACATAGAGCCCATCTTTGAGGAAGCCCTAAAGGTGGGTGCCAAGTGCGTATGGCTCCAACCGGGTTGTGAAAACATGGAAGTGATAGAAAAGTATAAAGACAAAATAAAAGTAGTTTGGAACGCTTGCATTGGCGTAGAAGCTGGTTATCTTTAATTGAGCCATGAACCTGAGTATATATTTGGTAACAGATGATGCCTATTTTAAGGACAGGGACCTTGTCAGCACCATAGAACAAGCCATACAGGGGGGCATAACTGCCCTGCAGTATAGGTTCAAAAACAAAACCTCAAGGCAGATGTACGAGGAGCTCTTGGTCCTCAGGGAACTGACCAAGCGCTACAATGTGGAGCTTGTGGTAAACGACAGGGTGGATTTGGCTCTGGCAGTTTCTGCGGACGGCGTTCATGTGGGAGAGAATGACTTGCCACCGGATGTGGTCCGAAAGTTGGTGGGTGATAAGATGTACATAGGCTACTCGGTCAACAGTTTGGAAAAGCTCAGGGAGGTGGAACACCTGCCCATAGACTACATAGGCTTTGGTTCTATCTATGAAACCTCCACAAAGAAGGATTGCAAGTTGGTGGGCATAGAAGCCCTCCGTCAGGCGGTGAAGATGACCTCAAAGCCCATTATCGCCATAGGAGGCATAACACACTACAGGGTTAAAGAGGTTCTCTCGGCGGGAGCCAAGGGCATTGCGGTGGTTTCTGCCATCCTTGGCTTTGAGGATGTAAAGAAGGCTACGGAGGAATTGGTTTCTGCCTGCAGGAGCTATTACAGAGAAAAGCTCCACTCTGTATGAAAGTGCTCTATCTTTTTGATGGCTCTGCCTTTCTTTACAGGAGTTTTTTCGCCCTGCCACCTTTAACCACAAGCTCGGGCTTTCCCACAGGAGCCATATACGGCTTTTTGAGGTCTATTTTGGCTATACTAAAAACGGAAAAACCTAACTACATGGCAATTGCCTTTGACCTGCCCGCACCCACTCAAAGAAAGCTTGCTTATTCTGAGTACAAAAGTAAAAGGCCACCCACTCCAGACCCTCTGAAAATTCAAATACCCGTCATAAAGGAGTTAATAAACCTGCTTGGTGTAAAGCTTTTGGAGATGCCCGGCTACGAGGCGGACGACCTGATTGCCTACCTTACACAAAAGGCTAAAAGGGAAGGCTTTAGGGTCAAGATATACTCTCCAGACAAAGATGTTTTGCAGTTGGTGGAAGGAAACCAAGTGGTGGTGATAAACCCTATCTCCGAGGAAGTCTTTGACGAAAACAAGGTTATAGAAAAGTTTGGAGTGCCTCCCCAAAAGCTTGCAGACTACCTCGCCCTAGCGGGAGACAAGACGGACAACATAGAGGGTGTGAAGGGAGTAGGACCAAAAACCGCCATAAACCTTATTAACACCTTTGGCTCTGTGGAAAGCATCTTAGCCCGCTGGGACGAGTTTAAAAAGTTGTTCCCCCATGCAGATAAAAATAGCTTGGAGCTGTCCTACTGGCTGGTAAAGTTGAGACCGCCCGAGGACCTAAACATAGATATCGGAGAGCTAAAAAGAAAAGAGCCAAACTTATCTCTACTACGGAAAAAGCTTGAAGGGCTTGAAATGAAGAGCATAATAAAGGACTTGGACAAAATCTTTGCCCAGAAAAGTTTGTTCTAAACTAAGCTGTTAATTGCCCTCTCGTGGGTTTGGTCCAGTGCCCTTATTAGGTTGGAATAAACCTCATGAGCCCTGTGGGTTTGAATGAGCTTTGCCATTTCAAGGATAGGATTTACGTTGGAGCCTTCCAAAAAGCCCTGCATTACCTTGAAGTTCTGAGCTCTTTGGGGCTGACCGGTAA
>AGQM01064919.1_pt1 | contig 14978 bp, 16 predicted proteins | sample 1512301 | NCBI WGS metagenome assembly AGQM01 (sample SAMN07436262, study PRJNA71319) | hot springs metagenome | isolation source: samples from 5 sites along the outflow channel of Bison Pool, an alkaline... | place: USA: Yellowstone National Park
CTGGTACTTCGGCAGCGGTGTCAAGCCAGGATAAAACGGCGTCCCAACCGGAAGCAGTTCCCCACGTTCCAAAAGAGCATGTTCTTCAGGCGATCCGACCATAATGAGCGGGCGCGGCGGCAGGGGGGCGCTTTTTTTATCAAGAAACGCTTGGATACCGGACTGTCCCCCCTCTGGGTCGGCAACGGCTTCGGCAAACACCTGAGCTTCGTACTTGAGTCCGGCCAGATAGCCCTGCTCAAGGCCGTAAAACACGCAGTCTAGGGCGCGACGCGCAGCTTTTTCACGCCCGACGGCGCGTGCTTGTGCCAGCAAGCGTGCTACTCGGGGATGATTTTCAATCTCCGCGCGGGAAAGGCCCGGCTGCGGAGTGACCCACTGGCTCAGGGCTGCCTTCCGCCGAGCAAAAGCTTCGGCCAACGGCCCCTTGCCCGTCAGGATGTACTCCCGTGCCAGTGCGGCTGCCATCTCAACGGCCGACCGGGCATCGGTGGCTATGGCATCTACTAGCCCTAGCGCCTGAGCTGTCGGAGCATCCAGGTTCCGTCCTCCAAGAATGATTTCAATGGCATCAAGCAAGGTATCAGATATGACGGCCTGAGCTGGTGCCGTACCAGAAGCAGCAGGATTTGACATGGCAGGAAGCAAACCTTTCACGAAACTACCGGTAGCCCCCAGTATCGCATGATGGCCGGGCTTTGCGCTATGCTCGCCTGATGTGAAGCCGCAGCGCCCAGGGCTTCATCATTCCCGACGGTTTTGCGCTATGTTAGACCAGCAGGTAAGAAGCCTTCTTCCCCAAGCAGCATGTTCCCGGCGGCACTTTGTGCTCACGTCGCTAGCAGCCGGTTTTGCCCTAGCAGTGCAGCCTGTTAGCGCGCAGACCATCGTGACCGATACAGTTGGACTAGTCACTGACGAAGTCAAAATCCCTGCTGCAGACATCGCGTTTCCGGCTTATCTAGCGCGGCCTGAAAAAGGCTCACGTTTCCCGGTGGTCATTGTCATTCAGGAAATTTTCGGGGTTCACGAGCACATCAAAGACATTTGCCGACGACTAGCTAAGGTAGGCTATTTTGCCCTTGCCCCAGAGCTTTTTGCCCGCCAGGGCGATGTCTCCAAGCTCGAGAGCATCGGTGACATCATCTCTAAAGTGGTGTCTAAGGTCCCAGATGACCAAGTACTTTCCGATTTGACGCGCTGCGTTGACTACGCTGCCAAGACCGGCTATGCCGACATCAAGCGGTTAGCCGTGACCGGTTTTTGCTGGGGCGGGCGCATAACCTGGCTTTTTGCCGCGCATGAACCACGGGTCAAAGCTGCGGCGGCTTGGTATGGCTCACTGGTTGCCAATCCACGAAACAGCCCGGATTTCAAACCCGATCCCCTACGCCCCAGGTTTCCGATTGACATTGCGCCGACACTTCGGACGCCGGTGCTCGGTCTATACGGCGGCAAGGACCAAGGCATTCCACTTGAAACCGTCGAACAGATGCGGGTAGCGCTGGCCAAGGGCAAATCCGGTTCAAGGATCATCGTCTATCCCGACGCTCCGCATGGCTTTCATGCCGACTATCGCCCGTCCTACCGCAAAGAGGACGCACAAGCCGCTTGGCAGGCAATGCTCGATTGGTTCAAGCAGCATGGCGCAGCCTAGTCGTCACCCCCTACCAGATGCCACAGCAACCCGTACCACCCTGACCACGGCGCGGCGCATTGTTGTCAAGATTGGCAGTAATGTTCTTGTTGAACCCGGTGCCGGCTTGGCCGAAGCCGTCCTCCGGCATCTTGTCGAGCAATGTCTAGCTCTGCGCGCAGCCGGGCGCACTGTCGTTGTCGTCTCTTCCGGTGCTGTTGCCTGCGGACTGATGCACCTCCAAACGCACGCACTGCCACTGGGCAAAGACCTGTCATTCAAGCAGGCAGCAGCCGCTATCGGGCAGCCCTTTTTGATGCGCTACTACGAGCAGGCCTTTGCGCCTGTCCCGGTGGCGCAGGTGTTGTTGACCTACGATGATGCCCGCAACCGGGAGCGATTTCTCAATGCACGGCACACACTGCGGACGCTTTTGACGCTTGGGGTCGTGCCTATCATCAACGAAAACGACACGGTAGCTACGGCCGAAATCAAGTTCGGCGACAATGATTTCCTCAGCGCTTTGGTGGCTAACATCGTAGACGCCGACTTACTCGTACTCCTCTCCGACGTAGACGGACTGTTTGACCGCGATCCTAAACAGTACCCGGAAGCCCGGCGGTTGAGCTTTGTCCCGGAAATCACCACAACCACCATGGCCTTGGTTTCCGGCGGCACAAGCGCCTTCGGCACAGGTGGCATGCAGTCCAAACTGACGGCAGCCCAGACTGCCGCGCGATTTGGCGTGACAACAGTCATTGCCAATGGTCGTGCGCCGGACGTTTTGCAGCACGTAGTTGCCGGAGCTGACATTGGGACGCTCTTTCCGCCGGCTGCCGCTGCACTGGGCGGACGCAAGCGCTGGATTGCTGCCCTGCGCCCAAAAGGCACGCTGACGCTCGATGCTGGCGCCGTGCGCGCTGTGGTGACGCAGGGAAAAAGCGTTCTGCCGTCAGGCATTCTCCACGTCGCCGGACGGTTTGCCGCCGGGGATGTTGTAGTGTGCTGTGATGAGCAGGGGCGCGAGATTGCACGGGGGCTCGCCAGCTACAGCGCCGATGAGACCGAAACCATTCGCGGACTGAAGTCCTCTGAAATTGCGCAGCGGCTTGGCTATCGTGCCCGCGACGAAGTCATCCACCGAGATGACCTCGTACTGACCGGCGCATGCTAGCGTCCCATCCAGCCGCCATCCACAACAAGCACATGGCCGTGGACGTAATCACTTGCCGGTGAGGCCAGAAACACCGCCGCGCCAGCCAGGTCGGACGGCTGTCCCCAGCGCTCGGCCGGAATGCGCTCGGTAATCTGACGGTAACGCACCGGGTCTTCTCGCAGCGGGCGAGTGCTTTCGACTTCCAGGTAACCCGGTGAAATGGCGTTGACGTTGACACCCCGGGAAGCCCATTCGTTGGCTAGAGATTTTGTCAGTTGCACGACGCCGCCTTTCGAGGCCGCAAACGCCGGAGCCTGCCAGCCACCCTGAAAGGCCAGCAGTGACGCAATGTTGATGATTTTGCCCGATCGTCGTTCGAGCATGTCCTTGGCCACCATCTGTGACAGCCGAAACACTGTCGTCAGGTTGATGGCGAGAATGAAATCCCAGTCTTCATCACTGAGTTCTACGGCTGCGCCGCGCCGAATGGTACTGGCGTTATTGACAAGAATATCAATCCGCCCAAAATGCGCGAGCGTCGTCGTCACAATATGACGGTGAAAGGCACGGTCGTAGAGGTCCCCCATCACGGCCAGCGCCCGCCGGCCCCGCGCCCGAATTTGCTCACAAAGGGGTTCTGGGGAGCGGGATGAGCTGTGGCAAGCTACGTCGGCACCAGCTTCGGCCAAAGCCAGCGCAATGGCCGTTCCAATTTCGGACAATGCGCCTGTCACCAGCGCCACTTTTCCATCCAGGCGAAACAAATCCAGTACCACGCTTGAACTGCCTCTGTCATTGGAAAATGTTACGCAGCCACTTAGCTTATCGCGTCCATCTGCGTTACCACAATGAAAAATGATGTTGGCCGCGGGGATTTGAATCCGCTAACGTGTGCTGACCAATCAAGACAACTCCACCGTTTCCCAGGACCAGCGTCTGCCGGCTTAGTTTGACGCGCTGGTTGACAACCGATGACTGACGTTCGACTGGCTTGGATTGACTACGTTCTCATGGCGATCTACTTCGCCTTCGTCATTGGTGTAGGCGTAGCGCTCAAGCGCTTTATGCGCTCTAGCACGGACTACTTTCTATCGGGTCGCGCCATTCCGGCCTGGGTTGCAGGCTTGGCGTTTATCTCTGCTAACTTGGGTGCGCAGGAAGTCATCGGCATGGGCGCTTCCGGCGCAAAGTATGGCATTGCCACAAGTCACTTCTACTGGGTCGGGGCCATTCCGGCAATGGTCTTTGTGGGGGTTTTTATGATGCCGTTTTACTACGGCTCGCGAGCCCGTTCCGTGCCGGAATATCTCAAGCTGCGCTTTGATGAAAAAACTCGCGCCCTCAATGCCATTTCCTTTGCCGTGATGACGGTGTTTTCCTCTGGCGTGTCGCTGTATGCCATGGGCAAGTTGTTCCGGCTGCTGCTCGGCTGGGACGAAGACGCCAGCATGCTCGTTGCTGCCGGCATTGTTTTGGCCTACATCTTCCTGGGGGGTCTGACAAGCGCCATCTACAACGAAGTCTTGCAGTTTTTTCTCATCGTCTTTGGTTTCCTGCCGCTGGCCTTGCTTGGGCTGAAAGACGTTGGCGGTTGGGATGGCCTACAGGCGCGCCTGATGACGCACTCTGTAGCGCAGGGCTATGCACCAACCGCCTACACGCAGTGCTGGGCCTTTATGGGAGATGCCACGCGCAATCCGGTCGGCGTTGAGTGGTTTGGGCTGGCAATGGGTCTTGGTTTTGTATTGTCGTTTGGCTACTGGTGCACGGACTTTCTTGTCGTGCAGCGCGCCATGGCGGCCGACTCAATGACGGCAGCCCGCCGAACGCCGCTCATTGCCGCCATTCCCAAAATGCTGTTTCCCTTTCTGGTCATTCTGCCGGGGATGATTGCCTTGACCGTCGAGCCGCGTCGTGAAACAACACCGGCAGCAGCGGTTGCCCATGTTGGCATTATCCCGGCTAAGACAACTGACAGTGGTGAAGTGCTTCGCGATACGAATGCGCGCCCGGTCATTGACTATGATCTGGCCACGCCGGCGATGCTGGCGCACTACCTGCCGGCCGGACTGCTCGGCCTCGGGCTGACGGCGCTGCTGGCGTCGTTTATGTCCGGCATGGCGGGCAACGTTACGGCGTTCAACACGGTGTGGACCTATGACATTTACCAGAGCTATTTCAAACGCGACGCCAGCGATGCGCACTACCTCTGGATGGGACGCGCTGCCACCGTCGGCGGAATTGCGCTCTCGGTAGCGACGGCTTACGTCGCTGCAGCTTTCAACAACATCATGGACGTGCTCCAGCTTGTGTTTGCCTTTGTCAATGCGCCGCTGTTTGCCACGTTCCTACTGGGGATGTTCTGGAAACGCGCCACCGGCCATGGCGCCTTCTGGGGACTGGTGGCAGGCACGCTAGCAGCCGCATTCCACCACGGAATCTCCTTACCCGAAGGAGCAACGGTTGGCGTCAAGGGGGGCTTTCTTGGCGTCTTTCTGTCGCCCTACCGCAGTGAATTGGCCCAGACCTTCTGGACGGCCATTACGGCCTGGACGGTGTGTTTCATCGTCACCATCGTCGTGAGCCTAGCTACAAAACCACGCCCTGACGAAGAGCTTGTCGGACTTGTCTATACCTTGACGCCCAAACCGACGGAAGAGACGGCCTTCTGGCAACGTCCCGGAACGTTGGCCGTCGTTGTTCTCATCGGTACGCTTTTGCTCAACGTGATCTTCTTCTGAAAGGAGCGTTGTGTATGAGCGGCGGCATTGGACTCGATGTGCGTCTACCCATTGGTGTCATGTTCGTGTTGATGGGTTTGACGCTCGTCCTCTACGGTTGGATGACCAACGGCATCCCCGGCTTTTACGACAAATCGCTGGGCATCAACATCAACCTCTGGTGGGGGCTGGCAATGACCATCTTCGGCGGCGCGATGCTGGCGCCAGTACTGTTCAAAGGACGATGACTGAAACTGCCAGCATACCGCCAGAACCTACCGTGACGCGGCAGGTCATCATCAAGCCTGATGGCCGACGGCTCATCTTCTACACCTTTGCGCAGCCGACGGAGACGGCCGATGCGGTACGGCCGTCGGATGAAACCGTACCCAATGTCGGAAATTCGCTGGAATCCACTGCTGGGTGAGTGGACCATTACGGCCACCCACCGACAAGAACGCACGTTTCTGCCGCCGGCAGACTACTGTCCGCTATGCCCAACCCAGCCAGGCGCTTTTGAAACAGAAATTCCGGCTCCGGCCTTTGACATCGTGGTTTTCGAGAACCGCTTTCCGAGCTTGCAGGCTGTACCACCACCGCCGGTCGTTGAAGGCAGCGCACTTTATCCGGTACGACCCGCACATGGCATCTGCGAAGTCGTGGTCTATACCGACCGCCACACAACGACCTTAGCCGAAGAAAGCGTCGAGCGCATTCGACGGCTTATCCTCGTCTGGTGTGACCGCTTTGCCGAACTTGGCGCGCGGGAAGAAGTCGCTTACGTCTATATCTTTGAAAACAAGGGCGAGGCCATCGGCGTCACGCTGCACCATCCGCACGGGCAGATTTATGCCTATCCGTTTATCCCACCGCGCATTGCCCGCCAACTGGCGCAGTCCCGGCAGCACTGGGCGCGTACCGGACGCGACCTGCTGGGCGACATCTTAGCGGCAGAGCAGGACGATGGCCGGCGCATTGTCTGTGAAAATGATGCCTTCGCAGTCTTTGTCCCCTTCTTTGCGCGCTATCCCTACGAAACGCTGCTTGTGCCCAAGCGGCAAGTTACAGCCATTGTGGATTTTGACGCATACGAACGCCAGCGCCTAGCAGAAATCCTCAAAACCCTGCTCGTTGGCTATGATCGGCTCTTTGGATTTTCCCTGCCCTACATTATGGCGCTTCATCAGCGGCCAACCGACGGCAAAACCTATCCTTACGTTCGCTTTTACATTGAGTTTTTGCCGCCCCACCGAACGGCTACCAAGCTCAAGTACCTGGCTGGAAGCGAAAGTGGCGCCGGCGTTTTTATCAACGACACCATTCCTGAAGAAACTGCTCCCCGCCTACGTGCTTGCTGCCTATAGGTAGTCATTTGGAACGAACAAGCCGTTGGGCATGTCGCAGAATGGCTTCCATGTGATCGACATAAGCTTCCAGGGCGGCGCGCCCAGTAGTCGTTAGCCGATACCTTGTGTGGGGCATTCGTCCCCGGAAACTCTTTTCGCACAGCAGATAACCGGCTTCTTCTAAGCGTCGCAGGTGAACGCTCAGATTACCATCTGTCGTGGAAAGCAGATGCCGCAGCTCGGTAAACGACATGCATTCGACTCCGGCCAGCGCGCACAGGATGCCCAACCGTAGGGGTTCGTGAATGAGCTTGTCCACCCCTTCACAGACCACTTTGGTTGCCGAAACCACAGCTTTCGGCGGCGCCGGCAACGGTTCTGATTTGTTTGCTTTCCGTTTAGCCGCCATACTTTCGCGCAATGACAAGTCCGAAGCCGATGTGAAGCGCACCGAACCCAAAGGCCATGGCCCAGTGTGCCAAAGGCAAGGGCAGAAACAACGTGATGCTCCCTAGGAGCAAAAAGGCCAAGCCGAGTAACGGCACAACCCGGACGGAAAAAGTACCGGCTGCCGTGACGCCGGTACCGTAGAGCAGTAGCCACGTACCGGGTAGCAGATCATACGCACCGTGGCCAACCAGCACGACCGAGAGCAGGCTGCCTACCACCAGCGGTGGGACAAAAGCAAAGAAAAAGCGGCGCGCCGCCGCCGAAGCCAGGGAATGGTCCTGCCGATGTGCTTTGTACCACATCGTTGTTGCTCCAATGGTCAGCGCCACGACGGCTTCTCCAATCCAGACCACCAGCCACCGCCAGAGCGTCGGCTGCAAAGCTGCCAGTACGGCCGCTATGCCAGCGGTCAACCCAACGGCAACCATGCCCCAGCCGGGCACAGCCGTAAACAGGGTAGCCCGCTCCATAGTCTCTCGAATGAAGCGCAGGTTGGCCTCAGCGTGCTCATGCAGGGCCACCGCCGAGCTACCCTTTTGTAATGACCTAACAGCCATATCTGAAGGCTTTCCAAACCTCAACATCCGGTAAACACAGGCGGTCGTTTTTCGATAAAGGCCGTGATGCCTTCCCGAAAGTCTTTCGTAGCCGCACAAGCCGCTTGGTGCTCCCGCTCAAGCCTCAACTGCGTGGCTAAATCAGCATTGTGACTGCTGCGCAAGAGAGCCTTTATCCGAGCAATAGCCTGGGTCGGAGCTGTGGCAAATTGCTGGGCGCACAACTGCACCGTATTGGCAAACTCAGCATCGGCCACCGTCTGATGTACCAGCCCGATGTTTTTGGCTTCTCCGGCCGGAACCGTTCGCCCAGTCAGCATTAGGTCGGCCGCACAGGCCCAACCGACAATGCGCGGCAGAAGAAACGTTCCACCTCCATCGGGAACGAGACCGATCTTGATGAACGCTTGAGAAAAGCTGGCGCTCATGGCGGCAATTCGGTAATCGGCAGCCAGCGCTAGGTTCATGCCTAATCCATGCGCTGGGCCATTGATGGCAGCAATCACCGGCTGGGGCAGATTGAATAATGCAAGCACCATCTGGTTGACGCGATCTATCATCGCCCCGACGGTCTCAGCGGTTGCTTCAGGCGCTGCCGCCAACATGCCGCGAATGTCGCCGCCGGATGAAAACGCCCGTCCAGCCCCTGTAACAACCACGGCGCGGACATCGGTTTGCTCAGCAAGCGCTGTAAACGCCGTGGTCAGCTCATCAATCATGGCTTGGTTTAGGGCGTTGAGTGTATCCGGGCGATTGAGCGTCACCCGCGCAATTGAGCCCTGCGTCTCGACAAGGATGGTTTCGTAGGCCATGCCAGAGTCCCCCTTGCTTATGGGAAGTTGATTGTCCTACATAGCCTAACCAACTCAAGAACACAACCAAGGTCTCATCTTGGGCACGGTTTGCTGGTTGGCTGCCCCTAGACTGCGCTGGCAAAATGCAGTGCCTGACACCGGATGCTATGTCGGCCGTTTTGCCTTGCCAGCCACGCATGCTGACCATCATTTGGTTGGATGCCGGACGGCTCCCGTCACACACCACCGTCGTCTTTGACGCTCGGCGGCTTTGGTTTTCGGCCGGCGCGTCTTCAGACTGTGATATTATCGTGACAGAGCCGGACTTTCCGCAGCTTGCCTTCCAGATCAACTGGCATCCGGCACGCGAACCACTGCTATACGTTCACCCGGCCGTCATCTGGCTTGATGGGCAATGCCGACAGGCGAATTTGACTGAGTCTGTCTTTCCTCTGGGTACGCAGACAGTCATCCGTCGGCATGGCACACGAACGGTCTTCTTCGTACGACGGACTGACGCCGCCGATTTGGATCATCAGGCCTGGGCTTTAGCAGCTAGCTCACTGTTTCCTGACCTACCTGCCAACCTGCTCCAACTTGTATCAGAGTTAGCAAAGCGCCCCTAACTGTAGTCAGGTCAAATACAACTCCCAGGAACACAAACCGACTGTCTGCCGGTTCACCAGATGTGTATCACGAAATCTTCCCGTGTCTTCCCACACCTAGATGAGCAACCACACGATTTTGCGCCGGATCAATGCAGAATAGCCGTCAATAGCGCCCCCGAGATTGCTGACACAAAAAACCGCTGCGTTGAGGAAGCAACACAGCGGGCCTTTACTTTCCAGCCGGCAAATCCAGCCGACGGGCTAAGCGTAGGTTAGATTTTCTTGCCCTCTTTCCGCATCTTTTTCAGGACGTACTCAATCCCATACCGGTTGATGGTCTTGATGGCGCGCGCCGAAAGACGCAGGCGCACCCACCGGTTTTCGCTCGGCACCCAAAACCGCTGACGTTGCAGGTTGGGCAGGAAACGCCGTTTTGTGCGGTTGTTGGCATGCGACACGTTGTGACCCGACATGGGGCGCTTTCCGGTTACTTGACAGACCTTGGCCATGGCATCTCACCTCACCTTTGCTTCAAAACTCAGTGTTTATAGTCTAGGGCTGCTTCCCCTCGCAACCCGAAAGGAGTTGACCTGGTTGTGGCTCAGTCGCGGGCGGCACCGGTGCGCGCCTCGATTTGGCGAATCGCGCGGTTGGCAGCATTGACGACCCGCCGGTCACGCTCACCAAGCAATGAGCGCAATACCGGAAGGTCTTCGCGCGTTCCCACTTGCCCTAGGGCACGCAGCATTCGCTCTGTGCCACGTGGTCCGGCTCCGCGCAAGTAGGGATGCAGATCAGCCGTTTGCGTTAGCGAAAGCAGATAGGTTTCGGCCTGTTCGCCGTACTGGCGTGAATCAAGTTGTTTGACAACTTCCTGAAGAAACTCCCGGCGTCCTAGCCGGTAGAGTGCAAAGGCCTGTGCCAGGCGCACACGCTTGTCCTTTTCAGTCAAACGACGGTTGAAGAGTTGATCTTGGTATGCCTTGGCCTCGCAGCGCCCTAGTCCTTCGGCAGCAAAGCGGCGGCGCTCGGCGCTTGGATGGTCAAGGCTTTCCCTAAAGACAGGCTCACTTATCGGATCGCCGATGTACGCCAGGGCAGCCAGAATCCGCGTCTGCTGGTCGGCATCCTGTCTGGGTCGGGCGGCACGGTAGCGCGCCATCAGCGGCGTTACTGCCTCACGGGTACGCAGTCGTCCCAGCGTCTCGATGGCCTGGCGACGCACATTGGCATCTGGATCATCTAGGTAGGGCAGTACGTGCAGGCCATATTCTGGACGGCCAAATTTCGCCAGCACACGGAAAATGTCCTCCCGCAAGGCAGCATCACCTAGCGCCTCAACCATGGCGCTCACCATGCTCTCACCCCGCAAAACGCCAAGCGCCCGCACGGCTGCACGCCGGTTGTCCACCCGAGCATCATCGCGCATAGCATCGGCCAGGGCTTGCAGGACGGCCGGAGCAACCTCCGTACCCGGCAATACCATGGTCGGCTCATCGGTTTCTAGGAAGGGATTGAAGCGGTCCAATCCACGCCGACGCGCGAAGACAAACTCAATGTCTTCCTCGATATAAAACAGCAGCAGGGCGCGCAGCACTGCACGCCGTACTTCTGCATCCGGCTCGCGCAGCGCCTCGATAAGCGGTGGAAGCGTCTGTGCGTCCTTGATTTTTCCTAGCGCCACTGCAGCTTCGGCTCGCACACGTGGATCGGTATCGTTTCTGAGCGCCTCCAGCAGCGCTGGAACAGCCGCATGCAGGCGACGCTCACCTAGTGCCATAGCGGCTCGCTGGCGCGTACGTCGGTCAGGACTCGTCAAATCGGCCAGGTAGTGTTCCTGCCCTAGCGCTGGCAGCCAAAGGCTCAGCGCACCTACCACCAACCCTGCCATAAGCAGCGAGCGAAGCCAATCCATAGCGGCCGATGCTAGTCAACTGTTGACCGCGTTTCAACGAATGCCCTAGCTTGCAGCAGGTCTCCCCTAGTTTGTCATGACCTTCCACTTGCATCCCATGCCAGAACAGACTCCTGCAGCAACGCTGGCCATCCGAACAACCATGTTACCGCGCGATACCAATGCGCTAGGGACGATTTTCGGGGGCGTCATTCTAAGTTACATTGATCTCGCTGGGGCCATCGAAGCGCGGCGTGTTGCTGTGCATCGTTACGTCACCGTCGCCATGCGCGAGGTGGTCTTTGTTGCACCAGTGTACGTGGGCGACACCGTCAGCTTCTATGCCCGGGTTGAAAAGATTGGCCGCACGTCCCTTACGGTGCATGTCACGGTAGATGCCGAGCGGATGCGTGAACCAAACACCGTCGTGCGTGTGACCGAAGCCGATGTCGTCTATGTTGCGATGAGCGACGACGGCCGCCCTACCCCCATCTTTCCTGAATCTATCTCTCCTGCTCCTACAACCGCATGACCACGCCAGACATATCCACTCCAGAAGCCCGCGCTGCAAAGCGCAAGCGTGTCCCGCTTGTTATTGTCAACACTGGCTATGGCAAAGGGAAAACTACAGCCGCCTTGGGAACCCTGATGCGCGCCGTGGCCCATGGCTTCAAGGTCATCATGTTGCAGTTCATCAAAACAACCAATGATCCGCGTTTTGGCATCTATGGCGAGATTCGGAGCGCCCAGAAGCTGGGTTTTGAGATTCTGCCCCTTGGCGACGGCTTCACATGGGACACTAATGACCCCGAACGAGACCGGCAGACAGCCCGCCGTGCCTGGGAAATCTGTAAGGCCAAGCTTCAATCGCCAGAATATGACATCGTGGCTTTGGATGAGATTACCTATGCTTTTACGTTCGGTTGGCTTACAACGGCTGAAGTCATTGAAGCCATCCAGAACCGCCCGCCGCACATGCATGTCATCATAACGGGACGGGATGCGCCGCCCGAAATTATCGAGATAGCCGACCTGGTGACAGAAATGCGCGAAGTCAAGCATCCTTTCACAACTCGGCGGGTTGTGGCACAACCAGGCATCGAGTTCTAAGACTTCCTTTGAAAGATTTCCCTACCCAGGTAGGCGAATAGCTCCTAACCATCACTCACAATGGGCTGACCCCGGGCGTTGGGTCGGGAACCCTTTGGTGCGTGTACACGTCTACAGCGCCGCATACCAACCCAACTCTGTGGAGGTTAGCCAGTATGACGCGCCTGTTTTCACTGATCCTGGCCGGAATTGCCATCGGTACGGCGGCCGTGGCCGGATACCTAGAGCGTAGGTCACTAGCTCTTGCGCCAATCACCCCTCCCCAACCCTTAGAAGCTGACACCATGCCCTCTGAACCCCAACCCCAGCCTACTCCACGACAGCCCTCCGATACGCGACGGGCATGTTCTCCTCAGGAAGCGGCGGAGTACCAGCGCACCATTGCCGCCACAGCCAATATGGTACACGACCCCCAAACCCGCGCCCTGGTCCAAAAATACGGTCTCGACATCCTCAACCTCACCTGGGAAGACACCGGACGCTACAAAAACTCCGCCGTCGGCCCCAACATCAGCGACATGACCATCCAGGTCGGCTTTGAAGACCCAACCACAGGGACGTTTGAAGTCACCTGCATGCCGGTCATCCGCTACCCCAACTTCCGGGACCTTACCTGCGACCTCGACCCGCGCGACTTCACCCTGCTCGTGGGCAATCACCACGGACAAACCCTGCGGCGCGTCTCGCTGTACGACTTCCTCGCCCATCCGCGTTCGTATCTGACCAATCCCGCCTCGTGGCGCGGCGAAAAGCACAGCCTGCTGGCTCCGCGCGACACCCGGGTGCTCGTCAGCGCCCAAGCGTGTTTCCTGCCGATTCCCAAAAGCGGCAAGGCAACGTTCAATCCCGTGTTGTTCAACTACCAGTCTCGGAAAGGCGACCCGGCGGTGTTGGCGATTTTGGCTACGCGGGAAGGGACGAGTGTGACGGTGATTGACAACGAACGGGATGCCTTTCGCAGCGGCAGCGTGTGGGGGCAGCGGTTGTTTTTCAATGCCAACGGGCAGCGGGCGAGTCTGACGGGTGAACGGGAGAGTGACTTTGTGGCGAAGGGGGGCGACCGGACATCGCCAACGCCGGGCGTGCCGGGTCAGTCGCAGAATACTTCGGGACTCAACATGGTACTGCTTATCCAGGTGCCGCTCAAACAGCGGCCACTTCCCCGAAGCAAGGCTCCAGTGGCTCCGGGCATTGCCTATGAGTCAAAGGCAGCAGGCATGCCCGCCCCACGCGCCAGCGATATTGAAAATGCTGTCATTGGACACGGCGAGCTGGAAGGACCCTTCACCGAGATTGACAACCTTGCCATCGAACGCGATGAACGCTTCCCGGTGCGCGTCACGGTTCAGTTTTACAAGGCGACCTCGAACGGCGTTGCCACGGAAGCCGACATTGCGGCCATCAAGGCAAATATCGAGCGCATCTACGCCCAGAGCACCGATGTGGGCAGCCTCGTCACCGGCGGCGAAACCGGGCGGGTGACGGAATACGATGGTGTCAAGGTACAGCCGACGGACTGGTGGGAAGACTTCTGGGAACGCTATGAAGCGAGCACCGGCATTTCACGCTACGAAGCCATCCGGCGGCTGCGCAAGCTGTTGGGAACGAACTTCCGGCAGCAACCGGTCTGTGAACTCTACCTGCGCGATCTGCTGCGCTCAGCAGGCAGGAAGCACCCACACCGCAAGCCAGCCAGCTAAGGCCAAACCGGCCATTGCCCGACGTGGCCACCACGTCGGGCGTTTTTGTGCCCTCAAGCGTTTGCGGTTTTTCCAAGCTGACGCCAGACAATGACGCCAATCACGATAGCCCCGCCAATAAGCGCCGTGACAGACGGCCGTTCACCAGTGACGAATGCCACCCAGATGGGATTCAGGATTGGCTCTAGCATCGCCAGCAGAGTGCTTTCCAGTGCCGAGACGCGGTTGACCCCAATGGCGAACAGGACGTACGCCACACCAATCTGGAGCATGCCCAAACCGGCGAGCAGCCAGAGTGTTGTAGTCGGCAACGGTAGCGAAGCCACGATTGCCGGAGCACAGCAGAGGGCGGCCAGGGCATTCCCCAGGGCAATCAGAACCAGACTGGACGGTGGCGTGCCTCCGGTTGGCGACTGGGAGCGGGCGTCGGCCCGCAGGCAGACGGCAATCCCGGCAAAGCCGATCCCGGACACAATCGCCAGCATGTTGCCGAACATCCCGGACAAACTGAGCCGGTCCAGGAAAAACCACGCCATGCCAAAGAAACAGCCGCCAATGGCCCAACGGTCGCGGCGATGGATGGGCTCATCGAGCAGCGGCCGCGCCAGCACGGCAACAAAAATGGGTGCGGTGTATTGCAGCAAAATGGCATTGGCGGCTGTGGTGAGTTTGTTGGACCAGGTAAAGGCAATCATGGTCAGCGCATAGCTGGCCGCACCCCACCACACGTAGCGCCGCGCGAGTGTCGCCTGGATCGGCATGTCCCGGTGTGACCGCTGTTGCCAGAGCAATGCCGCGGCTAGTACGAACAGGGCAAAGAAACTCCGCAAACCGGCGATGGCAAACGCATCAGCCTGGGCCGACTTGATGCCGACGCCACCGAGACTCCAGAGCACCGCAGCCGCGATGACGCACATGACGCCCAGCCACTGTCTCTGCTGCATGACAGCAAAATGATGCTAAACTCCCGCTTCAGTTGGGGTATTGACGCAGTTACGTGTCATCCT
>AGQM01087633.1_pt1 | contig 14875 bp, 15 predicted proteins | sample 1512301 | NCBI WGS metagenome assembly AGQM01 (sample SAMN07436262, study PRJNA71319) | hot springs metagenome | isolation source: samples from 5 sites along the outflow channel of Bison Pool, an alkaline... | place: USA: Yellowstone National Park
GGTTGCCAGCCTAGCGGCGCTGGTGTCCGTTTTCCGCTGACGGCACCCCGTTACGGCGGACAGGTAGCGCTTACCACAACACTGCTACTCGCTGTTTCTGCGCATCAGATATTCTTTGCGCAGGAAGCCCGAATGTATGCGCTTGTCATGGCGCTGGTGCTGGCGTCTCTACGCGGCTATGCCATGTGGCGTGAAAGCGGTGTGGAGCGCGGGCTGGCGGTGTACCTGTGGGCGGCGCTGGCGGCGATGTACTGCCACTACTTTGCCGTGCTGGCTGTCCTTGCGGTCAACGCGCACTTTGTGCTGACGGCCTTTGGCCCGACGCGCGCAGCCACCCGCCGCCAGGCGCGGCGCTGGTTTGTCGCCCACGGCGTCATGGCGCTGCTCTACGCCCCGTGGGTTGAATTCCTCGTGGCACAGATGCAGCGCGGTCAAACGTGGCGCAAACCGCTCACGCTGGTTGACGCTGGCTGGCAAGTTGTGGGCTACTTCCAGGAAACCACGTTGGGCTATGCCGTCTATCTCGATCACGTCCGCGCCTGGTTTGCGCGGCTCGTCGTGGAACACGTGAACCTGCCGGGAAACTTTTTCTGGCAACCGCTGACGTTCAACATCGTCTTCATCCTGTTTCTGACCGCTCTGATGAGCATCGGGTTGTGGCACAACCTGAAGCTGGCGCACACGGACATACGGGCGGCCCTACCGGTGCTTTTTCTGGTCTTGCCCATGCTGCTTGCCAGTGTGCTGTCGCTGCGGAAGGGCAGCATGGAGCTGGCCCGCTACCTGATCTTCACGACGCCCGCTTTCTGGTTTTTCACGGCCGTCGGGCTTCATCAGATACGCGCCACGTTCTGGCGTCTGGCGTTGATTGGCCTGTGTGTCGGGACGCTGTTTTGGCAGGGTGCGCGGATTCACTACGGCACGACGGCGCGAGACAGCGATCTGCGCCCGGCTCTGGAGTTTATCCGCCGTCAGTCTCAGCCTGGAGAGCGGGTGGTTATTGATCCCGATGCCATGGATGTCTGCCTAGCTTACTACGCGCCACGTTATGGACTGGAAGGGCTGATCTACTCGGCGCAGATGACACCGACCGGCGAACCCACCGGGCACAACCAGCTTGAACGCCTGATCCGCGAAGAAGGGGTACGGCATGCGTGGGTTATTCTTGATTATCGTTCAGAGAAGTTTGACGCGCCGGCTGTACCGGGCTTTCACATTGTGCGTCAGGTGGATTTCCCAAGTGCCTATCCGAAGGTGCGTGTCATTGAAGTGACGCGCTGATGCGCTGCGCATCACCGCTGGATTCCATACGAAGTTGACCCGGCCTGGTTTCTGGAGTTCATACAGGCCGGCCGAAAACCTAGCTTGCCTTCGCTCGGACTTCGTTTTCGACATCATCCATGCGGTGTTCGACATCCCGTACCCGGGCGCGCCTGTCCATGATGTCCTGCGTCATGATTTCCAGTTTGCGGTTCATGAGCTTTAGTTCGGCATTGACCTTCTGGAAACCTTCCGTCACCTGCGTTTCCAAGGCATCGAGACGGCTTGTGATTCGGGACTCCATGGCGGAGAGACGTTCAAGGACGGTTTCAATCGTTGGCTTGGTTTCCATGACAGTGCACCCCCGGGGTCAGATTTCATTTCCCTGGCCGGGCCAGGCCTGGTGATTGTTGCTGAAAACCTGTGGAACCGTAAAGACCAAGGTGCGCGCAATACCTTGCAGGTCAGGCATGACGCGCTTCACTTTTCAGCCGGCAGCTTCACCCAGGGCACAGCCAGCAGCCGGGCATAGACCATCGCGCGGTTACCGTTCCCACCAACGTACCGGTGGTGGCTGACGGCAAGGTAGCTCAGGCGACTGAGGGTTCAATCGTTCTAGGTATGCGTTGATCAAGTCCACGCAGGCTGGCGCGCATGTCCATGATGTCCTGCGTCATGACTTCCACCTTGTGCTTCATGTGCTCCAGTGTTTTATTGACTTTCTGAAAGCCTTCCGTCACTTGTGTTTCTAGGGCACTAAGACGTGATTCAACTCCCGACACTCGGACTTCCAAGGCATCGAGACGCGATTCAACTCCCGACACTCGGACTTCCAAGGCATCGAGACGTGATTCAACTCCCGACACTCGGACTTCCAAGGCATCGAGACGCGATTCAACTCCCGATACCCGGGCTTCTAAGGCTTCGAGACGTGATTCAATTCTCGATACTCGGCCCTCCAAGGCATTGAGACGTGATTCAACTCCCGACATCCGGGCCTCCAAGGCGTCGAAGCGGTTTGTAATTCGGGAATCCATGTCGGAAATCATGGAGACTACGGCGGAGAGGCGTTCAAGGACGGTTTCAATCGTTGGCTTGGTTTCCATGACAGCGTACCTCCGGTTTTTTCCCTAGCCAGGCCGAGTTTGGTGATTGTCGCTGAAAGTTTATGAAAGCGTAAAGACTAGGGTGCGCTCGATACCTTGCAAGTCATGCACGATGCGTTCCACTTTCCAGCCGGCAGCTTCACCCAGAGCGCAGACATGTGCCGCTTGGCCAAAGCCAACTTCGCAGGCGAACTTCCCGCCGGCCGCCAGATAGGGTGGCAGGGCAGTCAGAAGGTGTGCATAGACTTCGATGCCCTGCTTTCCGCCAACCAGAGCCACGTATGGCTCATGATCGCGAACCTCCCGCTGGAGCGCCGGCCAGTCCGTTTCCGCCACGTAGGGCGGATTCGACACCACGAGATCAAACGGCGGCGTGGCTGGCACGGCGTCCAGCCAGTGGCTCTCGACCAACTGGACGCGCTCTGCAACACCGTGGCGCTGTGCGTTGGCAGCGGCTACGGCCAGTGCCGTGGGGGAAACATCCACCGCCACAACATGCGCCGTCGGAACTTCCGCTGCTAGGGTCACGGCTATGCAACCTGAGCCAGTCCCCAAATCCAGCAGCCGCCAGATCGACCGTGGACAGGCGCGAATGTGCTCCAGGCTCAATTCCACCAGCAGTTCGGTTTCCGGACGCGGGATAAGCACGTCGCGCGTGACCTGAAACTCACGTCCGTAGAAGTTTTGCCGCCCCGTGATGTACTGTAGTGGCTCGCCGTTGGCCCGGCGGTGAAAGGCCTGGTGTACCAATGCAGCCTCTACATCAGACACCACACGCTCTGGATGAGCAATGAGAACAGCGGCATCCACTGCAAGCAACTCGCGCACCAAGCAGCCGGCTGTGCGGTAAGGTTCTTCTACCCCACCAGCAGCCAAGATACGAGCGCCTTCCTTGACGAGCTCTCCAAATGTTGTTGACATAGAATCTGTGCCTGCTTGGTATGTCTAATACGGCAGTGACACTTGGCAGGCTGTGGCTTTACCCTGGTCAGCCTGCCGGTCAAGCAACAGGTGCGCTATGTTCCTTAACTTTCGTCCTGACGAAGAATTCGCGCATGAACTCGACCGTGCCGATGAAATTGCCGACTTTCGCACCCACTTTCACTTTCCGATCAATCCGGCGACCGGCAAGCCCCAGCTTTACTTCTGTGGTCACTCACTGGGCCTACAACCGATTGCTACTCGAGAAGCTGTTTTAGCCGAACTCGACCGATGGGCGTCCTTAGGCGTTGCCGGGCATTTCACGCCGCCACACCCATGGGCGGATTATGATGCCGACCTCCGTCCGTTGGTAGCGGAGCTTGTCGGTGCACAGCCTGATGAAGTCGCCCTGGCCAATAGTCTAACGGTCAATCTGCACCTACTTCTGGCTTCGTTTTACCGGCCGACGCGAGAACGCTTCAAAATCTTGATGGAAGCCCGTGCCTTCCCATCGGACCGGTACGCAGCGCTTAGCCAGGCAGCTTTTCACGGCTTTGATCCGCGTGAAGCCGTAGTAGAAATGCGGCCTCGTCCGGGTGAAGACCTGTTGCGCACCGAAGATATGTTGGAGCAGTTAGAGCGCGAAGGTGACCAGGTAGCGCTTGTCCTGCTGGGGGCGGTCAACTATGCCACGGGACAGTTTTTCGAGCTGGCGCCACTGGTTGCCCTGGCGCGGGCCAAGGGCTGTGTTGTGTGCATAGACGCCGCGCATGCCATTGGCAACGTTCCACTGGCACTGCATGACTGGGATGTGGATTGTGCCGTGTGGTGCCATTACAAATATGTCAACGCCGGCCCCGGCGCCGTCGGGGGCTTTTTCGTTCATGCGCGCCATGCCCGGCGTTTTGACCTGCCGCGTTTTGTTGGCTGGTGGGGACACCGTGCCGAAACACGCTTCCTGATGCCCGACACCTACGAACTGGCTTCTGGGGCTGCCGGTTGGCAACTGAGCAATTTGCCGATTCTTTCGCTGGCGGCCCTGCGCGCTTCCCTTGACCTGTTTCACCGCGCGCAGATGAAACGACTGCGGGCAAAAGCCGTTCGACTAACGGCCTACGCTCTCGAACTTCTGGATGGGCTTCCAATTCAACTCATCACGCCACGCAATCCGGCTGCCCGTGGGGGACAACTTTCCTGGCGTATCCCGGAAGCACGCCAACTTGCTGCCTGGTTTCTAGAACAAGGCATCGTCGTGGACGTGCGCGAACCAGACATCCTGCGCGTGGCGGTTGCCCCACTTTACACCGGCTTTCACGACGTATGGCAACTTGCTCAGGCGTGGCGGAGTCGCTTTGCCCAAGCCTGATCGGTCTTCATAAGTTAGAAGCCTTACTTGCCGTGAAAACCCTGCACAACATTCGCATCTACGTCATTCGGTGTCCGGTACGTGGTTGGGTGTTTTACACACCACCTGAAAGTTTTGCCGTTGAAGATGGACACGCACCGGAAGGTTTTGTGAGGCGGCTTGTGCGGCGTGCACACCGTCTCCGGGAAGAAGCTTCCCACCTGCTGCACCAGCCGCCCAATCGCTTCTGGCGTGGCATTCGGCGCGTCTGGCTCTGGCTCGAGCAGTGGACGCACCCGGCTGAAGGGCTGCTGCGGGCGTTGGTTCACGCCGACAAGGTTGAAATCATTCACGACGGAGAGTTAGAGGACGACACCGTGCGCACTTACTGGATGAACTGGCTGGCAGCGCGCCTTGCTGTCCACCGGCGGGGCATCTGGATTAATGTTGCCTTTCTACCTCTTACGCTGCTGCTTGGACTTCTGCCCGGCCCCAACATCTTCATCGCCTGGAATGTCATTCGACTCTACGTCCACTGGCAGGCATACCGTGGGGCGCGCCGGGCTCACGAATTTGCATGTATCGCCGTACAGCGGGATACCCGCCTCCATCTACCCCGCCAGGGTTCATCCACCGCAATTCGGGAGTACATTGCAGAGCTTGGGCAAAAGTTGCTCCTGCCTGAGCTACCTGACTTTTACGCCCGCTGGCCGGCGGCCTCTTCTCCGTCCCAGTAAATCCGAAGCCCAGAAAGTTGCCTGACTGGCTCTACTTCTCAGTTGCTTTCTTAGACCACAGGGCGCCTTGTGTACCCTTCTGCCCCCTGCTGATTTTCCCACTTCGCTTGTTGAAGCGCCGGCAGTACAGTCAGCCTCTTTTTTGAGGGGGTTCTTCTTTCCCCTGTACTTTTGGCATAACCTGCCGGCAAGCCAGACCAAACGGGCGGCAAGATCACCGCTGTCTCTTCACCAAAGACACCAGCCACTGGATCCCATCCTCGGCAAAACCAAACGTCATTAACAAGATTGCAATACCAGCGCGGCTCAAACTAATATGGAAGCGCTGTAACCCCGAGTAGGTTTATAACTTATCTCCCGGTGGGACGTACTCATGCGAACGACCGGCAAAACCAAAGCTTCTTCACTTCGAGAACACACGCTGGAATCACCGGACATCCTACGAACGGCGCGGGAAGAGCTGATGCGCGAGGGCATCTACCGCTTTCAGGTCAACGGCAGCACTATGCGTCCCACTATCTCTGACGGCGACTGGCTGACCATTGAACAAGTGCCTACTTCTGAGCTAGGGGTGGGCGATATTGTGCTTCTTTGCACAAGCAGCCAGACGGCGGTTGTACATCGTATACTCCGCTTTGAGCGTCGCCATGCTACGACCTATGTTGTGACGCGCGGTGATGCAGCCCAAGAACTGGATGTTTCTGTTCCGATTTCTAACGTCGTCGGGCGCGTTCTGCGCATTGAAAGCAATGGCGTGCGCCATGATCTCAGTACTTTTTGGCGCCGCATGCGAATGCGTCTTACTGGCTGGCTTCATCGTTGGCGCTTCCGCAAGGTTAAATCTGCCTAGCGCCTCTCTGTTGACCAAAGGCCGAGGCATCGCTGGAAACTCCCCATGGAAGAGACTTATTCTCCTGCCCCCCGCAAAGTGACTATTGTTGGTGTCCCCATGGACCTAGGGGCCGACCGCCGTGGCGTGGACATGGGTCCCTCTGTCGTACGCATTGCTGGTCTCAGCTCCAAGCTCGCCGAATTGGGCTATGTGGTGGAAGACCTTGGCAACATCCCGGTTGCCTTAGCGGAAACACGCCCTCCCGCAGCGGCTGATGCCAAACACAAATACCTTGCTGAAGTGGCTAAGTCGAATGCCATTTTGGCAGACTGCGTTGAAGGCATTCTGGAAAGCGGATCGATTCCGGTTATCCTGGGTGGGGATCATTCGATTGCCATTGGAAGCGTCGCTGGCGTTGCTAGCTACTACCGCCGGCGGGGGCAGCGCATTGGCATCATCTGGATTGACGCTCATGCCGACATCAATACACCAGAGTCATCTCCTTCGGGGAACATCCACGGCATGCCATTGGCTGTTCTCCTTGGCTATGGACCCGAAGCTTTGACGCGCATTGGTGGATTTTCTCCTAAGGTTCTCCCAGAAGATTGCGTCGTCATCGGCGTGCGTCAGATTGATAAAGGCGAGCGTCAACTGGCACAGCAATTGGGTTTGCGTATCTACACGATGCGCGACCTTGACGAGCGCGGCATGAATGCCATCATGGACGAGGCCATTGCCCTTGTGACGCGCCACACTGTTGGCTTTCACGCGACATTCGACATGGACTTCGTTGATCCTTACTATGCCCCTGGGGTTGGCACGCCTGTCCCAGGCGGGGGCACTTACCGCGAAAGTCACCTGGCAATGGAGAAAATTCACGATTCCGGCAAAATGCTCTCGGTTGAAATAGTCGAGATCAACGCCGTTCTCGATGTGCTTAATCGCACCGGTGAGCTAGGTGCGGAACTCTTGCTCTCGGCGCTAGGTAAAAAAATCCTGTAGGTCTTCTCGCGGTACTAGGCAATTCAGTTTGCTGAACCTGCCAGCAAGGTGAGGACCGACCTATTTTTGCTGGGCACGGAGGAATACCATGGCACTGGAAACATCTGAAAAAATCTGGCACAACGGCAAGCTGATCCCGTGGGAGGACGCACGTATCCACGTCATGTCGCACGTTGTCCACTATGGCTCTTCAGTCTTCGAAGGGATTCGTTGCTACCATACCCCACGGGGTTCACGGCTTTTCCGCCTGCGCGAGCATGTGCGCCGCCTGTTTGACTCGTGCCATATCTACCGGATGAACATTCCCTTCACCATGGATCAAATCTTCAAAGCATGTATCGAGACCATACGGGTCAACCGGCTCCAGCATTGCTATGTGCGGCCCATTGTGTTTCGTGGCTACGGGGCGTTTGGGGTCAACCCGTTCCCGGCTCCTGTGGAGACCTACATCATCTGCTTTCCGTGGGGACGCTACCTTGGCGATGACGCGCTTGAAGCCGGTGTTGATGTGTGTACCTCTTCTTGGGCACGGATGTCTCCTAACACCCTCCCCACCACGGCCAAAGCCGGCGCCAACTACATGAACTCTCAGCTCATCAAGATGGAAGCCATCATCAACGGCTACGCCGAAGGCATCGCGCTGGATGCTGCCGGTTATGTCAGTGAAGGAAGTGGAGAAAACATCTTCATGGTGCGGGATGGCACAGTTATCACTCCACCTATTGGCCGTGCGGTGCTCCCTGGTATCACGCGCGATACGGTTATGCGTCTGTGCGAAGACCTTGGCATTCCGGTCGTCGAGCGCAGCATTCTTCGGGAAGAACTCTACATTGCCGATGAAGTGTTTCTCACAGGCACGGCTTGTGAAATCACTCCGGTGCGTACGCTTGACAAGATCAAGATTGGCGAAGGCAAGCGTGGCCCCATCACCAAACAGCTCCAAGATGCTTATTTCGGCATCATTCACGGTGAACGCGAAGATCGCCACGAATGGCTCACGGCCGTCTAAAGCTTCCCCCAGAAGTAGGATGCCCTGCGTTAGAACAACTCCGCCAGGACATTGTGACCTGCCGGCGCTGTGACCGCCTCGTGGCCTGGCGGGAACACGTAGCCCAATATAAGGTTCGTCGCTTTCAGAAAGAAACCTACTGGGGCAAGCCTGTCCCCGGCTTTGGCGACCCCCACGCTCAGTTGCTTGTCGTTGGGTTAGCGCCGGCAGCGCACGGCGCCAACCGCACTGGCCGTCTCTTTACCGGCGACCGGAGTGGCGACTGGCTGTTCCGTGCGCTCTACCGCGCTGGTTTTGCCAACCAACCAACCTCAACGCACCGGGAAGACGGATTACAGCTCATCAACTGCTACGTCTGTGCTGCCGTCCGGTGTGCCCCGCCGGACAATCGGCCACTTCCCGTAGAAGCAGACACATGTCTACCGTTCCTCATCCGCGAAATGGACGCGCTTTCTCAATTGCGCGTCATCGTTGCCCTTGGGCAGTTTGCCTTTGACCAGACCGTGAAGGCGCTGCAGCAACAGGGCAAGAGACTGCCCAAACCAAAACCGCGCTTTGCACATAATGCGCGTTATGAACTCGAATCCGGGATCACACTGCTCGGTTCTTATCACCCCAGCCAGCAGAATACGCTGACGGGCCGGCTGACCGAACCTATGCTAGATGCTGTCTTTGCGACAGCGCGGCAACAGTTGGAGAGCCGTGTTGAACCGAACTATGACGGGCAAGCTACTCGGGTGGTTTGATGTCCAACAATTCTGCACCAAACAATCTCCGTACCTCCTTGACTGCCGGGTGGTTTTCAACCCTGGTGCGCAGTTGTATTTCCTGGCGCTCCCGTTCTGACAAGGAAGGTGAATCTTCGGGCACTAAGCGCGTGACAAGAACGACCCGCCTGCCAGTCAGCGCTTGTAGGATTTCCTGCAAGAAATTCCGCTCTTCCCGAACAAATGCCTCTTGTGACTTGGCTTGGGCGTCGAAGGTCAACTCGAACTGATTGCCATCCCACCGGGCGGACTGTACGCTATCGAGCTGAATAGCCAACAGATCACGTTTCGCTTGTTCAACTCGCTGCTTGATTTTGGACAGAACTTCATTGGCATCAGTGGGATCAAAAGCGGTCTCTGCTGTAGGTGGACTGGCAGAGGTCGCACCGACATGCGGCTCTGGTGGTGAAGCCAAGCGCAGTGGTGGACGGCCAGCGGTGTCATGCTTGGCCTGCGCCGGGTGTGCTGAAGACGGCTGAGAAGGCTCAGATGGCGGCGGCAAAGGTGCCGGCCTAGTCGGCGTAGCCGTTCTCTTTCCGGCAGCGGAACCGGTAGATGCGCTACCCGGTGTAGATGGCTGGCTTTCCGCAAGTAGGGCATCGAGACGCGCCAAAATCTCTTCCAGCGGTCTGAGATTGCCCAACTGCGTCAACTTAACCAGACCGACCTCAACAAGTGGGCGTGGGTCTTCAGCGCCCCGAATTTGCATTTCCAGGTCAGCAACCAGAGAAAACAGCCGGATTAGCTCGGCAGAGGTAAAGTATTGGCTCTGCTTTTTGATAATGGCGAATTCACTCTCGGCAACCGGCAGCAGCTCTCGGTCAGCACCAACAAACTGCGCCACGAGCAGATGGCGCAGATAGGTCATCAACTCTCGCAAGAACTGCCGCAAATCGTGACCTGTGCGAACAAGCTGTTCCACCTCAACCAAAACAGCAGCCGCATCCGACATGTGTATGGCCTCGACGGCCTTTGCTAACCAGTCAATACCAATCAGGCCAAGAGCGTTGCGTACGGTAGCCTCGTCAATTTCCACAACGTCCTCTCCGGCATACGCCAGGACCTGGTCAAAGGCCGACTGGGCATCCCGCAGACTACCGCGCCCGGCTTGCGCAATTTGCACTAGTGCTGCACGTGAAATCGGAATCTTCTCTGCTTCAGCAATCCGCTGAAGCCGGTCGGCAATGACTTCGACGCCAACTGTCCGAAACTCATAGACCTGGCAGCGGGAAAGGATCGTCTCCGGCAGCTTGTGCAGTTCTGTTGTTGCCATGATGAAGACAACGTGCGGCGGGGGTTCTTCTAGGGTCTTGAGCAGGGCGTTGAAGGAACTTGTCGAAAGCATGTGGACTTCATCAATGATAAAGACCTTGTAGCGATCGCGCGCCGGACGGTTTCCAACGGTCGCAATGACGACTTCGCGGATATTGTCTACGCCGGTATGGGAAGCGGCATCAATCTCCAACACATCAAGCGAAGCACCGGTCATTGTTTCCATACACGACGGACACCGTCCACATGGCGTCGGCGTTGGGCCTTCCACGCAGTTGAGCGCCCGAGCAAAGAGACGGGCGCAGGTGGTTTTGCCGACGCCGCGCGGCCCAGCAAACATGTAGGCGTGGTGAAGGCGCCCTGTCCGCAGCGCATTGCTGAGGGCGCGCGTAATAGCTGCCTGTCCTACGACATCTTCAAACTGCTGGGGCCGCCACTTGCGGGCAATCGCTTGATAAGTCATAAGCGGAAAGGCTTGGCTGACGGCGCTGGGCTTTACAACGCCGACCTCCGAGTGCTTGGTTTGCATTCAGTTCGAGAGCTACCAGAACCCATACCATGCCTGAAACCCTGACGGTTGCCACGTGGAACGTCAATTCTATTCGTGTCCGCCTGCCTCATGTCCTGGACTGGCTTCAGCGTCACGAACCCGACATCCTTTGCTTGCAGGAAACCAAGGTCCCCGATGCCGATTTTCCATTCGAGGCCTTTGAGCAGCTTGGCTATGTAGCCAGCGTCTACGGGCAGAAAGGATACAACGGCGTGGCTATTCTTTCCTTCGAGCCACAGCAGCAGGTCCGCTACGGCCTGCCCGACGACCCGCCGGACGACCAGCGGCGGTTTCTGCTTGCCACCATCTGCGGAGTTACCGTTGCCTCGGTATATGTCCCTAATGGCGAAACAGTCAACTCACCGAAGTTTGCCTACAAGTTAGCTTTCCTAGAGCGGCTCACCCGCTTCCTAACAACCCACCTGAGGCCAGAGATGCCCTTTCTGCTCTGTGGTGACTACAACATCGCACCGGCCGACATTGATCTCTATGACCCAGAAAGCAACCGTGAAACTGTCATGTTTCATTCGCAAGAACATGCTTTTCTAGCCCGCTGGCAGCAGTGGGGACTTAGGGATAGCGTCCGCGAACAGCATCCAGATGAGCCGGGACTATATAGCTGGTGGGATTATCGTACGGGTGGTTTTGCGCGCAACCGGGGTTGGCGGATTGACCACATCTGGGCGACGCCGGTTCTAGCAGATGCTTGCTTGTCGGCCAGCATTGACCGCGCCGAGCGCGGTAAGGCACGCCCTTCTGACCACGCGCCGGTCATGGCTACCTTCCGCCTTCCCCCGAAAGATAAGTAACTAAAGGAAGGACAAAAGCTGGCGGCCACTGCGATCTACTTGGGGGGGTGGGAACGATATCTTCTCCTTGACATGTTGCTCTTCTCGTCTCCCATGGGACAGCTCACAAGGCTTCCTCCGATTTCAAGCGTCCCCCCTGTCCCGTAACAGGCACTATTCAAGGGCTTTTCGTTGCGCCGGACCAAGGGTTCGTTCTGGTCCAACGGATTCCGGCAGCGGTTGGGGCTCGTCGGGGATGATTCCCATCTGACGCTTGTAAGCCATAAGGGCGTCCTGCGCCTGAACGTTATAGACCTCGCGTTCAAGTTGTGCCATCTGGCTATCTACACCTATTGTGGACAGCTCCAGCTTGGCTTCAGCAGCGGCAGCGCGGCGGCTAATCTTGTCACGCATTTCATCAAAGGAAGCTGCCGTATCCCCAATCTGGAAAGAGGCCATTGTAGCCGCAAGTTGCTCCTGCATCCGCGCCCGCCTGCTTTCGCTGATAAGCTGCATAGCTTCTTCCTGCTTACGTTTCATCTTGAGCAGGTATTCATCGCGGAAGCGGATCGCTTGCTGGGAAGCCTTCTTGGCCACCACGAGCTGCTCTTTGGCGCGCGCCAGCGAGTTTTGCTTCTCTTGCATGGAGGCAATGTAGGTTGTCGCGATGTCGTCGCGCCCCATCTTGATAGCTGCCCTGACCTTGCCATCGAGATCAGTAATCTCGCGTTCCAGCGTAGCGATTTCCCGTTCCAGCAGCTTTTCGTGGGACATCACCTGCGCGACATTTTCGTTCAGCTTCGGAACCTGATCGCGCATGTCACGAATGACCTGCTGAAGGATGAGCTCAGGGTCTTCAGCAGCGTCAATTATCCCTCCGAAAATCGAACGGAACAGGCGCTTCAACCTTTCCCACATGTACCGGATGCCTCCGCCAGTAAAATGTCCAGACCGGGCCTGAACAGCTCCGCGAAGTTTGCTTCCTATCGGCGGCTTACCCAGGCCGTGCAGCAGTCTAGCAGCCTTAGGTGGAAGTTCCAAGCGGGTTGTTGCTATCACTTCACATGTCCCCGCGTACAGCGCAGTAGGAAATTCGACTTTTGCAACCGTACCGCGTCAGAATTCTCAGCCAATGTGAAAACGCGAAAGAAAATCCCTATTCGACTTGGTCAAACTCGTGGTATGTCAGGCAGTATCCAGCAAGGCGCACATCAACGAACCCGGTCGGTGACATATCGGTTGGCGCTGGGCTGTCTCCTAATTGGTCTGTGCCTAGGTGGATTTGTTCTTCCCCGAACGACATCTATGGCCTCCGTGGCAGTATCTGCCAGTGGTTATGATCTGAGCGGCGTCCGCAGCCAACTCCAGGCAGCCGTTGCTGCCAATCAGCCACCGGGGCTCTCTCTAAGCATTCGCCACCGTAACCGCCTGATTTTCCGGGAAGCTTACGGACGGATTGCTTTCGGCATCCCTTTCACCACCGAATCAAGGGTTTTTCTGGCTTCCTCGACCAAATTGATTTCCATGGCAGCCGTAATGGTCTGTGTGGATCGGGGTTTGATTCGGCTTGACGACCCAGTTGGCGCATACCTGCCTGCTTTCCGTGACATGCCCGTTGTTGGCTCAACCCGACGGGCCAATCCAACCATCCGGCAGTGTATGGCGCACACATCCGGGATGCGGGGGACTTCTGCTGCCATCGGCAATCCAGCTATCACCTTAGAGCAAGCCGTAGCCATCATTGCCCAGGAAAACACGCCGCTGCGCGCCCAACCGGGTACGGAGTTTTTCTACGGCGGTGCCTCGATGCATGTGGTCGGGCGCGTGGTCGAGGTGGTGACCGGTACACCCTTTGACACGTTTGTGCGACAGAATATCCTCGTACCGTGCCGCATGACCCGTACGGCATTTACCGAATCAGGTGATTTCACCGCCAATCCACACGTGGCTGGTGGCATGTGGTCCACTCTCGACGACTACATGAACTTTCTCACCATGCTGTATGCGAATGGACTCTTCGAGGGGCGGCGCGTCCTGTCGGCTGCGGCCTGTCTGGAGATGCGCCGCGATCAGACCCAGGGCGCACGTATTGTTTCCTCGCCCTACCAGGGCTACGGACAGGCGGAAACCCGCTATGGCTTCGGATGGTGGCTCAATACGCTCGACAGCAACGGCGTTGGCATCAATGTCAGCGACGGCGGCGCCCTTGGCACACTGCCGTGGATTGACTACCGCACCGGGGTGCTGGGCGTCTTCTTTGCCCAAACGCCGCTCAATCAGGTCTTTCAGCTCACAGAACAGGTCCGAGCCAGCGTCAATAACGCTGTACAACAAGCCACGCCGCCCCGCCCAAGTCCCCGAACGGTTGGCGTGTACCGCCCTGCTAACGGGAACGTGTACCTCAAGTTTGACAACACTTCAGGCTTTGCGGACATGAGCTTCTTTTACGGACAGGCCGGCGACATCCCGGTTGTGGGCGACTGGGATGGCGACGGCGTGCAATCGGTCGGGATTTTTCGGCAGGGACAGTTTTTCCTCAAAAACACCAACGGCCCCGGTGTAGCCGACATAGTGTTCAACTTTGGCGCACCGGGGGACTGGCCCGTGGCCGGCGACTGGAACGGCGATGGATGCGACACCATTGGGGTATACCGAAACGGTGTCTTCTTTCTGCGCGACACCAACGACGCCGGCCCTGCCGACTACATCATCAACTACGGCAACCCGAACGACCTGCCTGTGGTTGGCGACTGGAACGGCGATCTGTTCACGACCGTTGGCTGCTTCCGGCCGTCGGATGGCTTTGCCTACCTGCGCAACACCAACACCAGCGGCTTTGCCGACGTGGCCTTCTTTTATGGTCTGGCCGGCGACCTGCCCGTTGCCGGCGACTGGACGGGACAGGGCTTTGACACCTTCGGCGTCTATCGCCAGGGGACGTTTTTTCTGCGCAACTCAAACACGCCCGGTTTCGCCGACTTCACAGTTCAGCTCGGCCTTCCCGGCGACCTGCCTCTGGCCGGACGCTGGCGCTGATGGAGAAGCTCCGCCGTGCGGCTGGCGGACAAACTCAACATGTTGGCAAAGATGCGGTAGGCCCCTGCCACTCCGGCCGGCAACTGCCGAAACCAGGCGTAGCTGGTGTAGATGTAGTATCCGCGTCCCAGCTTCGTGATGACCAGCCCGCCGGTGTTGGGTGCTTCTCCGGCATCGTGGCTTTCCAGCAGCGCCGTGTAGCGGTCATCGTAGGCGGCCCAGTCATACAGTGACCGCTCTTGGACCCAAC
>AGQM01003834.1_pt1 | contig 14571 bp, 10 predicted proteins | sample 1512301 | NCBI WGS metagenome assembly AGQM01 (sample SAMN07436262, study PRJNA71319) | hot springs metagenome | isolation source: samples from 5 sites along the outflow channel of Bison Pool, an alkaline... | place: USA: Yellowstone National Park
AATGAGCAAAAGTCCCAGCAGATAATAGCCTTGCTTGAAGGTGCCCCTTGCTTCTGGGTCATACAGAGGCACACCGCATTCGTAAGGATAATCCTCCATCTTTTCTTTGGTCTTTGGTCCAAGGATACTGTTTGCTACGGTGAAAACAAAACCGACACCCAACGCTATCACAAAAAAGATCAAAATTCCCAAGTATTCGTTCATCTTACCACCTCCCATTCGGTGATCAGGTGATGTCCCCTCTTGAAGTGGGCTCTAAGTCTTAGATTGAGAACGTTCTTCAGACTCTTAAAGCCCTCGCCCCCCACCAAGGTGGGTACATTCTCCCCACCCACTATAACAGGCAGGTGTATAAGCCTTATCTCATCTACATACCCCCTCTTGACGAACTCCCAGTTTATGGAAGATCCTCCCTCCACCATAAGGCTCTTTATACCCCTCTCGTAGAGCATGGGAAGGAGCCTGTCAAAATCCACAAGATCCTCGCCCACTATCCAGACCTCTGCCCCCAGCTCCCTGATCTTTTGTATCTTCTCCTTTGGAGCCCTCAGGGTGGAAACTATTATGGTGGGTGCGTCCTTTGAAAAGATGTTGGCGTCTAGGGGCACGTTGGCAGTGGAGCATGGTATTATCCGCACAGGGTTTTTACCTTCCGCGTACCTAACCGTTAGACTTGGGTTATCTGTCCTGACCGTCTCACAACCCACCATTATGCCATCCACCTTAGCCCTGATCTCATGTAAATACCTGTATGCCTCCATATCCATAAGGCTCATCAGCTCTTTGCTTGAAGCCCCTCGGTAGAGGGTGAGCTTTCCGTCCACGCTAACCTCAGAGACTATGATCACATAGGGCCTCATTCTTCGTACACCTTTCCGAAATGTTTATACAGATATGCTATGCGCAAAAAGAGGGAAAGCAGTGTAAGGAGTGCGATAAGCTTTATGCCAAAGGAGAGTCCCAAGGGCATGTTGAACCTCTCAAGGACCGCAAAAAGGGCTAAGGTAATGTGTGTTTCGGGTCTTCCAAAGAAGCCTACCCCCTCCAAAGGATCCTGGATCTTTCCCTTGACCCTCGCACTGTAGCCTATTTCCGAATAGACCACCGGCTTTATGAAAGAGTGTAGCATGGATGCGGTAATTGCCAGTATGGCTGTAAAGGGACCCGCATACAGGTATCCTACGGTGCCAAGCACAAAGCCATCCACCCACTTGTCCGCCAACCAATCAAAAACCGCACCAAACTTGGAGGCCCTTTCAGAGAGCCTTGCTACCACACCATCCATAAGGTCCAAAAGCCCAGAGAGAAGCAAAAAACCCACCGCGGTTAAAAGTTTGCCATGCCAGAAAAAGTAGGCGGATAGCATGCCCGTTATAACAGACAGCAAGGTTATAAAGTTAGGAGGAAAGTGTAGCCTGTAGAGGGCAACGCCCAAGGGCGTGTAGAACTTTTTTAAGGATTCCCTCCTTTTAGTTAGGTTCATTTTAGCTCCTTACCCGTGATCCAAGGCATCATCTTTCTGAGTTCTTCTCCTACCTTTTCTATAAGGTGGTGTCTATCTCTCTCAAGGAGGGCATGAAAGACAGGTCTTCCCGCCTGATTTTCAAGTACCCACTCCCTTGCAAACTCACCTTTTTGGATCTCCTCAAGGGCTTCCTTCATCAAGGGCTTAACCACCTTGTAAATTCTCTCACCTCGGGTTAGGTCCCCATACTTGGCAGTGTCTGAAATGGAATATCTCATACCCGCTATACCGTATTGGTATATTAAATCTACGATCAGTTTTAGCTCGTGCAAGCATTCAAAGTAGGCAACCTCTGGCTGGTAGCCTGCTTCCACGAGGGTTTCAAACCCTGCCTTTATTAAGGCGGTTACACCACCGCACAAAACCATCTGCTCCCCAAAGAGGTCCGTTTCTGTCTCCTCTTTAAAGGTTGTCTCTATCACACCCGCCCTAGTACATCCGAGGGCTTTGGCGTAAGCCAGGGCTTTTTCTTTGCAGTTGCCGGAGGCATCTTGATAGATGGCTACCAGGGCAGGCACACCTTTACCCTCCTCGTACATCCATCTCACCAGGTGCCCAGGTCCCTTGGGTGCCACCATAAAAACGTCCACATCCTTTGGTGGAACTATCTGCTTGAAGTGTATGTTAAAGCCGTGGGCAAAGGCTAAGGTTTTCTCAGGGTTTAAGTGAGGCTCCACACACTGTTTGTAGAGTTCCGGTTGCACAGGGTCTGGCGTCAAAAACATTATAATGTCCGCCCTCTTTACCGCTTCTGAGGGTTCATAAACCTCAAACCCATCCCTCTGTGCCTTTTCCCTGGACTTGCTGTTTGGATGTAGCCCAATTATCACATCAATGCCACTGTCCCTTAAGTTAAGGGCATGGGCATGCCCCTGACTGCCATAACCCAAAATGGCTACCCTTTTACCTTTTAGCGCTTCTAAACTGGCATCTCCGTCATAGTATATCTTTGCCATCTAAGCCCTCCTGTTTAAAGCTTCTATCCTATGATTATACTTCAAATACTCTTTAAGATACTGCCCTGTGTAGGAGTTGGGATTTTCCATCACCTGTTCTGGAGTTCCCTCCGCTACAATGTACCCGCCCCTGTCTCCACCTTCAGGACCCAAATCTATGATCCAGTCCGCACACTTTATCACATCCAGGTTATGCTCTATGACCACAACCGTGTTTCCCCTATCCACGAGCCTTTGGAGAACCTCTATTAGTTTTTTCACATCGTCCATGTGTAGCCCGGTGGTGGGCTCGTCCAAAAGGTAGAGGGTCCTTCCCGTTTCCTTCTTTGAAAGCTCTCGGGCTAGCTTGATCCTCTGGGCTTCTCCACCGGAGAGGGTAGTAGCCGGTTGACCCAGCTTTATGTATCCAAGCCCCACATCCCTCAAAAGTTCAAGCCTTCTGCGTATGGGAGGATGGTGATAGAAGAATTCGTAGGCTTCATCCACGGTCATGTCTAAAACTTCCGCTATGTTTTTGCCCTTATAGAGCACTTCTAAGGTCTCCCTGTTGTAGCGGGTCCCTTTGCACACTTCACAGGTTACATACACGGGTGGCAAAAAGTGCATTTCCACTTTTATAACACCCTCTCCCTGACATGCTTCGCACCTTCCACCTGGCACATTAAAGGAGAACCTACCCGGTGTGTAGCCCCTTGCCCTTGCGGTAGGCGTCTGGGCAAATAGGTTTCTTATTGAGTCAAACAGCTTTGTGTAAGTAGCGGGGTTGCTTCTGGGAGTTCTACCGATGGGAGACTGATCCACGTTGATAACATAGTCAAAGTACTCAAGCCCCTCTATACGATCCACCCCTTCCACATCCACGTTGCCACCATAGAAAATTCCCCTCGCATACTCCCAAAGTATATCGTATATTAGGGTGGATTTTCCGCTACCGGAGACTCCAGTTATACACACAAAAAGACCCACCGGAATCTGGACGGTTATGTTTTTCAAATTGTGCTTTCTGGCGTTGATTATTTTTAGCCACCTTTTGCCCGGAGGTCTTCTTTTTTCTGGCAGAGGTATGCCCTGCCTACCCGAAAGGTAGGCACCCGTTAAAGAGTTTGGATTGTTCATTATATCCTCCGGCGTACCTTCTGCTACCACATAACCTCCGTTTTTCCCAGCCCCTGGGCCAAGGTCTATGATCCAGTCCGCAGAGAGTATAGTTTCTGGGTCGTGCTCCACCACTATGACCGTGTTGCCAAGGTCCCTAAGGTCCTTGAGGGTTTCTATGAGTTTGTGGGTGTCTCTGGGATGCAAACCGATGGAGGGTTCATCCAGAACATAGAGCACACCCGTTAGTTTGGAGCCTATCTGGGTGGCAAGTCTGATCCTTTGCATTTCTCCCCCAGAGAGGGTGGTTGCACTGCGTGCTAAGTCCAAATAGTCCAAACCTACCTTTATCAAAAAGCTAAGCCTGTCGGTGATCTCCTTTATGAGCCTTTCTCCCACTATGCGGTCTTTGCCTGTCAGTTTTTCGTAGGTTTCCTTGAAGAATTCCATAGCCTGTCTTATAGGCGTACTACATACCTGGTATATGTTTTTACCGTTTAAGAGCACGGAGAGGGCTTCTGGTCTTAACCTTGAACCTCCACAGGCAGGGCACGGTCTTTCCTTTATATACTCTCCGATTTCCTCCCTCAGCCTTTCTGAATCCTCTTCTAAAAAGCGCCTTTCAAGGTGTGGAATTATGCCCTCAAATTCTGTATTTAGCACCTTACCCCCATAAAGAATAAGCTCTTTAACAGAATTGGGTAGGTCTCCAAAGGGTGTTTCTGGATGGTAGCCGAGCCTTCTCAGTATGTTGGCAACAGGGTATCTAAGGTAGTCAAAAAAGCCGTTTTTTGTGATCCTAAAGGCATCTACCGCAGGTTCTTTTTCATCCACCAAAAGTTTGAGGTTGATTTCCCACCTTACACCAAGTCCCTTACACGTAGGACACGCACCGTAAGGAGAGTTAAAGGAAAAAAGCCTTGGTGTTAACTCCGGCACCGAAAAGCCATGTTCAGGGCATGTCCTACTCTGACTGAATATTAGTTCTTTTCCACTGTCCACGTCATCAATCTTCACAAGACCCTTTGAATGTTCAAAGGCCTTCTCTATGGCGTTTAAGGCCCTTGCTCTTTCATCCTCCTCCAAAACGAATCGGTCTATTACAAGGTCAATATCGTGCTTTTTGTTTTTTTCCAAAGGTGGAACATCCACTATGCGGAGATACTCTCCATCCACCTTAACCCTGCTATAACCCTTTTTGTCAAGCTCCCTCAGGAGGTCCCTAAATTCCCCCTTTTTGCCCCTGACCAAAGGTGCCAAAATTGTGATCCTCTTACCTTTTAAATCTTCATACACCTTTTCCAAGATCTCATGGGCGGATAGTCCCTCCAAGAGCCTTCCACACTCTGGGCAATGAGGCTTTCCTACGTTTGCCCAAAGGACCCTCATGTAATCGTAAATTTCTGTGACTGTTCCCACCGTTGAGCGAGGGTTTTTAGAAGTGGTCTTTTGGTCTATGGCTATGGCGGGAGATAGCCCTTCTATAACGTCCACCTCCGGCTTTTCCATAACACCTAAGAATTGGCGGGCGTAAGAGGAAAGGGATTCTACGTACCTCCTTTGCCCCTCCGCATATATGGTATCAAAGGCTAAAGAAGATTTCCCACTGCCGGATGGACCGGTTATGACTATCAGCTTGTTTTTGGGAATTTTTAGGTCTATGTTCTTTAGATTGTGCTGTCTTGCACCCTTTATGACGATGTGATCATACATGGGAGAATAAGTATAATATAAACCCCCGGGACGACCTACTTTCCCGTGCCGTTCGCCCGGCACAGTATCATCGGCGCTGGAGGGCTTAACTGCCGGGTTCGGAATGGAAACCGGGTGTTTCCCCTCCGCTATGGTCCCGAGGGAATCTTGGCAACTCAATAGGTCTTTCTTCCTGTGGGTGTGCAAGTCGAACGGGCTATTAGTACCGCTCGGCTACACCCCTTACGGAGCTTCCACCTGCGGCCTATCAACGTGGTAGTCTCCCACGGCCCTTCAGGGAGTCCTTATCTTGGGGTGGGCTTCGCGCTTAGATGCTTTCAGCGCTTATCCCGTAGCAGGATGGCTACCCGGCGCTACCTCTGGAGAGATAACCGGTACACCAGAGCCTGCCCCGTCCCGGTCCTCTCGTACTAGGGACGGACCCCCTCAAGACTCCTGCGCCCGCGGCGGATAGGGACCGAACTGTCTCGCGACGTTCTGAACCCAGCTCGCGTCCCCCTTTAATGGGCGAACAGCCCAACCCTTGGGACCTGCTTCAGCCCCAGGATGGGGGGAGCCGACATCGAGGTACCAAACCTCCCCGTCGATGTGGGCTCTCGGGGGAGATTAGCCTGTTATCCCCGGAGTAGCTTTTATCCGCTGATCACCGGCCCTCCCCCGTGGGACCGGTGGGTCACTAGGCCCCGCTTTCGCGGCTGCTCGGCCTGTCGGCCTCACAGTCAGGCACCCTTCTGCCCTTGTACTCTACGGCGGATTTCCGACCCGCCTGAGGGTACCTTTGGACGCCTCCGTTACCTTTTAGGAGGCAGCCGCCCCAGCTAAACTGCCCACCTGGCACGGTCCCCGCCGAGGTTAACTCGGCTGGGTTAGAGTCTCAGCCTATCCAGGGTGGTATCTCACCGGCGCCTCCATCCCTCCCGGAGGAGGGACTTCACAGGCTCCCACCTATCCTGCGCAGGATAGGCTAAGACTCAGTACCAGGCTGCAGTGAAGCTTCACGGGGTCTTTCCGTCCTGCCGCGGGTAGCCGGCGTCTTGACCGGCATCACAATTTCGCCGGGACTCCCCTCGAGACAGTGCGGCACTCGTTGGGCCATTCATGCAGGTCGGAACTTACCCGACAAGGAATTTCGCTCACCTTTCTCCTTGGCTTTCGCCAAGGGGTGGACTGTATCTTACCTTTGCCTCCAGGTCCTTTTTTATGCGAAGGAGGGCATCCCTTTGCTGTGTGTTCATCCGAAGGGCTACATCTATGATCTCCAGAAGACCTTCCACGTTCAAGTGTCTTCCTTCAAGCATGTAGCCCACAATCCTACAGAACCTAATTCTGTCCACGTTTTTCTTAGTTTTGAGAGGGTGCTTCACAAAGAACTCACATATAGCCCTTAGGCATTCCAGCTTTCTAACCCTGTAGCACCACCTATCTCCATTGTTCTTCCTTACCACTCCGCATTTGAAGAAGCTTTTCAGCGCGTAGAGTACCTGTATATCTCTCTGATGCTGAACCACCACAAACTCGGGAAGAACCTGATAGCCCAGCTTGGTTTTTGGGTTTTCATTTACGCTAACGTGAAAGCAACCCTCTCCATCCACAAAACCTACAACCCAATCCGGAGAAAGTTCCATCCTTTCCCTCCTTCGCGAGGCAAAGGCCCTCGCGTACAGTCTCTGAGGATCTCCCTTTTAGGGATTTCCTGCGGATTGCCCAATCTCCAGCATTTTTACGGGTGCCTTTTTGCACCTCGTAGCTGGAGCTCTAAGGGCTTCCCCGCATACAGCGAGGTTCAGGCAGCAACTGCTACCTTAGGACCGTCAGAGTTACGGCCGGCGTTTACCCGGGCTTCGGTTTGGGGCTTGCACCCCGCCCCTTCACCTACGGGCACTGGCCAGGCTTCAGACCACATACATCCCCTTACGGGTTTGCGTAGTCCTGTGTTTTTGGTAAACAGTCGGCACCGCCCGGTCTCTGCGACCCGCAAAGGCTTACGCCGCGAGGGCTTCACCTCCACGGGCCCCCCTTCTTCCGAAGGTACGGGGGCAACTTGCCGAGTTCCTTGAGGGGAGTTCCCCCGACGCCTTAGGCTACTAACCCAGCCCACCTGTGTCGGTTTGCGGTACGGGCAGCGGTGCTTCAACGCCAGCGCCGTTGTTTCTCGGCAGTGTGGCGTCGGGAGAGTTACCCCATCGGCTCTCGGAGTATGGGGTGACGGATTTGCCTGCCACCCCCTCCTACTACCTTGGACCGGCATTCCATAGCCGGCTCTCCCTAGCCTCCTGCGTCACGACTCTGGCTCCACACCGCTGGCGCGGGAATGTTGACCCGCTTCCCATCGGCTACGCCTTTCGGCCTCGCCTTAGGGTCCCGGCTAACTGGCGGCTGATTTACATTGCCGCCAAAACCTTGGGCTTCCGGCGGACAGGTTTCTCACCTGTCTTCGCTGCTACTCATGCCAGGATTCTCACTTCCCTGCAGTCCATCCCACCTTACGGTGAGACTTCAGCCCACAGGGAACGCTCCCCTACCGCTCGCTTACGCGAGCCCGCAGCTTCGGTACCGGGCTTGAGCCCCGCTAAATTTTCGGCGCACGGCCGCTCGGCCGGTCAGCTGTTACGCACTGTTTAAAGGATGGCTGCCTCTAAGCCAACCTCCCGGCTGTCTTAGCGGCCGCACATCCTTCCCCACTTAGCCCGGATTTTGGGACCTTAGCTGGCGGTCTGGGCTGTTTCCCTCTCGTCCACCGGAGCTTATCCCCCGGGGACTGACTGCCACCCTACCTATCCCGGCATTCGGAGTTTGGCAGGGTTCGGTACCCCTCTCGGGGCCCTAGCCCAACCAGTGGCTCTACCTCCGGGAAGGAACGGGTGACGCTAGGCGTCGACCTATTTCGGGGAGAACGAGCTATCACGGAACGCGATTGGCTTTTCACCGCTACCCACACCTCATCGGACGGTTTTGCAGCACCGACCCGTTCGGGCCTCCAGACGGAATTACCCGTCCTTCACCCTGGGCATGGGTAGATCGTTCCGCTTCGCGTCTGCCCCCGGCGACTTAACGCCCTATTCGGACTCGCTTTCGCTACGGCTTCGCCTAACGGCTTAACCTCGCCGCCGAGGACAACTCCCTGGCTCATTTTGCAAAAGGCACGCAGTCGGGCCCATAAGGACCCTTCCACTGGGTTGTGGATCCGGGGTTTCAGGTTCTATTTCACTCCCCTTACCGGGGTTCTTTTCACCTTTCCCTCACGGTACTATGCGCTATCGGTCTGCCCGGAGTACTTAGCCTTGGAGGGAGGTCCCCCCTGATTCCCACGACCTTCCACGAGGGCCGTGGTACTTGGGATCGTACCCCCGGGAGACTTCACGCCTTTCGCCTACGGGGCTTTCACCCTCTATGGCGGAGCATTCCAGCTCACTTCGGCTAGGCGGAAGTTTTGTAACTCCCTGAGAGGCCGGCGGACCTCTCCGGGTACGTCCCGCAACCCCGCACGGGCTACGGCCGCCGCCATTTGCACCCGTACGGTTTGGGCTGGTCCCCTTTCGCTCGCCGCTACTCGGGGAGTCTCGTTTTGATTTCCTTTCCTGGGGCTACTAGAATGTTTTACTTCGCCCCGTATCGGCTCCGCTTAACGCGGATGACAGGGCTCAACGCCCTGCCGGGTTTCCCCATTCGGGCATCCGGGCCTCACAGGCATTTTGCGCCTCCACCCGGCTTATCGCAGCTTTACACGCCCTTCATCCCCTCGGGCAGCCGAGGCATCCACCCCGGACCCTTACTAACTTGCACACCCACAAGGAAGAAAGACCTATTCAGTTGCCAAGTTGACACGGGTTCATTACTGAACCCGCCACCTGCCTTGTAAGCATGGAGATGGAGGGATTTGAACCCTCGACCTCCTGCTTGCAAAGCAGGCGCTCTCCCGCTGAGCTACATCCCCTGCTATGCCCCAGACAATGGGCCTCGGTGGACTTGAACCACCGACCTTGCCCTTATCAGGGGCACGCTCTGACCAACTGAGCTAGAGGCCCTTGGGAGAGCAACTCAATAGGGAGGAAGAACCCGATTTTAAATTGGCGGGACAAGCCTGAAAACTCAGCTCCGTTAAAAAGGAGGTGATCCAGCCGCAGGTTCCCCTACGGCTACCTTGTTACGACTTCGCCCCAGTTGCCAGCCTTCCCATCGTCCCCTGCCTCCCTTGCGGGTTAGCTTGGGGCCTTCCGGGAAGACTGACTTCCGTGGCGTGACGGGCGGTGTGTGCAAGGCCCGAGAACGTATTCACGGCGGCTTAGCTGATCCGCCATTACTACCGATTCCGGCTTCATGAGGGCGAGTTTCAGCCCTCAATCCGCACCATGACCAGGTTTGGGGGATTTGCTCCCCATTACTGGGTCGCATCCCATTGTCCTGGCCACTGTAGCGCCTGTGTAGCCCCGGGCATAAAGGGCATACTGACCTGACGTCATCCCCACCTTCCTCCGGCTTATCGCCGGCAGTCCCCTTAGAGTGCTCCCCATTCGGGGTAGCAACTAGGGGCAGGGGTTGCGCTCGTTGCGGGACTTAACCCAACATCTCACGACACGAGCTGACGACGGCCATGCACCACCTGTGGTGGGATTCCGTCCAGAGGACGGCACCCCTCGCTTTCGCAAGGGTTTCCCACCATGTCAAGCCCGGGTAAGGTTTTTCGGTTAGCATCGAATTGAACCAGACGCTCCACCGGTTGTGCGGGCCCCCGCCAATTCCTTTGAGTTTCAGGCTTGCGCCCGTACTCCCCAGGCGGGGCGCTTACCGCGTTAGCTGCGGCACCGCCACGAGGACGACGCCTAGCGCCCATGGTTTACGGCTGGGACTACCCGGGTATCTAATCCGGTTCGCTCCCCCAGCTTTCGTCCCTGACCGTCAGGACAGCCCCAGCAGGCTGCCTTCGCCTTCGGTGTTCCTCCCGATATCTACGCATTTCACCGCTACACCGGGAATTCCGCCTGCCTGAGCGTGCCTCAAGACGGGCAGTTCGGTACGCCCTTCCACCGTTGAGCGGTGGGCTTTGACGCACCGCTTACCCGTCCGGCTGCGGACGCTTTACGCCCAGTGAATCCGCGCAACGCTCGGGACCTACGTATTACCGCGGCTGCTGGCACGTAGTTAGCCGTCCCTTCCTCTGGGGGTACCGTCATGCCCTGGGATTATTCACCCCAGGACACATCGTCCCCCCCGACAGGGGTTTACACCCCGAAGGGCTTCATCCCCCACGCGGCGTCGCGGGGTCAGGCTTGCGCCCATTGCCCACGATTCCCCACTGCTGCCCCCCGTAGGGGTGTGGGCCGTGTCTCAGTCCCACTGTGGCCGGCCACCCTCTCAGGCCGGCTACCCGTCATAGGCTTGGTAGGCCGTTACCCCACCAACTACCTGATGGGCCGCGAGCCCCTCCCTGGGCGGTAGCATGCCCATAAAGGGCAGAGGCCACCTTTCACCGGGTGACCTTAGTGGTCCCCGGCTATATAGGGTATTAGCCCCCCTTTCGGAGGGTTATCCCCTTCCCAGGGGCAGGTTACTCACGTGTTACTCACCCGTTTGCCGCTGAGGGGCTCATCACCCCTCCGCACGACTTGCATGTGTTAGGCACGCCGCCAGCGTTCGCGCTGAGCCAGGATCAAACTCTTCAGGAAAACCTCGGGTTCTTCCTCCCTATTCAGTTGCCAAGTTGACAAGGGACTTTTAGTCTTCGCCCCTCAGTTCCCCTTACGGGGATTTTGATTTTAATCATAACTTAACAACTCAAGCTTGTCAAGCACTTTTCAGCAAGGGGCTTTTACACCCCTCGGTCTTTCTTATAGTGTTTTCAATTATAACTCAACTACTGAACTTTGTCAAGTGCTTTTTAACAAGGGGCTTTGAACTTTCGCCCCTCGACCTTACCCAGAGATATTATTAATTATACACCCTTCTTCATAGGATGTCAAGGGGTAAAAACTCTCCACAAAAAACCTTTTTCCGCTTGGTTTATAATACTAGTTTATGATAAGGCATTTTATTGATCTGTGGGACATTACAGTAGAGGAAGGATGGCTAATATTAGACGACTCTCTTAGGATAAAGGAAGGGGCACCCCAAGAGAAAATTTTGGAAGGTAAATACTTTGCCCTTATATTCACAAAACCGTCCACCCGCACGAGGGTATCCTTTGAGATAAGCATAAGAAAGTTAGGCGGTGAGGTTATGTTCCTTCAGGAAAACAACCTTCAGTTGGTGAGGGGAGAGGACCTAAAAGACACCGCACGGACCCTTTCAAGGTATTTGGACGGTGTAGTGATACGCACCGATTCCCACGAAAAGCTCAAAGAGTTTGCCGGTTATTCATCCATTCCAGTCATAAACGCCCTGACGGATATGTCCCATCCTTGTCAGGTCCTCAGTGATGTCTTTACCCTTTATGAGCGCTTTGGGGAGGGCATAAAGGATCTCAAAATTGCTTACGTGGGAGATGGTAATAACCTTTGCAACACCTGGCTTGTGGCTGCTGGGCTATTTGGCCTAAAACTTTTCGTTTCTACTCCGGAGGGTTATGAGCCTTCCTCTTACTACTATCAGGCGGGGGAAGACCTTTGCAAAATCACGGGCGGTAGCATCTATCTTACTCCCAACCCAGTGGAGGCGGTAAAGGACGCGGACGTGGTATATACGGATGTTTGGGTGAGTATGAACCAGGATAGGGATGAGGAGAAGTTGCAAGCCCTAAAAAACTATCAAGTAAACAGTGAGCTCTTGAAGCATGCAAAGGACACAGTGCTGGTGATGCACTGCTTGCCTGCCAAAAAGGGAGAAGAGATCACGGAGGATGTGTTTGAAAGGTTTGCAGACTTTATCTTCACACAGGCGGAAAACAGGGTATATGCCCAGATGGGACTCTTAAAGCTTTTATTCACTCAACAGTGACGGTCTTTGCCAAGTTTCTCGGCTGATCCACATCCAAGCCTAAGTAGTCTGCAATATAGTAGGCAAAGAGCTGTAAGGGAAGCACTGTCAAGAAGGGGCTCAGTTCCTCTGCTACCTGTGGAATTTCAATAAAGTCCTTTGAGAGCCTTTTGAGGTTTTCATCGCCCTCAAAGCCAACGGATATAACGATGCCTTTTCTTGCGAGAACTTCCTCTATGTTGGAGAGGATCTTTTCATAAACCCTATCCTTTGGAGCTACCACCACAACGGGCATGTGCTGGTCTATGAGGGCTATGGGACCGTGTTTCATCTCGCCCGCAGGATAACCCTCCGCGTGTATGTAAGAAATTTCCTTTAGTTTTAGGGCGCCCTCTAAGGCAACTGGGTAGCTCAGATACCTTCCCAAGTAGAGAAGGTTCTTCTTTTGGGGATAGTTAAGCGCTACCTCCTTTATGCCCTCAGCCTTTGACAAAACTTCCTCCATGAGGTGGGGAACCTTCAAAAGCTGGTTTATAAGATTTTCTCTCTCTTGATGTTCGCTTATAGCTAAGGAAAAGAGAACTGCCAGTTGACAGGTAAAGGTCTTGGTTGCTGCAACACCTATCTCGGGTCCTGCGTGGGTGTATAGGGTGTAATCAGACTCTCTGCTCAGGGCACTACCCATTACGTTCACGATAGACATCAAAACCGCACCCTTTTCCTTGGCAGATAGGGCAGAAAAGCGTGTGTCTGCAGTCTCGCCCGATTGGGATATGGCAATCACCAGGTCTCCCTCTCCTACGGGAGTGTCCGAATACCTGAGCTCCGAAGCGTATGATACCTCCACAGGAATGCCCACAAACCTTTCAAGCCAATATTTTCCTATAAGCCCTGCGTGATAGGACGTTCCGCAGGCGGTTATAACGATCCTTCTGAAGTCCTTTAGGGAGAAGGGCAGGTCGTAATCCCGGGAAATGTAGCCCTTTATTGTATCTGCTACTACCCGAGGTTGTTCAAAGATCTCTTTTAGCATAAAGTGTTTAAAGCCTCCCTTCTCGGCGGATAGCAGGTCCCACTGAACAGTTATAGATTCCTTTACCTTTAGGTTGCCCTCAAAGTCGTAGATACTAACACCATCCGGAGTAATGTCTGCTATCTCTCCATCCTCCAAAGGTATAACCTTCTTGGTAAAAGGAAGCAGAGCTGGAATATCCGAAGCCAGAAAGTTTTCACCCTCTCCAAGTCCTACCACCAGAGGACTTCCGTACCTTACACCCACTATGCGGTTAGGTTCCATAGAGCTGATTACCGCAAAGGCATACGCCCCCTTTAGCATAGGCAGGACCTTCAGCACAGCCCTTAGGAGGTCTCCTTCGTAGTTAAGGGAAATGAGATGCACTATAGCTTCTGTGTCCGTCTCGGAAACGTACTTTACACCCCTTGAGATGAGATATTCCTTTAGCTCTCGGTAGTTTTCTATAATGCCGTTATGTACCAAGGCAAAACGTCCTTCACCGTCGGTGTGAGGGTGGGCGTTTAGCTCACATACACCCCCATGGGTAGCCCATCGGGTGTGCCCTATGCCTGTGGTGGCGTTGAGTTCCTTTCCCCACAGGCTCTTTATCAGTTCCCTTATCTTACCTACCTTCTTATCCACAAAGATCCGACCGCCTTCCAAAAGGGCAATACCAGAGGAGTCGTAGCCTCTGTATTCAAGGCGCTCCAGGGCTTCCAAAAGTGTAAAAATCGCCCTCCTTTTGCCTGTGTATCCAACTATACCGCACATTTGGGATGTATTTTAACACTGCATGGTTTAAATTATTCACACTATGGCTGTAAGGAAGATCGTCCGATATCCAGACCCCATTTTGAAAACCCCCACCCTAAAGGTGGATGTTATAGACAGAGATATAGTAAAGCTCGTGGAGGACATGTTTGAAACCATGTATCATGCAGAGGGTGTGGGCTTGGCAGCAAATCAGATAGGAGAACCCCTCCGCATAATGGTCATAGATACCTCCCCAAAAAAGGAGTCTCCTCCTGTAAAGTTGGTGCTCATAAATCCCGAGCTCTTGGAGGGACAGGGTAGCATAAAATACAGGGAAGGTTGCCTATCTTTCCCCGGTCTTACGGTGGAGGTAGATAGATACCAAAAGGTGAGGTTCAGGGCAATGGACCTAAAGGGAGAGGTAAAGGAGTATGAGTTGGAGGGATTTCCCGCCATAGTATTCCAGCACGAACTGGACCATCTGGATGGCATCACCTTCCTAGACAGGGTAAACGGTCTTAAGAGGAGGTTAGCCCTTGAAAGATACGCCAAACTCCAACGACAGGGTACCAGAGGTTGAGCTTCTGAAGTTCTATCCCTTTGAG
>AGQM01000479.1_pt1 | contig 14368 bp, 15 predicted proteins | sample 1512301 | NCBI WGS metagenome assembly AGQM01 (sample SAMN07436262, study PRJNA71319) | hot springs metagenome | isolation source: samples from 5 sites along the outflow channel of Bison Pool, an alkaline... | place: USA: Yellowstone National Park
GCTATTACAAGGGCTAAGGATCTGCTGTACATGAGCTATGTGAAGGATAAAGAGAGAGCTCCAAGCAGGTTTCTCTCAGACATAGACAAGAGATTTTTGGATCTGTCTGCCTTTAAAAAGACCACTTCCTTGCCAGAGCTAACTCCAAGGATAAAGCTTAGGGCTGGAGAGAGGGTAAGACATAGAGTTTTTGGAGAAGGCGTGGTGGTGAGGGTAGATGGAGAAAAAGCTGTCGTGAATTTTGGCGGAACCCAAAAGAGCATATACATCACTTTTCTTGAGAAGGTATAAAGAGGCTTATGCCAGCTATGCCATAGGCACCGTTTTTATAGCAGAGCTTGATCCGATCCCAAGTTATACCACCCAGGGCGTAGATGGGTATGCTTACCTTTTTGGCAACTTCCTGCAGGTAAAAAAGGCCCAAAGGTTTAACCTCCGGGTGTGAGGAGGTTTCAAAGATGGGGCTGAGGGTTATAAAGTCTGCCCCCTGCTCTTGGGCGTAAAGGGCGGATTCCAAGCTGTGGGCAGAGTATCCTATCAGAAGTCTTGGTGCGATCTCCCTTACCACCTTGGGCGGTATGCCTTTTTCTGGTAGATGCACACCGTCCGCATGGATTGCAAGGGCTACATCCACCCGGTCGTTGATGAACAAGAGGGCTGAGTATTCTCTGGTGATTTCCCGCACCCTAAGGGCAAGCTCATAGTACTTCCTTCCGGTAAGCTCCTTTTCCCTCAGTTGGATCATTCGGACGCCCCTGTCAAGAACCCTTCTGAGGGTCTCTTCAAAATTCTCTCCGTACCTTTTGGAATCTGTTATGGCATAAAGGCGTGGCAGTTCCATATGGTTTAAAATAGTCCTATGGCGGTTATAGAACAAATAAAAGCAAGGGAGGTTTTGGACTCAAGAGGAAACCCCACCGTAGAAGTGGAAGTTAGACTATCCTCTGGTGCGGTGGGAAGGGCTATAGTACCGAGCGGAGCATCCACCGGAGAGAGGGAAGCTCTGGAGCTCAGGGACCATGACCCTAAAAGATACTTGGGAAAGGGTGTTTTAAAAGCAGTGGATAATGTGAACAGTATAATTGCCAAAGAGCTTAAAGGTTTGCCCGCCTACAATCAGAGGGAAATAGACAGACTTTTAATAGAGTTAGACGGAACACCCAACAAAAGCAAGCTGGGAGCCAATGCGATCCTTGGCGTTAGCATGGCAACCGCAAAGGCTATGGCAAACCATCTTGGAGTGCCCTTATACAGATACTTGGGAGGCTTATTTGGGAACAAACTGCCCTCGCCTTTGATGAACGTGATCAACGGAGGAGTGCACGCGGACAATCCTTTGGACATTCAGGAATTTATGATCTTGCCCGTGTGTGGCGGGAGCTTCTCCGAAGCCCTCCGGGCCGGAGTGGAAGTTTTTCATACACTAAAAAAACTTCTCAAAGAGAAGGGCTACTCTACCAACGTGGGAGATGAAGGAGGTTTTGCTCCCAACCTGGAAAACACAGAAGAAGCCTTGGAGTTTTTGATGAGGGCAATAGAGTCCGCCGGATACAAGCCGGGGGAGGATGTGCTCTTGGCTTTAGACTGTGCGTCCTCTGAATTTTACTACGAGGATGACCTTTACCACATAGAGGGCAAAAAGCTAAAGGCAGATGAACTGGTAGAGTTTTACCTTAAGCTAATTGAAAAATTTCCGATAGTATCTTTGGAGGATCCAATGGCAGAGAATGACTGGGAGGGTTGGAAGTTGATCACTCAGGCGCTTGGCTCTAAGGTGCAGTTGGTGGGAGATGACCTGTTTACCACCAACATAAACACCCTGCGGGAGGGCTTTGAAAAGGGCATTGCCAACGCCATACTCATAAAGCTAAACCAGATAGGCACCCTTTCAGAGACTATGGAAACCATAGCCTTTGCCAAAGAACATGGCTACAATACGATAATCTCCCATCGTTCTGGAGAGACAGAAGACACCTTTATAGCCCACTTGGCAGTGGCTGTCAACGCGGGGCAGATAAAGACAGGTTCCGCTTCAAGAACAGATAGGGTTGCAAAGTACAATGAACTTTTGCGCATAGAGGAGGACCTTGGCTGTGCGGGAAGGTTTGCGGGCAAAGAGGAATTCTGGAAGTTCACGGGCAGATAGATTAGCCTTGCTTTTCTTTCTGCTCATGCTATTTTTCACCGCATACAATCTGCTCTTTGGAAGATACAACCTTATGGAAATAAAAAAAATGAAGGATAATATGGGGGAGCTGGACAAAAAGTTAGAAGCTTTAAAAAATGAAAACATGAAGTTAGAGGAAGAGTTAGAGCTGGTGGAAAAGGATCTGGACTTTCAACTGGAAAAGCTTGTCAGGGAAAAAATGCAGCTTCAAAGACCCAACGAAAGAATTCTTTTGTTTAAGGATTGAGCCTTCTACAGAGGTAAACCTTGGTCCCTTTTCCCTCTTCACTTTCTAAGTGAATGCTTAGCCCTTGCTTTTGGGCTATAGCCTTGACTATTGCCAAACCAATTCCGAAACCCTCTTTCTCTTTGTTCTCCCGATAAAAAGCGTCAAAAACCTTCTCTTTATCCTCAATACCAATACCACTATCTTCCACTACGATACAATCGTCTTTGTAGTATAGCTTTATGAGCCCACCTTTTGGTGTGTATTTATAGGCGTTTTCCAAGAGGTTTGCCAAGGCAAGCTTTAGGTAATCGTAATCACCCTCCCATAGCACATCTTCCGAAAGGTATTCTACCCTAAAGACGTGACTTTCCTTTATAAACTCATATTCTTCCTCAAGCTCTGCAAACAATTGATTTATGTAAAAAGTTCTATAACTTAACGGCACATGAGATTGAAGCCTCATCAAAAGCATTAGCTTCTTTATAAGCGTCTCCATCCTATTGATTTGCTGGAGAAGCTTTTGTAGAACAACCTTCAATTCCTCTCCCTTGTAAAAGCCCTCGCTTATAAGTTCAATCTGCCCTTTTATGTATGTTAAAGGTGTGTTTAGGGCATGGGTTATATCCCTCATAAAATTTATTTGCCAAGTTATAACCTCCTTTAATCTATCTACCATATCTTTGTAAGCCTTTTGCAACTGTCCGAGTTCGTCTTCCGTTTTTGCTTCTGCCACCTCCACTTCCAAAGGACCTTCCTTAGAGATTCTTTGGGATATAGAAGTAAGATAGCTCAGAGGTTCAAGAAATCTCTTTATAATGGGCGGGACCAAAATTAGGATGAATATTGACATTACAGACGCGGTAAGTACTACAAACCTTATAAGTTCGTCTTGCACCCTCTTTATGTAATTGAGCCTAAAAACTACAATAACCGTGTATTTTTCTCCTACTTTCTTTGTTAAAAAGGCGTAGTTTTCATAGACCCCTCTCTTTTCCTTTAGGAAGACCTCCAACTTTGGTAAATTTACCATCTCTTCTCCAAAGGGTGGCACAAAGCTTATGAGCCTTCCTTCACGATCTACCACCAAAGCGCCTATGTCTTCACTGGCTAAATCCTCCGCTAAAGCGCCTATTATTCTGTCAATGTCTTTGTAAACCTTTAAGTAAAACTCTACAGTTGGGTTCGCATAGCTTTCCATGTATCCATAGGCGTAGCCTATAAGCACATGCCTGATGGCTACGAGGGAAACCAGTGTAAAAAGGGCGATGCTTAGAAGATATAGGGACACAAAAAATAGTGAGAGCTTTTTGTTAAGAGACATCTTCTACGCTTAGCTTATAGCCGTATCCTCTTACGGTTTGTATTAACTTTGCCGGTTTGTCTCCAAGCTTACTTCTAAGGTTCTTTATATACACATCCACTATGTTTGAGCCCTCTTCGTGGGAATATCCCCAAACCTTTCTGTATATCTCTTCCCTGCTAACTACCCTTCCTGCTTCTTGGGAAAGTAGCTTCAGCACTTCAAATTCTCTCTTCGTTAGGTTTATCTTATTACCTTTGTATATGACCTCGTGGGACGCCAGATTTATAATGAGCTCTCCCACCCTTATTATGTCTTCTGTTCTTTTGTACCTTCTCATAACCGCTTGGATCCTTGCAAGCAACTCCTTAAAGGAGAAGGGTTTTGTGATGTAGTCATCCGCTCCCGCTTGGAGGCCCTCTACCTTATCTTCTATCTGCCCTCGGGCGGTGATCACCAAAATGGGTATGTCTTTGCTTTCCCTTACCTTTTTACATATTTTTATGCCATCAAACCTCGGTAGCATGAGATCAAGAAGTAAGAGGTCGTAGTCCTTTTCTGAGAGTTTTTTCAAAGCCAAGAAACCATCCTGCACCCACTCTACTTCATAGCCCTCCACACTTAAAACCCTTTTAATCATATCTCCCAACTCTTTATCATCTTCAACCAATAGCACTCTCATTCCAGAACTCCACATATTCCTCTACTTCCAAAGCTTTAAAGATGTCCCTGTAAGGATGGAGAGAGTTTTCTAATTCCTCCTCCAGCTTCTTTTTACCCAGTATTTTGTATCCTACATCCAATAGGAAAGAAAGAAAGCCCAGGATCTCTTCCTTTCTGCCCCTTGGATCTACTCTGAAGTATATACTACCTTCCATCACTCTGAAAAGGTCAGAGGAAGAAAGATAGTAAAGTATGCTTTGCACCACTTGATTGATATGTCTAAGAATAATGCCATAGACTACATTTATAAAAAGAAGGTGCATAACCTCTAGGAAATTCTCCATGGGTTCAAAGGAAATAAGATCCACTAAAAAACCATCCCTGTATGGGTCCGCATTGTATATTTTTAGCTTTTCATTCTCTAAAAGGGAAGCCAACAAGACACCATTGTCGTAAGCAAAATACATACGCTCGTTTGCTTTTTGAAGCACAAGTAATCCAGTAAATCCGCTCTTTATAATTCCTATAAAAGTCTTACCTAACTCTATAAAACTATCCGGAAGACCAGATAAGAGTTTTCTGTTTGAATGCTTTAAAATAAACTTATTGATAATTTCCTCGGGCATACTTACCACATCCACAACCAAATTTGCTCGAGGCGTTAAAAGAAGGTCAAAAAAGTCAAAGTTGTATGGATATAGAGCTATCGGTTTACCTTTTTGAATGTAAAGTTCATAGTTGTTGTAGGTATCATATATGTTTATAAAACCTGTGAATTTGCTCATCATTAAGCTCTGAAGAATAGAGAATGTATTTACATTTTTTATACTTACATCTTTTAATATGTAATCTACTTCATAGATCTTTTTGCCCGCTTCTGGCGTAGAAAACTGTCCTATATCTAAGAAGCCAGCGCGGAGAAGTTCTTGAAGTTTTCTTATTTCTGATGTTAAGGTTTCATTGGAGGTAATAATAACAGAAATAAAGGTTCTACCTTCGTAATTTTGCATGTTTTCAAAAGGCTTTAGCACTCTAATTGTGGCATATGGTGTTATTATCAAATTGAGAAGGGATTTGAACTCTTGGTAGGCAAGCTGAAGCTGTAAAATAAGCTCTTCTGCAGATATGGGTTCTTCCAACTTAAAGTGGTATTCCCTCTCTGGAGCGTTTTTAAATGAGAACAGGGCATTTGGATTGTCAAGCATGCTAAATAGACTGTATAGCAAAAGAGACTCTTTGTTTATTTCTTCAGCCTTTAACCCTTCAGCGTCAGTATAAAAGCCTTTGATAAAACCGTTTTCAATATAAAGTTCTATTGACCTACCTTCTATATATATTTCAAGCACTCCCTGTTTGTTGAATAGATAGCCGTTTATCAGATCTACAAAATCCTGTTGAGAACTCAGATATCCGGATATCATCCTATCATACGCTCCAACTTTGATAGTAAGAACCCTTCAAGCAAGCTAAAAGTTTCCGCAACTCCCTCTCCCTTTATTGCGATCGCGCAGACGGATGGTAGATTATCTTTGTTTATTTCTTCCTCTAACACTTCAAAAGGTAGGGCATTTGGCAAATCCATTTTGTTGTATTGTATAACCACCGGCACCTCTTCGTATCTTTTGCCTACCTTAGGAAGGTCTTCCTTGAGTAAATTGAAAAACTGTACGTTTTCGCCCAACCTATGTTCCTGAGCATCTGCCACAAACACAATACCATCCACACCCTTTAAAACGGTAAGCCTTATGTCCTTGTATATTTCCTGACCGGGTATAGTGTAAAGGGCAAAGCTTGCGGTCATATTACTTACCCGCACCGTTTTTGTGGAAAAGTCAAAGACTAATGTTTTATCACCCTTTGTGTCTATCTTCATGAGATTCAGTCCGTATAGGGCTGAGAGTTTTTCAAGGTTGGTAGTTTTGCCGGACATGCTCGGACCATAATAGACAATCTTTAATCTTATGACCTTTTTAGCCACATCTACAATCATTTTCCCCTCCTGAAATTGTTGGTTATAATATTAAACCAAAAACGCACGTTTAGGAGGTGTTGGTATGGCAACTATCAGTTATGAAGAAGCCTTACAGATGCTGAGGGAACAGCTAAAGGGCTTGGAAGAGTCCATAAAGATGGAAGAGGTGGGTGTGGTTTATTATGTGGGCGACGGTGTGGCAAGGGCTTATGGACTGGACAATGTTATGGCAAACGAGGTAGTGGAGTTTGAAGGAGGAACCTTAGGCCTTGCCTTCAACTTAGAAGAGGATAACGTGGGTATAATCATCCTTGGTAACGAAAGCGGTATAAGGGAAGGTTCATTGGTAAGAAGGACCGGAAGAATATTGGACGCTCCTGTGGGAGAGGGGCTCATAGGTAGGGTCATAGATCCACTCGGAAATCCACTTGATGGAAAAGGACCAATCCAGTATGAGTACAGGTCTCCAGTGGAAAAGATAGCTCCCGGTGTGGTGAAAAGGAAGTCTGTTCATGAGCCACTGCAAACGGGTATAAAGGCAATAGACGCCATGATCCCCATAGGAAGGGGTCAGAGGGAGTTGATCATAGGAGACAGGTCCACGGGTAAAACTACCATATGTATAGACACCATTTTGAACCAAAAGGACACAGATGTATACTGTATTTACGTAGCCATAGGACAAAAGCGCTCCACCACCGCAAGGATCATAGAGCTTTTAGAAAGAAGTGGAGCTATGGAATATACCTGCGTGGTGGTAGCTTCCGCCACAGACCCAGCCTCTTTGCAATACTTGGCGCCCTTCGTGGGATGCACCATAGGTGAATACTTTAGGGACAATGGAAAGCATGCTTTGATAATATACGATGACCTTTCCAAGCACGCAGAAGCTTACAGACAGCTATCCTTGTTGATGAGAAGACCTCCCGGAAGGGAAGCTTACCCGGGTGACGTCTTTTACCTCCACTCAAGGCTCTTAGAAAGGGCTGCAAAGCTCAACGACGAGCTTGGTGCGGGTTCTTTGACAGCCCTCCCTATAATTGAAACAAAAGCTGGAGACGTGGCAGCGTACATTCCCACAAACGTTATCTCCATAACTGACGGGCAGATCTACTTGGAACCAGACCTTTTTAACAAGGGTATCAGACCTGCCATAAACGTAGGTCTTTCTGTGTCTCGGGTTGGTGGTGCGGCGCAAATAAAGGCTATGAAGCAGGTAGCGGGTACCTTAAGGCTAGAGCTAGCCCAGTTTAGAGAACTGGAAGCTTTTGTTCAGTTTGCTTCTGAGCTTGATAAGGCAACCCAGCAGACTATAAACAGAGGTCTAAGACTTGTGGAACTTCTCAAGCAAGAGCCTTACAATCCCATACCCGTAGAAAAGCAAATCGTAGCCATATACGCAGGAACCAACGGCTATTTGGACGACCTACCTGTGGAAGCGGTAAGGAAGTTTGAAAAGGAACTGTATACATACTTGGATAATCAAAGACCCGATATACTCAAGGACATTAGGGAAAAGAAGGCTTTGGATGACGACCTCAAAAGGCGCATTGACGAAGCCCTGAAGGACTTTAAGTCCAAATTTACCCCTTGAGGGTTTATATAGGTTGTAGCGGTTTTTATTACAGGGATTGGGTGGGTACCTTTTACCCACCCCGTTTAAAAAGAGAAGAGTGGCTTAGCTATTACGAAAAATTTTTCAGCGTCCTTGAACTTAACGCTTCCTTCTACAGGTTTCCCGACAGGGCAACAGTCAAAAGCCTTTTGGAAAGAACAAGCAAGTTAAGGTTTGCCCTAAAGGCCCACAGAGTATTCACTCACAAGAGAAACTACTCCCAAGAGGACGTTAGAAGGTTTCTTTACTCTATAGAGCCAATAGCCAACGAGGAAAGGCTTATAGCTATACTCTTTCAGTTTCCAAACAACTTTGGATACTCGGCGGAGGCTTTAAGCTACATAGAAAAACTCTCCGAAGATTTTAGAGGTTTTGACCGCGCTTTGGAAGTAAGAAATAAGAGCTTTAGAAGGGCAGACTTTTACCAATTTTTAGAAGATGTGGGTTTTTCTATAGTTAACTGTGATGCGCCTAAGGGTGATAAGTTTTTGGTGGGTCCGTGGGTGGGTGTGGGCTCTATAAACTACGTTAGACTTCACGGAAGGGATCCGGAGAACCTCTACGACTACCTATACTCTTTGGAGGAACTGAAAAAGCTAAAGGAAAAGATCCAAGCCCTTGGAGATAGAGAGACTTATATTTTCTTTAACAATACCGCAAAGGCAAAGGCTGTTCTCAACGCCCTCCAAATGAAACTCCTTTTTGGCATTGAGGTGGAAATCCCCCAGAGCTTGCAAAAGGCTTACGCAGAGAGGGAATGGGAGTGATCAACAGGACCCTGTTATACGGAGAGGGTCTCTTTGAGACCATAAAGCTCCCTTCTACAGAAGAAAGGTTGAAACTGCACTATGAGAGGCTAAAAATTTCTGCAGAGTTCTTTGGAATTCCGTATCCAAGCTATGAGGAATTTATAAAAGATTGTCTTTTGCCGGTGGAGGAGCCTACCTACCTAAAGTTCTGCCTCCTTTCTGAAGGTGATGACTATTACGGTGGTCCATCAAAAACTTACCAAAAGCTCGTAATAAAGAAAAAACTTAACCTGCCCAAGGCTCCACTTTTCCTTAAACTCTCTCCTTACAGAAGACATTCGGAGGATCCCCTGTGCAAACACAAAACTACTAACTATCTTTTTAACGTTCTGGTCAAAAAGGATGCCCTTAGGGATGGTTTTTACGATGGTATAGTTATCAACGAGAGGAAAGAAGTGTGCGAGACATCCTCCGCCAACTTGCTCTTTTTGAAGGGAAGCAAATTCTACACACCCGCGGTAGAATGCGGAAGGCTTGAGGGGACTACCCTAAGGCTTTTGAAAACCCGCATAGAGATTCAAGAGGAACGCATAAGAGCTGATAGGTTGGAGAACTTTGAGGGTGTTTTTTTGTTAAATGCTCTAATAGACTGTATGCCTGCAAAGATTAGTGGCATAAATTTAAAAGTCCTTCCAGAAGTGGCGGAGTATGTAGTTAAAATATTAAAAGCTGGGGGTGTGGCGGAACTGGCAGACGCAGGGGACTTAAAATCCCCAGGGGAAACCCCCCGTGAGGGTTCGAGTCCCTCCACCCCCACTTGAAAGGGATGATTTTGTCCGACAGAAGCATAAAAAGGCTTATAAAGGAAGGAAGGCTTAGCATAGAGCCACTTAAGGAGGAAAACATTCAGGCATCCTCCATAGACCTCACCCTTGGAGAGGATGTTATTTTTTACAGGGTGGATTTTATAGATGTCAAGGCGGGAGAATTGCTCGTGGAGAGGAGGACTATTCCCGAAGAGGGTATAGTCATAGAGCCAAAGTCTTTTTTACTTGCCACTACTTTGGAGTATATAAGGCTACCGGAGGATATCACTGCCTTTGTGGAGGGTAGGTCCTCTTTGGGAAGGCTGGGGATCTTCATTGAAAACGCAGGATGGGTAGATGCAGGCTTTGAGGGACAGATCACCCTTGAGCTATACAATGCCAATAATGTGCCCATAAAGCTTTACAAAGGAATGAAGATATGCCAGATTGTGCTGGCGAAATTGGATCAAACCGCAGAAAGACCATACAGGGGTAAATACTTTGGACAGAAGGGTGCCACGCCCTCAAAGATATTTATGGATTTTGGTACAGATTCTAAACCATAGGTTCTCTGACTGCTCCTTTTTGCTGAAATCCGCCCTTGGGATGAAGACTATGAGGAGCTTATATTCACCATCACCTTTGGAGAGGCTTTGAAATAAGGGAACAAAAACGAGCATCCTTTTGTCCAAACTCTTTATAAATTTATAAAACATGAAAAGGAAAAGTTTTACGATCTTACTTTTGCTACTCTTCTTTGGATTAACCTTTAGTGCACCCATACCTTTTCTCAAACCTTCCTTTTTGAATTTAAAGGAAGACTTAGAAGAATCCACAAAGGCGGGAAAGTATCTATTCATAATGTTCCATCAGGAAGGTTGTCCTTTCTGCGATAAGATGAGGAGGATGACCTTTCAGGACAGTCAAGTTCAGAGCTATTACACAAAGCACTTTAACATGGTGGAAATTGACATAAGGGGCAGTCTGGAGGTGGTGGATTTTGATGGCAAGAAGACCACAGAAAAGCAGTTTGCCCTAAAGCATGGCGTAAGACAAACACCAGTGTTTATGTTTTTAGACAAAAACGGCAATGTGATAGCCAAGGTGCCTGGTTATATAGAACCAAGGGAGTTTTTGCTAATAGGTAGGTGGGTGGTGGAAGAGCATTACAAGAGGGTCAACCTTGTGAATTTTCTCAGGGAAAATAAAAAATGAGCTTTCTTCTCCTTTTGCTTTTTGTCTCCTTATGCTGGACGCAGGAAGCCATAAAGCTTGACCTATACTTGGCAGAAAAGGAGAGGCTAACCCCACCTTTTGCTCATCCTCTCGGAAGATTAGTTCAGTAATCCCTATTCACTATACCTTTAATGAGCTGGACGAGGGTTTGGCTGTTTTCAAACTTACCAACAAACTCTAAAACAGATGCTATCTCCTCCTCCGCCCGTCTTTTTGTGTTTTCCACACCACCCAGCAAAACCACCCTTTCCCTTAGCTCCTCTGTGTTCCCTCTGCCGAACCTTTCCAAAACCCACTGCTTGTCTAAGTGGTCCAGAACAGAAAGCAAGGGATAGGTGCATTTGCCCTCCCTAAGGTCGTTGCCTACGGGCTTTCCGAGGCGTTCCTCCGAGGATGAGTAATCTAAAGCATCATCTATAAGTTGGAACGCCCTGCCAACTTTTAAGCCCATCTGGTAAAACTCCTCCGCAAGAGGGCTCTCCGCCATTAGGGCACCCACACCCATGCTCGCCCCAAAGAGGGCACCCGTCTTTCCGTCTATTATTCTGAAGTATTCCTCTTCTGAGATAAGTTTTCCAAGGGATAAAAGCTCCAAAAGCTGAGATTGGGACATGTGCATAACTGCCCGGCTGACCATCTCCACCGACTGAAGGTTGCCGTAATTGGCATAAAGCCAAAGGGCTTTTGCGTAAAAGTAGTCTCCCCCAAGGACTACCGCCTGATTACCAAAGAGGACGTTGGCAGAAGGTCTTCCCCTCCGGGTATGTGCCCCATCTACCACATCATCGTGGAGCAAAGAAGCCATGTGTATGTACTCTATGCCCACCGCCAAAGGAATTACCCTTTCCACATCTCCCCCAAGCACTCTGCAGACTTCCATCATAAGCAACGGTCTGAGCCTTTTCCCACCCGCAGAGAGGATATGCCTTCCCACATCCTCTACGAGCTTTATCTCCGGGTCCAAGTAATCAAGCATAAACTGGTTAAGCTGGCTAACCTCCAACATCTAAAGGAAAATTATAAGCACTGTTTAAACTTTTAACGGTAGTTCTTTTACCCTGTAGTTTTGAAATCTTTTAATTAGCTTCATAAAAACAAGGGAAGTCATGTATGCATCCTCAAGGGCGTCGTGAAGGGTGGACGTGGGTAAGTTTAGCTTTTTGGTAAGCTTCTCCAGGGTGGGTATTTGGCCTTTTTCAGGGAGCAGGTCTATCACATCCAAGTAGTAAGGATAAAAGGCACCATTGCAGGCATCTTTTATTAGGTTTCTCATAACTGCAATGTCTATGTATACAAAGTAGCCCACCAAAAGGCAACCCCTGGAGAAATCAAGGAACCTCTCGCAGGCTTCCTTGGGAGAAACTCCCTCCTTTAGATCCTTTGGAGTTATTCCGTGAACCTTTATGCTCTCTAAGTTGTCCATAGAGATGTTAAGCTTTAAGTTTAGGCTGTCGGAGAACTTTAAAGTTAGCCCTTGCAGGCGGAAGGCACCTATGCTGAGAACCTTAGCCCGTTTGAGGTCTATCCCTGTGTTTTCTGTATCAAAGACAACAAAGCAGTGTTCTTTTACAGGCTTATTGAGGTCTATTTCCCAGTTGAAAGCATCAAAGCTTTCCTTGTAGAGTTTTCTGTAGAACCATCTTTTTAGTTTAGTTAAGTTCATTGAGAAAGCTCATAACGGTTTTTCCAAATATAAATTATATTGTGATTGTGGAGGTAAAAAATGGCGGTAAAAGAAATAATGGATACGCTTGCCAATCAGACGGTGGCTAACAAAAAGCTCTCCGAACTTGTAAAGGATATAAAGTTGGTGGGAAATGTCCTTGAGGTTATATTCATGCTACCGGATAGAACCTTAGAGTCGGAGATAAGGGAAAAGGCTATGCAAGCCTTAAAGGGAGTGGAGGGCATAGGAGAGGTGAGGGTCAGGTTTGCGGACATGACTCCCCCTCCACAGCAAAGCCCAGCCTTTCAGAGGAGAAGACTGCCCGGTATAAAGCATCTTATTGCGGTAGGTAGTGGAAAGGGTGGCGTAGGTAAATCCACCGTGGCGGTCAATTTGGCGGTCGCTCTTACCAAACTTGGCTACAAGGTGGGGCTTTTGGACGCGGACATCTACGGACCTAGCGTGCCCACCATGCTCGGCATAAAGAACCAAAGGGTGGAGGTGGATAACTTCCAGCGGATCATCCCCGTGGAAAAATACGGAATGAAGGTCATTTCCATAGGCTTTTTGCTACCCTCCGAGGATACACCTTTAATATGGCGCGGTCCTATGCTCATGAAGGCACTGACGCAGTTCCTCTTTGATGTGAAGTGGGGTAGTTTGGACTTTTTGGTTTTGGATTTACCACCGGGCACGGGTGATGTGCAACTGACCCTTGCCCAAACGGTGGAGATGGACGGTGCAATCGTGGTAACAACTCCTCAGGATGTAGCCCTTGCGGACGTGAAAAAGGCGGTGGTTATGTTCAAGGAGGTGGGCGTGCCTGTGCTCGGAGTTATAGAAAACATGGCATACTTTATATGCCCAGAAACTGGCAATAAATACTACATTTTTGGAAAGGGAAGGGTGCTTGGTTTTGCCCAAGCCTACGACCTGAACGTCTTGGGTTCTATCCCCATAGAGCCGGAGGTTTCGGAAACCTCCGACACGGGAGTGCCGGTGGTAGAGAGCTATCCAGAATCTGCATCAGCGAAAGCCTTTTTAAACATAGCAAAAATCATTAGCCAAGAACTTGAAAGGAGGTAAGACATGTTTATACAAAAGCTTGGCAAAAGGGTTGTATATTTGGACCATATAGCTACAACGCCCGTAGCCCAAGAGGTTATAGAAGCAATGCTACCCTACTTTAGGGAGCACTTTGGCAACCCTACCTCTCTGCATAGCTTTGGGCAAGTTGCCAAAAAGGCTATAAACAACGCAAGGGAAAAGATCGCCCAGCTTATAAATGCAAACTCTCCAGAGGAGATCATCTTTACCTCTGGTGGTATAGAAGCCAACAATTTGGCAATAAAGGGTATAGCCAAGGCATACGAAAAGAAGGGAAGGCACATAGTTTCCACCGAGATAGAGCACCACTCCATCTTGCACCCCCTGAAGACCTTGGAAAAGGAAGGATGGGAGGTAACTTATTTAAAGCCGGACAGGTATGGGCTCATCCATCCCGACCAGGTGAGGGAAGCAGTAAGAAACGACACAGTTTTAGTTAGCATAGGACACTCCAACAGGGAGATCGGCACCATCCAGAACATAAAGGAGCTTGTAAAGGCTGCAAAGGAGAAGAACCCTAAGGTAATATTCCACACGGATGCCTGTCCTACCTTGGGACATTACCCGGTGGACCTCCAAGACTGGGGTGTGGATGCGGCGTCCTTTACTGCCCATCTCATGTATGGACCAAAGGGTGTGGGTGCCCTATGGACCAGGAAGGGTGTAAAGATCAGACCTCTTATAGAGGGTGGTACCCAAGAGAGGGGCGTCCGGGCTGGCACCGAGAATGTGCCGGGCATTGTAGGCTTTGGTGCAGCGGCAGAGTTAGCCATGAAGGAGCTTGAGGACAGAATGACAAGACTCTCTTACTACAGAGACAAGCTCAAGAAAGCCATTGAAGAAAAGCTTGATTACATA
>AGQM01019599.1_pt1 | contig 14243 bp, 14 predicted proteins | sample 1512301 | NCBI WGS metagenome assembly AGQM01 (sample SAMN07436262, study PRJNA71319) | hot springs metagenome | isolation source: samples from 5 sites along the outflow channel of Bison Pool, an alkaline... | place: USA: Yellowstone National Park
TGCATCCGCCATAGGTGCCGCCTTGGCGGGTTATCACGGTGCTGCAATGCTCTGCTATGTGACGCCCAAGGAGCACTTGGGACTTCCCAATGTGGAGGACGTAAAGCAGGGAGTTATTGCTTACAAGATCGCCGCCCATGCGGCAGATGTAGCCAAGCACTTCCCCGGTGCCAGAGAGTGGGACCTAGAGATGTCCAAAGCCCGCTTTGCCTTTGACTGGAACAGGCAGTTTGAACTTGCCATAGACCCAGAGACCGCCAGGGCATACCACGACGAAACCCTCCCCCAAGAGGGCTACAAAACCGCCAAATTCTGCTCTATGTGTGGTCCCGAGTTCTGCGCCTACAAAATATCCCAGCATGTTTCCGACAAGGTGGAGGAGATGCTCCAGCAGGAAAACTGGATGGCGCCTTAATCAAACAACCCCAAAGGGCTCCCAGCCCTGCGGGGCACACTACTACAATTCCAGTTTAAGTCAGATATTTTTCTATCTCCTGCTTTATGGAAGGGTCTATGCCCAGCTTCTTAAGGTGCCCCTCCTCCGCCTTTAAAAGTTCATACAAGTTCTCAAAGTTGTTGTAAATAATTCTCTTTTTGACCTCTCCTATGCCCTTTATTCGGTCAAGGATGTCCATTAGCCCCTCCTTTAGTCTGAGCTTTCTGTTGTAAGAGAGGGCAAAGCGATGGGCTTCGTCCCTAATCTGTCCGAAGATCCTGTAAAGTATAGGATGTTCCTTTAGCCTTACCCTCTGTCCCCATTCGGTTAGCAAAATTTCCTCCTCTTTGGCAAGGGAGAGCACCTTGATGGGTAAGCCAAACCTGTCCCTTACCCTTATGGCTACGCTCAGCTGTCCCAGTCCTCCGTCAATGAGCCACAGGTCCGGCATGGTCTCCTCCCCTTCCTTAAGCCTTCTTGCCCTCCTGCTCAGCACCTCCTCCAAAGAGGAATAATCATCTATCTGACCTACCGTCTTTACCCTATACCTTCTGTATCTTTTTTTGTTCATAGCTCCCTCTTCCCAAACCACGCAGGATGCAACCGTATAGTCTCCATAAAAGTGAGAAACATCAAAGCCCTCTATGATCCTCGGTGGATGGATTTTTAGCACCTTCAAAAACTCCTCCTGCCAAAGTTCCGGTGGCATGTAGTGGTGGAGGTTTTCTTTGACAAGTTCTTCCAAATTCTGGTCTATCTTTTGAACGATCTCAACCCTTCCCCTTTCCGAGAGCCACCTTTTGACCTCTTCCGAAAGCTCAAAGTTCAAAAGCAAAACCTCCGGCAACGGATTGGAGTAGTAAAAGCCTATGAGGGTCTCTTCAAGCTCCTCCTCCGTCTCCAAAAGGAAAACTTCCTTATCCACCAGTTTGGAGGACCTTATCAAAAAGACTCCCAAGAGCCTGCCTATTCTGTAAAAGAGGTCTGCCCTCTGATAGGGTAGCCCGCTCACACCCTGACCCAAGGAGAGCTTTTCCAGGGCTTTTATTTGGTCCCTTAGGAGGGCACATTTTTCAAACTCAAGCCTTTCCATGTGCCTTTCCAACCTTTGGTATAGCTCTGGTAGAACCTCAGAGACCTCCCCCGAGAGCATGGATTGGGCAGATTTTACCGCCAAGGAATAATCCTCTTTGCTTACCAAACCCGCACAGGGACCACTGCATAGCCCTAAGTGATAATCCATGCATGGGCTAGCTCTAGTAGGCATTGGGTCGCAGGTGCGAAGTTTAAACAGCTTGTGGATGAGCCTCTTTACCCTGTAAGCCCTCTTGGCGGTAAAGAAGGGACCAAAGGGCTTTCCCTCATGTTCGGGTCCCCTAACTACCCTTAGGGTTGGAAACTCATCCTCCGTTAGCAAAAGGACAGGATAGCCCCCACCGTGCTTGTGCAGGACATTGTATTTGGGTTTATGAAGTTGTATCAGGTCCACCTCCAACACCAGGGCTTCGTATTCGTTGCGGGTCAAGATCCAATCTATGCGGTCTGAACCATTAACTATGGCATGCTCCTTTCTGTTCTCTTGGGCTTGCTTGTAGTGTTGCAATAGCCTCTCCCTTATGTTCTTGGCTTTTCCTACATAGAGAACCTTGTTGCCCTTCTTGAAGAGATAAACTCCACACTGGGTGGGTGCAGACTTTATAAGCTCAAGCATAAATGTATAAGATAAACTGATCTACCTTAAGGGTGAGAAATTCAGGAAAGCTGGAAAAACACTCTGAGAGAGCCCTTAGTGGGCAAAGGTTTATAATACTCCCTTTACCAGCTTGATGTGGTATAATTAAACTTTCCAAAATCCCTTTGGAGAGGTGAAAGGATGAAGACTTACAGGGTAAGACCTGAGGATGTGGTCAGAAGCTGGTGGGTAATAGATGCGGAGGGCAAAGTTCTTGGAAGGCTTGCCAGCGAGGTGGCAAAGCTTTTGATGGGCAAGCACAAGGTCTATTATCAGCCGGATGTTGATTGCGGAGATTTTGTGGTGATAATAAACGCAGAGAAGGTGAGAGTTACGGGCAACAGGCTAGAAGACAAGATCTACCATTTCCACACCAACTATCCCGGTGGGCACAAGGAGAGGACCCTCCGGTGGATGCTGGAGAACAAGCCAGAGGAAGTAATAAGGCTTGCGGTTAAGCGTATGCTTCCTAAAAACAAATTGGGGCACAGAATGCTAAAAAGGCTTAAAGTGGTGGTGGGACCGAACCATCCCTATCAAGCCCAAAAGCCACAACCCTTGGAGGTTAAAGCATGATAAGGCAGTTAAAGGACTTTAAAATAGGTTTTGACAATGCCTTTTATGGCACTGGCAGGAGAAAGGAGGGCATAGCCCGGGTTTGGTTGGTCAAAGATACAAACAAACAAATAGTTAAGGCGAAGGACAGTGGCAAAGAGTTTGAACTGAAGGACTATCTTCAGAGAGAGACCCTTTATAGAAAGGTAATGTTCCCTCTAAAGCTCACTGGTTTGGAGGGTAAGTTTGGCATATACGCCACCGTTGAGGGTGGAGGTATCTCTGGGCAAGCGGAAGCCATAATGTACGGAGTTGCCAAAGCCCTTCTCAAATATAACCCAGAGCTCAGGCAAACGCTAAAGAAGGCGGGTCTGTTGGTACGGGACGCAAGAGAGAAGGAGCGCAAAAAGTACGGCTTGATGAAGGCAAGGAAAGCCTACAGGTGGAGCAAGAGATAATCAAAGTTGCCATATACGGAGCTACCGGATACACTGGTGCAGAGCTTTTAAGACTGCTCCAAAACCACCCCAAGGTAAAGGTTTCTGCCCTAATCTCTCAGTCTCACCCCGGCAAGAGGCTAAAAGATGTCTTCCCTTTCTTTTACGGAGAACTTGGAAACCTACCGCTTACAGAGGAGCCACAAGAGGACTATGAAGTAGCCTTTCTGTGCTTGCCCCACGAGGGCTCTTTGGAGTTGGTGCCAAGACTTTTGGAAGAGGGTAAAAAGGTAATAGACCTCTCCGGTGCCTACAGGTTAAAGGACCCTTCCCTTTATCCTTACTATTATTCCTTTGAGCATAAATATCCAGAGTTTTTGGAAAAGGCAGTCTACGGTTTGCCGGAGATATACAGGGAGAAGATAAAAGCCACAAGCCTGATCGCCAACCCAGGGTGTTATCCTACCTCCGTGCTTTTGGCAATCTATCCACTTCTAAAGGAGGGTATAAAGATAGAAAAAATGGTCATCACCTCCCTTTCGGGTGTGTCTGGTGCAGGAAGAAAACCCGCACAGCATTTTCACTTTCCTGAGATGTTTGGAGACTTTTTTGCTTACTCTTTGGAAAAACACAGGCATGTCCCAGAGATGGAGGGGGTTATCAAAGACCTTTGCGGGATGAATGTGCCGGTGAGGTTTTCACCGGTGGTTGTGCCTACTTCAAGGGGAATGCTATCAAGTATAAGTGTATTCTGCGAAAAGGTAGAGCCAAGGGAGCTTTATTTGGAAACCTACAAAGAAGAACCCTTTGTGAAGGTTGCCTCCGAGCCACCCCATACAAAGTGGGTAGTTGGTACTAATCTCTGCTTTGTCTATCCCATATGGGAACACCGAGTTGGTTGTTTGCAGGTGGTGTCTGTTATTGATAACTTGGGCAAAGGTGCCTCCTCTCAGGCAATCCAGAACTTTAACTTAATGATGGGCTTTGAAGAGACCATGGGCTTGAACCTTAGTCCAAACTTTCCTTGATTAGCCTGTAAGATTAACTCTGATAATCTCAAAGAGAGTGAGAAGTGTGTTTTTGACGCTTTCTTTGTCTATGGCGGAGACTGGAATAACAGGAATTCCCTCCTCCTCATTTATATCAAGGGCTATTCGGACATCCTCAGGGCTCCAGGCGTTGGGTAGGTCTTGTTTGTTCGCACCAACCACCATAGGAACGGGAAACCTTGATTGGAAAAAGTTTACGATCTTTCTTGCCTCGTGGAAGGTTTTTGGGTCCGTGCTATCTACCAGGATGATAATTCCCAAAGCCCCCTCTCCTAAGACCTCCCACATGAAATCAAAACGAAACTGCCCGGGAGTGCCAAAAAGATACAGTTCGTGCTGATCATCTATGCGGATCTTTCCAAAGTCCATTGCGACGGTTGTATAATCTTTCACCTGCTTTTCGCGTGAATGCTGAATTTTTCTCTCAGTTTTAACAGTTTTAATTTCACTGACTGTGTTTATAAACTGAGTTTTCCCCGCTGCAAAGGGTCCAGCTACGAGGACTTTGATCTTCTTTATCTGCTTCATAGCGACCTTATCCTTTCTATTATTTTTGCAAGAAGTTCAAGGGTTATTGGTGCTTGTTTTTGTTTAACTTCCTTCTTCTTACGCCTAATCAACTCCAGAGCTAAAAGGGCATATAATGCCCTATCTACAAGTAGGCTATCCTGCTTGACCATTTGTCTTATTTGGAGGACTGTCCTCTCGCCATCTACTAAGGAAAGAATATGCCTTTCTATCTGGTTTAGTTTTGCCTTCTGTAAGACTTCTTCCTTGCCGGGCACCCTTTCAAAAAGTAGCAATTCGTCGGATATCTTCCTTTCAACCTCCTCTGGAGTTAAATTGCGTGATGCAAAAACTATAAGCTCCTCTATCGGATACACCACTGGATATTCCCCTCCGTATTTTATGAACCCCGGCGTAAAGGAAAAAATGCCTTCCTTCATATCGAGGCGTGAAATTAGGAAGCGTTCTATTGTTTTTGGTAGGCTCTCCGTGCTCATACGCAGTTTGCTGAGCAGAAGGTCAAAATCCTTATCTGCGTAAACCCTATAAACCTTATCTATGGGTCTTGCAAAAATGATCTCTCCCTCCTTCACATAGTAGGCGCAGGTTAGGTCTTTCCACTCTACAAAAAGAATTCCGCTCTTCCGATCCCTTCCAATTACTTGGAAAATATCCACAAAGCTAAAACTTCTTAGGTCCCCCGTCAGAGCCATAACATTTCAGTTCAGAGAAGCCTACTGAGCTTATCTTGAGCCTTCTTGATCTCCATAAGAAGAAGGCCCAGCTTGGCGTTGTTGTCTGCCAGGACCACCATCACCGCCTCGGTTCCCACACCAGTCAGTATAACATAGCCGTCGCGACCCTTTATGGTGATCTGCTCTAAGGTCCCCTTAACCAGCTCCTCAGATACCCTTTCACCCAAGGACAAGATGGCGGCGCTCATGGCTGCTATTCTGTCTTCCTCCATGCCGGGCTTAAGCACAGAGGATATAGGCAAGCCGTCTGCGGACACCAAAGATGCCCCTTCAAGCCCTGTGTTCTTAATCAGTTCCTGAAGGATCTGTGAATACCTGTCCATGTTTCCCTCCTTTCCAATATTTTAAACTATTTGTAAAAAAATAGTGTATCATAGATCAACCCGGTTAGTATGGAAAATATAAACCAGCCCCCAGAGTACGCAAAGACTACCCTTTTGGGAAGAAAGGAAAAAAGGGCAAAGATGGTGGGCAGACAAACACCGCTACTACCAAGCATAAAGGTGATCGCCTGACCAGTGGTAAAACCCACATCCACCATTGCCCTTCCTAAAACCACATCCTCACCGGAGCATACATATATAGGCACTGCCACTAAAGAGATCAGAGGATAAACTAAGGGCGTTTTGGAAAGGCTACCAGTGAGCCATGCAGGAGTATAGGTCTTTATCAGAGATGCTATCGCAATGCCAATGAGTAAATACTTTACCACCGGCAACTGCTCCCTTAAACCCTCCAAAAAGGCAGACCTTTTGGAAGAGCTATCTCTTAGTTTCATCTGAAGGGTAGGCGGTTTTCTAAAAAAGTATCCAACCCCATAAGCTACCAGCAACGCGTAAGCCAAAGAACCCAAAAACCTATATATGGATACATCCAACCCAAAGAGTCCATAGGTCAGTAAAAGGATCACAGGGGACAGGGTAGGTGCAGTTATCAAGAAGGCAAGAACGGGACCATAGCCTTTAGAGTAGCTGTTGATAAAGTTAGCAAAGGGTAGCATGGAGCAGGAACACATAGGTGAAACTGCACCCAAAAGGGCTGTAAATATAGGCGCGGAGTGCCTTTTGGAAAGGAACCTTAGGAAAAGGGAGGGTTTAACCATTGCCTTTAGGAAGGCACTAACAAACACCGCTAACACAAAAAAGGGAACGATCTCCACAAGGTAGGAATAAAAGTTCTTAAAAAATTCCATAGCCCTAAATATTAATTTACCGCCTCAGGGAGTTTATGACCACGCTCAAGGAAGAGAGAGCCATAAGCAATCCCGCAAACTCCGGCTTTATAAACAGGTGAGGATAGAAAACTCCGCCCGCAATGGGTATAGCCAAAATATTGTAGCCAAAAGCCCACAGGAGGTTTTGCTTTATCCTTTTCCTTACCCATTGGGAGAGTTCAAAAAACTCCTTAAGTCCCGCCAAGCCTGAGTTTAGGATCACATCGGTGGAAAACTTTGCCACATCGGTGCCAGAACTCATGGCAAAGGATAGGTCCGCCTTCGCGAGCACGGGTGCATCGTTTGTCCCGTCTCCAACCATTGCAACCCTATAGCCCTTAGCCTGCAACTCTTCCAAAATTTCCAGCTTTCCCTGTGGGTCCCTTTTGGCAAACCATTTTTCAATGTTTAACTGCTGTGCCACTCTCTTTACCCTCTCCTCATCATCCCCGCTTACCAAAATAACCTCAATCCCCATCCTTTTGAAGTATTCCAGCACTTCTTTGGCGGATTCTTTTATGGATTCCTCAAAGTAAAACTCTGCCAAGACTTTGCCGTCCTGCGCCAACACCGTTTGACCGTTTTTGCCCTTTCCTAACATATAGCCCTCGCAAAAAACGCCCACGCCCACCTCTTCCCTACAGTCTTTTAGTGAAAGCTGTTTTGCCCCAAGGCTTTGGCAGTATTCCCTTATGGCAACAGAGTATGGATGGTTAGACTTTAGAGAAAGGCTGTAGGCAAGGTCCAAGTAATCTCCGTAGGAACGCACCTCTTTTACTTTGGGCTTTCCTTCTGTTAATGTGCCCGTTTTGTCCATAAGCAAAATATCAACCTTCTTTTCAAAGGCTTCCGGATTTTTAACAAAAACACCCCTTTGGTAAGCCCTTATCAATCCCACCATTATGGCTAAGGGCACCGCTATGCCAAAGGCACAGGGACAGGATATTACCATAACAGCCAGGGAGAAGGTAATAGCCTTTTGGATGTCTCCAGTTTTGAAAAACCAAAGCAGGAAAACCAAAAAAGACAGGGCTATAACAAACTGCACAAAGTAGTGGGATACTCTGTCCGCAAGGCGTTGAACCTTTGGCTTCTTAACAAGGGCGGATTCCACCAACTTTATAAGCAAAGATACATAGCTTTTGGCAAAGGACTTTTCCACATTGGCTACTCCGTATCCGTTCAGTACCACGCTTCCCGAAAGCAAAAGGTCCCCCTCTTTCTTAAGAACGGGCAAGCTTTCCCCCGTAAGCATGGACTCATCCACCACCACCTTTCCCTCCACAAGCCTGCAATCTAAGGGAACCATATCTCCAGTCCTAAGCACGATTTTGTCTCCTATGAAAACCTCATACACTCCCTTTTCCTCCTCTTTGCCTTCCTTTAAGACTTTTACCCTTAAACTCTGAAGACCGAACATCCTCCTCAGGCTCTCGGTTGCCCTTCTTTTTGACCTCTCCTCCAAAAATTTACCCGTTCTAACAAAGGTGACGAGAAAGAGGGAGGTTTCAAAAAGCGGTTCCTCAGGAATGAGCTTAAACAGTGCCAGGTAGCTGTAAAGCAGGGCAGAGGTGCTACCCAAAGCTACAAGAAGGTCCATATTCCCAGTGCGTGCTTTAAGGGAATAATAGGCTGACCTGTAGAATTTAAAACCACCTACTAACTGCACAAGGGTTGCCAAAAGGGCTTGCAAATAAACACCCCAAGGGTTATGCCAGAACATAGAAAGCATCACAACTGCACCAGACAACCAGCAAAGGGCTAATATGTAAGGTTCATAGTGTTTAACCTCCTCCATCTCCACTGTGTAGCCCAAAGACTCTATGGTTTCCTTTATATTTTCCAAACTCAAAAGCTCCTCGTTAAATTCTACCCATACCCTTCCCAGCTCAAAGGATACCTTTACATCAGAAACTCCGTGAAGCTTTTTAAGGGTTAGCTCTATTGCTCTGGCGCAGTTGGCACAGGTCATACCAGATACCTTTAAACTGACCTTCATAGCTTTGTATTCTAAGCGTGAGCTTGTGTTAATTCAATCTTTTAAATGTAATGATAAAATAAAGAGAAATGCTCAACAGAGAACAAAAGGTGGCAGGGCTACTTAAAGTTTCTACCGCAAGGGTCTCCCAGATAAAGGAAAGTGCCCTGAGTAAGTTAAGAGAAAAGCTAAAGGATATGGTATAATAGTAGCACCATGGCTAAGGTGAAGATGAAATCCAACAGGTCTGCAAAGAAGAGGTTTAAGATAACAGGCAGTGGAAAAATAAAGAGGTGGAAATCGGGCGGAGCTCACTACAACACCAAAAAGTCTAAAAAGAGAAAAAGGGCATTGAGAAAGCCAGACCTTGTTCACCCAAGCTGGGAAGACAAAGTAAGGGGAATGCTAAAGGAGTTTTAACCTTTAGCCAAACAGTTCCCTCCAGAGCCCCTTAGCCCACTCTTCATACCTCTTTGCAGTGATGTTTGTTAGCCTACAGTTTAAGCTTGAACTGAAAAAAGAAGACAAAGAAAAACTCATAAGGCTAACGCGTAAGCGATCCTTCGCCGTCCGTATGGCATACAGGAGGCTGTTAATCAATCTCGTCCAAAGCCTTCAGAGTGAGCCAATTTCCTGAAGCCCATACTGGTGGAAGGGTGTAGGTCAACTCCTTCAGAGGTTGGAGGGGCGTCCCGATGAGGGATTTTTAGAACAGCCTCTTATAATATCTGTATGGACTACAAGGATACTCTGAACCTTCCAAAAACTGACTTTCCTATGAAAGCTGACCTTTCCAAAAGGGAACCGCAGATTCTAAAGAAGTGGGAAGGGCTCTACCGAAGGGTTCAGACTGAAAGAAAAGATGCTCCACTTTTTGTGTTGCACGATGGACCACCCTATGCCAACGGACATATTCACATAGGGCATGCCCTCAATAAAATCCTGAAGGATATCATCGTAAAGTATAAGCTCCTGAGGGGCTACAGGGTTGATTATGTGCCCGGTTGGGACTGCCATGGTTTGCCCATAGAACAGCAGGTAGAAAAGGAACTAAAGGCAAAAAAGCTCAAAAAGGAGGATATGTCAAAGACCACCTTTAGAAAGCTCTGCAGGGATTATGCAAGCCGGTTTGTGGAAATTCAAAAGGAGGAGTTTATAAGGCTGGGTGTCTTGGGAGATTGGGAAAAGCCCTACATAACCATGGACCCAAAGTATCAGGCACAGGAGATAAGGGAACTGGGAAGGCTCTTTAAAAAGGGTGTGGTGATAAAGAGCAAAAAGCCAGTTTATTGGTGCATATACGACAAAACCGCCGAGGCGGAGGCAGAGGTAGAATACTACGAAAAGGAAAGCCCAAGCATATACGTAAAGTTTCCCCTCAAGGATCAAGACAACACCTACCTTCTCATATGGACCACCACCCCTTGGACCCTGCCCGCTAACCTTGGTGTGATGGTAGGAGAGGACTTTGAGTATGTCTTTTATAAAGTGGGAGAGGAGACCTACATCCTTGCCAAGGCGCTTCTTGAGGATGTAAAGAAAAAAGCAAAGCTTGAGGGAGAGGTGGTTAAGGAAGTTTTGGGTAAAGAATTGGTGGGCTTAGAGTATTATACACCTTACGGAGAGAGAATTGGGAAGGTTTATCCTTCTGAGTTTGTGGAACTTACCGCTGGCACTGGGTTGGTGCATATGGCACCGGGGCACGGTAGGGAGGACTACATAGTAGGTCTAAGGTATGGCTTGGAGCCCTTTGCACCTGTGGATGATGAAGGGAAATTCATTCCGCCCGCACCGGAGTTTTTGATCGGTGTTAGAGTATTCTCCGCAAACCCGCTTATCATAGAAGACCTAAGGGCAAGGAACCTGCTACTGCACGAAGAAAAATACACCCACTCTTATCCACACTGCTGGAGGTGTAAAAACCCAGTGATCTTTAGGGCTACTCCTCAGTGGTTCATATCCATGTCTGCTCCTGTCAACGGCAAAAGCCTAAGGGAACTTGCCTTGGAGGAGATAGACAAGGTCCAATGGTTTCCACCCTCTGGGGCAAACCGCATAAGGTCTATGGTGGAAAACAGACCCGATTGGTGCATATCAAGGCAAAGATACTGGGGCGTTCCCATTACGGTCTTTTATTGCAAAAACTGCGAGCATGTGGTGGCTGAGGAAGATGTCTTTGAAAGGGTTGCCCAGTTGGTAGAAAATCATCCTGATGGTGCAGACATCTGGTTTGAACTCAGCGCCAAAGAGCTCCTGCCCGAGGGCTATAGGTGTCCCAAGTGTGGTTCAGAGGAGTTTGTGAAAGAAGAAGACATCCTGGATGTTTGGTTTGACTCTGGCTCCTCCCACGCCTTTGTGCTGAGAACCAGGGGTATAGAAAAGGCAGACCTTTATCTGGAGGGCTCCGACCAACACAGGGGCTGGTTTCAGGCGTCCCTTTTGGAATCGTGTGCGTCCTATGGTTCCGCACCATACAAGGGTGTTCTGACCCATGGTTTTACGGTGGATGAGCAGGGCAGGAAAATGTCAAAGTCCTTGGGTAATGTGATCGCACCGCAGGAGGTAATAGAGCAATACGGTGCAGACATACTCAGGCTGTGGGTAGCTTCAGAGGATTACTCCGAGGATGTAAGGCTCAGCAAGGGCATTCTGCAAAGGCTAACGGAGGATTACAAAAAGATAAGAAACACATTACGGTTTTTCCTCGGAAACCTTTACGACTTTGAACCCTCAAAGGCGGTGCCCTTCAAGGAACTTCATCACCTGGATAGATGGGCAATCTCTTACCTGCAGGGGATAATAGAGCAGTCTTTGGACTTTTACGAAAACTATACCTTCCACCGAGTTTTACACCTGATTAGAAATTTCTGTGCGGTGGAGCTGTCTGCCTTTTATTTGGATGTGCTAAAGGACAGGCTCTATGTATATGCGAGCAACTCTTGGGAGAGGAGGTCTGCCCAGACGGTCCTCTTTGAAATGGCAAAGGCTATCACCCTTTTGATCGCACCCTTTTTGAGCTTTACAGCAGAGGAAGTTTGGGAGCACCTGAGAAGGATTGACCCATCCTTGCCAGAAAGCGTCTTTTTGCATACCATCCCAACACCAAGGGAAGAGCTAAAGGACCAGGAGATCTTGAAGGATTACGAAATCGTCCTGAAGGTAAGGGATGATGTGATGTCTGCGGTGGAGCTCTGCAGGAAGGAGAAGGAAGTTAACCATCCCTACGAGGCGGAAGTTTATATCTGGGGCAACGAAGAGGTCTTAAAGGTCCTCAAAAAGTATGAGGAGGACCTAAAGTATCTCTTTACCGTCAGTAAGGTATCCCTCAAAGAGGGTGGAAGTCAGCGTCTGCCCTCCGAGAACTTTCAAGGTTTATGGGTGGGTGCCAAGCGGGTGGAGGGCAAAAAGTGTCCAAGATGCTGGCTCTACTACAGAGAGGAGGAGTTTGAAGGAGAAGTTTGCAGGCGTTGTAGTCAAGTTCTGGCGGAAGTGCTCCCATGAAAGAAGAAGACTTTAGTGCCTTTCTTCAACTCCAAGAGCAGGAGGAGGAGGTCTTCAAAAGGGAAAGATACCTTGAAAGGCTAAAAAAGAGAATAAAGGAGTTGGACCAAAGCATAAACGAAATTTTAGAGGAACAAGCAATCCTAATAGCGGAATTGAACCAAATCATTGAAGCCATAAGGGAGGAGGACCTGAAGGTCAGAAGGTGCAAAGAAAATTTAAAAAGATGTCAAGAGAGGGCAAAATCCGTCAAGAAGATAGAGGAATACAAAACCCTTTTGAGGGAAAGGGCAAAGAACGAAGATTGCATAATAAAGGGTGAGCAAGCCCTAAGGGAGCTAAGACAAAAACGCAAAGCCATAGAGGACCGACTGCAGGACAAAGTAAAAAACAGAAAGCTAAAGAGAATGGAAGAAGAAAGGGAGGATTTGATCAAAGAAAGAGAAGAGGTGGAAAGAGAGTTAGAACAGCAAATGGAAAAGTTGGAACTTCTCCGAGCAAGCTTTAGTCAAGATTTAGTGCAAGAGTACGAAAGGCTTAAACAGGCTGTGGGCTTTCCTCCTATCGTAAAGGCGGACATCATGGGCACATGCTCAAGCTGTGGCACCAAGCTACCATCCATGCTATACTCTAAACTGATCAGGGGCGAAAAGGTCAGGTGTCCAAGCTGTGGAAAGATTCTATACTAGGGATCCAATAATCCTCCTCTGTATGCTTTTCATTTCGGTGGTGGGACTTTTGGGTGTTTATAGTGCCACCTACTCGGGGCAAATATCTACGTTATTTCTCAAACAGCTTTTTTACGTAGTTTCTGGCTGGTTTATTATCCTTTTGCTTCCAAGGTTCAACTTTAGAGTCCTTTTGGAGTATGCACCCATTGTTTATGGGCTGAACCTATTTCTTCTTGTCCTTGTGCCCTTTGTGGGAAAAACTGTCTACGGTGCCAAAAGGTGGATAGATTTGGGACCTGTCCATCTGCAACCCTCCGAGTTTATGAAGTTTTCCCTCTTGCTTTTAAGCGCCTACGCCTTTTCTCGCATAAGTTCCCTAAAAAGCAGGGAATTTTTTATCCTTCTTCTTGCCTTTTTGATCCCTTCCGCCTTGGTGCTAAAGCAACCAGACCTCGGCACTGCGATTACTTACTTTTTTATTCTCTTTTCTGCCCTCTTTTTCTTCGGGCTAAGGCTTAGATACTTTCTTGCCCTTTTTGTCCTTCTTTTGCTTTTGTCTCCTTTGCTGTGGCATTTTTTAAAGGACTATCAAAAAAAGAGGATACTGGCAGTCCTTGACCCTTACGAGGATTATCTGGGCAGTGGTTATCAGCTTATTCAGTCGGTTATTGCCATTGGCTCGGGCGGTCTTTTCGGAAAGGGCTTTCTGAAGGGTACCCAGTCCCATCTACTTTTCCTGCCGGAAAAGCATACAGACTTTATATTTTCTGTAATAGCAGAGGAGATGGGCTTTCTTGTGGGCTTTCTGTTGATAACTGCCTTTTTTGTGATGGCTTGGAGGTTCTTAAGCTACATTCCAAGGGCGGACATAAAGGAAGAAGTGCTGTTTTTGGGCGTTTTCTCCACCTTTCTTATCTTTGAGGTTTTTGTGAATTTTGCCATGACTATGGGCTTTATGCCCGTGGTGGGGATTCCACTGCCCTTTGTTAGCTACGGTGGTTCCAGCACACTGACCTTCAGTCTGATGGTGGGCACAGCCCTCTCCATAGTAAGGGAGCTTAGGCAAAAAACCATAAGGTTCTCCGATGATTGAAGGACTCTATATTCATATACCATTCTGTGCCAATAAGTGTCCTTACTGCGACTTCGTATCCTTTGTCTCTGAACCCTCTAAAGAATACTTAGAGCTTTTAAAGAAAGAGTTGGAGCTGTACAAAGACCTACCCTTTGACCTAAAGACTGTATACCTGGGCGGAGGCACTCCCTCCCTTTATCCCACCAAGCTTTGGAGGGAATTTTTCAAAGACTTAGACACGAGAGGAGTAAAGGAAATCACCATGGAGTGCAACCCAGAAAGCTACAAAAGGGAGGACTTTGAGGAGCTTTTGGAAGTGGGAATAAACAGACTG